>Ga0210390_10003419_pt1 | contig 13623 bp, 9 predicted proteins | sample IncBWH11OmetaG_FD_161050 | JGI IMG/M metagenome (GOLD analysis project Ga0210390, IMG submission 161050) | Forest soil microbial communities from Barre Woods Harvard Forest LTER site, Petersham, Massachusetts, United States - Inc-BW-H-11-O ...
AAGCGATTCGAGATAGCGGCGACAACCATCAGCGGCATTGAGCTTGTAGAGAAGATTCGGAAACAGCAGTTCAAGACTGGAAACTTGCCGGGCAGGCCCGCTACTGCTCCAGACATTTGGGCAGCTATTCTCGCTGCGTGACCTCATCAAGAATTCTTTCAATCGCCCATCACCGCACTCACAGAGTTTGCACCAGAACCCGATCTGATTGGCGAACTCGCTGGGCGTCTTCTCGTGGCGATGTTTGAGGGGAATGCCAACACAGTGCAATCGCACTTGCGCGTTAACCTTTTGAACAGCCGCCTGCGAGCGCGGTCAATCGCAGAACCATTGAAGGGAATTATGACGAGTGTCGCCTTTGCCGCGGCAGCTATCTTCGGAATCACTCGCTCGGGATTTCCGAACAATAGAACCGCCTGGGCAGTCCTCGTAAGATGTTTCAATCTCCGGGCCAGCGCTTCGAGCCGATATTGAATGCCCATCTGCGCATCCGGCATCGATGGCGTATGTTCCGGATCAACGATGTGCAGCACCTGTAGACGGGCGCCGTTCCTCTCCGCTAACTCGCAAGTGAAGTCAAGGATCTCCTCGCTGTCATTGACGAGATCGGTGACATAGAGGTGCGTTGCGGCGCGCGATCCGTTTACGTTAAGCCTTCTGTTCTTCTTGTTTCGCATAGTTGTCTCCTGGCGATCCCCGGAGGATCGTTGACGCGCACCACCGTGTGACGGGGAGGCCAATATGCCGGTCGGCATCCCGTCTTTGACGACGCGCCGATTACTAGAAATGATTGAGCATGTGAAGTGCCCAGTCATTCCAGATTTTTTCTGAAGGTGACCGAAGGACATATTCGCGGTAGGAACCCTTGTAACCACGCAACCTGGCGATCCGAGCAAGCAACGGAAACATTGTCCGTTGCACGGGCCTTGATGGTTTCAGGAACTGGATGACATCGTCGAACTCGGTTGCTATTGCCGCAAACTGCAGAAGGTTCGGCATGCCCTGGGAATTGGTCTTGCCATCCTGGGCGAGACCCATCATATTGCGAATGAATACGTCGTATCGCTCTCCGGGGCGTATATCGATTGTCAGCGTCGACTCACAAATTCCCGCATTCCAAAAGCGATGCGGCACTCCGGGAGGAATCTCAATCGTCCTGCCTAATTCAGCAATAAAGATCGCGCCATCGACAAATACTCCAATGCGGCCGCTGACCGCAGTCCACCTTTCATGAATGGAGGGATGCAGATGCAGGGGGGATCCAAATCCTCCCGCTCGCAACTTGATGTCGGCAACTAAGCGCTCACCGTTTGTTTCGCGCGTGCCCACGCGGATGACTACCTTTTCGCCAGTGACCGGATTCTCGTACACTTCACCTTGCATGAACATAAATTTCCTGGAGCATATGGCTCGGTCCGTCTATGGAGAGTTTGACCAGAGCCATGGCATCTCGAAAAGATCGCCTGGCAGGTCACAAGCAGTCACAGGCAGCTACATTTAACTAACCAGGCCCTTCCGAACCGCGTAAAGAACGATCTCCGCGGTGTTGTGGACATTGAGTTTCTCCATCAAGTTCGTTCGGTGGCTCTCGATCGTATACGGGCTCACGTCCAGCAGCGCGGCCACTTCTTTGTTTGTCTTGCCTTCCGCCAGCAATTGGAGCACTTCTTTTTCCCGCGGGGTGAGCAAGTCAAAGGAGTCGGAGAGACCCTGTTGCTTGAGCACACGCATGTAATCCTCAAGCAGGGTATCGGTGATCGCTCGGCTAAAAAAAGGCTTTCCATGAGCTACAGACCTGATTGCGAGCAGCAGGTCGTCTTCTGCGGACTCCTTCAACAGGTAACCCTTGACGCCCACGCGCAATGCTCTCAAGAGATAGCTTTCGTCTGCATGCATGGTGAGCATGATGATGCCTGTCTGGCTGTTATCTTTCAGAATCTGCTCAGCCGCTTCAATCCCGTTGAGGATCGGCATCGCGACGTCCATGACAACAATGTGCGGGGAGAGGTTCGCCGCTTTCGTCACCGCCTCACGGCCGTTTGCCGCCTCGCCTACGACTACCAGCTCTGGATACTGCTCGATAAGAAGTCGTAACCCTTTCCGCACGACCCCGTGATCGTCGGCGATCAGCACCTTGAATTGCATGGTTCCTCTTGCCCTGCGTCTGCCATCGCTTGCCCCGAGAATGGATTTGCTGCCGTGGACGATGTAGGAAGAAAGTTATCACCGGCCCCTCGTTCGAGAAGCAAATTGCCTTCCAGAACAACGGTAGGCGAATGGCCCGGTCAAAACCAATCCCCTGGAGACACCATAGACGCGCCTAAATCACAGGAGGTGATGCAAAGAGCTGGGCCCTAAGCGTCAGGATCCGAGTCAGGATTCACTGGCAATTCCAGCCTTATCATTGTTCCTGAACCGGGCTCCGACGCCACCGACATGCGTCCCTGCAGGGCGCGCACTCGTTCCGTCATACCAAGCAGTCCAAGACCCTGGGTCTGAAGCTGCGGATCGAACCCCCTCCCGTTGTCATGGATCGAAGCAATCACACGATAGGCGTCCTGCTGCACGATAACAGTTACACGGCTGGCTTCGGCGTGCTTCCCGCAGTTCGTCATGGCCTCCTGAATCGCGCGGTATAAGCACAATCGAAGCGCCTCAGGCAGGTTGGCGAGTGTGCCTTCGATGTTCACGGATACGGGTATTCCACATCTGCGTGAGAACTCTTTCGCCTGCCAGTGCAGGGCTGGTTCCAACCCCAAATCGTCGAGCATGGAAGGTCTGACCAATAGTGCGAGATTCCTGACCGAACGAAGGGAATCTTCTGCCAGTCGCTTGATGCTTTCAAGCCGGGTCCGAAATTCTTCGCTGGAACCGTTCGGCGACAATGTTCCCAATTCCATGCGTAAACCCGTCAGCAGCTGACCCACTTCATCGTGCAGTTCCCGCGAGATCGTTTTTCTCTCTTCCTCTTGTACCCGCACAAGCTGGTTCGAAAGACGTCGGAGTTCTACTTCCGCTTTCTCCGCGCGCACCCGTTCTCCTTCGGAGACCCTATCGAGCCTGGCCATGTATGCGGTACTGAATACGCCAATTGCACACTCCAGCAGCAGCAGAATGATGGTTGCGGCGATTGCGAACCGCTCCAGGCTACTCTGCTGGCCCTCAATATCTCGTTCTTCGCGCGCCAGGCGCTCCTGGTTCAATCCATCGATATGACCAGCAAGCTCGAGCAGGGTTCCGGGCTGCTTCTCCAATTCTATGAAGAGTTGTTGCTCCTGCGTTCGCGGCGTGGTGAGACTTTGCTCAATCGCGCTCCAATATTCATCGAGACCGTGTTGAAGAGCCAGTATCTGTGACTTCTGTCGCGCGCCGAGGAGATCCATCAATATCGTGGAATCACTTTGTGTGCTTTGCCGAAGGCTGGCGAGTCCCCGCTGCGCCGTGGCTATGTCGGGACTTCTGAGATTGTTGAGCTCGATGAGAGCGCCCTTGTTGATGTTTGCCTGGATGTTGGATATCGCGTCATCCGCTTTATGGTAAGTCTGGCGCGCCGTCATTGTGTGTTGGTGTATCCGCTCCACCTCATTGAATACGAGCCACGCGAACAAGGGCAAAAGGACGAGCAGACCTCCGAAAAACATTGCCACAGCGGGCCACAACCGAGTGCGCATCAAACAATTCTAATTCTCATAATCATCGGCCCAGCGTGTGGCGGCATCTGTGTCTGCCGTCTTTTTTCCTGGCATGCCACCCGGAATCATAACCAAGTGATCTTTCGAAATGGCAGCGGGCTCGAGAGCCGCTTTTGGTTGTCTCCATAACAACTCGTCTTCTCGAATGAGCAGATGGCTGCTTAATCCAAAGCAGCGTGAGCCAAAGAGTTGGATCGTGAATATTTGCGAGGAAGCCGGGTCCTCTCCCGGTACAGTCAGTCGGTAGAAGAGTCGGTCTGCTTCAAGGAACCGCTCCCAGAGTTCAAACGGCACCGTAAAGGCGCGAACGGCCAATGAAGGGTCGTTCGTCACCGGCCCCTCGACGACCCATTCAAGAGGCTTCCAGTCGCCCTCATTGCCGCTTGCCGACAACTCCACACAGCTTGTGCCTTTGGGTAAGTCCACGCGGAAGGAGGGCGGTGGTCCGCTTCTGTCCCAACGTATCGGCCCGGTGATCCGTGGCTGAACACTGTCCTCCGTACCCCAGCCTAGCTGAGTGAGGCATGAGCGTGTGGATTTAGGTGGCGGCCCATTGCCAGGAAGCACTTCTACCATTGGAGCTGCCTCGCCCTGATCATCCCGCGTCGATATCGCGTAGTCGACATACGCTGCGGGACTGGAGGAAGAACCGGCGCGATACCACAGCCGGTTGGCGAGCCTCATGCGGTCCCAAACAGGAGCGGGAAGGATATAGACGGGACTTGTCTGGAGCGGCGAGTCCGCCCATGATCCGTAAAAATTGTTCGGCGTCCTCTCCGCGGCGTGCTGCTGAATGTCGAAGAGTTCGGGCTGTGTTGCGACTTCCACGAAGTAATATGAGTTGGGCGAAGGGTCCACCTGAAACTTTGGCGGAAAGTCGGTCCTCGAGCAGGACTGCGGCCCCAGGATGACAGGAATAAATTGCGGGGAAGACGAGAGTGCCTGCGCATCTTCCACCGCTCTAGCCGCGTTAAGTCTGCCGTAGCCGAAGTGGTCGCTGTGGCCCGCGGCGTCATATGTGACGCCACCGATCGGATCGGCAGTCCGACGGAGCACGCCGCGCACGGCCGCAGCGGTCATACCTGGATTCACCGACAGCATAAGAGCCGCGATACCGGCGGCGAGGGGTGCCGCGGCCGATGTTCCGCCGAAGTTTCTGGTGTAGTCGCCGGCCGCATCGCCGCCCCCGGCGCTACCAGGGTTATAACCGGCAGTCCCACGACGATCGGAGGTGAAGATAGCAGGTCGGCCGATTATCGAGTTAGAAGGCGTGCAGGCGAAGATCTCCGGTCCGTAGTCGCTGTAGGGCGCGATCTCCTCTGAAGCCGAGCAGGCGGCTATCGCCATCACATCCGGATTGGATGCGTAGCCGTCGGTCGAGACCGATTCAGAACCGTTACCCGCGGCCCAAAAGATCGGAATTCCTTTTCCAGCCCGACCATTCGTAAGGCAATAGCGTATGCTTAGCCTGGTCGGCTCGGGCAGCGGCACAGTCGTGCCGGTTCCGTCCGCGGGCCCCCAGGAGCAACTGATCACATCCGCGCCCATATCCGCCGCCCAGAGAAACATCTTCGCTTCATCGGAAACTCCGAGATATTCTGGCGTTCTCGCGATGAGCAGCCGGCAGCCAGGCGCCACGCCAGAGGCATGCACGCCCGAGGCGGCGGCAACACCGGCGCACGCAGTGCCGTGACTATCGATGTAAGTCTTCGGCGATGCATCCGCAATACCGTCGCCGAAGTCGAATTGATCGGCGACTTTTGGTTGGCCGGAAGCCACTGGCGCAAAGAACTCCTCGTGCCCCATGTCGAGCCCATCATCGAGAATTGCGATCCGGATGGCTGGATTACCCTCGGTTGAGGTCCATGCCTTCTGCGCGCCTACGGCCGCTAGATGCCACTGGTTCGAGAGATAGTCGGCGACGTTTGGGTCTGGGACGTCGATGCCCTTCCAATGGCGGGACTGGAGCACGTCTGGTTCCGCAAAGACCACGAGCTTCCGCTCAACGAGCGTGTTCGCGGCATTCACCGCGCCCAGGCCGTCGTCGTCCTTCTCCGCTTCAAGCAGAAAGCCATTTGGTGAAGCGTAGGACAGAGGTTCGAGAATCCGAAGCCTCAACTCTTCGAGCGTCGCGAGTATCCGCTCCCGCGACACCTCGGCACAAAATTGGGTGAGCAGCCTGGAAGTGACGATGATGGAATCACGGCCGCCTGGAGTGCGACGAAAGACTGGGTATGCCTGCTCGATTTCCGCTTCGCACCGAAGGGTATTGGTCGCATCCGGTGCGGCGTCATGGTGGAAGACATGCAATTCCTCCCGCGCCAGGAACGTCACCAGCCGCGATGCGTCAAGCGTCTGTCGCGCCTCCCCCGACAGGCGACTGACGTCGAGTTGCGCGGCTCTCGTGAATCTCACCGTAAAAAGGTTCTGATCGTCGAATAACGAGACACGCTGGCCGCCGGAGTGGTAGAAAGTCTGTTGCTGCATCTTTCACCCCATGATGTGGATCGCGGGGAGACTGTCGTCGGCAGCGTTACCGGACACCCGGAAGTCCGTCCAGCCCGTTGCGCTGGTACTGGAAGCAATCCTGTAAAACAACTGGTCTGCATTGCGCAGCCTGGCCCATGCCTGCTGCGGCAGAGAGTAGGTGCTTGCGCGCATCAGACTTGTATCGCTCCATGAACCGTAGAAATTGCTATCGGAGACGTCGGAAGAGTCGAACAGATCGGCCTGGGCGGCGACCTCGACGGCGTAGTAGCGTCCCGGTCCGGGATGGACGGCGAAGGAGGGGGGCTGAGCATCGCGTGCGATCACGGCCGGACCTTCGATCGGCTTCAAGACATCCGACGCGCCCGACCCATTGGGTTCCTGGGTCCGGGTGGTTTCGACTGAAAATGGGCTCTGCGCCTCGAAGTCTTCACTGGGGGTTCCTACGATCGAGTAGTTGGGTGTCTGAGTCGAAGGCATGCGATCGCAGATCGCGTTCAGGAATGCGCGGTAATCGCCTCCAAAGGCCCCCGAATTCCAGACTGTGAGCAGATTGCCCGTAAAGAGGCCATTGGAGTCACCGTCGCTCGACAATTGATTGTCCTGGCAACCGGAGAGCAGCATGACGCAGGCCTCCATTGCTGAGCGCGTCCGGCTGCCCGAGGCGAATTGCAGCGATCTGTAGTGGGTTTTGTTCGCTTCGTAGTTTCCAGCGGCGACCTCGGGCGGAATGCCGCGGAAGCGGAGCGGACCGCTGCGCGATCTTTGGTAGTGCTTGCTGAATGCACTCGAGTTCACGACCGCCTGGTATTCCAGGCCCCGGGTCACCGTGCCGCTATGGCAGCTATCTGAGATCACCAGAATCCGGGCTCCACTCGCAAACTGGTTCCACAGGTTGTATAGCTCGTCGTCGATCAACTGCCGGTCGTAGCAGACCCAGGTCTCGTCAAGGCCGTCGCTCTCGTCACCGTTCGCGTCGGTCATCTGACCTCCGTGTCCACTGAAAGAGATCAGCACAATGCCGTTCTCGTCGAGGTTCCAGGCCGCCTGGCCGATCTCGGATATGATGCGGTCGGCTGTTGCCTCCTCGTCGAGGATCATCGTCGAAACATATCCCAGGTCGTCGGCGATCTTCCGCATGGCCAGGGCATCATTGACGCAGCCCGACAACTGCCCATCCCAGCCGTTGTATTGATCCGGGTCGACGTGATTCAAACCGATATTGATTGAAATTGCGTTGCTCATCGAATTCCTCCAGTTATGCGCTAATTAGATCCCAGGTCAAACTGACGACGTTTCCGCGCGCCCCCAGATCCCATTCGAGCCAGGATGTATCCATCGCGTGGCCGCCGGTATCGATCTTTGTTGCTTGAAACTGCAGCGTCCGCGGTCCGAGATAGGTTGTGAGCGGGACTGTAAAGTCAGCTTCGCCGACCGGATCGTCTTCACTCACCTCCACCGTCGTCTCGCTGCCTGTGGCTTCCTTGAGGCGCGCCTTTACATCAAGCCTCTGTAAATCGTGGTTCGCGTAGTTGATCAGGTTCACGAAAACAACGTTGGTGTGTATGTCTTCGACAAAGCTGCTTACCTCGCTGAGTTCCTCGGCGGCTCCAGGCTGCACCTCGTATAGGGGGTACGCTTCCACCGCAGTGAAGGGAAGATCGACCGATACCGAACCGGCGGGAGCCAGCAGGCTCTCGACCGGCACTTGCTGATATTGGCCCTCCGCGCCATAGATGTCGATATCGCTCACGTTTACGTGTCTCTCGATATGGTTAGTCACCGTAGCCTGCATGCCATTGACAATCGTCTCGATCGGACCGCTGGCCCAAGGGCCCGTGAGGTCCGCGAGGTTGAGATTGAGGGTGCTGCTCAGCTTCGTCCCATCCTGCAGCTTGAACTGGGCCTCGGCTGCGATTCCGCCGTGGCGGAGTATCGCCTGCATCTGAAGTCCTCCGGTAAGGTCGCTCGAAAGCGTCACCTGAAAGCCGTCCCACAACTTGGCGGCACCTGGCTCAATCGTCGAAGCGCCACCATCGAGCGACCAGGTGTAGGAGACTTCGGAATCGATCTCGCAGATGAATTGCACAAGGGGCTGATGATGCAGGGCGGCGAGCTTAACCGTCAGGTTCTTCCGTACCCACGTCGGCAGGTGGGGCTGCAGCGACGCCATGATGACGCAACGGTTGTTGGCCGCGTCTTCCGCATCGAGAGACGAGTACATGTAGATGGCCGGCCGGTATGCCCGCTCCGCCTCGGTGCTGGCGTAGCGGGTGATGCGAAACTCTGTCGGAAGAATGAGGAAATGTCCCGGCTGGCTGAGCGAACGATAAACCTTGTAATGAGGACTGGTCACGGCGGCATCGTCGATCAGCTCGAACATCTTCAAGTCGGTTTGTCCGAGACTGAGCGTGCTTTGGCAACCAACCGCAGCCTGTCTGTCGCCAAGGTCCTGGCGATAGAACGCGCCAAGCGTATTGCAGGGAAAGAGCGCGTCCATTGCGATAACTCGCCCCACTGATCCACGCACGCGCTGTCTCTCGGCGACCATCTGGTGGAGGTGGACCGCGTCGGTCAGTTCGGGGTGGAAAGGCGCTGCGACCGCGATAGGCATGTGGGAATTGAGAGAGACGGCGTGGAGCACGGGCGCAGTCGCCAGCGCCACACCCCGCGCTGCGGTGGACGGCGCTTCAACCTCCGCATCCCGCGCCGGGGCCTCGCGTTGGTAAAGCAGGTCAGCCACCGGAGACCGATAGGCGACACGGGCCGCGTCAATATAGGGAATGTCGCCAAACTCTTTCGCGGCCGCGTGGGAACGCGCCACGGGGATCATCTGGAGTTTGCCCACGTACTGCAGCTGCAGGCCCAGCGTTTGCGAGGGCACCATCGCGTCGAAAGTGTAGGCAAAGGTGAGCTGGGTGTTGTTCGGCTGAAAGCCTGCGATGGCGAGATCGCCATAGGCGACGCGCAGGTAGTTATTTTGCAGCGGCACGCGGACCTCGATGGTCGCGCCCTTGTCCTGTATGGTTCCGCCTAGATTTACTTGCCGCAGCTGACCGGTATCGTCGCGAACGGGAAGAACGAGCGAGGCTGAAAGTCCGTTGGTTGGGACCGCGTCGGCGCGGGGGTTCGATCTCGCTTCCAGAGCTGCCCGCGTTTCTGCTCCGATGCCTCGAACCACGGTGAACAGCACCTCGCCTTCGAGAACCGGCCGTCCTTGATCGTCGTGGCCGGTCTCTTTGAAAGTGAACTGATATGTGCTGGAATCCGGATCGGCCGCCGGGTTCGCTGAATCCAGATGGAAATCGGGGGCATACCAGAAGCGCCCTGCGTTGGCGTTATCGGCCCAGAGCGGCGTCGCAGGATCGTCGACGATCGGAAGGCTCGGCGCCAGGATCGCAATCTGGATCGGAAGAATTGCAAATTCGCTGGTCGCGAAGGTATGCATTAAGCCTGCTTGCGGTCGCACGGCGTCCGATGCAAGCAACATATGCGCCGTTGGGCGAGCTGCCATATCGGGGCGAAGAGCGCGCTCGAGCGATACCACCTCGCCATTCACGGTGGCAAACGCCGCAGAGCGGCTGGCGGTATCGCCGGGACCTCCCCGCGTTGCCGAGGCGCTGATTCGTTGCGGGACGGGTTGAGGTGCCCCGCGTTCCGCATCCACGTACAAGAGGTGGATGAAGGTGTCGGCGTTGAAGCCGTCAAGCGCGCCCCCGATCACCTCCTCGAGCCGCGCGCTGAGGTCCACCGAGCCCTCGCTTCCTGTGCTTACATCGAGCCGCATATCGAGCTGCATCGAATCAGGGGGCCGATCGCGCAACATGAAGGTGGGTGCCTCGTCCGGGGTTTTATCTGCGCTGTCGAGCAGCACAGCGCGGACCCTGGAAAATGCTTCCCACACCGCTGCGTCGTTTGTTTCCGGTGTCAGCGCATCCAGGCCGCTCGCTTCCACGCGTCGAGCGTGAAGAATATCGGCGCGCGCCATGGCAATTACCTGGTCACGTAGCTGGGTCAGAGTCAATCTATCTCCCGGGCTCGCAAGCTCTCGCAGGAAGTCGTAGACGGCCGCCCACTGCGCCTTCAGGTGCAACCGCAAACGAGACTCCGCCGTTCTGTAGACGATGTGGCAAGAGAGTGTCAGCTTAGACTCCCCTCGCTGCAAAGCAGTCAACACGGCCTGGGCGGATTCGGCGTCGAGGCTGGCAGCTAAACCAACTCGCACGTCTGCGCCCTGACCTGTGGCCTCTGCGATCGACACTGGCGGACCGCCGTGTGCCCCCTGGCGCGCCAGACAGAATTGCGCCTTGCGCGCGTAAAGCGGCAATGTCGTCTCGAACTTCTCCGCCTGCTGATGGAGCGCCAAAGTCAAATCGAGCGCCAGCGAACCGGAATCAATGAGCGGGAAGATGTTGTCTTCCGCAAGCTCCGGCCGCCGTCGCAGCACCAATGACAGCGAAAGCACCGGCCTGCCGGCGCTTTCGTAAACCAGCTGCGGAATCTTCGGCAGGACGTATGACAGGTCCGGTCGCGCAGTGTCGGCGAGAACCTGGATTTGCGGGGACCCGACTTCGGTCCCCGCAAACCTGTTCGTCCACTCCGCGGTGGCGGAGGGTCCTCCGGCCATCTCACGGTTCATGATGTCACCTCGAGTGTGCGTACGACTTGCCGTTCTTGAGGCCTGGATCGTTGCTGGACCATCCGGCGATTAAGGGTTCTTCCTCATGCGAAGCGCCATTCGGTGCGAAGTCCCTGGAACTTGGTCCGGCCGGTTGCGCGCCATAACCGGATACAGTGAGAGGCTGCGGCACGCCGCGGCTGGTGCGGGCAGGTGGCGCGCCGGGGAGAGCGGGCGGCTGCCCGATGGGAGTTGGGCCAGGTCCGGGAGCAGTCGGCGAAGGCGACGGTGCCGTTGTGGCCAAAGGAAAGTCGCGCGTGACCGTCACGCCAGCGTCCTCTGGCGTTGGCGCCGTCAGCATAAGAGGACCGTTGCCGTTGGTCTCCACCCAGGGGCCTGTCCACTCCATACCCTTCGTGAACAGATTGCCTTTCACGACCACGTGCACCTGGTACCGGTACTTCGGCACGAAATCGAGTTGGCCGGTGTAGATCACCCAGAAACGCGGCTCGGTCTGATCACCGAAGGTCCATTGAAGCTTGGTGATGTTCCGCGGCGCTCCGTCCAGCGAATTGCCAAGACATTGAAAGGAGATCTCGACGACCTGCTTGGGGCTGTCGAGATCGACTCCCAGACTGATTGGCCCGACGTCAAGCTTGCCGGCCGAGTCGGCGCGCACCTCGAGATTGACCTCGTTGGTCGGCGTGCCGTTTGGCCCCGGATCGAGATCGACAACGTTTTGCTCGATGAAAACCCGCGCGAACGGGTACATGGACTCATCGGGCGGCTCGGCGAAGTGTACCTTGCGTTTAATGAAGGTGACGTCAGGCTGCCAGCCGCTCGGCGGAGTAGCGACATCGGAGAGGCCCTTCTTCGCCATCGCCGGCTGAAAAACGGTGTCGGCGGAATCGGTCGGTTGAAACATCTTGCCGCTCCATTGCAGCGTCCCGCTCGTATCCGGATATCCAACCTGGGCGGACAGAAAGGCAACCGGCTCACCAACCCATTTGCGGCTGGGATCCGGCCAGTTGACGACCGGTTTGATCGTTCGTGTGATTTTGCGGTCCCAGTCATCAAGAAACAGCGTCGTGAAGTATTTCTTTTCGCTGTCCGGGTCGGTCTTGATGTCGTCGTAGAAACCGCCCAGGCTCGAGCTGATGGACTGGTCCTGAATGTAGGCCATCTCGCGTTTTTCGTGGTAGCTGAGATTCAGGTTCGTGGTATCGCGACGATATTTCAGCGCCAGGCCCACGCCCCACGGACCGCTGCCGCTGTCGGCGTGTGCGGGGTCGACCTTGGGCGCCGGCGGCTCGAAGATCATCTTCTGCGCGGCATCCATGAACTTCTGCAGTACCAGGTCGGTTTTCTTATCGATGTCCGCCTGCATCTTGTCGGCGCCGGGAATTGTCGGGTCGACCTGCACGTTCACTTCAAGTGTCCCGTTGGCGCGCATGTTGTTGATCTCGACGGCGATGTCCGCCTTGGCCCAGAGATAATGCGCCGAGACGGCGGCGGAAAAATGCTCGAATATCTTGTCCCAGTTACCTTTGATCGTGATCTCCACAAGCGGGGCCCAAAACTTGAGCTTGTAGTCCTGCCGGGCGACAATAGCTCCCGATGATCCGTGAAAGCTCGCCCATAGAATCGCAGCCGGCATACTGCCCATCAGGCCGGAGTAGGCCGTCTCACCAAGCAAGTTGATGTTGCCTTCGCCCTGGCCCTGCAGATTGATGAACCATGGATCGAGATTGGATGAAAGATCGGCGCCGTCGCGCATCGTGCGCGGACTTGGCAGTCCGCGGACCGACGAGGCCAAGCGGATGTCGCGCGGCGCGCCCAGGCTCCTTGACGGGGCGCTGGCAGGCGTCGAGCCATTTGGCTGCGGAGACAGGTTTGTCAGCGAAGTGACGCAACCCATCACTGGCATTGGGCGAAAGGCCGGCGCGATGGACGAGCGCCAACCCCAGTACTTGTCCTGGCTGCCGCGAAATATCTTCAGGAGCTCGTTCTGGGATGCCTCCAGCTCAGTAAGTGGAGGCGCCGCCGTGGTGGTGAGAGTGATCACCCCTCCAGCGACTTCGCGCGTGCCCGCCACGCCAACGGTAGTGTCGGCGCTTTGCACTCCGACGAAGTGGAGCATATGGAATTTGTAATCTCCAGTGTCGGCATTCTTGCGAGCGATGCGAACGCCTGCCGGCATCCAGTAGTACACCGGGGGCTTCCCCTCGAGCTGCAGTAGATCATTTTTCAAATCAGGCAGGTACATGAGTTCATACTCTCCGGCCTTTATGTGTTGAAAGCCGCCAGCGAATAATGGTCCTACGGGATCGGACATGTGAAACCTTCCTTCTGCGAGCGCACTCGCGGTGAAACAAAGAATGTCTCTACAATCAAGCCTTGGGCGCGAAATTCTCTGACCGCCGCGACTAATGAACACGCTAAGGATGCGATGTGCTCCTGCCTATAGAGTTCTCCCCGTAGAAGCAGGCAAAAAATGCACTAGCAGGGGAAATCGGACAGAAGTTGAGGAACTCGCAGTGGGGTCGGATATGGCTAGAACTGGACAATGCAGAAGAGAGTTCAGTTGCCCATTCAGGGGCCCTTCATTGGGCGATGAGGGCTACGCCCGCGAGGAACTCGTTGCCGAGCTCGGCAGTGCATTCCTGTGTGCCGATCTGGAGCTGACGCCGGAAGTGCGTGATGACCATGCCGGCTATATCGCCAACTGGCTCGAAGTCCTAAAAGACGACAAGCGCTGCGTCGTCCAGGCCGCCTCTTACGCGCAGCAGGCCCTTTAGCCAAAACTTAAACGCCATTAAGGCTCGC
>Ga0210390_10003421_pt1 | contig 13618 bp, 10 predicted proteins | sample IncBWH11OmetaG_FD_161050 | JGI IMG/M metagenome (GOLD analysis project Ga0210390, IMG submission 161050) | Forest soil microbial communities from Barre Woods Harvard Forest LTER site, Petersham, Massachusetts, United States - Inc-BW-H-11-O ...
TATATTAGTCAGCACCGGCATTCCCTTAATGTTTTACTACCACCCCTCGGTGCCGCAGGCTTATGCCGACACTAAGGACTTGCAGTTCGTAGTATCTTCCGGCTTATTTCTTCGCAACCTGCACCGTTGGTCCGCGCATGCAATGGTGTTCCTGGTGTTCGCGCACATGTTCAAGGTGTTCTATCGCGGTGCATACCGTCCGCCACGCGAGTTTAATTGGGTGATCGGAGTCATCCTACTCCTGATTACGCTGCTGCTCAGCTACACGGGATACTTGCTGCCTTGGGATCAACTGGCTTTTTGGGCAATCACGGTGGGTTCTAATATTGCGTCAGCCGTGCCGGTGCTGGGCAACAAGGTTCACTTCTTAATGCTGGGCGGTAACATGGTGAACGCCAACGCCTTGCTGCGCTTCTACGTTCTGCACTGCATGATTCTTCCTTTGGTCGCAATGCTTTTTGTCGCAATCCATTTCTGGCGCATTCGCAAAGATGGTGGCCTCTACGCGCACCAGAGTGAGCCTAGAACGGTCGCCGCTCAACCGGCTGCAGCAGCCGTGAAGGGGGCTCAATAACAATGAGCGATCCGAAAGATTTCATCGCCGGAATGGATTCAAACGCCCGCAAGTCACCAAGGCGGGTTGTCTTCGTCACCCGGCGAACCTCGGCGCAGGTCAAGGTTACCGACGAAGATCAGATTCAGACTTATCCGGAAGTCCTCTTCCGCGCCATCGTAGCCATTGAGGTGCTCGCGATTGCGTTGGTGGGCGTGGCTCTTTTGTTCAATGCGCCCCTTGAGGGCCTTGCCGATCCTTCGCACACGCCCAACCCCGCGAAAGCCCCGTGGTACTTTCTCGGGCTGCAGGAGATGCTGCATTACTTTCCTCCAGTGGTCGCGGGTGTTCTGGTTCCGACTCTGGTCGTGATCGCGCTGGTTGTGATTCCCTACTTCAACATCAACGTTGAGGCCGAGGGCGTGTTTCTGAAGGATCGAAAACGACGCATCCTCATTTTCTACGCCTTCACAGCTGCACTCTGTCTGTTCTTATTATTTTTCGATGTGTATGTGGCGCTGGTGCCGACTCTGATCGTCGCCGGATTCATGGGGCTGGCGGCGCAAAGTTCGCCGCAGTCGCCTTCACCTTTCCGGCGTTATTTAACGGCCAAACCACTTTCCTTCTGGATCATGACCTGGTTTCTGTTCGAACTAGCAGTGCTCACGGCGGTTGGCACCTTCTTTCGCGGCCCAGGCTGGTCCTGGGTGTTGCCCTGGAGAAGCTAATTGCGATCATCAAAGAACGCGTTGTCTTCGCTGTGGCAAACGTTGTTCGGCCATCCGGTTCGCGCCTTTGGCGTGGTCAGCTTGCTGTTATTGATTTCGCTGGCCATCGCACCGGCTAAGAATCACTTCAGTGAATGGCGCCACTATCAGAAACAATACCTGTCGCTGATCAGGACCCGAGGAGACGCAATCACACTGCAGCGCCACTTCCACGACGGAATCCAGCAGATTTGGCTTCCGCAGCTCGGAGTCGTCGATCGCTGCACCACTTGCCACGTCGGATTGAAAGAAGCCAGTCTCGCCGATGTCAGCGCCCAACCTTTTCGTCCCCACCCGGTAATCCCGCACACTTCGGACCAGTTTGGTTGCGTCATGTGTCACCGTGGACAGGGCGCAGCAACCACCGTCGAGGAAGCGCATAGCAGCACACTGGCATGGGAGCAGCCAATTTTGCCGGCGCGGTATGTGCAATCGTCCTGCGGGCAATGTCATCGCGCGGCTTTGATGGGCACACCCCAGCTCAACACAGGCCGCAATCTGCTGAGTCGATACGGCTGCGTGCATTGTCACACCATAAAACTCGCCGACGGCACCGCAATCAAGCCGACGGATGATCCGCCGTCGCTCGAGCACATCGCCGACAAGACCACGCGGGAATGGATCTACGCGTGGTTGAAGGATCCTCAGGCCTACGCCGTCACGGCAACCATGCCGAATTTCAAGTTGAGCGATCCCGACGCGCGGGATATTTCGGCCTTCTTGATCTCGAACAGCACGCCGATCGCTGGAGACACGCAGCCTGTCAGTAGGGAGCAGAAGATGCCCGATCCGGCGGCCGGAGCCAGCCTGTATGGCGAGTCCTTCTGCGCCTCCTGCCACGCCGTGCAGAACGCTGCCGGGAACGTTGTTGGCGGAGATGTCGGTCCTGAACTAACCCGAATTGGCTCGAAGGCAAAGCCGGAATGGTTGCAGGCGTGGTTGCGTAACCCGCGGGTCTACGATCCGGGAACTGCAATGCCACATTACCGTTTTACTGATCAGCAAGTTTCCCTGCTCACGGGCTTCCTGGGAAACAAGACTGATTCCGACCTGCTGGCCAACGTTCATCTCGATACTGCTACTCCCGACCAGATTACGCACGGCAAGCTACTGGTGACCGAGTACGGCTGCGCCTCCTGCCACGAGATCAGCGGCATCAAAAAGCCGGATAACTTCGCCCCGGAATTGACCCGCATCGGAAGCAAGGCGCTCACGCAGATTATTTTCTTGCCGGGCATGCAGCACACTCTTCCAGATTACATCTCAGCCAAGATCCGGCAACCGCGTTCGTTTGGGTCAGCACTGAAGATGCCGCAGTACACTTTCGCCCCCGTACAAATTGATGCTTTGACGACGGCGTTGCTGTCCTTCACGGACCGCGCACATGATTTGCCGTTGTCACTGACCGTGCCAACGCAGCCGCCTTCGCATTACCAGCCCGCTGGCAAGGCTGGACAGCTGATGGCGGACTTGGCGTGCTTCAGTTGCCATGCGATTAACGGTCGAGGCAGCGATATGGCTCCCGACCTGACGTGGGAAGGCAGTTCGGTGCAACGGCCGTGGCTGCAGGCATTCTTGAAGAACCCCGGCACACTGCGTCCCGCGCTGATCCGCCGCATGCCGAGGTTCAATCTTTCCGACAGCGACGTCTCGGAACTTACCGACTACATCATGACCGTTTATCAGACTCCGGCATTTGATCGCGACTCAATGCCGTCCAGCGGATATCCGCCTGCCCAGGTGGAGCAGGGGAAACAGCTTTTCTATTCCAAGTATGCCTGCCAGTCGTGCCATATTATCGATACGAAAGTCGACAAAGGTTATATCGGACCAACCCTCACGCAAGTCGGTTCGCGGCTGAACGCCGCCTGGATTTACCACTGGTTGAAAGATCCGCAGGCCATGCGGCCCGGCGCTACCGAGCCCAACCGCAACATGAACGACGAAGATGCCCGTGCGCTGACCGCATTCCTGATGGGGCTCAAAAGCTCCGGCAAACTGGAGGCAACCAAATGAAGAGATGTTTGAGGATGCTCTTCGTCGCCTCCCTAATTCTCGCTGCAGGGTGCAGTCGCAAGCCAGGACTGCTCACTGCCTTGAAACCCACGGCGTTTGGCGCCGCATTGGTGGAGTCGAGTGGGGGAAAGCAGATCGGCACAACCGGCATGGTACTCCCACAGCCGCTCGTCGTGCAGGTGAATGACGAACAAGGGGCAGCCGTTCCGGGAGCGCTGGTCGAATTTAGCGGGCCAGCGGGGGTTAACTTCGATCCTCCGCGTGGTTTAACCGATTCCAGTGGGCAGGCCACCACCAACGTCGCGCTGGGCGGCATGGCAGGCCGATATCAACTGACCGCTCGTACATCTACGAAAGCTCAGAAACCCGTCGATCTGAAGCTTGAAGAAATTGCGCTGGGCTATCAGCAGCAGGTAGGATTCCAGCTCGATGACAAATTTTGTGCGCGCTGCCACAATCCAGAATCCTCGGCGGAGCGCGTTTCCAACTACGACAATCTCGAGGTCAAGCCGCGCGCGTTTACCGAGGGCGACACACTCAACAAAATGAGCGATGCTGACCTGACGGCCATCATCAGCCACGGTGGACCAGCACTGAACAAGTCACCACTGATGCCACCCTACGGTTATACTCTCGGCAAGACGGAGATCGAGGCGCTGATTGCGTATATCCGATTGATCTCCGATCCTCCTTATCATGCCGCCGGAATGGTCTATGCGCAGAAATAACGCTCGTTAGCTGAAAAGCCTGCAAATCACGGAAGGAAAGCGCCTGTTCCGACTATCTCAATTGAGGATGCGAAGCCTTTTTAATGGGCAGATTGGTAGCCGCATCTTGCTTCTTTTTTCCACTTCTAGCCGCCGGTGTCGCGGAACGCATCTTCAAGCTCTTGCTGTGTCCCGCTGCGGTATAAACGATTATCTCTCCGGCAAGTGACAGCGGAATGTGAATGCACGGAGTCTGTTCCCTGCGCGTCCTGGAGCACGAATTGCATCAGAAGGCACTCGTCAAAGTGCTATATCGAATGAAATATATGTTGCGGGTGACGCGATCGGTTTACGAAGGTCACATCGATGTGCCAGAAACGGGATCAACGCCAATATAATGTTTTGCTTCAGGATTTGGTCGGGGAGAGAAGATTTGTACTGAGGTTTTGTCTCTGGGCCTGACGGATTTATCTAATTTGCTCGTGGAATTCGGCCAAGCGAGGCTGCGGCGCTGACCTTGATCACCGTACCGCATCCGGGGTTCGGCGAGCAGTCGTTCAGGTCGCCCCCTTGACTGGTTGTAAGGTAAAGGTCGCCAGCAGCGTCGATGAAAGATACTTCCGCATTGACCCCACTCTATGTTGCTGGCCACCGATCCAAAGACCTACCAGGCATAGGGATAACCGGCGGCAAGCGCTTTCTCGAGTTCTGCGTCATAACCATAGACATCGTCAAAAAAACGAATCCGATTTTCTTCGTTCACCGTAGCCGTGCCGTAAACAATCAGAACCGGAATTCGCGTGGCGAGGTTCACCTGAAGATTGTTTTTCTCTCCGTTCATCGTGGCCTTCACCCGCTCCAAATCCCAGCCAGGATTGTTTCGCAACACCCAAGCAACGAGGTCCTCGGGCTTCTGTACCCGAATACATCCGTGGCTGAAATCGCGGACGTCCTGCGTGAACAGTTCCGGAGCATCCGTGCCATGCAGGTACACGTTATCCGGATTGGGGAAAATGATCTTCACCAGGCCCAGAGAATTCGTATCGCCGGGCTTTTGCCGCACCATCAAGTGAAGCGATCGTATGCCTTCTAAAACCTCCGGGCTCACTTGATTGTCGGTTACGACCTCGCCTTGGGGCGTGACCACTTCAAAGTTATGCTTGGCGATGTAGTTCGGGTCCTTCTGGATGTGCGGCACGATTTCGTTCCGCTGAATGCTGGGAGTCACGTCCCAGTAGGGCCGGAAGACAACGTACTGGATTTCTTTCTCAAAGATCGGAGACTTGTGGCCGTAGGCTTTTCCAATAATGACGTTTTTATAGAAGGCGACGGTGCCGTCCGGGTTCATCGCGCGTGCACGATACTCAGGAAGGTTCACAACCACGGGCGGTTGTGGGAAGGAATGTGGAAGCCAGCGCCACCGTTCCAGCGTCAACTTGATCTGGCGAATGCGGACCGCCGGAGGCGTATTGAGTTCGTCGATCGTGCGCGCGTCGAGATTGCCGCTGGGAGTTTCGCCATGTCTGTCCTGGTAGTGCTTCACGCCGTCGACGAGAGCACCCTGATAGACGGTTGCATTTGGATCGAGCTGCACTCCGGCAGGAATGTCGCCGATGATTTGAAGAAACCGCCCCAATTGGACCACGCCAGCGTAGGGTTGGCCGGGCCGCACAGTCTTCGTGACCGTCGGGAACTTCTCTCCTTCAGCTTGATTTGCGTATCCTTCATAAACCGGCAAGAGCGCGAGCAGCTTCCGGTAGCCCAAGAAGGGCGGTTCCAGCTTCTGAATTTCGGCGGCTGCATCGCTCGCATTCAGGACCTGGGTCTGAATGAATTCCGCCAGCGGGAGTGGTTCTCCCCCCATATCGAGCTGAAACTTGAATTCCTTGGGATTTACGCGGCCACAGTGGATGGCACGGATGTAGCGCATTGCCGAGACCGTAAGCGCGGTATCGAACGAGATCAAGTCTTGCTCTGAAGGCTTCTGTCCCAGCTTGAGCAGGCGGCCCTGCCATCGCGACCCGTCGTAATCTTCGGCGTCGAGTCCTTTGGCGTCTGCATTTTGTAAGAGCCAGATCACGGCGAGCCCCTGAGGACGGACGCGGAGGTTCTGAACCCAAAGCAAAGAATAACTGCTCGTCTCGTAAAGTTTGGCGACCTCTGTTTTGTAGGGAGTAAAGTCGGGCCAGCGAAGATCGGCATTACGACCTGAATCCACAATACCGTGGAGCGCGGGAACACCCGAGGAAGACAACGTCTGGCCGACCAGAGCAGGCTGCTGCTCCGCGAAGAGCGCAGGGAAGGTCTTGCCGCTTGCAACAGACATTCCTACAACGACTACACTCGTTAGAACGATCACCCACCGACGCCGATAAGCAGGATTCTCCACAGTAACCCTCCGTCTGATGTTTTATTTGAGTATCGAAAACAATTCAAGGTTCCCTTTAATTGGAAAAGAATGACCCGTTTGGAATCAGGATCCACATCCACCACGGTGCCCAACCAAACACGAGTATTTTTCTGCCGGCTTAGGACGCTCCGAAGGGGCGACGCGATCTCTACCGCCGAAAGCGAGCCCGTCGCGACTTGATAGAGTAGTGGTTGGAAAAGATGATAGTTCCGACGATCGATAACCGTCAGGTCAACCAAGTCTGAGTGCAAGTGCTGGGCCGCAGAAAGCCCACCAAATCCCCCACCGATGATAACTACCTTCCTGGTTCGCTCATTGCTTCGTCGCTTTCGTCCTAGATGTGGCTCATTTCCCGACTGGGATCCGGGACGAGGGTCGGCGCTGGCCTGCCGTTCAGCACCGCGTCCACATTGTCCAGGGCCAGCATGCCCATGGCTGTACGGGTTTCGATTGTGGCGCTGCCGATATGTGGCAATAGAAATGTATTTTTCAGCGAAACATACTCATGATGAAGTTTTGGCTCGCCTTCAAATACGTCGAGCCCGGCAGCGGCGACCCGCCCGCTCTTCAGAGCAGCGATGAGGTCGTCGTCGACCACCAGTCCGCCGCGAGCCGTGTTCACCACGATAGCTCCTGGGGGCAGAAGGCTTATGGCTTTGGCGTTTAAGAAATGACGGGTCTGAGGAGTCTCCGGAGCGTGCAAGCTCAAGAACTGGCTTGCGCGAAGCAGATCCGACGGATCCTTGTGGTAGACGGCATCGCCTGCGATTTCCGCCGGTAACTCCGTTCTGTCGTGATAGTGAATCTTCATTCCGAATCCTCGCGCTCGACGCGCCACGGCCTGTCCCACGCGCCCCATTCCCAAAATGCCGAGGACTTTGCCACCGACTTGCCATCCCAAGAGCATGTCGGGGCTCAAGGGTCTCCACGCTCCCGTTCGCACCAGTTCCTGAGCTTCGTAAGCTCGACGCGAAGCACCCAGCAAAAGCAGCATGGCGATGTCCGCCGTTGCTTCACTGTTGACACCAGGGGTGTAGGCGACTGGAATTTTGCTGCGAGCGGCGGCTTCCAGATCGATATGCTCAAAACCCACAGAGTATGTGGCAATGATTTTTACGGTGGGCGAAACCTTCTGGAAGAACTCGGAGTCCAACCGGTCTGCCGGCGTGATAAACAGGGCGTCGGCTCCTTCGGCCTCGGAGAGCAGCTTCTCCTGGTTGAAAGGAAGTTGGTTAGGGTTTCGCCGAGCTTTGTAATCGCGGTCGATACGGTTTTCAACGTCCTTTGGATAACGGCTGGTTACCACCAGAATGGGTTTGGTCATGCCCGACATATCCTTTCTACGCGCTCAGACGATTCCCACGTTTCTCTCCATCTCCTTGATCACCGTATCCAGCCTGCCGCTCAGCACCTGCTTGGCGAAACTGAGGGTGAACCCCTTGACGGTGTGGAAGGGTGAATGGGACGGCATAGCAAGCGCCAAGGGATCTACAACCGCGTCGACAACGACGGGACCATCCTCGTACGCGAGAGCTTCAGCCAGGCCTTCTCGAACGTCGCCGGGTTCCTCGATACGAATTCCTTTCGCGCCCATTGCCTCCGCAACCTTCGCAAAATTTGGATTCTTGAACTCCACCCCAAACGGAATAAAGCCAGCCTCCTGTTGTTCGATATGGACGAAATCGAACTTCTCGTTGTTGAGAATGACTTGAACCATGGGAGTTCGTCGTTCCACCTGCGTCAGCAGATCGCCCATTCCCAGCATGGTGAAGCCTCCATCGCCGCATAACGCGATGCACTGTCTGCCGGGATATGCCAGAGCACATCCGAACGCGTTCGGTGCAGCGTTGGCCATAGAAGCCCACGAGAATGAGCCAAAGAGCCTGCGGTTTTTTCCACCGTAGATATGTCTCGCAAGCCAGATACAGGCCGTGCCCGTGTCCGCAAAAAACATTGCGTCATCCGAAGCGAGCTCGCTGAGCGTCGCGGCTAGGAATTCAGGACGTATCGGTTTTATCCACGGCCCCTTCTTGACATAGTGCTGCAACAGTTGGTGGAAGGATTCGGTGTGGGAAAGCTGCTTCGCTAGAAATTCTCCACTCGTCTTTTCTTTCACGGCGGGAAGCAATGCACTGACCGTCGACTTGATATCACCGACAAGACCAAGATCTAGCGCTGTACGGCGACCGATGTGCTTGGGATTTTTGTCGATCTGAACCTTTTTCACATTAGCGCCGGGAAGAAATTCTGAGAACGGAAAATCCGTGCCCAGCATGAGCAAGAGGTCCGCTTCATGGATTGCGTTGTACGCTCCCCCATAACCGATGAGCCCGGTCATGCCAACGGCGTTAGGATTGTCATGCTCCAGCCATTGCTTCCCTCGGAAGGCATAGCCGACGGGAGCCTTCAGCTTGCGCGCCAGTTCAATCACTTCGTTGCGACCTTCTCTGCAACCGTCCCCGCCAAAGATCGCCACCGTTTTCGCTTCATCGATCATCTTCACCAATTTTTCGAAGTCTGTATCGGAAGGTCTCACGACAGCTGGGGCCGCGATGGTCAAGTCGGTAGGCTGGTCTGGAGCATCGGCTGACGCGACATCGCCAGGTATGGCAAGAACGGTGGGACCCTTTTCCAGAACAGCCGTGCGGATGGCGGTGCTGATGACGGCACGGGCCTGCTCCGGATTCACCAGCCGTGCGGTATAGAGAGAAGCCGCCTCAAAAAACTTGTAGGGGTTCATTTCCTCGAGCGCAGATGTGTCAATAATGCTTGTCTCTACATCCCCGGCGATGGCGATAATGGGAGCTCCTTCTTTCCGCGCGTCCATCAATCCGTTGAACAAATGGACAACTCCAGGCCCTGCAGTTCCGCACACCACCACTGGGTTGCCCGTGAAATAAGCCTCCGCGACCGCTGCGAATACTCCATATTCCTCATGACGGACGGGAACAAACTCGATCGCGCCATTTCGACGCAGTGCGTCCACGACAGGATTTAGTGCGTCTCCGACGATTCCATAACAGCGCTTGACTCCAGCCTTCGCCAGCATCTCCCACAAGACGTCTGCAACTTTTTTCGACATAAGAACCTTTCTGGATCCTTTGTGGACCTCGTATCGGCGTCGCGCGATTTACTCCCAGCGTTTTGGTCGCCGCTATATTCACCCTGCCGCTGGGTCCATACAATTTCCCTGCCATGAAATTCGCGGTCAAAAACTACGCCTCATCTAGATGGGGCCGAGCCTAGTTCCCACGATCGCGTGACAACACAGATGACACTTGACGCAAGAGGCACAGGGATGACACTGGCCACCCGGCATGTGTTAATCGCCTCGCGAAGTTAATGATCGGGATTTCGTGAGTGTTCACCTTCATCGCGGTTGCGATGCGGTAAATACGGGTGCCTCTCTCTTTGGTAGCACGCTTGCTCTTCATTCAATCGAACTACGGACGGTAAGAATTATAGCGCACGCTTTGCAACAGGAATAAGGAGAGATTGCGAAGGCTGGTGATGGCGCGCATGTCGGAAGTAGAGAACGGAAGAAGAGAAATGTCGATGTTGAGAATGAAATCTTCGACGTTGCAGTTCCTCGCGCAGACGATGATTCTTCTGTTTTGGTCTGCAATGGCGGCGTGGGCAAGCGAGCCAACAGGCCCGTCTCCAACGGCTGATGCCGGCAATGAAGTTAAGCGATCCGGACCTTGATGCCGTCGTGCGTTATATGGAGATGCTTAACTAGAACGCTTGGAAAACTGACTATGGCATCAGATGCGATCACCGTTCCTGTCGGCCAAATAGAAGCCAGACCTTGGGTCGACGAGCTTCATCAGTGGCTAACCACTGTCGATCACAAAAGGCTGGGAATTCTCTACATTCTCTCAGCTCTGCTGTTTCTCCTGATCGGTGGAGTCGAGGCGCTCATCATTCGCATTCAGCTGATGCATTCGCACAACAACTTCGTTTCGCCGGAAGTCTTCAACCAGATGTTCGCCATGCATGGCACAACCATGATCTTTTTCGTGGTCATGCCGGTTATGTTTGGATTTGTCAATTACCTCGTCCTGTTGATGATCGGTGCGCGAGACATGGCGTTTCCGCGCCTGAACGCCTTCAGCTTTTGGCTATCGTTTCTGGGCGGACTTCTCCTGTACTTCAGCTTTGTGGGTGGAAGCGGTCGCCACTACTTGCTCTCGTCGCTATTAGCATCGTGCAATCTCCGACACGGCACGCTGCGACTTTCTACTGTGCCGTGGCTCTTCTGGGAGCAGGATTCACGTACTCGGATGGGAATTCGTATTCGAGCGTTCGGGAGTTGCTGCACGCCGGCTGCTGACGGCCTCCATTGTTTATCTTCCACTGTTGTACGGGCTAAGCGCGACGTTATGCAATCGCGCCAGATGATCCAATACACCGACATTGCGGCAGATTTCGAGAGGTCGGACACATCAGCTAACATGTTCGAGATGGACCAGCCTCGCGCAGGTCCCTTCAGATGAATCAAACCAGCCCATTGATCGCTCCTCCCTCTTCATCCGATCCCTCAGAGGCCACCAAACGGCTCCTACCGTGGCTGGTTGCTGTCGCTTTTTTCATGGAGTCGCTGGATACAACGATTCTCAACACGGCCGTTCCCACCATCTCCTCCGCCCTCGGCGTCGCTCCCCTCAGCATGAAGGCGGTGCTGGCGAGCTATACGCTCAGCCTGGCGGTCTTCATCCCAATCAGTGGCTGGATGGCGGACCGGTTTGGAACCCGTCGTGTATTCGCATCTGCGATTGGTCTGTTCACCCTCGGGTCCTTTCTGTGCGGAATATCAAGCAACATCCACTGGCTGGTCGCTTCTCGCATCCTGCAAGGTTGCGGCGGCGCGATGATGGTGCCGGTGGGCCGGCTCACCCTGGTGCGAGCATTTGCCAAGTCAGATCTTCTACGCGTAATGAGCTTTGTTTCTATACCAGCCCTGGTAGCGCCCATGCTCGGACCCATCGCCGGGGGTCTCATCGTTGGGTATTTTCACTGGCGTGTCATTTTCTTCCTTAATATTCCAATTGGACTCGCAGGCTTGATCCTGGTTCATCTGCATTTGCCGGACTACCGCCAAGAGCGAACGCCTCCGCTCGATGTTGTCGGGCTCATCCTCTTCGGTTCTGGGGTCGCATTACTGTCTTATGTGCTGGAGATATTCGGCGAGCACACTCTGAGCGCAGGCGCGATGTCCGGATTACTGGTATTGTCCATTGCATTGCTTGCCGGATACGGAATCCACGGGAGCAGGGCTCCCTTCCCGCTGCTAAAGCTCAAATTGTTCGGCGGCCGCACCTTCCGCGCCGCCGTAAGCGGCAATTTCTTCACTCGTCTTGGAATAGGCGGAGTGCCATTTCTCCTGCCGCTCCTCTATCAGGTGGGCCTGGGTTTCACGCCGATCCAATCCGGCCTGCTGGTCATGCCCCAGGCAATCGCCTCCATGAGCATAAAACCGCTCATGCCACGAATCCTGCGTCGTATCGGGTATCGCGGCGTCCTCATCTCGAATACTGTAATTCTCGGTGTTCTTCTGATGGTGTTTGCAACCATCGGTGTGCCAACGCCTGTTTGGGCCATCGTGTTACTTGCTCTCCTTTATGGGGGATTCACTTCGTTGCAGTACACGAGCATGAACACGCTGGTATTTGCTGACATCGCCGAAGAGGACGCAAGCAGTGCCAGTTCGATCGCAAGCACCGCCCAGCAGATGTCGATCAGCTTCGGTGTAGCGGCCGCGGGCCTAGCCACGGCGTTTTTCGTTCCCAGTACGCACGCCGATCCTGCCGAAATGATTCATGGAATTCATGAGGCTCTCGTTGCTCTTGGGATCTTGACCATCGTATCGACGATTGTCTTCCTTAGTTTGAGGAGCGGCGATGGCGACGATGTGAGCCTGCATAAGGTTCTTCATCCAGGAGGATGACTCAACTCGTTGACATCCACCCTCAATTGTAATAAGTGAAAATCGGTAGTTCCAGCCGGGGAGAATGTGGTCGAATCTACTGGTACAAGTTCATGTGGAACGGGAAGAGGGTTCGAGAATCCACCCGTCAACCCAACCAAAAAATGGCCCGACAAATGGAAGGGGCGCATCGGGCGTCCCTTGCAAAGGGCGAAGTTGGCCTCCGCGACAGGAAGACTGCGCCGATGTTGGCAGACTTTATCTCACAGCGCTTTGAACCTTGGGCCGAAGCATCCACTTCTGCCAAAACGTGGCTCGACTACTACCGCCCCGGCATTCGAACGATTCAGAGGTACAAGCCTCTCACTAACCTCCGCATGAATGAGATCACGAGCGAGAGAGCATCAGACTTCGCTGCCTGGCGGCAATAGGCGGGCTTGCAGGTGTCGTCCGTCAATAGCTCTCTACAAGTTCTTCGCCGTGTCATGCGGCCTGCCGCACAGTGGGGAGCCATTGGGGTTGCACCGTTGGTCAAGATGCTTCCGGGGGAGCGACGTCGCGAACATGTGATTAAGCCTGACGAAGAGGCGCGTTATCTTGCGGCAGCACCTGAACCCCTCGGCTCAGTTGCGGCTGCTCTCATTGACACAGGTATGCGTCCCGACGAATGCTATCGTCTGCGGTGGGAATCTGTGACTTGGACCAACGGGAGAAATGGGACCATTCTCGTGACTCACGGCAAGACTGCAACCGCTCGCCGGGTACTTGCCTCAACTGTGCGTGTCAAGAATATCCTTCTAACCCACTGGGAGACCGCAGGGAGCCCCGCAGAAGGCTGGGTGTAGCCTGCCCCCACACGCATCGGGCATTTTGAGAAATCCACGCTAAAACGGCAGCACAAGAAAGCATTGAGACTAAGCCGGGTCCGCCCTTTCGTTCTTTACAGCTTACGTCACACGTTCCTAACGCGACTGGGGGAGTCGGGTCGTGATGCATGGACTCTGGCGAGAATCGCGGGACATAGTTGTAACTATGTCCGCCAGATACGTTCACCCTAGTGAAGATGCTGTTCTCCGCTCTAGATCGGATGAGTGGGCACAATTTTGGGCACAGTGGGAATTCGAGCGAAAAAACGCTCGCAGTCGAACCGCTGCCATCTGCTTCAAATGATTAAAGAAATAATGGTCGGGGAGAGAGGATTTGAACCTCCGACCCCCTGGTCCCGAAGCAACAACCAAT
>Ga0210390_10003423_pt1 | contig 13617 bp, 21 predicted proteins | sample IncBWH11OmetaG_FD_161050 | JGI IMG/M metagenome (GOLD analysis project Ga0210390, IMG submission 161050) | Forest soil microbial communities from Barre Woods Harvard Forest LTER site, Petersham, Massachusetts, United States - Inc-BW-H-11-O ...
ATGGCAATCACAAGAGGTAAATTTGAAGGATTTAGTCCAGAAATTGACAATACGAGCGAATTTGTTCAGATGATGAAAAATAATTTTCCTGATCAATACAATCGTATGATGAAGTATGGACGTAGAAATATTTCCATCAGTACCGTAGCTCCAACAGGAACACTTTCTATTCTTGCTCAATCTTCTTCAGGATTAGAGCCAGTGTTTATGCTATCATACAAACGCAGAAAGAAGATTACTCCTAGTGATAAGAATGCAAGGATAGACTTTACAGATGCACAAGGAGATAAATGGCAAGAGTTTCCTGTATATCATCCAAAATTAAAAATGTGGATGGATGTAACCGGAGAGAAAGACGAAACAAAGAGTCCTTTCTTTGGGTCAACAGCACCGGATATTGATTGGATTAAGCGAGTACAAATCCAATCAATCATCCAAAAATATGTAACCCATTCCATCAGTTCAACGATAAATCTTCCAAATGATGTATCAGTAGAGAAGGTTGGTGAAATTTATATGGAAGCATGGGAACAGGGGTTGAAGGGAGTAACAGTATATCGTGACGGATCCAGAAATGGAGTTTTGATTTCAGATAAGAAGGAAGAAAAAAAAGAGATTGAAGCTGGAGAAAATAACGCTCCTAAAAGGCCAAAGACTCTTGAATGTGATGTTCTTCGATTTAATAACGAAAAAGAAAAATGGATTGCCTTTGTAGGTATGTACAAAGGACGACCATATGAAATCTTTACCGGAAAAGCAACGGATATGAAAATACCTGCATCTGTTGAGAAGGGTAAAATCGTTAAGGTGAAGACTCCCAAAGGAAACCAGTACGATTTTGTTTACGAAAAAGACGGAGAAGAAGTTAAGGAAGAGCAGTTGAATAAGACTTTCGATAAGCACTACTGGAGCTATGCTAAATTGATTTCCGTATTGCTTCGACATAACGTACATTTGCATTCAGCAATTACAACAATAGACTCCCTTCCTTTTGATAATGACCATATTTTAACATGGAAAGCAGGAGTTGTAAGGGCATTGAAAAAGTACATTGCAAACGGGACAAAGGTTACTGACAAAAAATGTAAGGATTGTGGGGCTGAAGATAGTGTGGTATATCAGGAAGGTTGTCTAGTCTGTAATTCTTGCGGTTCTTCTAAGTGTGGATAATAGTAAATCCGGCTATGGTGATGCAGGAGAGCTGCATACGACAGTTAATTCTTTTCCATTCATATGTGTCTGTTTTTGAAACACCGGATTTTTAACCTTTATTAATAACAACATGGAAACATATCTTGATAATATAAATAAGATCATTAATACATATACAGCAGCGCAATATGCTGCTGTACAATTGAAACTAGAAAAGAAAAACTACTCTTTGCATGTATTCAATTACAAAACTGGTGAAATAAAGGTAGAAAAACCTAGCTATGATGAATACATGATAACCTATTGGGGATCACCAAAAAGTAATACTCTTGAAAAATGCATAGAAGGAAGCAGAATGAGTGCATTGAATGACTATGCAGAAAAGATAAAAATGTATACTGGTTGGGTGAAAAATGGAAAGGTATTTGTATTAAATAGAAAAGATAGATACGTGTCATTTTTATATGAGATAAAAGACACAGGAACATTGGGCAGGATACCTATATATGTTTCATTAAAGACCAATTACAATCCCAAAGATGTTGATTCTATTTCGGATCATATGCCACATTCAACTTTTAAAGAAAAGATTGATGATGGCGAATACGAAATTTCTCAAGATGAAAAATACTTGATTAAAGAATGCGATAAGTTAATACTAAAAACAGTATAGTAATGGAATTTAAAACAAAATACAATAAAGGAGATACCATTTTTTTTTGAAAGATAATCGTATCTGTAATTCGGTTATACAAGGAATTGAAATACGATCAGGAGTTAAATGGGAAGGCACAACAAAATCAAATTATGGAAGTGGCATTGTGATATATCATACAAATTATCCAAATATAGATGAAGATAATGCTTTTATTACAAAAGAAGAGTTGATTAAATCTCTATGATGTCTTAATTATCCGTATATTAAACATTCAACAAATAAATAGGATTAAGTATAAATATGTATAAATAAATTCGTGTAGTTAGGGAATATATGATGCAATTAGTTGAGCGACATATGATAAAGAAGGGACATTCCTTGTACAAGGAGCTTGATTCTATTTCTTTTTTGTCGAAAAATTTGTACAACAAGGCAAATTATATTATTCGTCAGGAGTTCATAAAAACGAGTAAAGAGAAGGAGCGTGGCAAGAGAGAAAAAGCGAATTGGATCCGTTATGGGGAATTGCAAAAAATGATGCAGGACTCAAAAGATTTTGATTATATGCAGTTGCCAGCGAAGGTTAGTCAGCAAGTTTTAAGGACACTTGATAAGAGCTGGAGTTCTTTTTTCAGGTCGATCAAGGTATGGAAGAAAGGAAATTCTGGTCATACCGGACGACCGAAATTGCCGAAATATAAAGACAAAAAGAACGGACGAAATATTTTGACATATACCATACAAGCGATTTCAAAGAAGGGATTAAAGAACGGCATAATCTTATTGTCAAAAACAAATGTAAAGATCAAAACAAGGAAGACGGACATCCAACAAGTGAGAGTAGTTCCGAAGATTGACCATTACGTTATTGAGGTTGTTTACAAAAGAGAGATAGTGCAAGCAAAAGTTGACAAGAATAAAATAGCAGGAGTGGATTTAGGGGTAAACAATTTAGCTACTGTAACATCAAATCAGAACGTAAGTCCGTTACTGATTAACGGCAGACCGCTAAAGTCGATGAATCAATTTTACAACAAAGAGAGGGCAAGATTGCAGTCATTTGTTGGGGATAAAAGTTCGAACAAATTACGATCACTAACCAATAAGCGCAATAGAAAAGTTGATGATTATTTGCACAGAGCAAGCAAAGAAATTGTCACTCATCTAATCAAAAACGAAATTGGTACAGTTGTAATTGGTAAGAATAAGTTGTGGAAAATGGAGTCGAACATTGGAAAAAAGAACAACCAGAATTTCATAAATATTCCACATGCGAGATTGATTGAAATGATTGCATACAAGTGTGAGTTGGTTGGAATATTGGTGATTATAAAGGAGGAGAGTTACACTAGCAAGTGCAGTTTTATTGATTTTGAGGAGATGAAGCATCACGAAAATTATATGGGATACCGGAAACATCGTGGTTTGTTCATCACAAAAGATAGACTCAAAATAAATGCAGATTGCAATGGCAGTGGCAATATTATCAGAAAAGAATTCCCAAACGCATTTTCCGATGGGATAGAGGGCGTAGTAGTACGACCATTAAGGGTTAACCTGCAAGGGCATCATCTTTACAAACAAGCTGCATAGAATTTATTTCTATGAAATTTGATACTATTTCAATACATGACGATGTGGATAATGAATGTTGTCCGGATTTTTCATGCTGCAATAAAAACATAAATACCCCGATTGCTAAAAGAAAGGAGTTTTTAAGAATATATAACCTAAAAGGATCGGATGGATGCACAGAAATGCTTGTTGATTTCTTAGGAAATTCAATAAAAGCATCTGGATATAATGTAACCACATCTGGTCGCTAAAAGAATAGTTTTCAACATTTTACCGCTAAATACTTTTTTTTCGTATATTTGACTTTGATATGGGCTTAACGCTAGAACAAATTGAGGAGAATGCTGCATCCGGGAAGGAATATTTTCTGGCTGTTGGAAAACCTGTGTTTGACACTAAGGTAAATGAGGAATATATCATCAAAGAATTAAATGTCAATGGAATAGTATTGGATCACATTTCATTTTTAAAAAATGAGAAAAAGCCCGATCTCCCAATTTCTTATGGTGAATTGATTAAAGTTTTCGAAATTGGACGATTTGATATAGAAGGATTTGCTAGGAACGAAGTTGATTTACTGAAGAGAGCCATTAGAGATGTGCTGCGTGACCTTGAAAAAAAAGCGAAAGAGCAAGAAGCTGAAAATTTGCGTTTAAAGGCTGAAGAGCTACGCAATGAGTCTCAGGCTACAAAGAAGCAATTGGAAGAAGCTCATTTAGAGACAGAGCGTATAAAGGCAGAAAAGGAAAAAGCTCTGGCAGAAAAGGATATATTGATTCGTAAGAAGAAAACAAAAAAGACCGTGAGTGCAATTTGTGAAGAAGAGCGTGTAAGAATGCATATTGAAAAACAAGAGGCTGATAAGAATGAATTACGTAGACTACAATTAAAGCAGGCTGCTTCTAAGGCTAAGATGCAAGAGCAACGAATTAGATTAATGAGAATGGGCTTAACCTGATTACCAATTCTCGAATCGAGAATAGTGATACAAGATATCTGTATACTGGTGTGTGGTGACACTTAACTAAACACTCGATTCGTTCTTTTATTTTTAAATTAACGGACAAACAAACAAATAACTTAACATGGAAATAAAGAAAGTTAAATACAGCATTAAAGTAGAAAATCCAACAAATGTCATTAAAATTTCTAAACTGTTTGATTATGTATCGAATAGGACTTTGGATAATTACGGAAGCGACAAAGGGGTTGTTATTACAAATGTAGGAAATGAATCATATTTAGAAATACTAAATAAGTCCCAATTCCCGCTTACAATATCAACCATAGAGTTTGATTTTTTTGATAAGGATGGCGATTTCGAAAATCCGAATGGAAATAAAATGCAAGTATGCATTCATAAAATTGATGCAAACGACCAGAAAGCGGTAATGAAATTTCCAACAACAGACAATCGTGATTTTTCAGGAGTTGTTATAAATAAAAAGAATGGTATTGATATTGAAATGTTGCCTAAATCAAAATTAATTATACATATTATTGGGGAGCAACAAATTCCAGTAGTTGCGGCAACGCAATCATTTATTCTTACTCCTGAAAAAAAATAATTTATTAACCGAATTAAACATGAATATCAAAGAACGGTACGAAAATGTTATATTGGACGAGCTTCCTCCAATATTAGCAAGTGAATTTGAAACTATCAAAGAAGAAACTGCTGATTTCGAAGATGCTGAATTGGTTGTTGTATGGGAAAAACAATTCAATTTCCTTTACAAATCAACAAAATCTAAACATCCTACCGCTTTCAAAGATTATGTAAAGCCGGAACCTACTCCAGAAGAAATAGAAGCAGAGAGGCTTAGAATTGAGGAGGAGAAAAGGATTGAAGATGAAAGAATCGAGCAGGAGCGTATCAAAGCAGAAAAGGCTCAAAAAGCTCGTGAATTAATTGCAAAACACAAACAAGAATAATCAATACAATTAAAATGGCTAAAACGATTGAACAATTTCAGATAGAAATAAAAGAGATTGAAGATACTATTTCTGATCAAGACACCCCGGAGGAGTTGAAAGGTGATTTGGAGGCTACTCTAACCTCATTGAAGTCTCAGTTAGATGTAGAAGAAAAAAGGATTAGCGATGAAGCTGAAGCTGAAAGACTAAGAATCGAAGCCGAAGCACTTGCAGCTACAGAAGCTGCTATTAAAGAAAAGGAAGAAGCAGACCGCATTGAATCCGAAAACAGGGCTAAGGAATTAGAAGAACAGGAAAAGATTAGGCAACAAGAAGAACGGAAGAAGAAAATGCTTCGGTTCGGAGAAAAGACAATAGAAGAGGCTAGTATTGAGGAGTTGGAATTAGCTATCAGAAAGCGGATCCGAATAGCAGAGACTAATCCCGGAAAGAGAACTAAGTCGATATTATCAGCACCTATAGTAACGGAATAATAAAACTAAATTTAATTTAAAATGCCAGTAATTACACCCATTCACGAAAGGCTTATTCAAAGAAGAGAGATTGGTAAAGCCGCTCTTTCTAAGGTGATTCTTGATAAGATCAAGATGTGGAATGTTTTAAACGCAAAGAAAGAGAAAACAGAAAAGTTGGAGATAACTCTTCGTAAGAAATCTGTCGAGATATCGGATTTGATTTTAAATCACATTGAGTCAGACTTTCCAGAAGAATATGCTACTGAAATAAACAAAGAATTCAAAAAAGCCCAATCGGTAGATAATAATCCAGAAAATAGTGATGGAGGAGTAGAAGGATTTAGGGCAGGATTGAAAAAAAATAAAGAGCTTACAGAACAAGAAAGGGCTATTGTTAGCGAATTGAGTGATGAAAAAACAATTCACTATCTGGCACTCGAAAGAATTCTTGGTAAGTCAGTTGGATTTACGGTAAAAACAAATAACCTAATTTTGCATAACAAAGTATTTACAAACTACTATGAATTGGAGAGTTAACCGAGTGTCACATGGCGAAACATGGCAAGTCCGATAATTGTTATTCCAAAACGAAAATGGGCATTAACAGATAAGCATCATAAAAATATAGCGACAGCAGTAGGTGTTATTGTTGGAGCTGCTACTCTAGTCTATTTCTGGTACGAAATGAAAGCTAGGCAGCACGAGATTGAGAAAAATAAAATAGACATAGCGGCTTTACAGGCAAAGCATAATATTGCGCCTGATGCAGCTTAGAAATAACATAATAACGCAGGATACAAGCCAGATTGTTCTACAGTCTGGCTTTCGTCCTGTTTTTATATATGACATTCAGCAATCAAATTTAATTGATGTTTCAATAAAAGAAGAAGAGAGTGTTGGACATATAGCCGATTTCGATTCTACCTATACGATCAATGTAATCAACCTAGATCCATTCACAAAGAGTATAAGACTATTTGGAGCTACCCAAGGTATACCACCATTCCCCGGTACATTAGTGACTGTTCCTAAGTCCAGCTATGAAGAAGTCGTAGCTGAGAGTGATTTTAATCCGTTCATAATAGGAGGCATCAATCTAAGTGCTACAATAGATCAGATGCAAGCTCAATTTCAAATAGTAAGGAAGGCTCCAACCGGAGTTAATTTTGTTAGATCATTTCATCCGTTCTCTTATTTTTCAAAAGATCAATTTCAAGATAGTTTCGTTGAAATATATCCCATTTCCCTTCAAATAGATGGATACACCTCCATTCAATTTCAACTACTAGGATTTTCCCAAATATCCTTCCAGATGTATGTGTACAAACGTCTTAGATACGAAAATTTATTACACGATACACCTGTTGTTGAAGTGTCAACCAACATTGCTCATATCTTAGAAGAAGAGGTTGTTGTAACAGTTTTATAATCAACTAGATATATTCTTGGCTAACAAAAAAACACTTGTAGGTGTTAATAACTCATCCTGCCGCTACTGATAATCAGTAATGCTATATATTAAGTTTGCGTATAGTAAAAATTGACAATAAGAATGGTTTGTTATGTGATTGAGAATATGCGTCGAGTATATTAAACATTCAACAAATAAATAGGATTAAGTATAAATATGTATAAATAAATTCGTGTAGTTAGGGAATATATTAAGGGTTAACCTGCAAGGGCATCATCTTTACAAACAAGTTGCGTAGAATTTATTTCTATGAAGTTTGATACTATAGTCAATTATAGCCTGCCATAAAATTTTAATGAATCAAAGAATATATATCGGCATAGATGCCGGAACGCATACTGGATTTGCTGTTTGGAATGGAACGCATCAGAAATTTGAATTAGTAAAAACATACGATTTTTGGGATTGCATACTTAATTTAGGTCACATAGTAAAAAGAATTCTGACCGATCATGATGAAGTTATTATAGTAATCGAAGATGTCACTCAAAATAAATCAGCATATTCAGCATTAAAAACATACAGTAAAACAGAGGGAGGCCATAAAAATAAGTTATTGGCAGCTTTAGAACATGCTAAAAGGGTTGGAACTGTTTGGGATAAGACTAAATTAATTACTGAGTGGTGTCAGAGAAACAAATTGAAGATGTTGCTCATAAAGCCTACCAATAAGACGATGACAAAAATTAAGTCAGAAGAATTTAAGAGAATAACAAATTACGATGGTCAAACCTCTGAGCATTCAAGGGATGCCTGTTTCCTTGTTTTTAAACGCAAGTAATTCATATGATGACAGACAAAGATTACTGTATTATTCCAGCTCAGGGAAATCAAAAAATGAGAAGTGCATTAAAGGATAGGGAGGGGTCATTAGGAGAGATTATGTTATTCAGATATTCAAATATAACTCCGGATATAGCAAAAAAATGGTTTTCAAAATCAAGAGTAAATACGGTTATGAAAAAACTAAGAACCGAGATTGAGAAAGATCAGCCTGAATTTAATTTCGAAAGAGATTTTTTGGTAGTCATAAAACCGAAAAGGAAAGACTAATGAGTAAACTAGAAGGAATATTCATCCTTGAAATAGAAAACCTATCACCAGAGGTAGAAATATTCGACATCAACAAAGAGAGTAAGTTTCTTACGGTATCGAAAAATGGATATTATGATGGAGTTGAATTCATGGGATTTCAATTGCAAAAGGGAAAAGATGATGAAATCCCAATGATACACATACAGGAAGGGAAAGATATACCCATTGTTTCGTGGGTTAGCGCATTTCAAACAAAGTATGAATGCATAGATGTTCTTCCTCTCACAGTAACTTTAAAGGAATTTAAATTCGAAGTAAAAAGGAAGAGTAAATATAAGTTTGTGTTTTATACAAAAAATGCAAACGAACGTCAATTAAAAAGACACAGGAAGACGATATACTATTGGCATCCACAAATTATCAATGAAGAATTTTCACTTTCAACAAATCCATAATTATGTCGAAGAACAGCAGTAAAGCACAAGCTCAATGTTTACGTGAATGGCAGAGAGAACATGGGATTCCTAAGCCTAAGCAGTCAAAAGTGCAGATCGAAATTATTAACACTAAAATAGAAAAGTATGTCGCAGAGAAACAAGCTCCGGTTCGGAAAAATCGTTAAGGTTCATCAAGGATATGATATCCGCCAGATGATCACAACAAAAGCAAAAGAGGGCAAGAAAATACCTACTAGAGTTTGTCCTACAGGAAAATTTGGAGTCTATGCAGGTAAAACTCTTGTAGAGCAATATCCTAGTGTTGATGCAGCACTTGAAAAGATTAAAACCATCCTAAATAAATAAAACAATGGAAACCAAGCAGGAATATCCAGAATTATATAAAGAGTTTAATGTCACCATCGTAACAGATGTAAACTCAAGAGAGCCAATTCGAATAATGAAAAAATCGGGGATCGTATTCGTGTCTCCTATTTTTGAATTTTTGGATATAAAAATTCAAAAATTTTTGATGCATAGCATTATGTATTTGTTTGATAAATCAAAAGAAAAAATCAAGGATAGTTTTTACCAATTCGAATTACTAAACAATAGCGATAAGCATGCAATCGGTAAGATGAAGGACGAATATCCTGATATTGAGAAAGAATATTGGATTAAGGCAATCGCGTGTTTTAATAAAAAGAGCCACCCTGCATTTTTTAATAGTTCTCATGTAGATCATTTATACTATGTAAGTAGAGATTTACATAACGATATTGATGACAGAGATGGGGATATGTTTGCAAATGCGCGACAACCTATGGTTCAAAAAGCAGGACAATTTACTAATGCAGAATTTGATTCTCCGGATAAAGATTCCTCGTTAATTGGATGAAAATGACTTCATGGCTTATTATATATGTGCTATTTGTTCACTTTGTTTCTGATTATGTATTCCAATCCAACTCCATCATTGAATACAAATCGAAACATTGGGTTTGGCTCATGATACATGTCTTATCATACATATCTATTTTAACTGTTGGCATACTAATAGGATCATTATTTTTTAAATACAATTTAGGTTTCATCTGGAAATTCTTATTAATAAACATAAACGCTCATTGGATTACAGAATATTTCACGAGTCGAAGGATTGAAAAATACCGAAAGAAAAGTAAAACACGAAACATGATGCTCTTGATAGGTCTTGAACAGTTCATAATTCTATCAGCGATCTTTCTGTCGTTTCACACAAATACAAATGGGTAAACCAAAAAACAATCACGAAGTATTATTTGATCAGTTTACAAAGCTGGTTAAAAATACGGGAATGCAGAAGTCTATATATATTTTAAAGACGCTGAATGGTGATGATAAAGAATATGATTTCATCATAAAAACAATATGCGAAGTGTTTGAGATCACCGAAAAAAAATTGTTCGATGACGGTTCTCATTTTACATCAACAGATCCTAGAAGGACAGCATATTATTTGATGTCTACCGAATTAAAATATTCTCATTCTCAAATAGGTGTATTATTCAATAAATGCAGAAGCCGAATTACGCTGTCTTTGTCAGAATTCAAGTCTATGCAAGCCAATCCAAGAGGGCATGAATTGTATCTTGATAAACACAGCAGGACTGAAGCGATGGTAAAGGAATACCTGAAAGAAATAAAAGTAAAGACACCTAAGAAAAAATCAGTATAACATGAAGAAATTTTTCAGTAAGGCTCACCGTCCAACGAAGGATGAGCAAAAGTGGAGAGGAATGATTGAAGAATTGGTTAAAAAAGAACCACTATTAGAAAGCGTTCTTGAAGAGCAAGAAACGGTAAAAGACGTACAAGGATTAAGAAAAATATATGATGTGCTTTTGAAAAATTCTTCATCAGCACCAGCAACACCGACAAGTCCAAAAACAGAAAGCATGGCGACACCAGAAGAAAAGGCTAGTATCCCTTTTGAAACTATGATTGATATCGAAAGAGATAGTCAATTCGCTCAACCAGTAGCAGATAGAGAAAATTTAGCTATGGATGATGGGTTATCAGCAGAAGATACTGAATTTACCATGCAAGGAGATGATCAAGGCTCCGAGGGGTCTGGAGGTGATAATGAGCCATATGAGGAAGCTCAAGAGCATGGAGATGGCGGTTCTCCTACAAGCGATATGTCTCCGGAAGAGAAAAGGAAATCCATTAAATCTACCGCTAAACTTGTATCTAGGATATATCAAGATATGCTCCCTATTGTACCAAGATGGGTAGCAAGATTTCCTGAAGCTAAGATGCAAAAGATGGCTTGGGCTGATGAGATAGATCCCAATATGGTTTTGGATACAACAGACGGGAAGGAAGTTATATTATCTTCCTATGTTCAAGATTACAATAATACCGTTAATAATGTAATTGGGATTACTGATGCTATGAAAGATGAGTTTCAGGTAGCATTAGAAGCGGTAATGTCTGAAAAGGAAGTTGCAATGACTCCGACACAACAGTTGGTTGTGACAGTAGTATCTCATACAGTAGCTATGGTAGGTCAGGCAATCCAACTAAAAATGACCATGAATAGCAATATGGAAGACTTCAAAAAATTCCATGCTGATAAAAAAGCTGAAAGGGAACGGGATAATAATGCCAATAACGGTAGAAATAATAATGGAGGACAAGAACAGGCTACTCAAAAGACTACCCCAACTCCTCCAAAACCACCTGTTCAGGAAACAAGACAGCAACCAGTAAAAGAAGAGCAAGAGTCATTAATCGAAATTAAACCAGAAGATATAATTGATCCGTAATATGGAAGATATTGTTAAAGACGTATTTGTAATCCAATTGACAAACAAAGAAGGAATGAAGGCTTTTGTTTGTGATGCAGATAATAATTTAGGGTTTGAATTGTCCGGATCAATTGATGGGGATACGAAACTATTTTATTCATGGATGGCAGCAAATCAATTTGGTAATAGGTTAAAAAAATATGGTTCGATATTAATATTGAAAATGAGCGATATTATAAACAACCCCGATAAATATAATCTCTCAAAAGCAGTATCTAAAAATAATGCTGAAGAGTATTATTTTTTAGTGGGATATACCGATGATGGAGTTAAGAATTGGATTCATTATGATAAAGAGAAGAAAAAGTATATTCCAAGACCACAAATGGTTGGAGCTTGCATTTGGTATGCAACACAAACCGAAGAAATGATTAACCTATTACAGGAAGATAAAACATTGAGCATTCGTAAGTATGTATCTGAAAAAATAGAGAACAGCAAATGATTATGCAGAAGCCAATAAAAAAGAGCGAATGTGAAGTATGCGGATCTAAGATAAATGTATTTCGGAAGGCGGTTATAAGCGTATATGACTATATTATTACCTGCGAAGATCACGATTCATATGGACACTTGTTTCAATTATGGATGATAAAAAAAGAATTGGGTTATCCATATAAGGAGCCTAAGAGAGAATGTGATATTTGTGGATGCGAATTGACCGATCAAGAGTTTGATAGCACATTGCCTACTGATATAAATATTACTTGTACCGCACATGCAGGGTATAAAAGCGCATTTGATAATGCAAGGACAAAAAGAGAATTGGGAATAAGCAAATAACATACTCATATGACAGCAAGAAAAAAAGCCTTAAAAGGCAAAAAAGTAAAATTAACAGTAAGATCATTTACATCTGGAGGTAAAAAAGTTGAAGAAAAGCCAGTCGATCCCGCTGCATTTAGAGTTGTCTCCGACTCTGTTGATGGAAAAAAAATCACAAAAACAACACCAGTTTTTAATCAGATGGAGAGGGTTCCAGAAAGACAAAAAAATGTAATTCCAGAATATTCTAAAACGATTACATTAACCATAGAAAATTGCGCTAATAGTAAGCAGGCAGTGTCGCTATTTTCATTAGAAAAACAATTACCGAATCGTGTATTTGTAGATGCCGCTGAATCTGATTATGAATTTTTGAAAAAAGTGTTGCTATCAAAGGATATATATACCACTGGATTTAGGATGTATTCCCCAAACATGTGGCAATTTAGTAATGTTTTAAGGGTTTCAAAAAAAGACATTCATGGATATCAAGCACAATACCCATTAATTGCAGCTCAATATATTTCTCCATATCAATACCAAATTGGAATAATTGATATAAATAATCATGGTATTAAAATATCTCCGGGTGTTGAGCTTGAAGTTAATATCGAGCCTAAAACTTCTGTGACGTTAACCTTTTTCTGTAATGATTTTAAAAACGATGAGGAGTTTTTTAAGCATATCTCAACTCACCACAAAAATTACAAATCAGATTTTAAGCAATTCCCAATACTCATTGAGAACAGGTCAAATGTAGAGAAGGAAGTTGTTTTGTTTGATAGAAATAAAATTTACGATGATAATGGGGATATAAAAGTAGGATGTTTAACGTATTCATATGTGGAATTAATTAATGAAATGCCACACAATAATAAAATAAACAGACTAAAAGCGTTTTCCCTTAATAAGAATCAAATTACAAAAGCCATAAAAGCAAAACAATTTGGTAAAGATGGAGTAATACCGGGATTGTCCAAATACCAATTTCAGGATAATATAATTGACATTGAATTCAAATACAAATGGTCTGAAAAAGACCCATTAAAAATCATGGTTGCACCTAAAACACAAGTTTTGTATTTATTTTACGAATACAAAACGGAGTTAGAGATTGAAAAAGAGCAATTCATACGAGACAACAGCTTGAGAGCATCAATGCTTGGACTTGATATTGTTAAATCAAAACCTAAGAAATAATGGACGAGAGTAAAAAAAAGTATATTGATACTCCAGAAGATGAAATCTTGGGAATCAAGAAGTCCGAAATTCGAGAAAG
>Ga0210390_10003424_pt1 | contig 13616 bp, 11 predicted proteins | sample IncBWH11OmetaG_FD_161050 | JGI IMG/M metagenome (GOLD analysis project Ga0210390, IMG submission 161050) | Forest soil microbial communities from Barre Woods Harvard Forest LTER site, Petersham, Massachusetts, United States - Inc-BW-H-11-O ...
GTGCGGGCCGAACTTGCCCCGGCCCATGATCTCGGCGCCGATGCCCGGTTCCCAAGCGCTGGCGAAAGCGTCGTCGATGCCGGCGCTGCCGCCGGGCTGGCCCTGCATGGCGCGGAAAGTACGGGTCGGGAAGAACCACTCGTGCAGCCGGGTTCCCGCATGCCCGAACGGGGCATCCAGGCTTTGCCCCTCGCCGGTGCCGAATCCATCTAGCGACACCGAGAAGTTGTGTACCCGGACTTGCGACACGATGACCTCCTGACAGGTTGCTTCAGCGACTGGGGCCGGTTGCCGCGGCCCGCCAGCAGCAAGGACGATCCACTGGCCCAACGTCATCGCCGGCGCCTGGCCGCTGAGCATCATACCTGCGGATCGCCAGGCGTTTCTGCTCACGGTGCGTAACCGATCCTGGACTCAGATAAGATGCACATCGCCGCCGATCTGAACGTTGCAACTGAGGACCTCAGCCGATCCGCTGGGCGCCCATAACTGGGAATTCTTCGGCAACCAGAGCACGGTGATCGTGATGCCCCGCAGGTTGGCTCAGTTGCGTGGCGGGCGGTGACGATGCTGTTCAACTTGCGCGGTTCCTGCGGTTTGCTCAGGTCTGGGGATTCTCATGCTCGGCTCTGCGCTCGCGTTGGTGGCGGCGGCATCCAGCCGGCGCTTGCATGGCAGTGACTCGGGGGATGCGCGACGGCGTAGTGCATTGCCGCAGCTCGGGTATGTGTCGTTTCAGCAGCGAATATCCCGGCAACCGGAGGTCATGATGGCTAGTCCAAGCGAGCACCGCGCCGAGGCTGAGCGGCTGCTCGATATTGTCCGCCAAGCCGCCGGCGATGACTACCAGACCGCTGCGGATCAGGTGCCTGTCCTGCTTGCCGCGCTGGTCCACGCCACCCTGGGCTCATGACCGCCCTCATCCCTTGCACCGGTCGAACGCGCTGGCCGGCCTGCTGACGATCCGGTACCCGTAGACGGCCAGGGCCTCAGCCCGTCGGAGGTGCACCCCGGGCGGGTCGTGACACCTGACCGGGCGCCGCACACGCATTCGCGCTGCGTGGCCAGTCGACTTGCCGGGCAGGGTGGTGCGCCCTGCCGCGGTTACATTCTCGCCTCGCGTACCGGCAAGTCGGCCAAGACTGGCGCTCCGCATGGCCGACCTGGGGCCCGCAAACGTCACCCCAGCATGCGGAGGAGTTCCGCTACGTTGATGAGCACGACCACGTCGCCGTTGCTGTGCCGCTCGCGCGCGGTCGGTGTCAATCCGAGGAAGAAGCGCCGCGCGATGGTGTTGTCCGCCTGGATCTCGGCGCGAAACCGTTCGATTCCCGCGCTTCGAGCCCTCTCTGCGAGAGGCCGGAGGAGCTGGCGCGCGAGGCCGCGATGTTGCCATTCGTCGGCCACCAGGATCGCCACCTCGGCGGTGGCGGGGTCCAGGTCGTCGCGCGCGAACCGGGCCACGCCGGCGATGCCGCGGTCATCGACGGCAGTGATGGCTTCCCTGTGGCCGTCGGCGAGGTCGAGCAGGAGGTCCAGGGTCTTGTCGGTGAGCACGGTGACCGATCCGTGAAATCGGAAGATGGCACTTCCGGCCGAGACCCGGTTCGGGAAGTCCGCGAGGGCCGAGCGGTCGGCCGGCGTCAGCGGGCGGATCAGCGGGCCTGTGCCAGTCATGGGCTCCTCCTCGGCTGCGGTGACCACGTGGTCACTCCTGTGCGCCAGCCTCAGGGCTCGGCGTGCTCCGGAATCTGATCCTGCGGGCGCGGTTCGCGCGGCGTTCACGTGGCTGGGAGCAGCTGACGTTCGCAATCGGCTGAAGCCGGTGAGTCGAAGGTAAACGTACAGGTCGCGTCGGCGCAACGCGCATCGGCGAGTAACAAGCTCGAGCCTGCGGTCAAGACGCGTGCAACCATTGCTCGCATCAGGCCCGCTCAGCCATCGCGCCGACGCCCGCTTCCGGACCGGGCGGGCTGTTACCGACCTCGCTATCTGACGATCAGGCGGCACCGCTCCAGTAGCACGGTCCGGCTGCGGTCGATGACCACGGCGCTGACTGCTCCGCCGTCTTGGCCGATCCTGACCCGGCGATCTACCGCCGTGTCAGACGGTGAGACTGTTAACGGTCCGTGACTGTCCGCGAGTAGACAGGCGCGCGCAAAGCCGCCTGATGCGGCTACGTGTTCGGTGACCGAACTCGATCAGCGCGACCAGAACTGGGAGTTCGGCTTTTGTGGCGTTTGCTTGCTGCGCGGCCGTAGTGTGCGGGTGTCGCGCGGTTGGGGAGAATTACCGTGCTGAGGGTTGTGACCGATCGAAGGAGTCGTCTTCCTCGTCCTGCCGGTGTGCCCGTGGCCAGGCTAGAACCCGGCACCAGCCTGGAGCTGTGATCCTGGCGCGTTCATCGCCTCCTAACCGGTGACAGCCACCGGCACACGACGGATTGGAGAGCATATGGAACACGGCCTGATGCCCGGCGGCCTCCCTCTCTGCCTGACCGGAGGTGCCTCATGACTTCGACGCCGGAACAGCCCGGCCCCGCGGCGGCGTCCCCGCGGCCCGCCACCGCTGCCGGTCACCAGACGCAAGTCCAGGCGCTCGCGCGCTACGCGGCGCGGGCCAGGTTCGGCGACCTGTCCGCCGCATCGCGCGCGCAGCTGCCGATCCACATCCTCGACTGTCTCGCGTGCTGCATCGCGGCTCTGGGCGCAGGCCCGGTCAACGCGTGCCGCGAGCAGGTCGCCGACTTCGGCGGCGGCCAGGGCGTCCCGCTGATCGGCGGGGGCGCCGCGAATCCGGTCTACGCGGCGTTCTGGCACACGGCGCTGGTTCGTTATGTGGACTTCATGGATAACTTTCTCGCGCCGACCGAAACCTGCCACACCGCCGACAACTTCGGCGTCGCCCTGACGGCCGCCCAGCTGGCCGGGGGCAGCGGCCGGGACCTGATGGTGGGGGTGGCGATTGGGTACACGGTCCAGTCGCGGCTGGTTGACCACGGCAACTTCATGACCCGGGGCTTCGATCACACCGCGCAGCTCGCGTTCTCGCATAACGCCGCGGCCGGGCGGCTGCTGGGCCTGACCGAGCCGCAGATCGCTAACGCGATCGCGATGGCCGGGGCCAGTGACGCGTCGTTCGGGGTCATCCGGGCCAAGCCGCTGTCGCAGTGGAAGGGGCTGGCGTCGGCGCAGTCGGCGCTGGGCGCAATGAACGCGCTGTTCCTGGCCCGCCGTGGCGTGGAGGGGCCGCTGCGCGTGATCGAGGGGCCGCAAGGGGTCGACAACCTGCTGCACATGCAGTTGCGCGTCGACTGGGACCACGAGGGCTACGAGGGCGTCACCACCAGCACGATCAAGAAGTATAACGCCATGATCCACACCCAGTCGGCGATCGAGTGCATCCTGCAGCTGGTCGCGGCGAACACGCCGCGGCTGGACGTCGCGGCCGGGTTCGACCCGGGCACGATCGTCTCGATCGAGGCCGAGGTGCCGCAGATCACCTACGACTTCGCCGGCGGCGGCCTGTACGGCAGCCTGACCGACGTGCGCACCAAGGAGCAGGCCGATCACGACCTGCGCTACCTGCTCGCCGTGGCGCTGCTGGACGGGAACGTCCTGCCGGCCCAGTTCGCCGCCGGCCGCATCACCAGGCCGGACGTCCAGTCGCTGCTGGCCAGGGTGACCGCCCGGCCGAACGCGGCCTTCACCGACGCCTACCCGCAGCGCATGCCGGCGAAGATCACCATCCGGCTCACCGACGGCACCACGTTCTCCCGCGAGGTACAAGACTTTCCCGGGATGCCATCGGACCCGTTCACCTGGGACGAGGTGACCGGCAAGTTCGACCAGCTCGTCGCCGGCCGCATCGACAGCGACCTGGCCACCGAGATCAAGGAAGCCGTCCGCTCGGTCGAGCACATCCAGGTCACCGACCTGATGACCCTCCTCGCCCGCGCCCGGGCCGGCTGACACGCGGCAGGCGCCAGCCGGCCCGAACCGATCGCCTGGCGAACCAGCGACGGCACCGCCTGCCGGTCGCGGACACCCACCAACGATCTCTTCCGAGGGGCGCGCAGCAGGCAGGGCGGCGATGCCGCGCTGAAGGTCGATCAAGACGAGCGCCGTCTCTGGATCGACAGCAGCCGGCAGTAGTGAACCTCAATAGCCGGACACGACCGCGCTGGGCGAAAACCCCGCCCCGCCACTACTAACTGCTGTCCCGTCGACGTGGCCACATCCCCCGCGCCATCGGCTACTCACCGGAGTGGCTGATATGAGCGCTGTGCGTAACGCTTGCACCTTACGGTCCTCGAAGGCGTCGATTCGGCAATTTGAAATTATTCGAGCTAATTACAATATGCCCTGTTGTCACGCTATGCGACCGCGAGAGCGCTACCCCTGTTGTGGCCCAACTGGGTCGCGGTGGACGATGTGACCTGCGTTTACAGGACGGCCCTTCATGCCGGTGACAATCTGCCAGCTAGATGACTCAGCCCAGCTCACCCGCATCGTGCTGATAACCGGGCGTGCTGGCCGTCGTAGTAGGAGTGCCGTCGTTTGCCGGGTGAGGCCGAATTGTCCGTGTTATCGGTGTTGTCGCGTGTTTATCTTCACCTACGACCGCATTCCCGCTTCGGCCCCACCACTCGACCGACCAGGCGCGCCGAAAATGAGGGCTTTATCGGTCAGCGGTGACCGCCGCAGATGAACTGGTGGCCGGACCCATAGCCCGCACCGTCTGAACGAGTTGCGGCCCTTTCCAAAGGCCCGCAATAACAGCCGTTCGGTGACTTATCGCTGGCACCTCGTATACGCTGACTTCAGCGTCTGCTCGGAACATCGGCCCGAGGTACTGCGAGATGTCACACAACGGAGCCACTTTATCTCGCCGTGAGCTGGCGAATACGAACCTGCAGCCATCGAGCCGCCCGAAATCTGGCCACTGAAGCTTAGCCCATGCTTCTTCAAGCCGTGGAAGTGACCATCCTCGTTCCACATGCCGCTGTCTCAGCGTAGGCATAGTCCACACACCTCGTGCAATATTGCCGCCGGTGTTAAATACTCCCCAGCGAAACTCAGGGATTTCGCGGCCGATACAATTGTAAAGGATAAAGGAACCCAGGCTGCTGCCGAAGAACCCGAACTCGGTCACGCCTTCAGCCTTCAGCTCCGATATCCGCGACCTGATATCCTCTCGTACCTCAAAGATAAGCTTCGGAAGGATCATCGGGTCGCCCTCCGTAAAGACGGCCGTTGTCGTCTGGTACGCCACAACGTGATGGCCCGCTCTCAGGAGTCGCCGTATAGCGAAGCGAACCTTCTGTATCGGAGTGCCGTACGGGCAGACGAAGATCACCGTAGCGGTAGCCGGCGATGAAGTCCCGAATTCCTCAGACTGGAACAACCTGTCTTCCATACACACTTCACAGCTGTCAGACGCGCCCGGAGCAGGCATAGCAATTATGGACGACCGCGCCGCGTACTTCCGCACTCTGGTCCCACGCCAGGTGCCCAGTCACGACGTCGCCGTCAAGCTTGCCAGCTCGTGAACGCGGCACCGCCATCACCAGCGTCGCGGTACGGCCGAGCACGTATCCCAGCTGATGAGCTACGCATGACCAACGTCGTGGCCCGCCGCAACGCCCGCGGCGGGCGCAGCGCGCAGGAGCACCTGGTGCCGCGTTGCGCTGCCTGTACAGGCGCGCCGTCAGCGACGGGCTGATCAAGGAGGCGGACAACCCGGCGCAGAAGGTCGCCAAGCCGCGGCGCCTGCCGGCCACCTGACGGTCACTGCGTGTACGGCGGCCACGGCGCGCTATCCGCCTTCGGCGCGGGTAGCTCGCGTCCGTCGTCGGTGAGCGGGCTTGCACAGATCGGGGCTTGCGGGCGGCGGTCTGGATGGCGGCCCAGTGGTTGCGGCGTTACTGTCCGTCGGTGTTGCCGTCGGTGCCGAGGCCTAGGCGGCGGCGGGCGACCTGGCGGGCCAGATCCAGGACGGCGGGGTTGTCGTGCAGGACGAAGTTGGCGTCGGCGGCCAGGCATATGCCGTTCAGTTCGAAGGCGAGGTGGTCGGGGTCCTCGCCGGGCGGGAGCTGGTTCCGCTCGATGGCGGTGGCGGCGAAGCCGCGGAGCAGGTCCACGAACCCGGCCTGGAAGCCGGCGACGGCTTCCTTGACCGGGCCGGGGCGGGTGCCCATCTCCAGGGCGGCGCCCGCGAAGAAGCACCCGCCGGGGAAGGTGCGCCGCCGCAGGTGCTCGAAGAACGCCTCGCAGACCGCGGCGAGCTGGGCCAGGCCGGGCGGGGCGGCGAGGGCGGGCTGGACGACTTCGTCGGCGAAGATCCTCCCGGCTTCTTGCACGGTGGCCAGCTGGAGTTCCTGTTTGGAGCCGAAGTGCGCGTACAGGCCGCTCTTGCTCATGCCGATGGCCGCGGCCAGGTTCCCGATCGACAGGCCCTCCAGGCCGTCCACGGTGGCCAGCGACGCGGCGGCGCGCAAGATCGCGCTGCGGGTGCGTTCCCCGTCGGCGCGCGGGCGCCGCTGGGCGCGGTTTTCCTGTGCGGCGGTGTCGGTCATCGTCTTGACAAGATAGCACGACCGGTCGTACTTTCACCTAGTACGAACGATCGTGCTAACTAGGCCGGGCGGGGTCATACGGACCGGGCCGGCCGCAGGTGGCACCGAAGGAGAGGGGCCAGTCATGGCGGGAAAGGCAGTGATCAGTCTCAGCACCGGCCTGGAGGACCCGGAGAAGGTGACCGTGGCGTTCCTGGTCGCGGTCGGCGCCGCCGAATCCGGGCGGCCGACCCTGATGTTCCAGGCCAAGGAAGCCGTCCGGCTCGCGCTGGACGGAGTGGCCGCAGGCACCGCCTGCGACGGCTGCCCGCCCCTGGCCGACCTGCTCGGCCGGTACGACAAAGCCGGAGGCCAGTACATGGTCTGCCCGGTCTGCTTCAACGCCAAGAAACTTGACAAAGCAAGCCTGCTGCCCAACGCCGAGCTGGCGGGCACCGTCCAGCTATGGGAATGGATCGGCGACGAAGGAGCGACAACCTTCAGCTACTGACGCCCGCGTCCAGGACTAGGCAAATGACACGCATCCCGGATCGCCCCGACGCCGGGCAGTCCCCGCGGTGCCCATGTCCGAGCGCCAGTCACCGTCCCCGCGACCGCCACCAGGGAACGTACAGGCACCGGGCGATCCGGGCGCGAGCCGAAGCCCGGTAACCAGGGACGCCCGGAACCGGCAGCTGTGCGGCCAGCCCGCGTACGGCAAAGCCGCAACCCGCGCCCGATCCGCTGCCCCATGGAACAACGACATGGACCGGGCGAACGACGTTAACGATGGTGCTGGCTGCGACCACAACAGCGCCGGCCTGGCCGGCTCCTGGCCGACCGGGCTATTTCGTTAGCCGCGCGCCCAAGATTGACTCCATTCCGCAGTTCAGGTCGTGGCAGGCCCGGATGGAGTCTCGGCCTGCGGCACCGACGGTGACGTGCCACTATCTGCTGATAGCCGGCGGTAGCGGAGGGCGTAGTGATGCTGGTCATTGAGGATCTGGGCGAGGCCACCGTCGAGCTTGCTGGCGCGCTGGTCGCTCGCGAGCATGCCGCTGCCCGCCAGGTGCGACCGGAGTTGCCGGACGGCTTCGGCGGTGCCGGGTTCTGCACGGCCGCACTGCAGCGCCTACGGGACAGCGGCCATCACGGCCTGGTCGCGACCGGCGACGGCCGCACGGTGGCGGTCATGACCGCGACCGTGCGGCAGCATCCTGCGGGCGGCCGGTATGCCCGGCTGCCGGCTGAAGGATTCGCCGTCGACCCGGACCTCGCCGATCCGACGGGGGTTCTCGCCGCCGTGTTCGGGGACCTCGCGGCGCCGCTGATCGCCGACGGCGTACTGCGCTACTACCTTCTCCACACCGCGCTGCCCCATCTGGACCAAGCACTGTCGAACCTCGGGTTCGGGCGCAACGGCGCGTACGGCATCCAGCCGGCCGCGCCGCGGCGCCGCTCCTCCGCCGTCGCGGTGCGGGCCGCCCGGCCCGAGCACCTGCAGACCGTCGCCCGCCTCGCGCTGGTCGAGCTGCAGTACCGCTCCGCGCCGCCGATGTTCGCACCCCGCCAGGACCGGCCCCTGGCCGACCTGGTCGCCGAGCACCGCGCCCTGCACGAGGGCGGCGCCGTCCACCTCCTGGCCAGCCTCGACGGCCACGACGTCGGCCTGCTCACCATCGAGCTGACCTCACCGGTACCGCGGCTGTGCCCCGACGGCCAGCCCTACATCGGCCCCACCGCCACCCTGCCCGGCGCACGCGGGAAAGGCGTCGGGCATGCGCTCGTCGACGCCGCTCTCACCTGGGCCTATGACCACGGCTACCAGTCGGTCTCGGTCGACTTCGACACCGCCAACCCGCTGTCCCGGCCCTTCTGGCTCAACAACGGCTTCCACCCGGCCGGATACGGTGTCCTCCGGTTCATCGACGGCCGCGCCACGGGCCAGCCAGGAATCCACCAGAATCTGCCAGCGGCAACTGAAACCTGATCACTGCCCGGCCACGGAAAGCCCGGGAACCCGGGAACACCATAACCGGATGATCCACGCGCGGCTGCCGACACAAGCACCCCGGCTGTCAGCCACACGGATTCAGCGATCTGTCGGTATACGGTCGTGCGAGGTTGAGTGCGTTGCGTAATTGATATCTTGCCTCGGCGGACAGCGCAGTGCCCATTTGCAGCGCGCGTTCATGCTTCCCCGCAAGCTGATGACCGCACGCCGATGGCTGATTGGCGTGTCTGGCAGTCATGTCCCGCGGACCGGTCTTCGATGCTGGCGGGTGGTCGCAGTCATGCCGTTGGCTGCCGGGCTAAGGTGGTTATCCTTCGATCTCGACCAGAGAGAATTGCCCGATGGGATGGAAGCGCAGGGCGTCTTCAGGAACTTGCGCTGGCTAAGGCCGATGCGGTTGGGGCGGACCTTTACCTCATCGAATCTGATCTCGCCGGGCTGACGCCAGGCGAACACGTCAAAGAAGCCGCCGAGCTCGCCGCCGTTCGCTGCCAGCAGGCGTTCGAAGATCTCGATCAGCCAGATAGGCGCCCCGGTTCCGCGATGGTCTTTACTGCCATGGCCGGGAACCACTCCGCCCGCAGTTCACGGCCGAATTGATTCACCTAGACTCCGTGCCAGCCATCGTGCCGCAGATAGTCAAGGACAGCGAGCTCAGCGCATGACCGGCGGCCGCGGACAGTGAAACCGGGCTTGATACCCCATTGCGGCTTCAGGTCAGGAGGGTCACTTCCGGACCACCGCTCCAATGTCCATAGCTGGGTGGCGATACTAACGGTGTCCCCACCCGGCAGCACCAGTGGAGTCGCGGGGAGGCTTGTGATCTGCATGGGCAATCCTGGCCCGGAAGCACCAGATCGCGCAAGAAGATGGTTCACCGGCTTACTGTGGCAAGGCTTTGCTATTGCGTGGTCTTGGCTCGCAGGCGTAGCTCCCGGTCACATTGTGATGGCGGGGAGCGGCGACGTTGGGTATTAGCAACGAGGCAGGCGCGGGGCGAGATCGAACAGTCGTCACATGGCCCGGGGTCGCCGCCGGACAGGAGGCCGGAGGATCATACAGCGTGCTGGATATGCGCTCCTGCGGCGGAGTAGATGGAGCGAATTTCGAGGGCTTCGTCCTCGCGCGCCGGTCAGGGTTCGTCGGCTGTCCCGCGGAGGCTCGCGTCAGCCGATCTGTTCGGCCAGGGCGACGATGATGCCCGCGGGGCCGCGGAGGTAGCAGAGCAGGAAGATGTTCTCGTACTGTGCTACCTCGCCGAGGAGTACTGCGCCGTGGGCGCGCAGGCGGGCGACCGTGTCATGGATGTCGTCGACGGCGAACATGACGCGATGCAGGCCCAGCGTGTTGGGCGGCGGGTTTCCCGGCTCGGCGTCAGCCGCCGCGGGGGTGTGGTACTTGGTCAGCTCCAGCTTGCTGTGGCCGTCCGGGGTCCTCATCATCGCGATGTCGCTCCGGACGCCGTGCAGTCCGACGGTGCGGTCCGCAAAGAGGCCTTCGACCTGCGCCTTGCCTTCCAGTTCCATGCCGAGCTCGGTGAAGAATGCCACAGCTGCGTCCAGGTCGTCGACGACGATGGCGACGTTGTCCATCCGCTGAATGGTCATGTCTCCGAGCATATGACCGCGGCGAGCCGCCAGTCCGGCGTGGAAGGAACCGACGGCTCGGTTGACCTCAAGGCGATGCCGCCTGCGGTGCGTATTTGGTTCGGTGCCGGTTATGGCGCTGCTCGCACAGAACCGGATATTAGGCGTGTGGTCGGGCCGCGGGCCGCTGCGAGATCCCTCCGGCAGTGTGGCCGTGCTGTTGCTGGCGGCATGGATCGCTGGCATCGGTGGTCGCCTTGGCCGCGGCGGGCGGTGAGCGTGACGGCAGCGGTGTCCGGCTGATGCTGGCTGGCGTGGCGCGAACGATGGCTAGGCTGAGGTCGTGGCGGGTGCTAGCCGTGGGGAACGTACCAGGCGCGGTAGCCCGGCCGGGCCGGCGGCAGCAGGAGCGGCCGGCGGGCGCCGCGGGACGGTGTTTGTGCTGGAAGAGGATCCGCCGCCAGAGCGTCCGCGGTGGTTCTGCCATTGGGATGGGGCTTCCGCGCCGGGTTTCGAGAGTCTGGACGACGCCGTCGGCTGGGGTCTGGAGCGTGCGCGGACGGTCATCGTCCGTACTCTGGGCACCGTCTTCTACTGGGCCGGGGACCGTCCGTCCGACTGGGCGGATTACGACCCGGAGGGCGGGCTGTGCGCCTGGCCGCCGTCAGCGGCGGAACGGCGGGCGGTTGATGCCGCCTATGAGGCGGCGGTTGCGGCTGCGCACGCGGAGAGCGTGGCGCGGGATGGGTATGAGTATGCCCGTCTGGGCTGGCTTTTGGAGCACGTGCCTGACCTCGCCGAATGTGAGCCCGCGTATGAGTGCGTGCTGAGGGTGCCAGGCGATGATCAGTGGATCGACTTCGAAGAACTCGATCCCGGCGGCACCGTCTGCGGTGCCCGGCGTCCCGGAACCGGGGCGTACGGTTTCGGGAGCGCCGGCCAGGCCCTGGCCGCCGCCAGCGGCCTGTCCGCGGATGACCGGTGGGTCGCCGCCGTGTGTGCTGCCCTGGCGCGCGAGCGGACCTGGCGCATGGGGCGCCGCCCGAGTCTTCTTGTCAGGGAAGGCGGCGGTGAGATGTTCCATGTCACCGCGACGGAGAACCGGCAGTCGATCCTGCGGCACGGCCTTGACTGGCGCCAGATGGGGACTACGGCCGGCATTGCCGGAAGCCGGGAGCCTGAGCTGCCGGCCGTCTTCTTGTGCGAGAACCGCGACGAGACCGGCTTCTTCACCCAGATGTCCCGCCTGCCAGCCGACGTATGGGCGGTCCGCGTTGACGGGCTGTGGGTGGAAACCGGTCCGCACGGCTGGATAATCGTGTCCGAGCCAGTGCCGCCTGAGCGGCTCAGGCTCCTGCCGGGCTGACCAAGCCAGCCTGAGCCGACGAGGACTCGGCCGCCGCTGCAGATCAGGCCAGATAGTCCAGCAGCCAGCGCCCGCGCCACCGCCCGGGACACCAGACCGGCCAAAGCGACCGCCCGGCTGACCGTCAGCCACGCCACGTCGACCTCGGCTTGCGGGTTGCCGTCAGAGCCGCGCCGAATGGATCGTTCTGTGCGCAGCAAGCGGACTATCCGTCGCGATTGCAAGCCGCGCCGAGTCGGCAGGGAGGATGTGGGTAGTGCTAGCTTCCCCGGTCTTGACTGAGTGCGGGCGTAGGGTCGGGGGGCTGGGTCCCGGCCTGACCTCTGAATCGGCTGACGCCCTCTCGGGTTGTCCTGCCAACGATTCATCGGCCGGGTCCCAGGGTTTTGGCAGCTGCCGGCGGTGCCGTCCCGATCTGCCCGTCCTGTGCAAGAGGCCGGGGTTCACAGGTCCGGCGGCCGGCGGGTGCGTGCCCCCCTTTCAACCAGAGAAAAGGGATGGCTTGACCATCGTAGAGACACGCGCCGTCATCGGCGGCGTGGACACCCATGCTGACATGCACGTCGCCGCCGCGCTGGATCCCATCGGGGGCCTGCTCGGCGTGCAGGAGCTCCCGGTCAGCCCGGTCGGCTATGCCTGCCTGCTCGGCTGGCTGGGCGGGTTCGGGACCGTCGCCCTGGTCGGCATCGAAGGGACCGGGAGCTACGGCGCGGGCCTGGCCCGGCACGTCACCGCGGCCGGGGTCCGGGTCGTGGAGGTGGACCGTTCCGATCGCCAGGACCGCCGCCGGCAGGGCAAGTCCGACCTGTTAACCGAACCACGACGTGTTATCGCAGCTCAGAGGGCTGAGTGACCATGGCAGCTGTCGCCACGCTGACCGGAATGTCGCGATCAGCAGGCCGGAAGTGCCGTGACCTCGGCCCCGGCACGACAGAAAGCGGACATCCGATGCTGAATGGCTCGCCTGCCTCCTCCTCGTTGCTGCTTGTCAGCGCGACCCGAGCCTGCCCTTGAGCGGTCCGTACGGCCCTGTGAGCTGCGGCGACATCTGAACCATCAGGTCCGCCATTTCTTAGTTCGGAGAAGACCCACTGGATGCGGTCAGCGCTGCCCGGGCTGCCCAGTCGGGCCGGGCCCGCGGTACGCCCAAGGGCCGGGACGGCGCGGTTGAGGCGATCCGGGCACTGATGGTCGCCAAGCGCAGCGCCCGCTCCGAGCGGACCCAGACCATCAACCAGCCAGGACCCTGATCGTGACCGGGCCCGATGACCTGCGCGCACGGATCACCGGGCACACAGTCGCCGCCCTTCTTGTGGCTGCCCGGTCCCTATGAGTGGCAGGCGGGTAGGTCCACCGGATATGCCGGCCCCGGCACGCTCGCCCGTGTGCCGTACCAGCCCGGTCCCCTTCGGGTCTCCCGGCCGCGACAACCGCCCAGATCGGCGGCGTTCTGGGAGGGTTCCCTGGACCAGAGACCCAAATCCTGGCAACCGAACGTGGGTGATCTCGCAGATCGCGCTCAGCGCCGAACCATCATCAGGGGCCGGACGTGATCATGCAGCCGACAAGCACGACCACGGCTCGCAGGACGATGACGCCGCCAGACGCGAGGTACATAACCCGCCCGGGCAGCGGCAGAGAGAAAAGATCCCTTCGGCAGCGAACACATGACCGACGGCTAGCGGACGGGCGATCCGGCCGGTCCGCAGGTAGCGTTCTTCGTAGCAGCCCACGTACCGGAGCACTCTTTGATGCTCGTCCCGCAGCAGTCCGCCCCCAAGACGGGCGTCTTGGCCCCGGCGATGACGTCCGGTAACCCCGCCGCTGTCTTCGCCAGGCCATCTTCGGGGCTGTCGGGCTGGCCCGGGCCGAGGGACCCGCCGCCGCCGAGACGGCACCGGGAGGCGTTCCCGTTCCGGCGCCAGCGCCATGGCACCGGCGCCGTGGCGGTCACTGCCGCCGGACCAGTTAGCGGCCGGAAGCCGGAAGTCAGGCACCGGCCCGGAGACCGGGATACCCCATGAGCCTGCTGATCGCCATAGGGCTCCTCGGTCTGCTGGCCAGCGTGTCCCCGGCCACGATCGTCGTGTTCAT
>Ga0210390_10003426_pt1 | contig 13612 bp, 9 predicted proteins | sample IncBWH11OmetaG_FD_161050 | JGI IMG/M metagenome (GOLD analysis project Ga0210390, IMG submission 161050) | Forest soil microbial communities from Barre Woods Harvard Forest LTER site, Petersham, Massachusetts, United States - Inc-BW-H-11-O ...
ACCGGAATGGCGCGCCGCTTCAAATACGCCCAGACGTCCGCATTCGTCCAATCGGCCAAGGGGCTCACCTTCAGTAATTGCTTGCCGCTCGGTAACCGGAAATGATCCACAGCCTGCAAATTCGCGCGGGTCGGCGATTGCTCGCGACGCAAAGCCGTGAACCAGACATCATAATCTTCTAGTCCGCGAAACAGCGGCTCTACCTTGCGCATGCCGCAGCACCGATCCGGGGCGCTCTCATACAAAATCCCAAATTGCGATTCCTGCGCCGCTACGCTCTGCTTGGATTCGAGATTCACCAGGTTCAGGTGCAACCGCTCGGTCATCTGATCGCGATAGGCGTAGGTTTCCTGAAAATGGTACCCGGTCTCCAGAAACAACACGGGAATCCGCGGGCTCTGCGCGATCACCAGATCCACCAGCGCCATGCACTCGGTTTGAAAGCTGCAGGTAACGCAGGCGGGAACGGCATTCTCCGCGAAGATCCCCGCGATCAACTCCGCCGCCGCGTCAATTTTTTGGTCGAGTTCCACGGCTAGATACCTTCGCCTCCCGTCAACCTCTCTTCGGGAAGCAGCACGCCGGCATCCTCCAGCGTCGCGATGATCTGATTCGCAGCCTGCGAGTCGTCTTCCGGCAACGGCCAATCCGGTTCCTTCGCCGACACCAGCAGCACCAGCAAACCGGAGTCGCTGATGTCCGGAACCGCATCGTCGGCGATCATCACCGCGCAGCCTCGATCGAACAATTTGCGCTCCAGCAGCCACGCCAGTTGTGTCCTGGGCCCCAATGAAACTACCGCCGCTGAGTGGCCGTAGCGGGCCATCCGTTCCGCTGGCGTCACGCGATCGTGCCGTTTCAAGATGACCGCCGTCTTCGGGCGGGCGGCCGCGACCGCTCCCAGAATCATCCCGGCCGCCACCGTGGCGTTCGAGTCTGCGTCGATCAGGATGAAACTGCCGGTGGTCCGGTTCGCGATGTATGCGTCGAAATAAATCGGCCGTGTGGTTTCAATCCGTAACACGCCGATGGCATTCATCTCCAGCCGATCGGCCGGCTCCCGCTCGAGCGATGTTACGTTCACGCGGTGCTGCAGCGCAATTATCTCCGCCCGCATGGTTTGCGTGGTATGTTTCAGCACATAGGTGCGCGAGAGGTCCAGCGGTTGATCGTTGAGCCACACCACGCTCGCGTCAAACTGCCGGGCCACCTCTGGAATTCGCTCGGCCGAAGCGATCATGTCGCCGCGGCTGATGTCCAGCTCGTCTTCGAGCGTCAGCGTGATCGACATGGGGGCAATGGCTTCGTCCAGCTGCCCGTCGAAGGTCTCGATACTCTTCACTCGCGACCGTTGTCCGGAGGGAAGCGCCAGTATCGGGTCCCCCGGCCGGATGATTCCGGATGCCACTTGACCCGCATAGCCACGAAAAGTTTGATCCGGCCGCATTACCCTTTGGACCGGGAAGCGGAACGCGGCAGCGCGTGTGCGGTTATACACGGGCACCGTCTCCAGGTATTCCAGCAGGCTGGGCCCGGCGAACCAGGGCATGTTCCGGCTACGTCCCACCACGTTATCGCCAACCAGCGCGCTGATGGGAAGAAAATAGGTGTGCGGCGCGTTGAGATGCGAAAGGAACTCGCGAAACTCCGTCTCGATGCCGTGAAAGACATCCGCATCGTAGCCCACCAGGTCCATCTTGTTCACCGCGATCGCGAAGTTCGGAATCCCCAGCAGCGACGCGATGTGAGCGTGCCGGCGGGATTGCGCCAGAACGCCGTTGCGCGCGTCGATCAGAATAATAGCCAGGTCGGCCGTGGACGCCCCCGTGGCCATATTGCGTGTGTATTGCTCGTGGCCCGGCGTATCGGCGATGATGAACTTCCGCCGCGCCGTCGCAAAATAGCGATAAGCCACGTCGATGGTAATGCCCTGTTCCCGCTCGGCGCGCAAACCATCCGTCAGCAGTGAAAAATCGATGGGTCCGGCGGAACGATTCACCGACGCCTTAGTCACCGCCTTCAGTTGATCCTCGTAGATGCTCTGCGAATCATAAAGAAGACGGCCGATCAGTGTGGACTTACCATCGTCCACGCTGCCGGCCGTCGTGAATCGCAGCAAATCCTTCGCGCGCTCCGCGGAAAGGAACTCTTCGATCTCGAACGCGGGGGAACGATCTATGGCGGCCACCATTAAAAGTATCCCTCACGCTTCTTGATTTCCATAGAGCCGTCCTGATCGTGATCGATCACCCGGTTTTCGCGCTCCGAGCGCCGGAATGAAACCAGCTCCTCAATAATCTTAGGGACCGTATCGGCGTCCGACCGTATGGCGCCCGTGCAAGGACTGCAGCCCAGCGAGCGCATCCGGCAACGCACCATTTGGGGATGTTCACCGGGCATCATAGGAACGAACGGCTGTTCCAGCGGGATCAATTGCTCGCCGCGCACCAGCATCTCCCGGTCTTTCGCGAAATACATCGGAACAATGGGGATTTTCTCGACGTGGATGTACTGCCACACGTCCATTTCCGTCCAGTTGGACAATGGAAAGATGCGCAGGCTCTCACCCGGATCGATGCGCCCGTTATAGAGGCTCCACAGCTCTGGCCGCTGATTTTTCGGATCCCACTGCCCCTTGGCGTCACGGAACGAAAAGATGCGCTCTTTGGCCCGGGATTTCTCCTCGTCACGCCGCGCTCCGCCCATGGCCGCGTCAAATCCGCCGGCGCGCAGACCATCCAGCAGAGCTTTGGTCTTCAGCAACCCGCAGCAGCGTTGCGTTCCCAGCCGGAACGGATTCGCTCCGTCATTGATGGCTTCTTGATTGGTGTAGACAATCAGCTTCGCGCCCACCTCACGCGTGTACCGGTCCCGGAATTCGATCATTTCACGGAATTTGTAGGTGGTGTCGATGTGCAACAGCGGAAAGGGAATGTGGCCCGGATGAAAGGCCTTCTGGGCCAGCCGCAATAGCACGGACGAGTCCTTGCCGATGGAATACAGCATCACGGGCCGCTGAAACTCCGCCGCTACCTCCCGCAGGATGTGGATGCTTTCCGCTTCGAGCAGCCGCAGATGGCCGAGCATGGACATCGGCTCTAGTTTACCACGGAATCTACTATATTTCTATTGAGATGCAGATGTTTATGAGCTAAGTCCTTCATTGTTAATATCTTCTAGCAGTCTTGGGCCAGCGTTGTTGGGATATCCGAAGTCCCAGAACGGATCCGCGGCCGCTGATTCCCAGACCCGCCTGTTGCGGTTGGTCAGCATTGCCTCGAATCGCCGGTCCAAGTCCTGCACCTCTTCATCCAACCCGATCATTCGGATGATGCCGCGCAAATCCAGGTCATTTCGATAATCTTCGAGTCCCAATTTGTAACCGCGCTCCACCTCCTCGACAAACTTGCGCCAGCGTTCGATCAGCCCGGCTCGTCCGGCGCGGACGACGTGCTCGGGGTATCCATTCTCGCGAAGATAGGCAGCCATAGCATCGTCAGTCATACGTTTGGTCAGTCATATCTTTGCGCCTGCCGTCGAAGGTACCGCTCGCCATTATTGGGGATGAAAAATGTCCGGATGGTCCGGTTAGGATTGTACGCGCCGAAATAGCCCTTGCGCCGATCGAAGCGGCTGAATTGGCCATTGGGACGCCGCGCTTCAAGAATTGGCCCACCCACCGGCGCGTCTCTCAATTCCTGCGCCATCCGGAGATATTCCGCCTCGCTGATATGGCCGAACTCGGCCCCATGCTTGGCGTAATGCTCATCCAGTTGCGCCCGGCTACGGAATTCGGGACCGCCGGCAAGAAGCAGCAGGACAGTCAGTAGAAAGCCGATTGCAAGCCTGGCAGTTCGTGTTCCCACGTACTCTATTACACCGCAACAGCAGGGTCGCGGGATATCATCAGCACAATCCCACCAGAGCAAGGCTTCATCATTTTGAAGAGTGAGCGCGGAGCAGAAAGCCAAACTGCACAGGGTCCCATGGGTCGCCCTCTGTCAGCCGCGAACAGGCCGAACTTTTCCTCGAGCTAGCCAGCGAACAGGTCGTTGAATGCATATCCTCTGTGTCCTGTCTCTGAAGTTCATTGAAGATCTCACAACGTGGGGCGGTCCCCCCTGGACCGCAGCCGGCGCCCACGTCGGCTTTCTCATCTGATGGAAGGGCCGGACCAAGGGGTCCGGCGCGGGCTTGGACGTTCGCCCCACTTGGTTGGTCTTGCATCTGACTTCAGGGACGCGCAGCGGCCCTTCCTGGATTCTTGAATTCCGAGGCGCAGCAGCGACCAGCGCCGCTACGGAACCACCCACTTGCGCTGGATCGGCAGCCCGAACCGTTGCAGCACCGCTTCCACATCTTTCTCCGACAAACGCGATGCGTCGTATTCCACCGCGAGCTTGTCCATCGCCGGCGCCATGTGCACTTGAAAAATGCCGTAGTGGCTATGCACGGCGGCCACCTTGCTCGCGTCCGCGTCCGTCAAGGGACGAACCAGATCGTATCCCAACTGAATCTTCGTCATCGCTCCCCCAAGAATATCATTCGCTATCCTGCCCCAGCTTCCATTGGATCTGCCGCAGCATCCCCAGCCACACCTCGGCATCGTGCGCCGGAAGATCCAGCCTTCGCACCAGGCGCCGGATCTTGGCTTCAGTGCCGGCGGAATGAACGTAGCCCGAAAGCGCCAGCACTTCCGTCAATCGAGCGGTCAGCCGCTCCAGATCTTCGGCGCGCGCCCGCTTGCGCTTCTCCGGTTTGGAGACGACAGCCTTCCGCGTCAGCTCATACAAGCAGACCGCGACGGCTTGGCCAAGATTCATGGAGCCTTCGGTTCCGATCCGCACCAGCCACTGGCAATAGCTCAAATCGTCGTTCGAGAGCCCAAATTTCTCGGATCCAAACAGCAGCGCCGCCGGTTCTGAAGCCAGATGCTGGCGCAATACCCGGCCACCATACTCGATGGCGCGCAACGGATGCTGCAGCTCGCGATGGCCCAGCGACGTGGTCCCAACCACCAATGTACAATCGGCCACAGCCTCGGCCAGCGTCTTAAATTCCTCCGCGCTTTTCAGGATTTCGTGCGCGTTCACGGCGGACCGCGCTTCCTGATAAGCCACGTGATAAGGGTTAACCAGCCTTAGCCGGGCAAAACCAAAATTGTTCATGGCGCGCGCCGCGGCGCCGATATTCAGAGGATTGCGCGTATCTACTAATACGACGCGAAGATTGTCGGCAAGCGGGCGGCCTGACTGCCGCTTACTGTTCGAGATACGTGTACCCGTTCAGCCCGTCCTCATAAAACCGCAGCAGCCGTCCGGATTCCTCGTAGCCGATCTTGCCTTCCCGCAGCGCGGTTTCCACATCGCGCCGGAATTCCTCCAGCAGCGCCTTGGAATTGAACTGCACGTAATCCAGCACTTCGCGCACGGTGTCACCCTTCACCACCGTGTCCAGCACCACATCGCCGTTCGTACCCAAGCTCACGTGGACGGCGTGCGTATCGCCAAACAGATTGTGCAGGTCGCCCAGGATCTCCTGATAAGCGCCCACAAGAAAAGCTCCCAACAGATAAGGCTCTCCGTTGAAGGCGTGCAGCGGCAGCGTCTTCTTGACATCGCGCCGGTCGATGAACTGATCGATCTTGCCGTCGGAATCACAGGAAATATCACCCAGCACGCCGCTGCGCGATGGTCTTTCATTGAGCCGGTGGATGGGCATGATGGGGAACAACTGCTTCACCGCCCAACTGTCGGGCATGCTCTGAAACAGCGAGAAATTACAAAAGTAGGTGTCCGAGAGCATTTGATCCAGCGGCTCCAGCTCTTCCGGATAATACTCCAGCTCTTTGGCCATCTTGTGAATACGCCGGCAGATGGCCCAATAGAGTTTTTCCACCTGGCTGCGCTGCGCCAGCGGCAGGTAACCCAGGCTGAAGAGATTCAGCGCCGAATCCAGCGATTGCTGCGCGTCGTGAAAACTCTCCAACAGGTTTTTCGAGCTGAGCGATTTATAGGCTTCCTGCAAATCGATCAAAGGCTGCTCGGCATCGTCCGGAACCGGCTCAAACGAATCGTCGCCGAATCCGCTCACACCCACCACATTGAACACCAGCACGCTATGATACGCGGCAATGGCGCGGCCGCTCTCGGTAATGATGGTGGGATGCGGCACCTCAGCCTCGTCGCACACGTTCTGGATGTGATACACCACGTCGTTGGCGTATTCCTGCAGCGTGTAATTCACGCTCGACTCGAAATCGGTCTGCGAACCGTCATAGTCGATGCCCAAACCGCCGCCCACATCCATCAAATTCAGCCCCGCGCCGGAACGCTTCAAATCCACGTAAACTCGCGCGGCCTCAATCACCGCGGCCTTGATCTGCCGGATGTTGGTGATCTGGCTGCCCAAGTGGAAGTGAAGCAGCTGCAGGCAATCCTCCATGCCCACCGATTTCATCTGTTGCAGCGCCTGCAATGCTTCCGTAACCGTCAGCCCGAACTTGGAACGGTACCCTCCGGACGATTTCCAGCGGCCCGATCCCTTGCTGGCCAGCTTCACCCTCAGCCCGATTTCCGGACGCACGCCCACCCGTTGCGAATGTTTCAGGATGAGATCTAGCTCAGTATATTTCTCTACCACCGGAATGACCTGCCGCCCGATTTTCTTCGCCAGCATCACCATCTCGATATATTCGTCGTCCTTGAAGCCGTTACAGATGATGGGCGTTTCGTTATCGGCGATAGCCAGCACCGCCAGCAACTCAGGCTTCGAACCGGCTTCCAGCCCGAAATGATACGGCCGGCCAAATTTAAAGACTTCTTCCACTACCTGGCGCTGCTGATTAACTTTTATGGGATAAACACAGCAGTATTTACCCTTGTAGCCGTGCTCGGCGATGGAGCTTTGAAAAGCCTGATGCAATTCTCCCAGGCGATGTTTCAAAATCTCCGCGAAGCGGATCAGGATCGGCAAGTAAATGCCGCGCAGCTCCAGCTTCTCCACCAGCTCCAGAAGGTCGATGCTTCGCGCCGGATCTTTAGAAGGATGCACCCACAGGTGTCCATTCGCGCCCACGGAGAAGTAACCTTTGCCCCAACTGGCGACATCGTACACTTCACCCGCGTCCACGGTGGTCCACCGCTCGGTGGGCTCCCAGACAGCAGCTTCACCCAGTTTCAATTCCAAGCCTCCCAGGCAAACAGATTCAACTTTCAGTGTCCTTCGATTTGGCGTGGAGGGCAAGCATTTTTTTGTAATCCAGCCTAAAATGTCACCATGCTGCTTCCCGCGAAGACCGCGCTCGTGACCGGCGCAGCCAAAGGGATCGGAAAAGGAATCGCGCTTGAACTGGCCGCTCAGGGCTGCCATGTCGCGATCAACGATTTTGCGGACTCCGCCGGCGCGGAAGCTACCGCCGCGGAGATCCGCGCGCTGGGCCGAAAAGCGTTGGTTGTTCTGGCCAACGTCGGCGACTCGGCCGAGGTGGATGGTATGTTCCAGGCCGTGTTCCGAGAGCTCCCCCGCCTGGATATCCTGGTGAACAACGCCGGCGTCCAGACATGGAAGGCGCTTCTCGACCTCGAAGAGCGCGAATGGGACCGGACCATCGATACCAACCTGAAGGGCTGTTATCTTTGCACCCAGCGCGCCGCGCGACATATGAAGGCGCACGGGGGCGGTCGTATCATCAATATCGGATCAGGGTGCAATAAACTGGCCTTCCCAAAGCTGGTGGATTACACGGCCAGCCGCGGAGGCGTGGAAATGTTCACCAAAGTAGCGGCCGTAGAGCTGGGTCCCTATGGGATCACCGTAAACTGCATCGCCCCCGGCGCCATAGAAACCGAGCGGACCAGAACCGAAGCCGCGGATTTTGCCGGAACCTGGGCCAATCTGACCCCGCTGGGCCGCGTCGGCACCCCGACAGACGTAGCCAACGCTGTAGTCTTTTTCGCCGGCGATTCCAGCGCCTTCATCACCGGCCAGACCATTTGGGTGGACGGCGGATTGTTCAGCAAACCCGCCTGGCCTTATTAACGTAACCGTGAGCCTCCCCTAATCGTTATCGAACTGCAAACTCACAGTCATTGATTTTTTATCTTTGGATGCTAGCGTTGACTGTCGTATTCACCCAAAACTTCCAAGGAGAGATGATCGATGAAAGCGAACCTCGCAATAGCCGCTCTTTTGATCGCCACGTTGGGCGGCGTCCGGCCCGCCCGCGCGGCCGACGGCGGATTCTACTTGTTTTTGCCTTTCAACCTGGCAGTCACCCGCAGCGTATACGTGGACACGGGCAGCATTACCGCCGGGGTGACAGTTCTGCCGCCGGACTGCTCGCCTTCGAACTGCCCCACGCCTGTAACCGCGGTAACCAGCAGCGCGTATCCGTATGTCTTTAACAACGACACCGTTGACGGCAGCTTCGGCGTCACTTCCAAGATTTTTATTGACCAGGTTACCCCGTTCGGCTGGGTTTTCTCATCGCTCGAAGTTCCTAACAGCTCCGATCGCGGCGTCGGTCCCAACAGCAATCAAATGGTCACCAGCTTCTCCTCAAAATCGGAGCTGGCGGTGAACCTGTCGACCGACGGCAAGGCCCTCACCTTCATGGGCTATTTCGCTCCGATCGGCGCAATTGACGTCTCCAATTCCAACACGCCTGGAGAAATCGACCCTACCGTGGCGCCTGGAAACCCCTACTACCGCTCCGTCGCGCAAGTGGATCTATTCGGTAACTTTCACTTCACCAAGACCAACTCGTTTACTGGCGACAACGGCCGCGCGGCCATCCAGAACGATTCCGCGAACGTAGTGTACATGGCGGGCAATGCGGGCAATGGCACCCAGACCCCCCAGCCGGTCGGCGTAATTATCAGCACCGGCGCGCAGATGCTCACGCCTTCGACGGAACCGGAGTCTGCTCAAAGTCCGGGAACTCCCACCGCGGTGGGCAGCTTCAATATTGCGCAGTTGGGCGACAAGCTGGACAAGATCGGGAAAGATACCAACTTCCGCGGCCTGACCATTTTCAACAACGTGGTCTACTACACCAAGGGAAGCGGCAGCAATGGCGTCAACACCGTCTACTTTGTCGACACCACCGGCACTGTTTGTACGGATACCAACGGCGTGGGCCTTCCCGCCGCCGGCGCCAGCCTTCCCACATCGCCCTTGGCCTATAACACCAACCCAACGGTCATTCAAACCGATGGAATGGAGCCATACAATATGTGCATCCTAAAAGGCCTGCCAACGGTTCTCGCCAAGGCGAAACCTCCTGCCGTTATAAACTATCCCTTCGGCATCTGGTTTGCGAACGACACCACGCTCTACATCGCGGATGAAGGCAGCGGAAACGTGGGCACAACCGTCGCGGATTTCTACACTCCCGCCACGCCAGCGCAAAATCCAACGGCCGGACTCCAGAAGTGGATATTCAACGCAGCCGCCGGCGAATGGCAGTTCGCATATACATTGACCAACGGCTTGGACCTGGGTGTACCGTACATCGTTCCCGGTTACCCCACCGGCGAGAACTCCGGACCCGGAGGGTCGAACCTTCCCTGGGCGCCGGCCACTGATGGCCTTCGCAATCTTACGGGTATCGTGCTTGGCAATACCGCGACCATTTATGCCACCACCTCTACCATAAGCGGGAGCGGCGACCAGGGCGCCGATCCGAACAAGCTGGTGGTAATCACCGATCAATTGAACGCTACCAGTCTTCCCGCTTCAGAACGCTTCTTAACGCTGAGAACTGCCGGCTATGGCGAGGTCTTGCGCGGAGTCTCCTGGACGCCCGGAACAATCCTCCACTAGAGCCGTACTGAGCCGCGAGCGGATGAACACGCTGTGTGGGCGGAAAACACCTGGTCGTGGACAGTGGGGCGGACCCCCTGGTCCGCGGCCGACGCCCACGTCGGCCTTCCGGTTTCATCCCATTGGATGGGTTGCGAACACTCCGCCGACGGAACCCCAAGCGTTGACACAAGTGGGGTGCGTGCGCCACACAGTGCCTCCGACGCCCTATCACGCTAGCAGACGAAAGCCAATCCCGTCTTCCCGCGAGGAATCGGCCGGCACGCAGATCCCCAGTTCCCGCCCATCGCTCTCATCGGAAACGAATTCGCTCTCAACACTGAAGTCGAGCCTCAAAATCGGTTCGTGCAGGGCGAACGGAGGCAACTCACCCACAAATTCGTAGAAGCCGCCGGCCGCGTACTCCGCGGCCCCCACCACTCGATCCCGGATGCTACAACTCAAGCGGACGGTTCGCCCCGCTTGAACCGTCTGGCGCGGAACAAAAACGGAGAGCGAGAACCCGGAGAACGGCTTTTCGAGCGGAAGCACCACCTCCAACCCAAAACTCTTCGCCGTCCAACGGAACGACCCTTCCAGGGGATGCCAGCCCTCCTGCAGGCGAACGTGCAGCTCCGGGAAATTCACGCGGCTCTTCAGCAGCACGAACATTCGCTCGTCTCCATCGGGATCAATGGGGCTGGAATCAACCAGGCAGCCGATCCTCTTGCAAGCAACGATTGCCCAACGGGTCCTCTGCAGGATTCGGAGCAGACCGCCGGCCGAGAATATCCAATAGTTCGTGGCGTCGTTGCCAATTTCGCGCCCGTCGGCGAGATATGCGATTGGCTCACTTTCCACACGCGCGCGGACAGTCGGCGTGACCTGAGCAATGCGCGTGCTTAGGATGCACCAACGGGTCTGAAACGCCAGTTGTTCCAGCACTGCATATGGATTCTTGAGGTGATACAGGATCCCCAGAAACAGCGACAGACCGTACGCGTCTCGGGGCAATTGGAAATCGTGATCCAGATTCATGTCGTAGCTGCGCACGGGAAGGCCTAGCACGCGTCCGAGCGTCTGAACACCGAGCATCCTATTGATATTGTTTGGAGCATAGTCGATGGCGTCAACTTCGGCGCCCCAACCGGCAAACAACATGGCCAGATCGCCGTCCGCGCATCCGATGTCAGCCACTGGCCGGCCGGCGATATCTGCAGCCAGCGCGTCAAAATCCCGCGAGATGAGTTCCGTAACAATCGGCGCACAGGAGAGCGTGTCGAACGGGTACCAATCGCCTTCCGGCAAGGGCGTCTTGTGTTTCTCATCTTTGAGCTTCACCCAAAGTTCTCGGGCCGAGCGTAGAAAGGCCTCGGGACTCTCCGGCATTCGAAAGGACATCGCGACAAGACCTCCGGCCGCTATCCACGGCCCAAAGTCCTATTCTGTCCGAATCGCCGTCATCGGATCTATGCGCACCGCCCGCAGCGCCGGAAGAAAGCTGCCCACCAGCGTCATCACCAGGCACAATCCGGCGGCGCTGAAGAATGTCGCCAGATCGCCCGGCTGGACGCCCGCTAGCAGCGCTTGCATTAGCCGCGCGGCCACATAAGCAAGCACTAACCCGGGCGCCACACCCGCCATCGCCACCCAGGCTCCTTGTCCCAATACCATCCGCAAAATATCGCCTGAAGCCGCGCCCAGCGCCATCCGCACTCCGATCTCCCGATTCCTTTGCGACACCGCGAACGACAAAAGACCATGAATGCCGATGGCCGCCAAAAGAAATGCTATGCCGGCGAAGGCCCCCAGCACGCGAACCTGCACCGTGCGGGACGCCGTTTTCAATTCGACAATCTGCTCCATGGTTCGCACGTTTGAAATGGGCTGCTCCCGATCCGCGCTTTGGATGATTCGCCGGATCGCCGGCACCAGAGACTCCGGTGTTGCCGAGCTACGCACCGCCAGATCCTGCGGCGCATAGTAAACCAAGTTGCCATCCACGACTTGCCGGTACGAGAAATAAGCTTGCGGCTCGCTGGGCTCGCCTTCCAGCCCGCGCACTCGGACGTCGCCCACCACGCCCACCACCATGCGATCGTGAAAAGCCATCTGGAAATGATGGCCCAGCGGGTTCTGGTCCGGCCAGTAGCGGCGCACGAACGATTGACTGACCACCGCGACGAATTGCCCATCGGCGGCGTCGGATTCGCTAACTCCCCGGCCCAGCAGCAGCGGAATTTGTAGCGTAGCGAAGTAATCCGGCGTGATGTACCGCATGCTGACCGTGTGAGACGCGGTCCGCTCCACCACCTGACCGTTGATGTCCACCGGCCAGATACCGCCGCCCCACACCATTGGCAGCGAAGTGCTGTAAGACGCGCTGGATACTCCCGGCAGCGCACGCACTTCCGTCAAAACTCGATCGTAGAACTCCACGCGCCGCGCCGTCCGCTGGTACTTGGGCATGGGCAGCGCAGTCTGCACGGTGAGAACACCACCTGCATGAAATCCAGGATCGGTGCCCTGCAGCTTCCATAGCGCCCGGATCAATAGGCCGGAAGAGATCAGCAGAACCACGGAGACCGTTACTTCAGCGATCACCAGCGCAGCGCGCAGCCGTTCTTTGCGTCCCCCGCCGGAGCGCGCCCCTTCCCGCAGCGCGTTCATGTCCCCTTTGCCGGATGCCCGGAATGCCGGCAGCACGCCGAACACAACTCCGGTTACGACGGTGAGCAGTCCCGCGAAAATTAACACTCGAAAATCCACTGCCGGCGTCGAGGCAATAGGCAGCTCGTTCGGTACCAGCTTGGCCAGCAAAGGTACGGCCCCGATGGCGACGAATATTCCTAGCGCGCCTCCCAGCGCCGCCAGCACCATGCTCTCCGTCATGGATTGCCGCACCAGGCGCTCCCGGCCCGCTCCCAGCGCGGCCCGTACCGCCAGTTCTTTTTGACGCCCCAGGCTCCGCGTCAACAACAGGTTCGCCAAATTCGCGCAGGCGATCAGCAAAACACAGGCAGACGCTCCCAGCAGGGCCCACAGCATCAACCGCGACTTGTCGGACAACTCATCGCGCAAAGAAATTACGGTCCCGCCGGTATTTTTGTTCTCCCCGGGATATTCGCGCTTGAGCTGCTGCATGGTCACGTCCATCTCTGCTTCGGCTTGTTTCAGAGACACAGCCGGCTTCAGCCTGCCCACGACATCCAGATAGTTGTCGTCCCGGTCCTGAAATTCCTGGGCCTTGAATTGCTTGGGAACCCACAGGCCAACCCCCGCGCTTGGAAAATTGAAATGCGAGGGCATCACGCCGATGACGACGTATGGCCGGTCGTCCAAAATCACCTTTCTTCCCAACACTCCGGGGTCGCCGCCGAACTGCGCTTGCCACAATTGATAACTCAAGAGCACGGTCCCAGGCGCGCCCTCCCGCTCGTCCAGCGAAGTAAAAACCCGCCCCAGCAAAGGTTGTGTCCCGAGCACAGGAATTACCTCGGATGTCACCGCTACTGAGTCGATTCGTTGGGGATCGCCTTGTCCCACCAGATTCACGGCGTCGGGCGTGTAGGCGCCCATGGCTTCGAACGATTTGCTCATCCGCTTTACGTCGCGATAATTCAAGGGCGAAAATTCCATCTGATCGTAGCCGGACTCGGTCTGCCAGATCTTGACCAAACGCTCCGGTTCGGGAAACGGCAAATTGCGGATCAGCACGAAATCCGTCACCGAGAACGCCGCCGTGTTGGCGCCGATGCCGAGCGCTACCACCAGAATCGCGGTGACAGCAAAACCCGGCGAGCGCGCC
>Ga0210390_10003428_pt1 | contig 13605 bp, 9 predicted proteins | sample IncBWH11OmetaG_FD_161050 | JGI IMG/M metagenome (GOLD analysis project Ga0210390, IMG submission 161050) | Forest soil microbial communities from Barre Woods Harvard Forest LTER site, Petersham, Massachusetts, United States - Inc-BW-H-11-O ...
CGACGTTGAGCTTGGAACCTTCCTGCAGCTCGGCCGTCCGACGCCGTCTCAGGACTTTGCCCTCTTTGTTGAGCAGGGCCAGGAACGGCTCTCGCAGCTCGTCCCGCACGTAGCGGGCCGCGAGCTTTTCATTCGCCTCGATGTCGACGAGGACCAGCACGAAGGCCTTCTGAAAGGCGTTCGCGATCTCCGAGTCCTTGGCGATGGCGCTATTGAGCCGGCTGCACGAGTCGCACGCACTGCCGCCGAACTCGACCAGTACGTGCTTGTTCTCGCGACTGGCCGTATGCAGGGCCACTTCAATGTTGGCCATCGCATCGGCGCGCGGATCGAAGCTCAGGGTCGTCCCGCTGAACGACTCGCTTGGTGGGCCGCCGCCAGCGCCGTCCGCGGGGACGCTCTCGCCCGCGGGCGAGTCTGACCGGGCGACCGAGGCGTCGGCCGGCGACGACGCTGCTTCGTTGGCACGCTCGCCGCGCGACATCTTCGAGTCGTCGTTCGAGCTATTCCCATGAATCCAGGGGGTCGAGCCGGCGACGTCGCGGCCTTCACCGGCCGCCGTCCGCCGTTTTGGCTTGTCGTTGTTGGCGGCCACAGTCTCGCTCGATTCGAAAGCCGCTCGCCGCCGTCGCCCGTAGTCGCTGGTCGGCGTGTCGAATCCGTCCGTGCCGACGACGGTCCCCACGGGATCGGTCTCGGAGTTCCAAGTCCAGACGATCGTTCCCAGGATCAGTATGCCGAGCGCCGCCGGCACCAGGATCTGCGCGAAGGTGGCGTGAACGCCCCCCTTGGGACGCCGTTTCGGCCGCGAACGGCCTTCCGCCTCTTCGTGCTTTTCGACCGCGTTTGCGGGCAGATCCTGCAGACGCTGCAATCCGAGCTGCAGCATGCCGTCCCCTCGCGCCACGTTCACGACGCGGACGCGATGAAAGCCGTTCGAAGTCGCCATCAGCACAATGTCGCCCACTTCGACGATCGACTCTTCGTCGACCTCGATCGACTGCTGGTCGAGATCGACGCGGAAGCCGTCGGACGACAGGTTGACCAGTCGCGCGGGCCGTTCGATCCCGTGATGACGGACCACGACGGCGTCGCTCCCGGTCGTGACCGGATAGCGATAGTATTTCCTGCGTTCGTCACCCATGAGCGGCAAACCGTCAAACGTGCGGGCGCGGCAAAAGCGGCCCAAATTGCCCACAGAAATCTATGTCGCTCCACGGGTTCAGGACGCCAAAAATTCAGGCGAACGAGCGTCTCGCCAGCCGGTCCGCGCGTCGGGTCGTAACATCTCGAACGGTTGTGTCTGCCGAGCCCGTGGGCATCACGGCCGCTCGCGCCGTTCCCGTCTGCGACGATCGGGTTGTGAGGGTTAGTGCGATGAGAGCGACGAAAGTCCGTCGAAGCGGAAGCGGTTGGCTGGTGATCGCGCTGGTCCTGTGGGCCAGTTGTGACGGTTGGGGGACGTGCCGCGCGGCGGACGCCGTGCTCAAAGTTTCGTCGCGGCCGCTGCACGACGGCCGGATCAACCCCATGCTTTTCGGAAATTTCATCGAACTGCTCGACGACCTGTGTCCGGGCATGTATGCCGAAATGCTCAACGACCGCGGCTTCGAGGGAGTCCGGCCGCCCGCCAACTGGGTCTATTACGACGGATCGCCGACCTTCTGCGACCGCCAGTGGGACCGCGGGACGGATTGGGAAATCGAAACGAAGGACCCCTTCAATGGATCGCGATGCGCTCGCATCACGGCCCACGGCGGCCGCGCGGCCGAACTCACACAATCGGGCCTGGCTGTGATCACGGGCCGCGTCTATCGCTTCTCCGGCTGGTTGAGGAGCAACGGCGGCGATGTGAACGTGCAGGCCGTCCTTCAATCGAAGCTGCCCGACGGCCGCTTTGCCGAGCTGGCTGTGGCCGACTTGTCCGCGCCTTCGTCATCTTGGGTCCGTTCGTCCGCCCGGCTCGAGCCGAAGGGCACGTCCGACCACGCCGTGTTCGCGCTGCGCGTCGTCGGCCAAGGCACCGTCTGGGTCGACAAGCTGTCGCTGATGCCGGAGGTGAGCGCGACGGGAGAGCTGAACGGCTGGCGACGGGACGTAGTGGACGCGATTCGCGCCGCGCGACCGGCCCTCATCCGCTGGGGCGGCAGCGCCGTCGATCCGGGCCGCTACCGCTGGAAGAACGGCATCGGTGACCGCGATCGGCGCGTTCCGTTCGAGAACGTCAACTGGGGACGGATCGATCCGAACGACGTCGGCATCGACGAGTTCTGCCGGTTTTGCGCGCTCGTCGACGCGCGGCCCCTCGTCTGCGTCAGCTTCTCCGACGGTCCCCAGAGCGCGGCCGACCTGGTCGAGTATTGCAACGGCCCGGCAACGAGCACGTGGGGCGCACGCCGGGCGGCCAACGGTCACGCCGCCCCCTACGCCGTCAAATACTGGCAGCTCGGCAACGAGATCAGCGGCGACGACGACGCCTATATCAAGAAGTGCACCGATTTCATCCGAGCGATGAAAAAAGTCGACCCGTCGATCGCCATCGTCTCCTCGTTCCCGTCCCAGAAGGTGCTGAACGTGCTGGGCCGCGACCTCGCCTTCCTCGCGCCGCACCACTACACGCGGGATCTGCCCGCCTGCCAAGCCGACTTTCAGCATCTGTCCCAGATGATCGCCCACACGCCCGGCTGCGACCACTTGCGCTTGGCCGTCACCGAGTGGAACTTCACCGCCGGCGACTGGGGCCTGTTGCGAGGCCAGATGCTCACGCTCGAAGGCGCGCTCTTGAACGCTCGCTACCTCAACCTGCTCGTCCGCAATTCGAACCTCGTCGACATCGCCTGCCACTCGAACATGACCAACAGCTTCTGCAGCGGCATCATCGGCACCAACGCCTCAGGCATGCTCGAGCGGCCGAGCTACCACGTGATGCGGCTCTACGCCGAACACGCGTTGCCCGTCCCGCTGACCGTCGGCAAAACGCCTCGCGGCATCGACGTCGTGGCCTGCACCGACGAACGGCGGCAGCGCGTCTGCGTCTTTGCCGTCAATTCCAACCGCGAGCCGACAAACGCGTCGCTCGACGTCGGCGAAGTCGCGGGCCCGATGACGGTGCGAACGATCGAGACAGTCTGCGACACACACGATTCACGCCAGCCCGACGTGATGAACCACTGGGAGGCGCCAAACCGGGTTCAAACCGTCAGCCACAAGCTCACTAGCGGCAAGGTGACGCTGCCGGCGCTCTCGGTTTCCGCGATCACCTGCAGTCGCCAGTAAGGGTCAAAAAACTGCCGGGGATCTTTGTTCCCCCTTAGTGAAATCGGATCCCCATCACCGGCGGGGATCCAATTTTCGTTCCCGCCGGGGATCCGTTCCCCACCGGCGAATTCCTGACCGCGTCCCGCCCTTGCGACCGAGTAAGAGTCCTCGCACACGCTTCCGGTTGGTCTAACGCATTTACTAACCCGAAGCGTCAGCGAGGGCTGCTCAATCTCGATTCCCGTCGGTCTCACTCTGACGCGTGTCATGCCACCCGCCGTGGGTCACCAACTGCGCGGCCCCTCGTGAGGGTGGGTCACCAATTTGTGGGTCACCTATACAGTAAAAAATTGTGACCCAACCCCCGGGGTTTTCCCCTAGTCGGTTTCAGCTCGTAGCGAGCAGGCCTCGCTCACTCCGGCTCCGTTTCGCGCCGTCAACTGCGCGCACAAGCTCGCGCAAAGGGCCACTCCTTCTATTCAGCCACAAAACATCGAGTCGGCCAAGATCAGTTTTTCAGTTTTCCGGAGTTGAACTCCGAACTACACGGCCCGCGATCGCGGTCACAACTGGGCGGCGAACGGGGGACGCCCCGGCTTAGCGATTGCCAGCGGACTTGGGCCTCGCTGCACAGGCTGTGCAGGCGGGCGACGGCCTCGCGGCCGCAAGGAGTGAGCCGTGCGGCGCGTTCGATCTGGTCGAACGCCTCGACGATCTCCTGATGGATGTTTTCGCCGAATTCCCGCGCGTCGTCGGTGATCTCCCAGGGCAGGCCCGCGAAGGCTCCTTCCGCTAAATCCATCAACAGCGTCCATTCGTAGAGGTGTGTGTAGGGGACTTGCAGCACGGTCCGCAGCGAGAGGGCCCGGCCGTAGCGGGGAATGACCTCGGTGTAGTCGGCCTGGTTCGTCGTCAGGGCCTCGCCGCGAACGTGCAGGATCGTCTCGATCAGGTAGCTCTTGGTGTGCCCCAGCTCGTGTCCAAGCCAGGTGAAGCAAAACGGACAGAGACGCGGCTCGTCGCCTCGCCCATAGGGGACGTTGAGCGCCATCACTCGCGGCAGGGTCGGATCGGAGAAGGATTGGATCGTGCCGTAGGCGGCGGCCGGCAGCTCCCAGCCGCGCACGGTCGACATCAGCGTGTCGAATTCGCGGGCGATCGCGAGCGAGTGCCGGCCGAGCGCACCGAGCAGGGCGGCGATGATGCCACCGGTGAGTGCGAAATGGTCGTTGCCGTTGGCGAGGCGGACCGGCTCGTACCGCACGCGCCGACCGGGCAGCGGACCGGCGTGTTGCAGCCGCGCCGTGACGTCGGCCGTGTTTAAACGGATGCGATCGCCGTCGAGTTGGGCGTCGTTCGCGACGATCATCCGCACCCACTCGTCCCGCGGCATGACGAGCACAGTCCCCTCAGGAGTGTCGCCTAGCGCCAGTCGCACCTCGTGACGAGTCAGCGATGCGGTGATGAGGTCGTCGGACAGCACACAGCCCGGCCCGTCCGCCGTTCGCGAAAGCGCAACGCTCCAGTCACACAGCGGAAACCGCAGCCGACCGTAGACGTCGGTGCGCAGGGCGATTTCTCCCCGCCACTGCGGGTCGACACGCAAGAGCAGGGGTAGCAGCGAATTGCCCAAGCGGTGCGCGGACTCGGCATCGGCCGGCGGAGCGATATTCGCGATGCTCGGTTCAGCGACCCGCCGATGCTAGTCGGCCAGCGTCGGCGACAGGAGCGTCGCGCGATGCAGCCCTTCAACAAAAGCCGGATCGACCAGAAATCGCCGCGCAAACGCTCTCCCCGATGACGCCGCACTCCGAGCATTGGCGGCCACGCTGGTGAAGTGGTCCAAGAGCGAGGCGATCGCCGCGGGCAGCCATCCGGCGGGCCGACGTGTGTTCGTCGCCTCCTCTGCGGCGCAGCTCAAGAGCCGCCGATGCGCCTCGGCCGCGCGGCCGAGGATCTGATCGGTTCGCTGAGTCCGGTCGCCCGGCATCCGAAAGAGCCGTGCGAGCAAACGATCGCGCTGAGACACCGCTGGGCCCGCCGATGCTGTCGGGTTCGAACGAGGACGTTCGCAGACAACATGGATGCCTCATCCACGGGCCGCCAAGCGCGGAGTCCGGCTCGAGGCAAACGGTATCAATCAGAAAGGTGGGCGAGATGATCGGACGCGAACTGGGTCGAAAATAAACTGCGAGCGATAAACTGGAATCTTGAAGAATGGGAAAGCGCGCCGCACCCTTCGAGTCATCAGCAGTCAGGCCGCAGCAAGAAGCCGCGGGTTAGCCGCCAATCGTAGTCAGCCCGCCATCGCGAATTCCACAAAAATCGGGACAAGTTTGGTGCGGATTCCCGAGAATCCGGCGCGGGGCCGCCGGTACAATCCAGCCGCGAACGCCCCACTGTCGGAGATCGATCAAAACATGTTTCGACGTCAATTCGTGCAACCTGTCACGCTCCTGCTTTCGCTCGTCGGCACGTCGGCAGCCTGGGACGAGCAGCCGAAATTGAACTCGGTGCAGCAGTCGGACGCCAACCGGCAAAAGCTCAATTGGGAGCGGGTGACTGCGGCGGCCGGCTGGCAGCCCCGCGATTCTCAAGGCGAAGTTGCGTATCACGATCGACTTTGGGTTTTCGGCGGCTGGTTCAACTCGTACGAATCGCCGCCGCGCGACGTGTGGAGCTCGCCCGACGGCAAGAATTGGACGCGCGTCACGGCAAGTGCGCCGTGGAAGCACAGCGACCTGGCGATGACGGTCGTGCACGACGACAAGATGTGGCTGATGGGGGGTTGGTACAACGGTCGACTTCCGGGCCACGAAGCCAGCCACGAAGTCTGGTCGTCGGTCGACGGGGCCAATTGGACGCCGGCGACACGCGCCGCCGGCTGGTCCCCGCGGTTGGCGGCCGGCGTCGTCTCCTTCAAGAGCCGCATGTGGATTTTGGGCGGAACCGAAAACTACTACTTCGGCGACCAGAAGAGCTTGAAGAACGACGTCTGGGCCAGTCCGGACGGCGCGAAGTGGACGCTGGTGACCGAGCACGCCGGCTGGACACCGCGGGCCTATCATGCGGCGGTCGTTCAGGACGGCAAGCTGTGGGTGCTGGGCGGCGGCAACTACGTGCCCGAGTATCGGGCGCTCAACGACGTCTGGTCGTCGGACGACGGCGTGACGTGGACGCAGGTGCGGCAGACCGCCCCCTGGCCGCCCCGCTTGTGGTTTTCCGCAGCCGTCTATCGCGACCGCATCTGGGTGTTGGGAGGCTGGTCGAATCATCCGTCGCAGAATCTCGGCGACGTCTGGTACTCGCGCGACGGCAAGGAATGGACGCAATTGCAGTCGGACGTGATCTGGAAGGCCCGGCACGAGCTTTCGACGTTCGTGTTTCACGACCGCCTCTGGGTCGCGGGAGGCCACGCTCGACCGCTGTCCAACGACGTCTGGTCACTGAGCATCCCGACATCGTGGAAACAATGACGAAAATGGGGAACGTGATGTTCGAGCTAATCGCCATCCGAATCGGAGACCGCTCGTCGCGTGCTTGGCAGCGGAGGATTGTCGTCGGCTCGACAGTTGCGTGCGTCCTGCTGTCCGTGGGTGTGGTCGCGCACGCAGCGGCCGAATTTCGGGGAGTGCGGCTCAACGTCTCCGATCCGGCCGCAGCGGCTCAGTGGTATTGCGACCACATGGGCGGCACGCTCGTGAGTCCGACGCCGTCTGCGGCGGGTGCCTCCTCAAACGACCGGGGCCGCGTTCGTGTCGTGCGCTTCGGCAAGACGACACTCGAATTTCATCCCACGGAAACGAAGGTTCTCGTGCCCGGCAGCGTTGGCTCGGGCATCGATCATCTGGGCTTTGGCTACGCCGACCTCGACCGGGAGATGCGGCGGTTCGCGACGACGGGCGTGGAGATTGTTTCCGGAGTCGAGCAGGAGGGGCCGATCCGCTACGCCTTCATTAAGGACCGCTGGGGGGACGTTGATCGAGCTGGTGGAGGACCGTGAGATTCACGGCTTCCATCATGTCCACCTCGCCACGACCGACCCCAAGGGCACCTTGAAGTGGTACACCGAGATCTTCGGCAACCGGGTGACGCGTTACGCCGGTGTGCTGGCGGGCGTCCGCTATGGGGACGTGTGGGTATTGGTGAAAACCCTTAAACATCCCCCGGCATCCACGCGAGGCCGAGCGATCGATCGACTTATCTGGACGGCCGACCTCGATTCGACGGCGGAGCGGCTGCGAGCCTCGCGGCGGAACAATTCCCACCCAGATGCTGCTCACACCGAGGCTGCCGGCCCGGCAGATCGGCTCATTTTCACCGGCCCGGACGGCGTGGAGTTGGAGGTCCGGTCCCGGGCCAAATAGGGCCGGTGTGCCTGTCGAGAAACGCTCGACGCACCACGAGAGGCCTCGGGCAATCCGCGATGTAAGGAAAAAGAGCGGTTGGAAATCGTTTTCCCGCGGGGCTATGATCGGAGTTTCGCAGGCGTCCGGTCGATTAAAAGTCGTTAAAGCCTGAAGAGCGACTTCTGCAATGCGTACAATTCCTTGCGTAGAATTCACTATCTGCAACTCACTGCGGCGGGCCCTTCCGCCGCAACGACCGTTTCGCCAAAACATCCAGAGGGAAGACTTCGGCACAGGGAACATCTCAGGGATCACCCATGATGAGGCGGGCGCGCCGACGAAAGATTCAATGGCGCCGCGTCGCTCAGTTTGAACCAGTCCGAGTGGACGGACCCCCAATTGCCCAGGAGGAAGCAGCGGATCGGCCGAGCGGCCGGGCATTACTCGAACCAGGCACGCGCGTCGCGCTCGTGCGTGAGCGGAAGAACGAGCGCGACCCCCACGCGGTCATTGTCGCGTCGCTCGACAAGCAGCCGCTCGGGTATCTCCCTGCGGACGCCGCCGCTTGGGTCGCACCGCTGATGGACACCGGTCGGATGGCATTCGATGGCCGCATCTATGCGGTCTGTGCCGCCGAAAGCGGCCCGCCGGCCCAAGCCGCCGGTTTCTACGTCTCCCTGACGCAGTTTGAACTGGCCCCCGTCGAGCACTTTTCGTTGACTCTGGCGGCGCGAGCGCTCGTGCGTCTGCCGTTGCAAAGCGCGAACTGGTGCTTCGGCCACATGGCGGCTGTATTTCACACGTTCAGCCCGCCCTCGCCGCAGCCGCCGGAACGCTACGCGACCGACGATCGCTCCGGCAGCTGAACCAACGCGCGGCGCGGTGGCAAGCCCAGCCGCTCCGATCTTTTCTGGCCACGCGGGCGACGGCTCACGCGCGACGCGGCCGGCATTTCTTTTCGCGACCGGCTTAATGTACCGTGGTGATCGCGCCGGAGCGGCAATGAACGTGCGCCATGCATTTTGTCGTCGCTGGCGAGCAGGCCGCGATTTACACCAGCGGAGACTTCCATGCGATTTTTGGCCGGACTCCTCGGAATCGCGACGATCGGCTTGATTCTCGTCGACGCGTTCGAGGCCGTGCTGTTGCCGCGGCGGGTCACGCATGCGTACCGGTTGATCCGCTTGTTCTACCAGGTCACGTGGCCGGTTTGGAAAGCCGTCGGCCGGATGTTCGCCTCGCCGCGACGGCGCGAATCTTTTTTGAGCATCTTCGCACCGCTCTCGTTCTTAATCATGTTTGCCGCCTGGGCCGGCGGCATGATTTTGGCGTTCGCCCTGTTGCATTGGGCCCTTCAAACCCAGATGGCCGTTGCCAACCCCGCGCGGAGCGCAATCTCGTACACATATTTCAGTGGCGTGACGTTCTTCACCGTCGGGTACGGCGATTTGTCACCGGTGGATGGTGTCGGCCGATTCCTGGCGGTCTTCGAGGCCGGAATCGGTTTTGGCTTTCTAGCCCTCGTGCTTAGCTATCACCCGATTCTTGCCCAAGCCTTCTCGCAGCGCGAGACGATGATTTCGCTCCTCGACGCGCGCGGAGGTTCGCCGCCGACGGCCGAACAAGTGCTCGTCCGCAGCCAGCCCGGGCGACGGCCGGAGGTCATCATTTCATACTTCCTGCAGTGGGAGGTCTGGTGTGCCGAATTGCTCGAGAAGTGTCTGTCGTTCCCTGTGCTTGCCCTCTACCGCTCCCAGCACGACAACCAGTCGTGGCTTGCCGCGCTCACGGTCGTGCTCGATACGTCGGCCCTGGCGATCTGTGGCGGCGGCGGGCGGGACGTCTACCAGGCCCGGTTGACCTTCGCGATGGCGCGGCACGCCGCCGTCGACTTGTGCCTCGTGTTCAAGATCCAGCCGCAAGAGCCTGCTCAAAATCGCCTGCCGCCGGAAGGTTATCGCGAGCTGGTCGAGCGGCTGAAGGCGGCGGGCGGCGTGTTATCTCCGGAAACGGAGTTAGCCAGTTCGGTCGACGTCAGCGCGATGGAGTCGCGACTCCGCGAGCTCCGCGGCATGTACGAGCCGTTCGTCAACGGCTTGGGACAGTATCTTTCGTTCACGCTGCCCCGCTTTTTTCCCGAGCGCCAGACGGCTGACAACTGGCAGACGAGCGCCTGGATGCCGCGAACGCCGGGAATTCGCGATCTGCCTGGCGTCGATTTGTCCTCCCTGGCGCGGGGCGATCATTTCGACTAAAGAACCGGCCGGCGCGGGTGCCCAGCCGCTGCGGCGCCGTCGCCGGCAAAGTCTTCCAGCCTTCCCCAGGTCGGCTCGCCGCAGGAATTTTTAACCGGCAAGCCCATCGCCAGTGCCAACCGATACTGATTACGCCGCGTTGCCAAACCGCGGCACCGGTCGCGATCGCGGGCCCCGGACGGCTTGGCCATTGGCCGCTTTTTCGCGCGTGCGACCTTCTGGATGTGTCAGGGCAGTGAGCAGGGCAAGGAGTGCACCAATGCGGCCCGTTTCTTTTGCCAGCCTGCGACAGGCGACGTTTCGATTTTCAGTTTGCCTGTGCGTCGTGAGCGTCACTGCCAGCGGCCTTCGGGCCGCCGGCCAGGAGCCCCGAGAAGTCGAGCGTGAGACCCGCGTCTTTCGCATCTCGGTCGACGGCACCGAGCGCGGCCAGTGCACGATGCAGATTCATCACCGCGAGGACGGCAACGACCTCGTGGAGGGCAACGCGGGCCTGCTGTTCAACTACTACGTCTACAAGTACCGCTTTAGTTCGTGGGGCACGGCCCTCTTCAACGACGGCCGCCTGCTGCAGATGGACCGTACGGCCAACTTCAACGGCACCCAATATCACGTGACGGCCGGCGCGAGCCGCGAGGGACTGACGGTCGAAACCAACGGCCGTTCGTCGCTGAACTCGCCCGAGCTGTGGTCGACCACCTGCTACCAGCTGCCCAAGCACTGGCAGACCGAATCGTCCCCCGGCGCGCGGAGCGTGATGATCCTGGACGCCGACAAAGGGGGCCGCGTGTTGGGGCAACTGCAACGCGTGGGCGACGAAACGATGGAAATCAACGGCGAGCAAAAGCCCTGCGTGCACTACCACGTGGGAGGCGACGTCGACGTGCACCTTTGGTACGACGCGCGTCTCCGCCTCATTCGCCGGCAATCGGTCGAATCGGGGCACAAGGTGCTGATGGACCTGGTGCAGATCACGGCCGAATAGTCGGCCGCGCGGACTGCATCGTTCCTCGCGTCGCTCGCGTCCTACTCATCCTGAGGGATGTATTTGTTGTACATCGCCGCGTAGTCTTCGCGGACGGGGCTGAAGACGTCGAGCACGACGGCCGGCCCACCGATAGCCGCCGCTTTGTGGGGCGTGTTGGGCGGGATCAAAAACATCGATCCGGCCTCGCAGACCCGCGTCTCGCCGCCGATCGTCAGCTCGATCTTGCCCTTGAGCAGCATCCCCCCTTGCTCGTGCGGATGGTTGTGCAAGGGCACGACGGCCCCCTCATCCATCTCGAGATACGAGAGCATCAGGTGCGTGCCGTACGGCGTTCGCATGCGGCACCCGGGCACGGCCTCAATGGGCTCGATAGTTTTGATGTCGATGAAGGGCATGATTGAGCCTCTCGTTTGGCGTTCGTCCGCGGTTTCGCCTGGACCCGCGATTCGGGCTTGTCGGGCGGTGGGGCGCCCGCTTGGGAGTGCGTTTGCCCGGTGAGTCTGTGCGGGGCTTTTTTCCCCAACCTAAGGCTCGACTCTCGTCAACGCAACCACAGCCGCTACAATTTGTTAAGCGGCTTCATCGCCCCGGCCGCACCGGCATTTCCGACTCGACCGGTGGGCGGCCAGGCGATATTATTCTCGCGCTTTGATCCCCGGCACGCTGCCTTCGCCCCCAGTGTGCGCCAGGTAACCGAATAAGTTTGATCTGCGGGCGCCTCAAGGGGTTGCGGGGAACATCCGCGGTTGCCGCTAATGGGGGACCGGGCGGACAAGGTGTCCGGGCGGACAAGGTGTCCGGGCGGACTCGCCACGCAGCAACCGGCCAACGGCTCGAACCGAGCCCCGGACGCATCATCGTCCTCCTAAGACCGAAACCAACAGACTGACCATGGATTCGCGATTCATTCGCAACTTCTCGATCGTGGCCCACATTGACCACGGGAAGAGCACGCTGGCCGACCAGCTCTTACTGATGAGCGGGGCGATCTCGCAGCGCGAGTTTCGCGAGCAGGTGCTCGACGACCTCGAGATCGAGCGGGACCGCGGCATTACGGTAAAGGCCCGGGCCGTGGCGATTCACTACACGCTCGACGGGCAGGAATACGAGCTCAACCTGATCGACACGCCGGGGCACGTCGACTTTCACTACGAAGTCTCCCGCAGCCTGGCTGCTTGCGAGGGAGCGCTGCTGCTCGTCGACGCCTTTCAAGGCGTGCAGGCCCAGACCGTCGCCAATGCGTTCGCGGCGATCAACGGGAACCTGGTCGTGATCCCGGTCGTCAACAAGATTGACCTGCCGGTGACGCGGATCGACGAAATCCTCGAGGAGATCGAGACGGTCGTTGGACTGGACGCGACCGAAGCCCTCATGGTCAGCGCGAAGCAGGGCATCGGCATCGAAGACGTCTTCCGCGAGATCATCAAGAAGGTGCCGGCTCCGAAAGGGAGTCCGACCGCTCCGTTGCGAGCTCTCGTATTCGACAGCAAGTACGACACCTACCGCGGCGTGGTGACCTACGTGCGAGTCATGGAGGGGACGCTGACGACCGGCAAGAAAATGCGATTCATGCGGACCGGCACCTCGCACGAGATTCTCGAGCTGGGCCAGTTCCGTCCGAACACGGTTGCCTGCGATACGCTGGGTCCGGGGCAAGTGGGCTACATCATCACCGGTCTCAAGGAACTCGGGACCGTGCACGTCGGGGACACGGTGTGCGATCCCCAGAATCCGCCCGCGGAGGCGCTTCCCGGTTATCAGTTGCCGCAACAGATGGTTTTTTGCGGCATGTATCCGATCGACGCCACTGACTTCGAGAACCTGCGCGAGGAGCTGCAGAAGCTAAGCCTCAACGACGCCAGCTTTTCCTACATCCCGGAAACGAGCGATGCGCTGGGGTTCGGCTTCCGCTGCGGGTTCCTGGGCCTGTTGCACATGGAGATCGTTCAGCAGCGGCTGGAGATCGAGCAAAACATCGACCTGATCCAGACGGCGCCGAACGTCACGTACCAGATCCTGAACAGCACCGGCGAGCTGATGACCATCGACAATCCGCAGATGGTGCCCGATGCCGGCCAGATCGAAGAATTCCGCGAGCCGATCGCCAAGGTGAACTTCATTCTGCCCGCCGATTGCATCGGGATTATCATGACGCTGTGCGAGGATCGGCGCGGCGTCTACAAGGGCACGGAATACCTGGGCCCAAAGCGAGCACAACTCATTTACGAGCTGCCGCTGGGCGAAATCGTGTTCGACATGTACGACAAGCTCAAGAGCGCGACCCGCGGCTACGGCACGATGGACTACGAAGTCATCGGCTTCCGCCCGGCCGACCTGGTCAAACTCGACGTTTTGGTGAAGGGCAATCGGGTCGATGCCCTCTCGACAATCGTGCATCGCTCGAATGCCGACAAGCGGGGCCGCGCCCTCGTGAAACGGCTCAAAGGCGAAATCTCCAAGCACCAGTTCGAGATTCCGCTCCAGGCCGCCATCGGCTCGCGAGTCATCGCCCGGGAAACCATCTCCGCGTTGCGCAAGAACGTCACCGCCAAGTGCTACGGCGGCGACATCACCCGCAAGCGCAAGCTGCTGCAAAAGCAACGCGAAGGCAAGAAGCGGATGAAGCAGTTCGGCGAGGTCGAAATTCCGCAAAAGGCCTTCCTGTCTGTGCTCGAAGTCGGCGGCGACGAATGATGCTTCTCGGGATCGGTTCGCGATGGCCGCGCTGCCCAAGTCTGATCCGGTGACCGCGCTC
>Ga0210390_10003429_pt1 | contig 13604 bp, 4 predicted proteins | sample IncBWH11OmetaG_FD_161050 | JGI IMG/M metagenome (GOLD analysis project Ga0210390, IMG submission 161050) | Forest soil microbial communities from Barre Woods Harvard Forest LTER site, Petersham, Massachusetts, United States - Inc-BW-H-11-O ...
GACCGCCGTGCCGCCGGTCAGGTAGACCGTGCCGGTGTTGGCAATGCCCGCGACGGTCGCCGTCGTCGCCCGGCTGAGGCCGGCGTTGCCGAGATAGAAATACCCGCTGTTGGTCAGCATGCCCCCTGCGGTCAATGCGCTGCCGCCGCCCCCGTAGAGGTCGACCTCGACATAGCCGGTGTTGCCAAAAGCCCCGGCGACTTTCAGGGTTGCCGCCGCGCCGCCGCTGATCAATGAGACGACGTCGGAATTGCCGAGCGCCGCCGCGCTGACCGTTGTCGCCGCCGTCAGGCTGCTGTTGCCGATATAGAGCGAGCCCTGGTTGGTCAGCATCCCGCCGACCGAGAGGCTGCTGCCGCCGTTGCCGGCATAGTCGACCTGCACGTCTCCGCTGTTGGTGAGCGCGGCGGTGGTCGTGATTGTGGCGCCGTTCTCCAGAACCAGCGTGCCGCCATTCTCGGCAAGTCCGTTGAGCGCGCTGTTGCTGGTCGGGGCGCTCGCCAGTGCCACAATTGCCTTGGGGCCGTTCAAAATCAGCTGGGCGCCACTGCCGATGCTGCTGGGATTGCCGCTGCCGAACTCGACCAGCGCGTTGCCGGCAAGATAGTAGTAGCCGTTCAGGGTTGCCGGTGCCGCGCCGGTGATGTCCAGCGTCGCCGCGACCGTGCCCTCGTTCATGTAGATCGTGCCGGTGTTGGCGAGCCCGCCCGCCGACACGGTCGTGGGCTTCTTGAGGCTGGCGTCGCCGATATAGAGGCTGCCATTGTTGGTCAGGGTTCCGCCGACCGTCAGGCTGCTGCCGCCGGTGCCGCCATAGTCGACCTCGACCGTGCCGGTGTTGCCAAAAGCCCCGGCGACTTTCAGCGTTGCCGCGGCGGCGCCGCTGTACAGATAGACCACCCCGGAATTGCTCGCCGCGGCAGCGCTGGCGGTCGTCGCCGCGGAAAGCGCGGTGTTGCCGATATAGACATAATCCTTGTTGGTCAGGGTCCCGCCAATCGCCAGATTGCCGCCGCCACTGCCGGATTCGTCGATTTCGACGGCGCCGCTGTTGGTCAGGCCGACCGTCGTCGCGATCGCCGCGCCGTTCTCCAGAAACAGATATCCGGCATTGCTGGCAAGGCCCGTCAGCGCGCTGTTGCTGGCCGGCGCGCTCGCCAGCGCCACGAGCGCCTTGGGGCCGTTCAGGGTGACCTCGGCATTGCTGCCGATCGCGGTGACGCCGCCGCTGCCGAACTCCAGCAACGCGTCGCCGGTGAGATAGAAATATCCGTTGAGCGTCGCCGGCGCCGCGCCGGTAATGTCCAAAATCGCCGGTGCGGTGGCGCTGCCGATCAGATCGACCGTGCCGGTGTTGGCAAGGCTCGCCGTGGTCATCGTCACCGCCTTGGTGAGGCCGGCGTTGCCAATGGAAAGATAGTCGCTGTTGGTCAGCGTCCCGCCGATCGCAACGGTGCCGCCTCCGGGGCCGGCGTCGTCCACCTCGACATAGCCGGTGTTCGTGAAAGCCCCGCTGACCTTCAGCGCCGCCGCCGCCGTGCCGCTGTATAGATAAAGCCCACCGGAATTGCTGACCGCGGCCGCAGCCAACATTGTCGCCGTGGTAAGCGCGGTGTTGCCGACGTAAAGCGAGCCCTTGTTCGCCAAGGTCCCGCCGACCGTCAGGCTGCTGCCGCCGGCGCCGTACGCGTCGACATAGATCGTGCCGGTATTGGTCAGCCCGACCGTCGTCGTCAACGCCGGGGCGTTCTCCAGCTCGACAAAGCCGGCATTGCTGGCGAGCCCGACGAGCGCGCTGTCGCTGGTTGGCTTGCTGGTCAGCGCCACCAGCGATTTGGATCCGTTCAAGATCAGCTCGGCGCCGCTGGCGATGCCGGTCACGCCGCCGCTGCCAAACTCCAGCAAGGCGTCGCCGGTGAGATAGAAATACCCGGTCAGGGTGGAAGGTGCGGCACCGGTGACGTCCAACGTCGCGGCCGCTGTCGAGCCCGTCATGTCGATCGTGCCGGTGTTGGCGAGGCTCGCCGCGGTTACCGTCGTCGCCTTGGTGAGGCCGGTGTTGCCGATGTCGAGAAAGTCGCTGTTGGTCAGGGTCCCGCCGATTGCGAGATTGCTGCCGCCGGCGCCGTAATCGTCAACTTCGAGATAATCCTTGTTGTCGAACGCCCCGCTGATCTTCAGCGCCGCGTCGGCCGTGCCGCTATACGCATAGAAGACACCCGAATTGGTGACCGCGGACGCGGTGAGGGTGGTCGGTTTGGTCAGCGCGGTATTGCCGACATACAAGTAGTCGTTGTTGGTCAGGGTCCCGCCGATCGCGAGGCTGCTGCCGCCCGCGCCGGTTTCGTCGACCAGCAGGCCGTCGCCGTTGGTCAAGCCGGCCGTGGTCGTCAGCGCCGCCCCGTTTTCCAGCTCGAGCAGGCCGGAATTGCCGGACAGCCCGCTGAGCGCGCTGTTGCCGGTGGGCGCGCTTTTCAGCGCCACCAGCGACTTCGCGCCATTGAGGATCAGCTCGGCGCTGGCGGCGATCGTAGCGATCCCGCCGCTGCCGAACTCCAGCAATGCGTCGCCAGTGAGGTTGACATATCCGGACAGGGTCGCCGGCGCGGCTCCGACGATCTCCAGTGCCGCTGCGGCAGTGCCGCCGGCCAGGTCGATCGTGCCGGTGTTGGCGAGCGTCCCCGCGGCCGCCGTTGTCGCCCGGGTGAGGCTCGTGTTGCCGATGTCGAGATATCCGCTGTTGGTCAGGGTCCCGCCGACCGTGAGCACGCTCCCGCCACCGCCGTAGACGTCGATGTCGAGCCCGTTGCTGTTCGCGAAATTGCCGGTCGTCTTGAGCGTCGCCGCCGCGGTGCCGCTCGTCAGCTCGATAAAATCGGTGTTGCTCAGCGCCGCCGCGGAAACCGTCGTAGCCTTGGTCAGGCTGCTGTTGCCGATGTAGAGGGCGCCGCCGTTGGTCAGGGTGCCGCCGACCGTCAAGGCGGCGCCGCCCGACCCGTAGTCGTCGACCTCGACATAGTCGGTGTTGCCAAAGGCGCCGGTGACGTTCAGCCGCGCGGCACTGCCGCCGCCGGTTAGCACGACTCCGCCGGAGTTGGTCACGGAAGCCGCGCTCGCCGTGGCTGCGGCGGCGAGGCTGGCATTGCCGACGTAGACGGTACCCTTGTTGGTGAGGGTCCCGCCGACCGCAAAGCTGCTGCCGCCCTTGCCGAACAGGTCGATCTCGATCGCGGCGCTGTTGGTCAGGCCCACCGTCGTCGCTACCGCGGCACTGTTCTCCAGGATCAAGGCCCCGGCATTGCCGGCAAGACCGCTGAGCGCGCTGCTGGTGGCCGGCGCACTCACGAGCGCGACCCGCGCCTCGGCTCCGTTCAAGGTCAGGTTGGCGCCGCTGCCGATCGCCGTGATGCCGCCGCTGGCGAATTCGAGCAGCGCATTGCCGGTAACGCTGAAGTAACCGGTCAAGGTCGCTGGCGCCACGGCGACATCGAGCGCCGCCTGCGCGGTCCCGCCGGTAATGAAGATGTAGTCGGTGTTGAAGAGACCCGCGGCGCTGACCGTCGTCGCATTGGTCAGGCTGCCGTTGCCGATATAAAGGCTGCCGCTGTTGGTCAGCGTCCCGCCGACCGTCAGGCTGCTGCCGCCAAAGCCGGTGTCGTCAACCTCCACATAGCCGAGGTTGTCGAATGCGCCGGTCACCGCCAGCGCCGAATGCGCCTTGCCGCTGGTCAGAAAGACGTCGCCGGAATTGGTCAGGGCGCCGGCGTTGACCGTCGTCGCCGCCGAGATCGCGGTGTTGCCGATGTAGAGCCAGTCCCGGTTGGTCAGGGCGCCGTACACCGTGAGCCCGCTGCCGCCCGTCCCGTATTCGTCGATTTCGAACGTGCCGGCGTTGACGAGCGGGCCGGTCACGATCAGGGTCGCCGCGGCGGCACCACTCGCCACATAGACCGCGTCCGAATTGTCGAGTGCGCCGGCAATCGCGGTGGCCGCGCTCGTCAGCGCTTTGTTGCCGATGTAGAGCGCGCCGCCGTTGGTCAGCGTGCCGCCGACCGAGAGGGTGCTGCCGCCGCTCCCGAACGCGTCGACCTCGATCGTCCCGGTATTGCCGAGGGCCCCGGTCACCGCGAGCTCGGCCCCCGCCGCACCGCTGACGAGGTCGACGACGCTGGAATTGGTCAGCGCCTCCGCGGTCACCGTCGTGTCCGCGACGAGCCCGCTGTTGCCGAGATAGAGACCGTCCTTGTTGGTCAGGGTTCCGCCGACCGCGAGGCTGCTGCCGCCAAAGCCGGCATAGTCGACCTTGAGGTAACCTGTATTGGTGAAGTTGACCGAGGTCGACAGGGTCGCGCCATTCTCGAGCACCAGCGAACCTGCATTGCCGGCGAGGGTGGTCAGCGCGCTGTTGGCGCCGGTGTCGCCGGCGAGCGCCACGAACGCCGCCGCACCGTCCTCCAATAGGGTGGCGCCGCTGCCGATCGCGTCAATGCCGCCGCTCGCGAACTCCAAGAGCGAGTTCCCATGAAGCTGCACGTTGCCGGTCAGGGTGCCCGGCGCGGCGGCCGCGATGTCGAGCACCGTCGAGAACGCGCCCTGCAGCACGATCTCTCCGGTGTTGGCGAGGCCGGCGGCGGTCACGATGGTCGGGCTCAGGAAGCTGCCCGATGCAAAGCTGCTGCCGATCGACAGCACGCCACTGTTGGTCAGCGTGCCGCCGACCGCGAGCGTGGTCCCGCCGTTGCCGCTCGTGTCGATCGCCAGGGTCCCGGCGTTGGACAGGTTGCCGGTCACGGTCTCGATTTTTGACGGGTCGTCGATCGCCAAGGTGGCGGCGGCGTCGCTGAGCGTGATCGAAGCGACCGTGATCGGCGTCGTCAGCGAGACGGTGTAGGCGCCCGATGCCCCGATCGTGACGGCGTCGGCGGCGCCCGGGGTGGCGCCGGTGCTCCAATCGGCCGCGGCGGTCCAGTTGCCGCTGACCGCCGACTTCCAATTTACTGCGGCCAACCCAGGCCTCCCCTTAATGTACGGCTGCCGCAGCCTGCGCGAGAGCGGGGCAAAACCAGCCGGCGCGCGATACGGCGAAAGTTAAATCTATGACTCAATTCTGTTTGAATCAATGCAAAAGCGGTGCCCCGTTGTATTCGATCGCGGCTGCTGCCGCGGGGCGTAATGCTTTCCGCGGCGATGCCGGACGCGATTGCGGTGGCGCCAGACTTCGTTAACCACGAAAAATCTGTTTCGAGGGATCGGGCCCACGCCGGTAAGTTCGGCAAGCCCGGCCCGCGCACAATCGCGGCGCCGCCGGCCTGCGAAAAGTCGCGGCGGCAGCAGCGCCGCTGCTCAGGCGGCCGCTTCCTTCTTCCCGCCCTCGGCGTATTCCGGGACGCGCAGGTGAACCCAGACGAGGTTCGCCAGCAGCACAGCGCCGGTCACCAGAAATACCCATCGCACGCCGAAGGCCGCCGCCACCGCACCCCCGGTCAGCGGGCCGAGCGAGTTGCCGAGAAACATCGCCGAGGAGGTGATGCCGTAGACCGTGCCGCGCTGCGCCCGCGGGACCAGCCGCCCGACAAGCGCGTTCGCCGTCGGCAGGATGCCGCCGATGAACAGTCCGACGGCAAACCGCAGCGCGGTGAAAACCACGTAGTTGTCGGCAAAGGCTTGCGGCAGGGTGGTCACGGTCGCGCCCAACAGGGCGATCAGCAACACCCGGCGATAGCCGATCACGTCGCTCTTGTTGCCGAGAAACGGCGCCGCGACGACGTTGGCGAGCCCGGTGATCGAAAACGCGATGCCGCTCAAGGTCGCGATGTCCGGCCGGGGGCCGAGCATCTCCTTGACGTAGAGGGTCACCACCGGCTGTACCGTGCGCACCCCGAATTGCGCCATCAGCAGCACAAAAAACAGCGCCAACAGCCCCGGCGAGCGCGCCACCGCGACCAGGCTGCTGACAAGCGCGCGCCGGCCGCGCGCTTGCGGTGCGGCGACAAAGCGCTCGTGCACGCCAAACCACACAAAACCGGTCGACAACAGGATCGTCGCCGAGGTGCAGTAGAACGGGATGCGGTAGCTGCCGGTCGCGTCGGCCAGGGCGCCGCCGAGCAACGGGCCGACCAGCGAGCCGACCAGTTGGCCGGTGCTGAGCCAGCCCAGCGCAAAGCCGAGCCGCTCCTCCGGCGCTTGTCCCGCCACCAGCGCGATGGCGGTGCTGGAAAAGCCGGCGAACACGCCCATCAGCGCGCGGCAGGCGAAGAGCTGCCACACATTGCCCGCGGCACCCATCAGCCCGGCAAACAGCCCGACCGCGACGCTCGACCGCAGCAGCATCGGCTTGCGGCCGTGGCGGTCGGCGAGCCGTCCCCACAGCGGCGAGGCGAACGCGGCCACCAACGACGTGACGCCGGCGAGGACGCCCGCCCACAGGTCGATCGCACGCTCCGAGCGCACCCCGAGCACCGGCAGGAACAGCGGCATGATCGGGGTCAGCATCGAAAACGACATGGTCATCACGAACTGGATCCCGACCATCGCCCACAGGGTGCGGCGCCATTGCACCGCGGCTTGCGGCGGGCCGCCGTCCTCGATCGTCTCGGCTCGCTGGTCGGCCATTTCCCCCGCCGGTTCGGTCGGTCCGGTTGCGCTCGACTCGGGCCGAAGCTCTGGGCCGCGCGCCCGCCCGTTTTACCGGAACCCCCGATCGCGGACAGCGGCTTCGTCGGCGTCGGCGCTGTGCGGCTTTCCGCCGCGACCGGAGGTCGCCGGTCAGCGCTGATCGCCATGCAGGTGAAAAGCGCCCACCCGCCGCTGCGTCCATCCCATTGATTTGACGGCGATCCGCGGCCGTGCCGCGCGAATCGCGACGCAGCGCGGCAGCGGCCAGGGCATCCCTTGCTGCCCGATCGCCGGGCGGCGCATCGGGTTCCGCCTAGTTTCTGGGCAGAAAACAAAGTCAAAAAAACTAGCGACATTCTCGCATTGCTGCCCTACAGTCAGTGCAAGGCTCCGCCACAGGAGCCATGTCGAACAGGAGAGTGCGATGGCCGCGGCGGAGATCGTGAGGGACGTTGCGTGGTGGAAGGAGCCGACAAAGGACCAATGGTACGCCTTTGTCGCGGCTTGGTTGGGGTGGACCCTCGACGCATTCGACTTCACGATCTTTCTGTTGATCATGTTGCCGATCTCGCGGGAGTTTCACGTCCCGCTGACCGCGGTCACAATTGTTTTTACGCTGACCTTGTGGATGCGGCTCGTCGGCGCCACAGCCTCGGGCTGGCTCGCCGACCGGGCCGGGCGCAAGGTGCCGTTGATGCTCTCGATCTTCGGCTATTCCTTGTGTAACTTCATCGCCGGGTTCTCGCCGACCTTCCTGTTCTTGCTGTTCTTCCGCGCGTTGCTCGGTCTGTTCATGGGCGCGGAGTGGCCGGCCGGCGCGTCGCTGGCGATGGAAACTTGGCCGATCCGCTCGCGCGGCTTTATGAGCGGCGTGCTGCAAGGCTCGTGGGGCCTCGGCTTTTTGCTGTCGAGCCTGGTCTACGGCCTCACCTACAAATACATCGGCTGGCGCGGCATGTTGTGGGTCGGCATCCTGCCCGCGTTGGCGCTCGTCTACATCCGCTATTTTGTCAAGGAGCCGGAGGTCTGGCTCGAAAACCGCCGGCTCCAGCGCGCCCAGAAGCGCGAGGTCAAGGTGCCGCTGCTCAAGATCTTCAAGCCCGGCATGCTCGGCAACACGATCACCACCTGCTGGTTCCAGGCGGCGGGCTTTGTCACCTATTATTCGATCAACGCGCTGTTCGCGACCCATCTGCAAAAAGATCTGGGTCTTAGTCCGGCGCTGATCGCGACGCCGATCGCGTTCGCCAACATCCTGGTGTTTCTCGGCAGCTCGGGGTGGGGCTGGGTATCCGACAAGATCGGCCGCCGCCCGGCGATGATCATCCCGGCGCTGTGCGCGATCCCATTGGTGCCGATCTACCTGTTCTCCGGGAACTTCACCTGGGTGGTGGTCGCCTTTGTCGCGCAAGGGCTGTTCGCCGGCGGCGCCATGTACGGCCAGGTGCCGAGCTACCTGACCGAGCGCTTCCCGACCGAGATCCGCGGCACCGCGACCGGCTTTTGCTATCACGTCGGTGCGATCCCCGGAGCCATGGTGCCGCCGATCCTGACTTATTTCGCGATCACCTGGCATCTCGGCTTTGCGATCCCGATGGCGATCGGGACACTGTTCGGGCTCGCGAACTTCATCTTGTCGGTCGGCTTCGGACCGGAGACGCGAGGAACCGAGATGGTCCCCGAACTGGTCGTCGCCTGAAGGCGGCCGTCAACCGCAAAGACAGGGCCCCGTCCGGCAGCGGACGGGGCTTTTTTTTGCGCCGGCCCGAGCTCGCGGCGGCGCGCGCCCAACAACAAGCCGTAAGGCCCCGCCTCAATGGGCCATTTCGCAACGGGAGGTTTTCATGGCGATCGCCGTCGACACGCTAAAGCCCGTTCCATGGTGGAAGGAGCCGACAAAAGACCAATGGCTGGCGTGGTCCGCCGCCTGGCTCGGCTGGACGTTGGATGCTTTCGATTTCACGATCTTCCTGTTGATCATGCTGCCGATCTCGCAGGAATTCCACGTCCCGCTGACGGCGGTGACCGCGGTCTTCACTCTAACCCTGTGGATGCGGCTGGTCGGCGCCACCGCCTCGGGCTGGCTTGCCGACCGGATCGGGCGCAAGAAGCCGCTGATGATCTCGATCGCCTGGTATTCGGCGTGCAACTTCATCGCCAGCTTTTCCCCGGCATTTTGGTTTTTGTTTCTGTTTCGCGCCTTGCTCGGCATCGGCATGGGTGCCGAATGGCCGTGCGGCGCGTCCTTGGCAATGGAGTCCTGGCCAGTTCGCTCACGCGGCTTTATGGCCGGCGTGCTGCAAGCCTCATGGGGTATCGGCGCGCTGCTGTCGAGTGCCGCCTACGGCCTACTCTATAGTTCGATCGGTTGGCGCGGTCTGTTGATGCTCGGGGTCCTGCCGGCGCTGGCGATCGTCTATGTCCGCAAATTTGTGCAAGAACCGCCGGTCTGGGTCGAAAACCGCCGATTGCAGCGCTTGCAGCACCGCGAGGTCCGCGTACCGCTGCTCAAGGTCTTCAAGCGCGGCCTGCTTTACAACACGTTGACCGCGTGCTGGTGGATGGCGAGCGCGTTTGTCGTCGGCTATTCGGTCGGCGGGCTGTTCCCCACCTACCTCCAAAAGGACTTGCACCTGAGCCCGGGGCTGGTGGCCTTGCCGGTCATGCTGCAGAGCATCGTGTTTTTCTTATCAGGGTCGTGCTGGGGCTGGCTGTCGGACCGCATCGGCCGGCGCTGGGCGATCATCTTTCCCGCGCTCTTGACGATCCCGATCACGCCGCTCTACCTGATGACCCACAACTACCTGATGATCGTCGTGTTTTTCACGATTCAGGGCGCCTTTGGCGGCGGCGGCATGCACACCCTCTACCCGGCCTATCTGGCCGAGCGATTCCCGACCGAGATCCGCGCCACCGCGGCCGGCTTTGTCTATCACCAGGGTGCGATTTTTGGCGGGTTGACCGCCCCGGTCATCACCTACTTCGCGCTCAACTGGCATTCCGGGTTTGCGTTCCCGATGGCGGTCGGCACGATCTTGGGCTGCATCAGCGTCGCCGCGGCGGTATTCGCGGGGCCGGAGACCAAGGGGAAGGTGCTGGAGGCGGAGCTGTCGGTCGCCTGACACCCGCCACTGCACCCACACCGTCCGCTCCGGTCCGGGCTCGACGTCTGACGGACCCGACCCGGCGCGGCTCATTCCGCCGCCAACGCCGGGCGTTCGCCGAGGTGGTGCAGGCAGCGGTCGATCCACAGCTTTGTCAGTTTTTCCTGGGCGCCGTTTTGCGACAGGCGGCGCCGCAACGCCGCGAAGTCGACCTGGTCCATCTCCTGGTCCTGGTTGAAGCAGGAGAAGACGACGGTCTCGGTGCCGGTCACCGGGTCGTGGTGGCGCTGCAGGCATTGCGCGCAGATCTCCTTCATCATGCACTGCATCGGCGAGTTGATCGACGCGATCGCCCGGTGATCCGGTCGGAAATAGCGCTTGAGCCGCGCGCGGCGCGCCTCGGCGACCGCGTTCATCATCCCGTCCGAGCCGATCGCGATAATGCGGTCGACCGCGGCGAGCGGGATCGCCACCGGGCCGAGGTCGCCCGCACCGTAGGCCGCGATCGCCTCGACGATGTTGCCGACAAAGGCGAGGTCCCGCGGCCGGCCGGGGGCGAAGCCCGGCGCCTCGTCGCAGCACCACACGACGGCGTCGGCCGAGCGCTCGATGTCCTCGACCTTGTAGCGGTCGGCGATCGTCTTGTAGCCGGCGAAATAAAGGACGCGCGAGCCCTGCGCCCGCAACGCCGCGGCGATCGAGAACAACACCGCGTTGCCGAGCCCGCCGCCGGCCAGCAGCACGGTCTCGCCCGAGGGCGTCTCGGTCGGGGTGCCGGTCGGCCCCATCAGGATCACCGGCTCGCCCGGCTTCAACAAGGCGCAGAGGTCGGACGAGCCGCCCATCTCGAGGACGATCGTCGACAAGAGGCCCTGCTCCTTGTCGACCGCGGCGCCGGTCAGTGCCAGCCCCTCCATGGCGAGGGTGGTGCCGTCGACCCGCGCCGCCAGCGTCTCGTAATTTTGCAGCCGATAGAACTGGCCGGGTTTGAAGGCGCGCGCCGCCATCGGCGCCTTGACGACGATTTCGAGGATTTTCGGCGTCAGCCGGATCACCTCGTGCACCCGCGCGCGCATCTCGTCGTCGAGACATGCCCGCAATTCGGCCGGGGACGGCGCCGACGGCTCGCGCCGCGCCAGGATCCGGCTGACCACCGGGTAGCCGAGGGTGGCGCCACCCATCGCCTTGACGACGTTCCCGGAAAAGCTCGGGTGCAGGTCGCCGAAAAAGCTGACGGCGCGGCCGTCCGGGCGCAGATGTGTCAACACCCGCACCGCGCCCGGCTTCGCGACCCGCTCCGGGACAGCGGGGTTGCCGTCCTCGTCGAGCGCCCGGAAATAGCGGCCGTCGAGCACGATGTTGTCGGGGTCCTCGCGCGCCAGCACGGTATTGGGCTGGGTTCCGGCGGCAACCAGGATCGTGCGCGCCGGCAGGACGACGTCTTCGCCCGGCCCCTGGTCGAGCGCCGGCCCGCTGCCGCCGACCTCCTCGGCGCGGTGCCGCGTCAGCCGCAATGCCGCCGCCTGGCCAAAAACGTCGACCTCGACCTCGACCGGCGTCAGCAGTTCGGCAAAGCGGATGCCTTCCTCCATCGCCTTTGCCACCTCCTCATGGTTGAGGGTGTAGCTCGGCGAGTCGATCAGCCGGCGGCGGTAGGCGATCGTCACCCCGCCCCAGCCGTCGATCAGTTCGGCGAGCCGCGGCGTCCGCTCATCGCGGCGCGCGGCCTCGCGCTCGGCGCGGATCGCGCGGCCATGCGCGATGAATTCGGTCGCGGCCTCGCGCTCGGCCGCGTTCCACTCGCCGCGCACCGCCTCCTCGCCGCGCTCGGCGACGAGCGTCTCGTAGCGTGCCAGAAACTTCTCGACCTGCACCGGGTAATAGGCGAGCGACTCGGTCGCGGTGTCGATTGCGGTCAGCCCGCCGCCGATCACGACAACCGGCAGCCGGACGCTGAGATTGGCGATGCTGTGGGTCTTGGCCGCACCCGTCAATTGCAGCGCCATCAGAAAATCAGAGGCCTGACGGACCCCGGGCGCCAGATTGTTCGGCATCGGGATTACGGTCGGCCGGCCGGCCCCGGCGCACAGCGCCACATGGTCGAACCCGAGCTCGAACGCGCTGTCGATCCCGATCGTGCCGCCAAAGCGCACCCCGCCATACATCGCGAACCCAGCGCGGCGCTCGAGCAGCAGGCGCACGATCTTGAGGAAATTCTTGTCCCAGCGGACGGTGATGCCGTATTCGGCGACCCCGCCAAAACCCGCCATGACCCGGTCGTCGAGCCCGTCGACGAGGCTCGCCACATCGCGGATCGGCCGGAACGGCGTGCGGCTGCCGTCGGCGGCGACGCCGGAGATTTCGGCCGGCAGCGGCTCGATCTTCAGCCCGTCGACCGCGGCGACGAAATGCCCGTCATTGACCAGATGGTGCGCCAAGGTGAACCCGGCCGGGCCGAGCCCGACGACGAGCACCTTTTTGCCGGTCTCGGGCCTGGGCAGCGGGCGCCGGACGTTGAGCGGGTTCCACCGCGTCAGTAGCGAATAGACCTCGAAGCCCCACGGCAGGCCCAGCACGTCCTTTAAGGTGCGGGTCTCGACCTGCGGGATGTCGACCGGCTCCTGGCGCTGGTAGATGCACGCCTTCATGCAGTCGTTGCAGATGCGGTGCCCGGTCGCGGCACAAATCGGGTTGTCGACCGCGACAATGGCGAGCGCGCCGAGGCTGTAGCCGCGCGCCTTGACGAGGTTCATTTCGGAAATTTTTTCTTCGAGCGGGCAGCCGGCGAGGGTGACCCCGAACACGCTTTTCTTGAACGCGCCGTCCTTTTCCTTCAGGCCCTTCGAGCAGCTGTCCTTGCCCTGGTTGTGGCACCAGATGCAGTAATTCGCCTGGTCGAGCGCGCCCACGAGGTCGGTCCCGTGGTCGGTCAGCGCAAACCCCTCGCGCCGTCGCCACTCGTCCTCAGGCAGGCGCAGCATCGTCACGCCGTCGCGCTCGATCGTCTTCACCGGCACGAGATGGGCCATGTCGAACCGCTGCGGCACCTTGAACAAAACCCCGCGGCGATGCTTCTCCCGACCCGCTGGTGACAAGGTGGCCCAGGCGGCATAGCGCTGCGCCAGGTCGAGGGCGGCGGCATTGCCGGCCTCGTCGTCGAGCCAGCGCGCGACGTGCTCGGCATAGTGCCGCTCCCACGCCGCGACCCCGCCGAAGGGGCCGCCGATCAGCGCGTCGAACTCGCCGGCGAGGCACGGCCCGTCGATCGCCGCCGCGTCCGCCTCCTTGACGCCCTTGACTGCACGGCGCTGCACGAACAGCCGCTTCACCGAATAGAGCGGCGCCAATTCGTGGTGACGCGCCTGCAACGCCCGCACCTCGGCGGCAATCCCGAACAGCGCCCCGAAAAAATCCTCGACATAAGGCGCCAGCTCGACCAGCAGGTCCGACTCGTCGGCGCCGCCGAGCGCCTCGGGGTCGCGCCGCGCGGTCATCAGCCGGTCGTGCAGCCCGACATCGGCCGACGCCAGATGCGCGACAAAGGCCCGGTCGACGCGAGTGAGACCGTCGCGGTCGTAGAGGTCAGCGAAAGCAAGGCCGAACGGCAGCGTGAGATCGGTCATCGAAACGGGAGTATCCGGCAACAGGCGACAACGGAAGGCTGAGCGCCCACGATGGGTAGGTAGGCGGCCGCGCGCCGAACGAGTTGCGACAATTCCCCGCGACAGCGTTGCGCGCGCCTGATCGGCTCCACCGACGGATATGTTGGGTCGATCGACGTTAGATAAAGAGCGGTCGGTTGCGCCGTCGAATTGCGAGCCCGCAGTCGGCTACACGAACGCCGTGCGAAAGAGTATACCGGTTGGGCAAAAACGGCGGCGAAGC
>Ga0210390_10003430_pt1 | contig 13603 bp, 8 predicted proteins | sample IncBWH11OmetaG_FD_161050 | JGI IMG/M metagenome (GOLD analysis project Ga0210390, IMG submission 161050) | Forest soil microbial communities from Barre Woods Harvard Forest LTER site, Petersham, Massachusetts, United States - Inc-BW-H-11-O ...
TTCCAATTCGCGTATGCAGTCGGACTCATCCTTTCGGGGCGTCTCGTCGATAAGCTGGGATGCCGCATCGGCTACGTCATCATCATGGCGTTCTGGAGTCTCGCCTCGATGGGCCATGCGCTGGCTGCTTCCGCGCTTGGTTTTGGAGTCGCTCGCTTCTTCCTGGGACTTGGCGAATCGGGCAGCTTTCCCGCGGCCATAAAGACGACAGCGGAATGGTTTCCGCAGCGAGAGCGCGCGCTCGTCACCGGTATCTTCAATTCCGGCACGAATGTGGGCGCGATTCTCGCGCCCGCCTTCATTCCGTGGATCACCCTGAAATTCGGCTGGCAGGCCGCGTTCCTGGCCACGGGGCTCTTCGGCGCAATCTGGATCGTGTGGTGGATCGCGCGGTATTACAGCCCCGAGGATCACCCGCGCGTCAGCGCCTCTGAACTTCAATACATTCGTGACGACCCGACGGAGCCCGTGGCCGAGATTCCGTGGACGAAGCTCCTGACTTACAGGCAAACCTGGGCGTACTCCGCGGCAAAGTTTCTTACTGATCCCATCTGGTATTTTTATCTTTACTGGCTGCCGAAGTTTTTTGATTCCCGTTATCATCTTGGGCTTGGCAGCATCGGCCTGCCGCTTATCGTCGTTTACAACATGTCCGCCGTGGGAAGCATTGGCGGCGGATGGCTGCCGACAGCTTTCAACAAAGCGGGAATGTCGATGGCCAAAGCACGCCTGTCCGCGATGCTCATCTGCGCGTGCCTCATTTTGCCTATCTTCCTCGCGAGCCGGGTCACCTCCCTGTGGTCCGCGGTTGGCATTTTGGGCCTGGCGACGGCGGCGCATCAGGGATGGTCCGCGAATTTGTTTACGACCGCTTCGGATATGTTCCCGCGCAGTTCCGTTGGCGCAGTTGTCGGGATCGGTGGAATGGCAGGCTCGGTCGGGTCTGTCCTGTTTTCAGTGTCTACGGGGTGGGTGCTGCAGTCTCATCACAGCTACGCTCCTTTGTTTTCGGTTGCGGCGGCTTCGTATCTTGTTGGTCTTTTATTTCTCGTGATTCTAGCGCCAGGCCTAAGAAAAGCCGGTGTGCCAACGAAGTGTTGAGTGCGACCCGCAAGGCCTGCGATAGGGGATAATGTTGCCTGATGATTCTTCTGGTGATGGGAGTAACCGGGTCAGGAAAGACGACCGTGGGAAAGCTTCTTGCCCAGCGACTGGGCTGGCTATTTCTGGATGCCGACGCTTTTCACCCTGCGGAGAATATTGAAAAGATGAAGCACGGCGTGCCGCTCACCGACCAAGACCGCGAGCCGTGGCTGGTTGCGATCCACGCGCAGCTTCTGAAGTGCGCCGCGAAAAATCAGGATGCAGTGCTGGCCTGCTCCGCGCTGAAGCAGAGTTACCGTGAAACGCTCGCTGCGGGAGTTGAGCTGCGGATTTGTTACCTGAAGGGAACGTATCGTGAAATTGCTGCACGCCTGCAGAGCCGCACGGGACACTTCGCCGGGGAGGGGATTTTGGCTGGGCAATTTGCAGACCTGGAAGAGCCACGCGATGCGCTGGTCCTGCGCGTCAGCGAGACGTCGGAGGAGATCGTTGGGGACGTGCTGCGGAAGCTGAAGCTCGGCTAGCGTCGGGAACGATGAGCAGGGATATGACCGTACCGGGGAGTGATGGATAACAGTCGTTTCGGAGTATCAGGACTGGTGCTTAGAGACGTGGCATCGGCGATGATCAGGATTCGAGGATAGAGAATGAGTCTCTATTGCGCACAGGGCAGCCCCGATCGCGAGCTCTCTTCGAGCGAGCTAAGGGATTTTTTGTCTGCCGCGCTAGAAAAGCTTGGTAGGCGCAGAAAAGTCCTGGCAGTTCCTCCCGATCAAACGCGTACGGCCTCGCGGGCCGGCGGGCTGACGCGTTACGCCTGGGAATATTACGGAGAAGGGCTGAGCACGGTCCTGCCAGCGTTGGGGACGCACAAGGCCATGTCGGCAGAGCAGATCGCGGGAATGTTCGGAAATGTTCCGCCCGGCCTCTTTCACGCGCACAAATGGCGCGACGAGGTGGAAACGATTGGAGTGGTTCCGCGGGAATTTATTCACGAGCAGTCTGAAGGAAAGCTGGACTATGAATGGCCCGCGCAGGTGAATCGTCTGATTTCTCGAGGCGGATTTGATCTGATTTTGTCGATCGGGCAAGTGGTGCCGCACGAAGTAATTGGCATGGCGAACTACAACAAAAACATCCTGGTGGGAACGGGCGGACCAGACAGCATCAATCGCAGCCACTATCTAGGAGCCGTCTACGGCATGGAGCGGATCATGGGACGAGCGGACAATCCCGTTCGGCGCGTGCTGAACTACGCGGCATCTCATTTTCTAACCGACCTGCCAATCGTCTATGTCCTCACTGTAGTGGGCCGAAATACTTCCGGAGCAATTGTGGTGCGCGGGCTGTTCATCGGGGACGACTCGGAATGCTTTCACGCTGCTGCGGAGTTGAGTTTCCGCGTGAACTTCACCCTGATGCCTCAGCCGATACGCAAAGCCGTCGTTTACCTCGACCCGCACGAATTTCACAGCACCTGGCTGGGAAATAAAGCGATTTACCGGACGCGCATGGCGATGGCCGACGGCGGCGAACTGATCATACTGGCGCCGGGTGTGCGCGGCTTCGGCGAAGACGTCCGGATCGATAAGTTGATCCGCAAATATGGTTATCACGGCACCGAAGCCACCGTAGCCATGGTGAAAGAGAACGCGGACTTGGCTGCGGACCTAAGCGCGGCGGCGCACTTGATTCATGGATCGTCCGAGGGGCGGTTCCGGGTCACCTGGTGTCCGGGACATTTGACACGCGAAGAGGTGCAAGGTGCGGGCTTCGATTACGCTGAATTGAGCCAGATGATGAAGCTGTACGATCCAGGCAAGCTGCCGCAAGGTTGGAATCGAGTTGCGGGTGAAGAGATTTATTTTATCGAGAATCCCGGATTGGGCTTGTGGGCGTCTCGAGATCGCTTTTAGGGATACGACGGGCCCGCGCGGAAATGCGATCGTCAAATCCGCCTCGGCTAAATAGAGACTCTGGAACGACAACACAGAATTAAATGGGTCATGGAGGAAGCAAACAAAATGTTTCCCGCTCTGGACTTGTCGGGCAAGTTAGCGGTGGTGATTGGCGGGACATCCGGAATCGGCAAGACACTGAGCCTCGGGCTGGCCGATGCCGGCGCGAACGTAATTGCCACGGGACGGAATGCGGCGAATGTGGAAGCGGTCGCCCGGGAGATTGAAGCACGGGGGCGGCACACACTGAGAGTGACGACCGACACACGCGACAAAGCTTCATTGCACCGGTTGCTGGCGGCCTGTTTGGAGCGTTTTGAGAAAGTCGAAATCCTGTTGAATTGCGCGGGCAAGATCAAGCGTGCTCCCACACTGGACTTCCTGGAAAGCGATTGGAACGACATTCTTGACACCAATCTGACGGGAACGCTTCGCGCCTGCCAAGTTTTCGGACAACACATGCTGAGCCGAAAGAGCGGAAGGATCATCAATATTGCTTCGCTGAACAGCTTTGTGGCCCTGCACGAGGTGGCGGCATACGCCGCGAGTAAAGCAGGCGTGGCGGCGCTGACGCGGGCCTTGGCGGTGGAATGGTCAAGAGATGGCGTCTTGACGAATGCCATCGCTCCAGGAGTTTTTCGCACGTCGCTGAATGCGGACCTGCTGGACAACACGCCGCGCGGCAATGAATTGTTGATGCGCACTCCGATGGGACGATTCGGCAGGCTGGACGAACTGGTGGGAGCGGCCGTGTTTCTCGCGTCGGATTCGGCATCGTTCGTGACTGGACAGATTCTTGTTGTGGACGGCGGATTTCTGGCAAGCGGGGTAAATCAATAACCATCACCAGGATACTTTGCGATCAACCCGGATGCCGGTCCAAGGCCGCGCATTGAACAGAATTCGAGGAACTTTTCTATTCTGAGGTGACTTCAATCGCGCTTACAGACGGATAATTCACGTTAGGAGTGAAGTAGATCTCGATTTTGCCCTGCGGCGTGGGTTCAATATCCTGGAAGGATTTGACCAAGGGCTTGGTGCCGGCTTCCTGGAAAATATCAAAGCCTTTTAAAAGAATCGCTCCGTTACAAGAGACATCAAACACACGGCTGCCCACGCCTCCAATGCCGCCATTCTGGACACCAAACCAATGCTCCATAAAGTACAGTCGCAGGGTGTATCTACCCCCCGTCGCGACTGGCACTACATAATGGAAATGCCCAAAACGATGCCATTCGTAAAGTCGGCCATCGGCAACTTTGGACAAATCACCGGCGAAACCGTTAACGCGCCCGCCGATGAAGTACCGGTCTGACACCCAATCATTGCTATTGGAGTCGCGGTAAGGAGAATGCCCAACTACGATCCTGACCGGAAGCATGTGATGCGGAGTGCTCGGCAGAATTTCGACCGCGTTTACAAACGACTCAGGAGTGGCGAAATCCAGATGAATCGTTCCGTCACTCGCGGGTGTGACATCCGTAACCACCTTCATTGTTGCAATGTCATTCCCGCCGGCGTCGTCCACGACATCCAAGCTGGTCGGCGGTCCGCTATTGATCGCAAACACCACATTGCGGCTGTTCTCTTGTAGCCCCGCGGTTTCGGCGAACAGGAGATGAGCCTCGTAAGTCCCCGGCGGTACGGGATAGTTGCAATGAAAGATGCCGCGCCGCCCACTGGAAAAGAGCGCGGGCTCTTCAGTTCCTTGGATAGCGTGGCCTGTAACGGAGAACGAGCTTCCTCCCGAGCAGTAATGGTCGCTGTCCCAAATGGAACCGTCGCGATCTATGTAGGGGGAGGAAGCATTGCCCATCGCAACGCGCAGAATTCTTCCGGAAGAGTTGCCCGGAGCAGCGGCGGCGTGGAACTGTTGGGAGCTTTCATGCCCACCCGCTCGATTCCATGTTCTCCAGAGAAAAACCGTTAGTACGGATAGAGAAATCGCAAGAACAGCGATCGCAGCCAGGGTTCCGCTCCGTGTTGCGAACCTGTTCTTGGATTCGCTGCTACCCGACAATTCTGGGATCCTGTCCGGCTTTGACTCCTGCAGCACGGGGGCAGGATTATCTTGCAGATATAGTGTTCGGTCCTTCTCTCGGGAGGAAAGCGTATCGAGAGATTGGTGATTCTGACTCTCATAGAGGTTGGATTCATCCGTTATCGTTTCTGAGCCATTCGAATGAATGAATTTGGGAATATAGTGGCCAGCGGGTAGGCAAATGTGAACGGCGTGTTCTGCCCCAGCGCTTCTATAATAATCTTCTAGTCGCCTTCGTAATGCATGCGCAGTGACGCGGACAATGGTGTCCACCTGCGGGTCAAAGGCTTCCCGGCGGCCAAGGGCGTGCACCGCGATGTTGTATTCCTTGATGTCGTCAATCGCTCCTTCGAAGTACCTCTCGCATACATAGGTCATGAGCCGAACGAGGTTGTTCGTCCGTCCTAAGACACCGGAGGACAATACGTCTTCTACTTCCGCCCGCTCGGCCTCCAGCTTGCTGATTGCCGATTCCAAGCGCATGACTCCTTAGAAAGTGTACCGTCGGCTTGGCAGCCGACTGTTTGAGCGGAAGTATAACTGAAATCACGCGTCATGACACTGAGCTAAACGCCTGAATTTCCGTTGAATTACGTTGGACACTCTCGGAGAATAGGGGCTCTCCCCTTCGATCTCATAGCTACAGAATTGTAACTGTTAATTCACAGTTACCTAACTTCCTTTGCGTATCGGAGTGCTGCTTTACTCGGCCACCAAGTAAGCAAGACCATCACATTGCAGCGTCGTTTCCTGTGCGGCCGTCGCGGTCTATCGGCCAGGAGATCCTGATCACGAAGAGAACCATTCACGCCTATCGAGGAGACACTAAAATGATTCTGGCCCCTTCGAAAAATCGCTATGTTTCGATGATTTGCGCAAAGCGGCGACTCGATTCGGCACTGCTTCGTCTGACGACGGCTGTCGTCATGGCGTTACTGTTCGCGCTAATAGGGACCGGGGATTTCGCCGCGGCGCAGGACATCGTCGGCCGCATCTCCGGGACTATCACTGATGTGCAGGGTGCAGTGGTCCCCGATGCGCACGTCACGATCACGAATGAGGCGACAGGGGTTTCGCGTCCCCCCATTGCCACCAACGGCGCAGGCTTCTATGTGGCGGATGCTCTGCCCGTGGGCACGTATACGGTGACGGTCGAGAAAACGGGGTTTAAGAAAACTACCATCACTGGGAACACCGTCACCGCTGGCGGTCGCTTAACTGTGGATACAAAGTTGGACATCGGCACCGTTTCAGAGACGGTGAGCGTGCAGGCGACGGCGGTCACAACCAATACAACTTCCGGCGAAATCTCGACCACCATCACGAACCAAGAAGTGGAAAACGTACCGCTGAATCAGCGCCACTATGAGTCGCTCGTGGGCCTGATTCCCGGAGCGGCGCTCCAGAGCTCCGGGCTGAGCGCCGCGAGCATAACGAGTGGCTACAATAATACGATCGCGGACATCAACGGCCTGCGGCTGGACGGGCAGAACTGGAGCGTGGACGGCGGGTGGAACCTCGACGCGGGCTCAAACAACAGCGTGTTCAATGAGGTAGGCATTGATTTCATTCAGGAAGTGGACGTGCAGAGTTCGAACTATGACGCTGAGTTTGGCCGCTCCGCTTCAGCCACTGTCAACGTGGTGACCAAAAGTGGAGGAAATCACTATCACGGCGGACTTTTTGAATTCGTTCAGAACAATATTTTCAATGCGGCAAACGCCGGCACGAAGCTGACGTTCGTTCCCAGTGCGACGGTGCCGGCCTTGACCGGGTACAATGCGGTGCCCCCATTTCATTTGAACGACTTTGGATGGGATTTGGGCGGCCCCATCCCGTATCTCCAGAAAGGCAAGCTGTTCTTCTTTGCCGGCCAGGAGTGGAAGAGGTTCCGAGGATCCGCCCCAGGATTGCAGAGTTCGACGGAATCGCAGACGTTCCCCACCGCGGCGGAGGCGGCGGGCAACTTCACCGACGTTCTCACCGGCGCGACGCCACTGACGCTCAAAACGCCGGCGGTCATCCCTGCGAGTTGCGGCGGCATTCTATTCACCGCACCCAACGTCATAAACCCCGCATGTATCACTGGCGACGGCGCCGCCATTGCAAACGTCTACACGACAGCGGCGAAATTATCCACGCTCGGAGGGTTGCCGACCGCGGCCGCTGCGAACAACTTGACTTTCAACCTTCCGAACCCGGCAAACCTTCGCGAGGACATCATACGCGTGGATGAACACTTGAATGAAAAGCAGAGCATCTATTTCCGATACCTGCACGACAACGTTCTGATTACCAATCCTTATTCGACATTCGGGGCTACTCCGGAGGTTCCGGTGGATGCGGACCTGCGCGATCGTCCGGGGTACAACATTCAAATCGGATGGACGTCTGTGCTCAGCCCGAGCCTGATCAACGAATTCAAATTCAACGCCGACTGGCACAAGCAGCGTACTCCGACCGTAGGCACTGCTTTTCTGAAGTCCAATTATGGTTTCCAGTTCATTCCGCCGCTGGGAAGCCCGACGCAGTTCCCCGACGGGCTTCCGCAATTGAGCTTTACGGCTGTTTCGGGTTTCCCGACCGCGGCACCGACCGTCGTGACCGGTCCAGCGCCGAACTTCCTCGAGTCTCCCACAGCCGATATAAGTTTTGGGGATAACGTTTCGGTAATTAAGAGCAACCACGCGATAAAGTTCGGAGGATCTTTCGCTCGGAACCGCAAGACGCAGAACTCGCGCACAAATTACGACGGCTTGGTAACCTTCGCCAATACCGCCGGTCTCACCTCCGGCTCAAACTCGACGGGAGACCCTTTCGCCGACGCGCTCCTTGGGAATTTTAGCAGCCTCGCGCAGAACTCAGCGTTAACGGTGGGCCAATTCCGGTTCAATGATCTTGAATTTTATCTACAGGATACTTGGAAGGTTACAAACAAGTTGAGTCTGGTGCTGGGACTTCGCTACATACGCACCACGCCGACCTATGCCAAGGGCAATAATATGACGAACTTCGACCCGTTCACATTCAACGATGCCCTCGTCCCGACCTTTGCGACGCCAGGGACGGGTAGCACCATTAGTCTTGCTTCACCGGGTCTTTGCAGCGGCCCGCAGCTAAACGTCATCGGTACGCCGGTACTTACAATCGAATGCAACGGATTGCAGCGGCCCGGAGGTGTGCCTTTCGACCAAGCTGGCAGCGTTCCTGCTACCTTTGAGAATCCGCAGCTTGTGGATGCTATACCTCCGACGGCAGCACGCGGCTTCTACAATCAGGAAAACCTGTTGTCACCAAGATTCGGCTTTTCCTACGCTCCCTTTGACGATAAGACCGTGGTCCGGGGCGGTTTTGGCATATTCTACGACCACCCGGAAGGAAATCTTTTGGGAAACGGCATCAACTCCCAAGGCTATGTACCATGGGCGCAGTCAGTTTCGATCTCAGGAGTGAACGAGGCATTATCGTCGTTCGATTCCGCTCCGGGCGCCGCTGCATTGCCAGCTCCCAGCACCCTTTCCTTGAGCGGAGTCAATCCCAACCTGGTAGTCGCCCGCAGTTACCAGTATAGCCTCGCAGTGCAGCGCGAACTGCCGCAGGGCATGCTACTTCAAGTAGCTTACGTCGGCGATCTGGGGCGGCACATCCTGCGCGGGGGCAACGCCACCAGCAACATCAATCAACCCACTTGGACGCCGCAGGAGTTCGTACCTATCTCGCCGAACCCGAACACGTATGCGTGTCCTGCTGGAATCAATGCTGCCGCATATGGATGCGCGGGGGGCTTCGCACCCGCCACTCTGGGGAAGGACCAGATTCGTCCCTACTTGGGATACTCGAACCTTGGCATGGCGCTGAGCGACGTGGACTCCAACTATAATTCTTTGCAGGTTAGCCTGAAGAAGCGCTTCGGCTTCGCCACGGGCATGGTTGCATATACGTATTCGAAGGCGTTGGGAGATGGCGGCGGCGCGGCAGACGCTTATAACGAAAATCCCGAGCCGGAATGTCCTTTCACATGCCTTGTCAGCACAGCCGCCAGCCCCGTGGTTGTTACGGGTGGAACCGGCGGAGTAGGGGGGACGCAGTCGGGCGGGGTGGTGGAATCGTGGAAGAGATTTGACTACGGCCTGCTGAGCTTCGACGCGCGGAACATCGTCTCCGCCAGTTTCGTGGTGGAGTCACCTTGGGGCAAGAACTTAAGGGGCGTGGAAGGGGGCTTGGCGAAAGGATGGACGCTGAGTGTGATCATGCACTACCAGAGCGGGTCGCCCTTCACTGCCACGGACACGGTAGCCGTTGGCGGCGCTTCCAACGTGGGTATCACGATTAATCGGCGGGCGGATGGTGTTGCGGGCCAGCCGACTGCGTTTAGCGGCGCATGCTCCAACGCACATGCGATATGCTGGGTCAATCCAGCAGCATTTGCGCCTGAATCCGCACTCGGCGCGGGCGACGCTCCCACCAACAACATCACCGGGCCGGCCTTCTACCAATGGGACCTATCGTTGGGCAAGTTATTCAATTTGCCCCGGGAAGGCATGGGCCTGCAGTTCAGGGTGGATGCATACAACGCCTTCAACCAGACGAACTGGAGCGGTCTCAATGGATTTGCCGTGAATAACGTTGGAAGCGCCAGTTTTGGCCAGATTACCCAGTCCTTCCCGGCGCGCATTCTTCAATTCGGCGCAAAGTTCACTTTTTAAGCCCTTGTCATTCGGGAACGCATTTCATCGGAACAATGTGATTCTGAAGCGAGTGGCTAGTTCAAGGAACAAACAAGCGATCCGGGGCAACAGTACCGCAGTGGCCCCACGAAGCGGTTGGCTCAGCCCGCGCTCGTCGTTCTGTCAATGGCGCCGATCGGGGAGATGGGACGGCGTCCCCCGCCGTCCCTTTCTCTCGCCCGGGACGACCAAAATTCTCGTGTTCGCTTGAATGCATTCAAATTTACGATTGAAGGCGAATCATGAATAATTCGATTCGTTGCCTGGCACTTGCTGTTGGCGCGTTGCTCTGTTCTACCCAAGCGGCGGCACAAGTTGCGCCACTGATTGCGAATACCAATGCGCGTCAGACCACGAGCTTGGACGGCTCGTGGCAGGCGATTGTTGATCCATATGATGTAGGATCGTTGGATTACCGCACTCAGCCTCTGAAAAATAACCACGCGTTCTACAAGAACCATAAACCCGACTCCGAATCGGAGTTAGTCGAATATGACTTCGATACTTCCGGCCAGCTTCAGGTGCCCGGTGACTGGAACACGCAGCGCGAGTCGCTGCTGTTTTATGAAGGAAGCGTCTGGTACGAGCGGTCTTTCGATTACGCAAAATCGCCGAAGAACAGGTTGTTTGTGCATTTCGGAGCGTGCAATTACCTCGCCGCTGTTTACTTGAATGGTGAGGAACTCGGCGAGCACGAGGGCGGCTTCACACCCTTTGATTTCGAAATCACGGATCGGGTAAAGCCACACGGCAATTTCCTCGTTGTCAGGGTCAACAACACTCGCCGAAAGGATCAAGTTCCGACGACGTATACAGATTGGTGGAATTACGGGGGAATCACGCGTCCCGTGACGCTGGTGGAAGTGCCAGAGACATTTGTTCAGAACTACTTCGTGCACCTTGAAAAAGGATCAACGGCCCAAATAGCTGGTTGGGTTCAATTGAACGGGCCAAAACTTCAGCAGAACGTCACAGTCCGGATTCCAGAGGCGGGGCTTAGCAAGACGTTCGCGACGAATTCCATGGGGCGGGCCGAGTTCTCTTTCAGTGCCGGATTAACGCTCTGGACTCCCGAGAATCCAAAACTCAACACGGTCGAGATCGCCACTGAAGCCGATCAAGTGACAGATCGCATAGGTTTCCGTTCCATCGAGGTTCGCGGGACAGAAATCTTGCTCAACGGCAAGTCAATGTTCTTGCGAGGTATAAGCTTTCATGAAGAAGCTCCTACGCGCGCCGGGCGCGCCTGGAGCGAGGACGATGCGCGGACGCTCCTTGGTTGGGCCAAAGCACTGGGCTGCAATTTCGTTCGCCTCGCGCACTATCCGCATAATGAAGCCACGTTGCGCTTGGCCGACCAAATGGGATTGCTGGTCTGGGCCGAGGTGCCCGTCTACTGGACCATCCAGTGGGAAAATCCCGAGACACTGCGCAACGCAGAAAATCAGTTGAGTGAGATGATCGCACGAGATCAAAATCGCGCCTCTCTTATCATCTACTCCGTTGGGAACGAAACTCCCATCAGCGATGCCCGGAATAACTTCCTGCGGCAACTCATTCAGTATGCGCACTCCGCCGACTCCACGCGCCTGGTGTCTGCCGCTCTTCAATCTACTGAAAAGGCGGAGGGGAATCGCACGACCGTCCGCATTGATGATCCGATCGCGAGCGACCTGGATGTGCTCGGCAACAACGAATACATTGGCTGGTACACCGGTCGCCCCGAGGATGCGGATTCGATGGATTGGAGCTCACAGTACGACAAGCCCCTGATCATGAGTGAATTCGGCGGCGATGCGCTGTATGGCTTTCATGGCAGCGCCTCCACACGGTGGACCGAGGAGTATCAGGAAAATCTTTACGAACACCAGATCTCTATGGTGCGGCGCATTCCCTTTCTTCGCGGAATGACACCGTGGGCTCTCAAGGACTTTCGGAGTCCACGGCGAACGCTCCCTCGTTTTGAGGATTATTTCAACCGCAAGGGCCTTGTCTCCGATCATGGCGAGAAGAAGGAAGCCTTCTTCACACTGCAAAAGTTTTATCTGGAATTGCAGAGCGCTCAGCAGCCTAAGTAGCCAACGTGCTCGCTCCGCCGACTGTTTCTTCTTGCAATGTATGCTTACCGGAAGTGGGAAGGTGCAGGCGAATACAAAAGGTTGCCACTGAGAGTTCGACGGCAACCACAACAAGCTTGTTCTACGACGGCAAGGGAGCACGAGCGTCGCGACCAAACGCGCAAATGAAGCGTTGGAGCTCGTTAGTTCGAATCACGCCTCCGCAATCAGTTCTCTCCGATTTTGAAAAATCAGTATCAGCGGATGGCACGGTAAACCCGCAGTCGTTTTGGGACCGCCTGACGGTGTCGTCTGCCCGACCGCTGCACGCTCGACATCCATCGATCCATCCATTCATCGTTCGTTATTTTCGCGGTGGTGATTCGAGGCGAGTATTGACGGAGTTGAGTGGTTCTATCTGTCGATTCCGTTGATCGGCGTGGTGCGTGTTCTCCGGCAGAAATACTTGAACCCGGGTTTGCGATCGCTGCCCGAACTACTCCGTATAAGTTAAGAAACGTGGTCACTCACAAATGCGACCTGCGCTACGCGGATTCACCCTTTGCCTTTCGCAGCACGTCCTTTCGCCTCTCGAGCGATCTTCCTTACTTCCCGGACGCCTGACGTTAGCGCTTTCCTGCGGCCGGACGCCGACGAACCTTGTTTGATGCGGACTCAAGCCACTGGTGTCGATGAAATTGTACAAACAGGAATGCGCCACGAAGGCAGCGGCCGACCTGACACGCAGCAATCACTAACGCTCAAAGAACCTCGCCCGCTTTGCTGAGGGTGACAAGCGCAGCTCACCGCGCTCTCTCGTGTGCCGGCTGTGCTCCTGGGCGCGGCTGAATTCACCAAATTTGGGATCACCCTTCGCTGGCTGTAGCCGCCACATTTCGTTGGGCCTTCCTGAAAATTCCGGACCAGCTTCTGAAGCCAGGGATGGCTGATGCCAAGTTGCCGAGCCCAATGACGACCCGACGGCCTTTTGCCGCAGACCGTGAGCCACTGGAACACATGTCTGCGAATCATACGCGTTTCCTCTCGACTAAGCCAAGGTCGCGGCGGTCGCCAATCGCTTGATAGTTTTCGCGCTCACTGGTCAATCACCGCTCCATCACTTTTCTTTGCATTCAGGCGGCGTGGAATTACTCCTTCCGGCGCGCCAATCTCTTCGCGGCGTTCGTCCATGTGAGCAAGAATCAAGGCCAGATTGTCTGTCTCTCTATCAACAGTCAGTGTAGCGGGCGGAGTTCCTTCAACTCTATTACTCAAGCTCAAGATGGCGGCAATGTTGCCATTGAGGCTCTGCTCAATCCAAACATCTGCGATTTGCTGCGTGTAGGTACGGCCACGGGTCTTCAACGACCGTTTCGTGCCTACTTGCGGCAGCCGTTCGCAGAGTGCTTTACTGAGCAGGTGAGCGGCCTTTTGTGGTTCCGAAGAACGACCTTTCGGATTGCCCGACTCACCAGGCTGGAAGCGCGTGGCGATCAACCATGGCGAATCCGGCGGTATCGCCGTATCTATCGAAGTATTTTGTGGAGGTAACGACATCAGTGAAAAGAACGGCGGTGTTCGTCTTGTGCTAGCGCAACTGTTCGTCAATCTCTGCGCGTGCTTTGAGGAGCCGGTCGATATTGGTTTCTGGCGTATCCATTGGTTTTGCGTCAGGCCGTTTTTCGAAATCGCGGGGCAATCAGGCACCCGAAACCA
>Ga0210390_10003431_pt1 | contig 13603 bp, 17 predicted proteins | sample IncBWH11OmetaG_FD_161050 | JGI IMG/M metagenome (GOLD analysis project Ga0210390, IMG submission 161050) | Forest soil microbial communities from Barre Woods Harvard Forest LTER site, Petersham, Massachusetts, United States - Inc-BW-H-11-O ...
GAGGAATCGACCTAACCGTCTGCTCCCGCACCGGCCCGGTCATCGCACCGTGACGTGTGCGATCGGCATAACGGGGCATGTTCGGGGGTACAGGGCAACAATGTTGACCATGTGCCCGCGTCAGATCGCTCGTTTCGTCGTTGCCGCCCTGGTCGTCGCCGGGGGGTTGCTCATCGCACCCATCCCGATCGCGTCAGCGCAGCCATGCCCCGACGTGGAGGTGGTATTTGCCCGCGGTACCGGCGAGCCACCCGGTGTCGGCGGGATCGGAGAGCCATTCGTCGACGCGCTGCGCTCGCAAGTCGGCGCTAAGTCGCTCGACGTTTATCCGGTGAACTACGAAGCCAGCAGCGATTTCTCCGACCGCCTCCAGTTCGCCCAAAGCGTAGTCGACGGGATCAAAGACGCCGGCGGTCACATCCAGGCAACAGCGGCGAACTGCCCTAAGACCCGGATCGTGCTCGGCGGATATTCCCAGGGCGCGGTCGTGGCCGGTTTCGTCACGTCGGCTTCCATTCCACCGGGGATACCGGCTGAGTACATGTCCTTCCTACCCAAGCCGATGCCGCCGGAGATAGCCAACCATGTCGCCGCGGTGACCCTCTTTGGAAAGCCGTCGGCAGCGTGGTTGCAAAACTACGGCGCACCGGCGATCGTCATCGGCCCGCTCTATGTGCCCAAGACCATCGATTTGTGCGCTCCCGGCGACACCATCTGCGATGGCGATGCCGGTGGGGTGCCGAGCTTCGCGCACGCCGAATACCCGGCGAATGGCATGACGGCCCAAGCCGCGGATTTCGCCGCCGCTCATCTGTAGCGTCAGTCGGGCCGGTTCGCCATGATGGTCGCGAACAGCGTGCTCATCTCGTCAGCGGGACCGCTCGGCACGGTGTAGTCGGTGTCGGCGCGGATCTCGTCGAAGTGATCACGCACAGCCTCAACCGATAGCGCGGGACTGTAAAAGCCCTTCGTCCTGCCGATGAAGAATCGCGCGACATGCCCGGCGCCAACCGTGTAGATCTCTCCGGACACCGGGCAGTCCCGGTGCGTCAGGAAGGCCGCCACCGGAGCAACCAGGGCTGGGTCCAACTTCTGAAGGTATTGGGCCACAAGGTCGTCCAAGACCGCCTGCGCCGACGTGTCGCCCGGCTGACCGGCGCCGTCGATGGAGTGTGCCAGCATCCGCGTGTAGGCGATCGGAGCGATGGCATTGATTTTGATGTTGTGGTCGGCGCCTTCGGCGGCCAGCACGCGGGTTAAGCCGATGAGCCCGGTCTTGGCCGCGCCGTAGTTGCTCATCCGCTCGGCGCCCAGGATCCCGGCCGCAGAGCAGGTGTTGAGGATTCGGCCGTAGCGCTGCTCGCTCATCACCTTCCATGCCGGCCTGGTCACGTAGAAGGCGCCCTTCAGGTGCACATCCAACAGGGGTGCAAGCCGATCGGCGGTGACGTCCTCAAAGGGCGCGTCGCAGACGATGCCCGCATTGTTGATCACGATGTCCACTCGTCCCCAGCTGCGCAGGGCGGTGTCGATAATCGCCTGTCCGCCTTCGGGACTGGTCACGCTGTTGGTGTCGGCGACTGCCTCACCGTCCTGCCGGCGTATCTCCTCTGCGGCGGCGTGTGCAGCGTCGGTGTTCGAGCCAGTTCCGGTCACCGAACCGCCGGTGTCGTTGACGACGACGCGCGCGCCGCGCGATGCCAGCAGCAGCGCGTACTGCTTGCCCAGGCCTCCGCCGGCGCCGGTGATCACCGCAACCTGGCCGTCGAACCGCATGTCGTTTGTTGATGTCACTGAATCTCCAGAATCACCAGGTGACGGGCAGTTCTTTCATGCCGTAGATGTCGGCGTCTTTGAACTTCAGCTCATCCGGCTGGACGGCCAGTTGGAGCCCGGGTAGCCGGCGAGCCAGTGTGGCGAATGCAACTTGCATTTCCACACGGGCCAGGTTGGCTCCGATGCATTGGTGGACGCCGTAGCCGAAGGCTAAGTGCCCGCGGGCGTTTCGTTCGACGTCGAGCATCTCTGGACTGTCGACGAATTCGGTGTCCCAGTTTCCGGCGGGCAGGTTCATCAAGACCCAGTCCCCGGCACGGATCAGCTGACCGCCGATCGTCAGGTCTTCGATCGCCACCCGGTCCACTTGTGCGTGCACGATGCTGAGATAGCGCATGAGCTCTTCGACGGCGTTGGCGACCACGGCTTGTTCGTCAGTTCGGCCCAGCAGTTCGAAAGTATCGGGATTCTCCAGCAGCGCAACAGTTCCCAACGCAATCATGTTGGCTGTGGTTTCGTGGCCGGCTTGCATCATGATCACCGCGTTCATGGCGGCGGTCTCACGGCTGAGTTGGCCGGTCGCGACGTAGTCTGTGACGAGGCGGCTGATCAAGTCGTCGCCGGGTTCGTGCTCCTTGCGCTTGACCAGTTCCTCGATGTAGCCATACATCGCAGCGAAGCCATGCGCCTTTTGCTCGTCGGTCGACTTGGTGTCCAGTCCAACGGTTGTGTGGTGCTGAAAGAGCTCGAGGTCCTCGGGCGGCACACCGAGCAGCAGCGCGATCACCAACGACGGCACCGGTAAGGCGAAGTCGCGCACGATGTCGGCAGGCGGCCCGTTATCGATCATCGTGCCGAGGAAATGGTCAACCAATTCCTGAATCTGTGGCCGCATCGCTTCGGTACGCCGGAAGGTGAATTGGCCGGTCATCATCCGTCGCAACCGATGATGCTCGGGATCGTCGATCCGCGCGAAGATTACCGGGATGCCTTCGTCGCTGGACGGCCTCATCGAGGCCGAGATGGTGTCCGCGGACAGCCGCGGATCTACCAACGCGGCCCTGATGTCGTGGTAGCGGCTCACACTCCAGACCGGTCGCCCTCCCCACAACGCCCGTCGCAGCCCAGGCCCTTCCCGCCAGTTGACGAATTCAGGCGGAGGATGCAGGGGACAGTGCGCGGCGCGTTGGGCCGGTATGACCGGAAGCTCGGTCTCGGGGCGGGATTCGGAAGTTGTTGCCGTCACAAACGTTTCCTTATAAGTGTCAGTTGTCTGCCAATTATCGGAGCGTATGACCCAGCTGGTTGGCAGTCAACTGTCAGTTACGCTGTCGCTATGACCGCGGTTTCCGACCGACCGTTGCGGGCGGACGCCGCGCGCAACGCCCAGCGGATCCTGCGGGCGGCACGGGACGTCTACGACGAGCTGGGGCCGGAGGCACCCATCGAGGTGATCGCCCGTCGCGCAGGAGTCGGCGAGCGGACGCTCTATCGCAGGTTTCCGACCAAAGCCGAGCTGATCAGGGCTGCGCTGGATCAATGCATCGCCGAGGACCTCACGCCGACGATCGAGGCCGTCCGGCACGCCGATGACCCGTTGCGCGGCCTCGCCCAACTGATCGACGCGGCGATATCGCTGGGCGCTCGCGAACACAACCTGCTGACCGCGGCGCGCATGGCCGGGTCGCTGACCCCCGACATCTCGACCTCGCTGTATGAGGCGCTGAGCGAGCTTGCCCAGCGAGGCCAGCAGGCCGGTGTCGTCCGTGCCGACCTGGTCGACGACGATCTGCCGCGGCTGATCGCGATGCTGCATAGCGTGCTGTGGACGATGGATTCGAACAGCGACGGCTGGCGCCGCTACGTCGCGCTGATACTCGACGCCATATCGATCGACAAACGACGGCCCCTGCCCCCGGCCGGCGCTCTCCGTTTTGCGCCCGCGTCGAGCAGCTGGCCGATGTGACGGGTCGTTATCCGTTCGTGACTATTTCTTGATTTGCCCGTAAGCTGCGTGCCGTGGGTCGTCACCGATTAGCCAGCAGCCGGCGAAAAGTGCCGGTCGCAGTGGCTGTGGTGGCGGCTCCGGCCGCCGCTTTCTTTGCCCTCGGTGGCAGTGCATATCAATCCACCCCCCGCAGTGACGCCGATTCGGTTGCTGGGGCGGCTGCGCCGTGCTGCCTACAGGTCTTGGCGGGCGCACCGGCGTCGTCGTCGTGGGCTCCGTCCAGCGTGAGCGCCGGCCCCGGTGACATGCAGCCGGCGTCGAGAGCATCGCGATGGCGGGTGGTGCCAAAATATGTCCCGCAGCTGTTGCCCGTAGGCCGCGCTCCGGAGCGCGGCCTGCAGGTCAAGACGATTTTGGCCGCTCGCACTATCAGTGCGGTGTTCCCCGAGATCACGAACATGGGCGGAGTTCGGCCGGACGCACTGCCATGGCATCCGCGGGGTTTGGCGATCGACGTGATGATCCCTAATCCCAGTAGCGCCGCGGGAATCGCGCTCGGCAACCAGATCGTCGCGTTCGCGCTGAAGAATGCGGGCAGATTCGCGTTGCAAGATTGCATCTGGCGGGGCACTTATTACACCCCGAGTGGGCCATCAGGATCGGGCTACGGCCACTACGACCACGTCCACATCACCACCCATGGCGGCGGATACCCCACCGGCGGCGAAGTCTACGTTCGCTAGTCGTGAGCTACGGCGCTGCCGGTCCGGTGAGCAGCTGCCGAATCACCGGCGCAGCCCAGCGACAGAGTTCCTCGCGGCTCAGGTTGGCCACCGGCGGATTCACCAGCACATAGCGGGTCATCGCAAGCCCGATGACGAAGGCGCCGGTTAGCCCTGCCCGCTGCACGGGATGGTCCGGAGTGGCGCTGATCAGCTTGGGCGCGATCTGTCGTGCGAACACCTGCCGCAATGTCTCGGCCGCGAGCTGGCTCGTCATGGCCGCCCGCAACAGCGCCACGAACGTCTCGTCTTCCTCCCATACCGCGAAGAATCGGTCTAACAAAATATTCGCGACCTCGTCGGGGTCAACGCCCGACAGATCTGGCAGCTCGATCGCGAAATCGGCTGCTGCTGCGAACAAGTTCTGCTTGCTGCCGAAGTAGCGGATCACCAGCGCTGCATCCACACCGACGTCCGCCGCGACGGCGCGCAAGGTCGTGCGTTCATATCCTTCAGCCCCGAAACGGCGACGTGCCGCCGCCAAGATGTCGGCGCGAGTTCGACTGGCGTTGCGAGGTCGCACCGTTGTCACGTCGGCGCCGGCCCAACCAGCAGCTGACGAAAGACCGGAGCGGCCCAGCGGCTGAGTTCCTCGCGGGTGAGGTCGGCCACCGGCGGGTTGGCGAGCACGGATCTGGTTGCGGCAAGGCCGATCACGAACGCGTCCGTCACTGCGATGCGCTTCATGTGGTTGTCCGGGGTGGCGCCCATCAGTGTGGGCGCGACATGGGTGGCCAGCGTCTCGTTCAAGGTATCGGCGGCAACCCGGCTGGTCATCGCCGCGCGCAACAGCGCCAGGAAGGCCTCGTCGTCCTCCCATACCGCGAAATAACGCGGCAGCAGCATGTCCGCGATGTCGTCTGGGTCCGCACCCGACAGGTCGGGCAGATCGATCCTGAATTCGGTGGCGGTCGCGAACAAGTCTTGCTTGCTGCCGAAGTAGCGGATCACCAGCGCCGCATCCACCCCGACATCTGCGGCGATAGCACGCAACGTGGTGCGCTCGAACCCCTCCGCCGCGAATCGGCGGCGCGCTGCGGCCAGGATGTCGGCCCGCGTCTGAGCGGCATCGCGGGGGCGGGTCTCCGGCATCATGAAACCTTATATGTCATCCGCTGTTGACAACCGGTCGGGGTGCGCGTAGCTTCCAAGTCACCGACTGTTGACAAAAGTCATCGGCCGTTGAAATAGGTTTCACGCAGAGCAGGTGGTCCCCATGGCCGGAGGCATCGGACGGGCCGGCACCGCAAGTTCCGGGACCGCGAGGAAGAGACATCGGGCGGGCATTGCAACCCACTGCCGCCCGATTGATGGGCCTCAGACCGAACCAAGTAGCAGCCGCGCTCGTGTTAGTGGCGAGGGCGTATGCGGCCCCGGGTTCGCACAACCCGTGGCCATTGCTGGTGGGGGCCCGCACCGCTTCCCCGATCTCGATCGGGGACAGCAAAGACGCGCCGTCCGTGTGCCGAGGGGCCACGTGGACAGCACGACATGCCAAATGCGGCGACGACGCCGGCAAGGAACACGCTCAGAGAAGGGTTAGTAACGTGACACAGTCATTGAGCCGCAAAGATTTTGGTGCTCACACCGCTGGCAGCGTCATCGCCGGTGTGCAGGGTGCACTGCCGGAGTATCGATACGCGCAGAGCGAGATCACCGAGTCGCTCGCCGCGTTGCCGGCTTTCCATGGACGCGAAGACATCCTGCGGAAGCTGCACGCGAGCTCCAAGGTCAACAGCCGCTACCTGGTGAGGCCTCTCGAGGAGTACGGGTCGCTGACCGACTTCGGCGTCGCGAACAACATCTTCATCGAGAATGCGGTGGAACTTGGTTGTGCGGCGCTGACGGCGGCGCTCGATGAAGCGGGATTGCAACCGCAGGACGTCGATGTCATCTTCTCGACAACGGTCACCGGTATCGCCGTTCCGTCCCTCGACGCTCGCATCGCTTCTCGGTTGGGGCTGCGACCAGATGTGCGGCGCGTGCCGTTGTTCGGTCTGGGCTGCGTCGCAGGGGCTGCGGGTGTGGCCCGGCTCAACGACTACTTGCGAGGTGCACCCGACGACGTCGCGGTCTTGGTCGCCGTCGAGCTGTGCTCGTTGACCTTCCCCGCGGCGGCCGGAGGTTCGATAGCCAGCCTCGTCGGCACCGCTCTGTTCGGCGACGGTGCCGCGGCGGTGGTCGCCGTCGGCGAACGGCGCGCTGACAAGATCGGTGCCGCGGGCCCGGACGTCCTGGGATCCCGTAGCCATCTCTACCCCGACTCGCAAAACACGATGGGCTGGAACGTCGGCTCCACCGGATTTGGCCTCATCCTTTCTCCGGACGTCGCGACCGTCGTCGAGCAGTATCTGCCCGAAGACGCCACCAGGTTCCTTGCCGCACACGGTTTGAAGATCGCCGATGTTCCTACCTGGGTGAGCCATCCCGGTGGCCCGAAAGTCATCGAGTCGATCGTCGGCTCACTCGGATTGCCCGACGACGCACTCGAATTGACGTGGCGTTCGCTCAGCGAGGTCGGCAATCTCTCGTCGGCGTCGGTGCTGCACGTGTTGCGCGACACCATCGCCAAACGCCCGGCCGCGGGAAGCCCTGGGCTGATGATGGCAATGGGCCCCGGCTTCTGCTCCGAACTCGTGATGCTGCGCTGGCGCTGATATCGATGAACTGGTATTTGCTGTTGATCGGCGCGGTCGCCGTCGAGCGCCTGGCCGAACTCGTGGTGACCCAACGTAACCGCGCCTGGAGTCAGGCGCACGGCGGCGTCGAATTCGGCGCCGGACACTATCCGGTGATGGTGGCGCTGCACACCGGGCTGCTGGTGGGATGTTTGGCCGAGCCGATCGTGTTGCATCGTCCGTTCGTTGCAGTGCTGGGCTGGCCGATGCTCGCGATTGTCGTCGCCGCACAGGCATTGCGCTGGTGGTGCATCAGCACCCTGAAGCACCAGTGGAATGCCCGGGTGATAGTGATACCGGGCGCGACGCGGATCACCGGCGGCCCGTATCGCTTTCTGCCTCACCCGAATTACGTCGCGGTGATCGCCGAAGGCTTTGCGCTGCCGTTGGTGCACACCGCATGGATAACCGCGCTGGTGTTCTCGGTTCTCAACGCGGTCCTGCTGCGGACGCGAATTCACACTGAAAACGCTGCGCTTGTGAGCCTGGGATGATCGATCTCCTGGTCGTCGGCGGTGGCCCGGCCGGATTGGCCACTGCGATCAACGGCGCCAAGGCCGGCTTGGAAGTCGTCGTCGTCGAAAAGCGCGCCGGAGCCATCGACAAGGCCTGCGGTGAAGGGCTGATGCCACACACGCTGCGGCACTTGGAGTCTCTCGGCGTGAACCCGCACGGCAAGCCGTTCCGGGGGATCAGCTACTGGGACGGCACCCGACACGTCAACGCGCCATTCAGTCGTGGCGCTGGACGCGGCGTACGCCGAACCGTGCTACACGGCGCGCTTCTCGACGCTGCCGCCCGCGCGGGCGTGCGGATCTGCCAGGATGAAGTGGGTGAGATAACCCAAGACGCGACGTCTGTCCACGCTGGGGATTGGCGGGCACGCTACCTCGCCGCCGCCGACGGGCTGCACTCGCCGATCCGCCGGTCGTTGGGCCTGGAACAACCGAGCCCGGGTGCGCGTCGGTGGGGCATCCGACGGCACGTGCGAACCGCGCCGTGGTCGGACTACGTCGAGGTGCATTGGGCGCCCGATGCTGAGGCGTACGTGACGCCGATTGCCGATGACTGCGTGGGCGTAGCGGTGCTGAAGTCACGTCGTGGTGGATTCGATTCCCACCTCGCGGAGTTTCCCGCGTTGCGGGATCGGATCGAGGGCCTGCCGCATGAGCCCGATCGGGCTGCCGGGCCGCTGCGCCAACGGGTTTCAAGCCGAGCTGCAGGCCGGATTCTGCTAGTCGGTGACGCTGCGGGCTACGTCGATGCGCTCACCGGCGAGGGTCTCGGCCTGGCCTTCGGTGCAGCCGAGCTGTTGGTGAAAGCTGTTGTCGCGGAACGCCCGGACACCTACGACCGCCAATGGCGCCATATGACGCGGCGTTATCGAATGCTGACCGCGGCCTTACTTCAGGTGAGCGGCTCTCCGCCGATACGGGCGCACATCGTGCCGGCCGCGGCGGCAATGCCGGCCCTCTTCACGGGAGTCGTCAACCTGCTTGCGCAGTGAGAAGCCGGTCAGATCTCGGGCGTGACAACACTTGCGACCGCACTGGGTAGCACGCTTTCGGGAATCTCGCGGGTAGTGCTGCCCAACGCGTTTTCGCGCGTCACGACGTAGGTGTAGCGGTCAGCTCCGGGATCCCTGGCGAATGGTTCGTCGCGGTCGAGGAGCTGTTCCAGTGTTTTGCGATCGTCAGGATGCAGTGCGTCACCATTGATGGCGCCACTGGCCTTCAGGCCGGCGAAGCCGCCACGTCGCTCGATGATGTAGCGATCCTGCATTGCTGTGCCTCGATCGTCCTGGCTTGACAACGGGTCAGACGGAGATGTCGGCCTCTGGAATGCCGACTCGTGTCCATGCGTCGTCCACCCCACGATATACGTTGGTATCGCTGGGGAATAGAGATCTGGCGGCGGCGCGGGTTAGCGTGGCGAACTCTGCCATCCCCGTCGACGCGTGAGCTTTAGGACTAGTCAGCGCCGCATACCAGACTTTTCCGGCCTTTTCCCAGGAGCGTCCACCGATAGTCAGCGCCGCGAGGTAGAAGGCGTGATTTGGGATGCCGCTGTTCTCGTGCGGATCCCCATCGGGAATGTAGTCGCTGTAGTGCGACGGCTGCGGCGACATGCAGTGTTGAGAGCGCGGTTGAGCCATGTTGCGCAGGCACGTGTAGCCTTTCGCAATTGCGGCCGGGCCGAGCACCGCTGCGCCGATAAGCCAGTCCGCTTGCGCGGCGGTCTGCTTCCTGCGCCATTGATGAAACATCGCACCGAATACATCGGAGATGCTCTCGTTGAGAGCACCTGGCTCGCCGGTGTAGTCGAGGCCCGCGGTGAATTGGGTAACGCCGTGCGTTAACTCGTGGCCGATCACGTCATCCGCTTTTGTGAAGTCGGTGAATACTTGGCCATCCCCGTCTCCGTACGTCATCTGAGCGCCATTCCAGAAGGCGTTGTCGTAGCGCACCCCGTAGTGAATCGACGACATCAGTGTCATGCCGGCATCGTCAACCGAGTTCCGCCCAAAGCACTGCCGATAGAAATCGACGACGGCGTGGGTTGTGTCGAAGGCGCGGTTCGCTGTGATGTCCGAGCTGCTGCCCGGATTCGCGACGGGCGAGCCGGGCAGCGATCGAGTGTTTTTACAGTCGTAGACCGTTACCGCTGGTACAGACGCCAGCACACCGGCAACTTGCAAGGTGGTGATTCCGGTGGCAAGCAGACTCGCCTGCACCGCCTCGGTCTGGGCGTTTCGCAGCCGTCGCCACGCTTCCTCGACCGCGACACAATCGTTTATCGCCTGTCGCGACTCTGCCGGGATCGATTGGTCCTCGGCGAGCCTGCGTAGCACAGCTGTCGGAATGATGAAGCGACCGCTACGAGCGCACATGAGCCAACTCCTCTGAGAACGCACAGTTTAACCGGACGTCGAGGCGGAGTTCGGTATTGGAGGTTCCGCGGAGCTGCGCCCTTCGTCGGGGGACTAACGCCAGCCAAAAGTCACCATCGCGTCACCATTCGAGAACGGTTCTGCGGCGCGGGTCGTCTTCAAGATCAACTCCGTGAACAATTGCGTCATTGTCTAATACGACTCAGGTACGACCATGCGGTCTTGCTGCACCTTTTGGGCGAATAAAGGAGCTGACGTTTGATGGCGATCTTTGATCGGCTCGGTATCAAAGTTGTTGCCGGCGTCGGGTTGTGCGGGGCCGCCATGGCGTTGAGCCCGGACGCTGCGGCTAGCCTGCTGAAAATAGGTGGCTATTCGTGCGTCCAGGGAATTGCGGGCGAAACTGCGCCGGCGGCGGTCGCCGGCGGACCGGTGGTCGCGCCGGTGTGCGTTGCGCCTGCGCCTGCTGGTGCGGCATTCTCCGGTGCGGCTGGTCCTGCCGCCGCTGCTCCGGTGCCGGCCGGTGCTCCGGCGGGCGCGGGCGCCCCAGTGCCGGTTGGTGCTCCGGTTCCGGCCGGCGCGGGTGCCCCAGCGCCGGTTGGCGGTCCGGCGGGTTTGCCCTTCGGTGCTCCGGTGATAGCTGGTGCTCCGGCGCCTGGGGGCGCTTTACTCACTGGCGTGGGTGGCCTTGCGGGTAAGGACGCGCCGACAGGTACGACGCCGACTGGCGGTCCTGCGCCCGGTCAGCCGATTCTGCCTGGCCCTCTGGAGTGACGACCGGTCGTTGAGTCAAGCCGCGGCCCGGGGGCGCCACCCAGCCAGCACGTCTGCATTCCGTGGTTGTGCATGCCAGGATCGTGCCGAGCTCGATACGGCGAAACGCCCTGTTCCACAGGATCACTCGACGTGCACACCGCACGACATAGTGCGTGAGCCCTATGAAGCCGGTGGCCGTCGCCGCCGCTATTCCTTTACGATGACTGGGTCGCCCACGTTGACCGTGTTGTAGTACCACTCAGCGTCCGCGGGGCTCAGGCTGATGCAGCCGTGGCTGACATTCTCCAGCCCAAGTGAATTGACGGCCCACGGAGCTGAATGCACGAAGATGCCACGGCGGGTTATACGTACGGCGTAATCCACCGGGACCCGGTAACCCGCGGGATCGGTGAGCGCGACGCCGACGCTGCTCGAATCCATAATCACCGAGCGTTCCTTGGACAGCACCGCGTAGGAGCCGACAGGTGTCGGGAATTCCGGCCTACCCATCGAGGCCAGCATTACGCCCTGTTCTCCCCAGTGGGGTCGGTGGTGCGGAGCTGGTAGTGGAGGTGTGGGTCCCGCGCCTACTCCGTCGACGGCCACAGTGAACGTGTGATCTGAGATATCAGCAACACCGAGGACGGCGGGACCCGTTTTGAAGTCCGTCGACAGGCCACCCACCGAGAGCGCGACCGTGCTGTGCGACGGCCAGAATCCGTCAGGAACCCACTGGACCACGTCGGTGTCCAGCCATTCGAACTTGCCGGTCATCGCGGGCGTCGTTTTGATGTCAATGGCACTCTCGGCCACGTGCCGGTCGGTGACGGGCGCGCTCAACGTCACCACCACCGGGTGCGCCACACCCACCAGCTCGCCGCGCGTTGGCAAAACCGATGCAACGGCGAACCTTTCCGACTGATTCGCCGCCGCCCGGCTTACTCTGGCCGGCCCGACAACCAGGGCCGCAGCGATCACAATCACCGCAAGAACGCACCGAACAACCGCCCGCATGGCTCCGACCCCTTTAATCGACACGGTTCCAATTGGGATCGTAGGTGCGCCGCGAGATTGGAAGGGTAAGGGCGCGTGAGCAATTCGATCACGCCTTTATCACGTTTTGACCACAGGGCGAGACGCCCGTTGGAGCGTGTCGCGCTCTGCGACCACCGCGAGCCGGCGTCAATGGATGCGGGCGCTGCCGCCGAGGCCGATCTCTAGAACACTGCCGGTGATGACCCCGGGATCGGTCACCAGGTAGAGCACGCCGCGGCTGACGTCCTCGGGCTGCAGCCATGGCTGAGGTATTGGATTCCCCTTCATCATCCGGCGCACTAGATCGTCTGGGATGCCCTCGCCGCCAGCGGGTTGCACCATCGGTGTTTGAGTTGTGGTCGGGCAGATGATGTTGACCGTGATGCCCTCTTTGGCGACCTCCAGGGCGACGGACTTTGCGAGGCCGATGACACCCCACTTCGTGGCGTTGTACGCGGCCAGGTCCGGGATGCCCATTCGGCCGCCCATCGACGAGGTCACGACGATCCGTCCGAACCGCTGCTGTCGCATCACCGGTATGGCCGCCCGCCAGGTGTGAAATACGCCAGTCAGGTTGGTGTCGACCAGCTGCTGCCAAACCCCGTCGCTGACCTCTTCCAGTCGCCCGGTGCTGACGATCCCGGCGTTAGCCACCACGATGTCGAGGCTGCCCATGTCGGCGACCGTCTGCTTGATCGCGGCGCCGACGGCGGCCGAATTGCGCACGTCCAGCGTTAACGGCACGCACCGCCGTCCCAGCGCTTCAACCAGCTTTGCGGTCTCTTGTAAGTCGTCCTCGGTGCCTAGGGGGTAGGTCAGGTCCGTCATCGCATCGGGGGCATCGGCCGCCACGATGTCGGCACCCTCGGCTGCCAATGCCAATGCATGTGCGCGCCCCTGCCCTCGAGCCCCACCGGTGATCAATGCCACGCGTCCGTCCAGAGCACCCATAGGCGATTAAGCTACCGGCCCGGTAATCGGTTGTATGGCGGCTGCTCGTATGGTTTCTTTCACGCTCGTAGATCGGTTGGTGATGGTCGGCCGACCATGACAATCAGGCCCGGACCGACGATCGCCAGCAACGTGATCAATCGTGTCTTGAGCGTGCGTCCGTGATCGGTCGCATCCATCCGGATCCGGCCGAAAGCGCCCTCAATGTCGCCGAGGTGCGCGCTGTCCAGCACCGCCGAAGTAGTGAGAACCTCACGAGCGGTGCCCGACACAGAACCCTGGCTCGTTGGCTCAGGCACGGGTCGGTCCACCCGGGTTGTCCAAATCCGAGTTCTCCGCGGAGGATTCGCGGATCGGGCGTGGTGCAGGTTCGCGTCGCCGCCAATCTTCTGGCACCGTGGCCTCCAGGAGATCGTCAAAGGTCACCACACCCAGGACGTGATCGTGTTCGTCGACGACAGGGATAGTGACCAGGTTGTAATCGGCCATCAACAAGGCGATATCGGTCACGTCAGCTGCCGGGGTAACCCGGACCGGGTCCAAATCGGCCACTTCCAGCACCGGCGTATCGGGGGCCGACTGCAGCAGTTCGATCACCGACACCACGCCGACCAGCTCACCGGCCGCACTGAGAACATGGATGTTCAGCAGCGCCTCGGGCTGCAACGTACTTGCAGCCGCAACAATCGAAATCGCCTGCGCAGCGGTAGCATCCGTCGGACACGACGCCACATCAACGCCCATCAAACCGCCGGCGGTAGCAGGGTTGAAACCCATCAGGGTGACC
>Ga0210390_10003432_pt1 | contig 13601 bp, 22 predicted proteins | sample IncBWH11OmetaG_FD_161050 | JGI IMG/M metagenome (GOLD analysis project Ga0210390, IMG submission 161050) | Forest soil microbial communities from Barre Woods Harvard Forest LTER site, Petersham, Massachusetts, United States - Inc-BW-H-11-O ...
CGAGTGTCCGCATAGCGGCTTCATGCTCGGTGTCGGCTAGTTGCTTGATGAGGAGTTGTCTTTTTAGGTCCGCTTCGTTTGCTGCGTTGGTTGCTCGGATGTTCTCGGTTGCGGCCTTTTGGAAATCGGCCTGTTTCTCTGCGGCCTCACCAAACACTTCAACATAACCGTGCATGATGTTCTTTGCAGCAGCAGCCGCTTGGCTTTCTTTGTTCATCGTGTCGCGCAACTCATCAATCTTTTTGCGAGCCAACTCAATCTTGTCCAACCCAAAATCAGACAAGGCTTCTTTCGCTTCACTAATGGCTGCTGCCTGCAACGCAAAGAGTTTGTTAGACTCGCCCACCGATGAGTTGATATCCTTCATGGCCTGCGTGAAAATGTACGTGTTTGAAATCCAATCGGTCAGCTTGTTGGTTCCTTCAACAAGGGCTTGGATCAGAAACAGCACGGCAGTTGCCGAGAACGCGGCAGACATGGCAGGGCCGACACCAGGCAACTCAGCAAGGAAGTTACCAACATGGCGAGGCAGGCGAATACCTACCTCTTCACCCAACAAACGGACTTCACCGCGTGCTTCACGCATAGAGGTACCCATGCGCTCACCGGCATCTTCTGCGGCTTCGGCTGCGGGCTGAAAGGCTTTTTCAGCGTTCGGCCCAACCTCATCAAACTTTGCGTCTAGTTGCTGTGAATCTCCTAAAAATCGAAGCACGGCGTCGCCGATTTCAACACTCATGGTGATACCCTCAATTCTGAATTTGTGAATCGTTAAATAACTGCAAAATCCGCACCCGCACCACCTTTTAAAGCAACATCCAACTTTTTATCCATCACGCTCTGAAGAGTCACCAAGGCGCGTGTAGCCTGCGTCAACTGTGCGACCTGTGCCCTCAACAACTCAATCTCCCTGACGAGTGATTTCCCGGGATCGCCTGCCGGTTGTTGTTGCTCTGTGCTCATTTGCTAGCCCCCATTCGCTTTTCAATCTTGACGGCCTGCTCCATGCCACCGGTGTCGGTGCCGGGGAATGCTCTCCGCAATCGCTGTTTTGATTCCTCAAGCAACCCGGCTTCCCCCATCAGCTTTTCGAGGTGCGCCCGAGCTTCACCGAGGTGTATTTCGTGGACATGTTGTTTCTGTTCTGGCGACAGTTCCGCCCGAGCTTCATTTGGTATGATCTTCATGGTCGCCCCCTTCGCTGAATTGTGAAGGGCCGGTTCATAACCGAATATGGATACCGGCCCTTATGTTGGTTGCTTACTTCGGATCACAGCACTGGCCTTGTCGGACTAAGGCTCTGGCCGCTTCGTTTCGCTTTTCGGCTTTTCACCAACAAACTTTGTGCAGAGTGCCGTTGTGATCCGGCACTCTGCTGGTTTTTGGTAATACATCCGCCCCATTACGCGCCTGCTTCTGCATGGAGCTTTTGCGGCGAAACTTGACGCTTAACCAACAAATCGGTGAGGCATGGAAACTCTCAGCTCCGGCTCTCTGCCTCGCCCAATGTTTGTTGCGGCTTCAATCGCTTGTTGTCTCTTACGCAATTCCTGCCAACGAGGTCTGAGTTTGTCTGCATCCTTCGCGCCCCGAATTCCTGAACCACATTTCAGAATGGATTGCTCACGCTGCTTGCGTGCGGTTGCCAAGTCAGACTCAAGTGATTCGATTCTGCTTTCAAGCCGCAGTTTGTCAGCTCGCGGCAAGAAGGATGCGCCTGCGGCAAGCGCGTCTTTTGCCTGTGCAATCTGCTTTTCGAGGGTGTTAACAACTCCATCGTGCTTTGTGAGTTCACTGTTTGCCCATTCCTTTGCTTCAGGTTCGGTCAATCGGCCTGTGAGCAACCTGCCGAGCTGTTCCAACTCCTGCTTCCAACTCGATTCATCCACAACTGTGTTCTCAACTACTGATTCTCTCTTTGACATGGTGTTACGCTCTTTTTTGGTACGGTGTGAAACTTCTATTGCAAACAACAAACCTGCTGAGGTCTTTCAACCACCAACAGGCTCTTTCCGATGGGTTGCACAATTACAGCCCAGCCGCGACACGTGCTTCAGCTTCGCTCAGACCGCTTTCACGATATAACTTGAACTGCCGTTCCTTAAGTTCCTTGATTCTCCCTTCAGCATCGGTTGCGGAACTGCCTTTACTTTTGATTGCGATGTTGGGGAACCAGTTCACCTTGCTCCGGCTTTCCTGTGCGACGAATCGCTTGATCTGGGATTCCGTGAACTGGTAGCCATCAGGCAACTCGGCCTCTGACATTAGCTTCGCTACAGCAAGCTTCTGCTCATCGGTGCAATATGCCGTTGCTTCATTGAAATACTCAACTTCCTTCGCGTTGAAGGGAATCAGTACCTCTTTCAATTCTGTGTGCATAACCTTTATTCTCCTTTTGCGGTGCTTGAGGCACCTGATTTTGGTCACCTGATTAACAACAAAACTCAGAATGGGAACTCCTCCATGCCGTCGTGGTCTTCAGCCTGGTCTTCACTAACTCGTTGCGCCGCTTGCGCTCGTTGTGCGATTCGGTCAACACAATCCCGCATGGCCTCTTCAACATTCGCTCTGGTGATGGGGCCGTTGTGAAAAACCCAATCATCCAAATACATCTCGATTGCCGCCTGCGACCTCTGGTGGTCTTCCTTGATCCGTCGCAGGGCAATCCTCACCAGCCGCGCGGCTTCAACCTTTTCTAGCGTTCGCTGTTCGATGTGTTGCTTGTTGGCATCGCTGTCATCAAGCTGTGCCAGTGCAGCCTTGTTGCGGTTCTGCTTTGAGTCGCTGTTGAAATGCTGCAAAAAGCCTTTAAATAAATTCATATTGCTCACCTCATCATGTCGCCAAAATCTCTTTGTAGTTCGGCATCTATAATCGCGTCTTCCATCAGGGCCCGCGCTTCTGCGCGTGGATCAACGTTCAAGGTCGCGTACCGTTCCATCATGGCCGGTTCAAAGTCCACACTTTTCCGCAACTCCCACGCGAGTGCATGAACGAAGGCATCAACCTGGTCTTTGTACGTTGTTAACGGGAAGTTCTCTAACTCATTCTTGAAGTCAGTCAACCATGGGGCGTTTTCTGGCAACTGGACGACACCCTTGTTCACCAACCAACACACGGCCCCGGCCCGTTCCTCTTTACTGCCCTTCGGACTCATCGGCACAACCGGCATCGGCAGATTGAGCATTCCGTAACCACCGGCTGCACGCTCGACACATACGGCCTCGGGGTAAATACCGTAGCGCCGTGTCACGGCCTGATAGAAGTCGATGAGTTGTTGGTTCATCACGTCAGGTCGCCACCGCCCGCGCCGCACACCCAAGACCTTTATGTGTTCTCCACCCACGTCACTGCACAGCCCCAAGCAAACGAAGGCCGTGTAAGCACCACTTTCCGTTTCGGTTTGAGCGGCATCAACCCCGATCCACAACTTTGTGATGGTGCCAATCATCCGGTAGCTAGGCATCATCGAAACATCGAAGAACGAAAGATCACCAAGCGAAGGCACCTGTTGAAACTGTGCCATCCAGTAATACGAAGTGATGCGTGTGTAGATCGCCTTCAGTTGTTCAACACCGTAACGCGAAGGCCAAAGTGCGTCGTATGCGGGGTAAACGATCTTCCCCCCGCTGTACTGATCCTCAAACCAGGCATCCCGGCCACTCTCATTGACCGCAGGCAGATGCAACCGCAGAAATTGCCGGTCTTCACTGCTCAACAACCAACCAATCGTGTCCGATGGGTGAAGGCGGGCTTGTGTGGCAATGACAATGCCATCAGGTGTGAGCCGGTTCATGGCCTGCGACACAACCCCATCAATGATGCTGTTGCGCTTGACTTCAGATTTCGCTTCTGCGCCGTTCTTAAACAAATCATCAAAACTCATTTCGCTGTACCCGAAACCTGCGAGTGAGCCATTGATGCCTGTGCCGCGATAGGTCCAATCAAGAGACTTGTCAGAGGTCAGCTTCCACTCTGAGGTGTGATCCGGTGACACCGGCAACTTGCACAGATTGCGCGAGGCACGGCAGAACTTGTTGCTAAGGTCTTGCCCGTTGCACACCAGGCCGAAATGAGAATCGTGATGCCCTTCAGCCAACCACCAGGCGGGTGCATACACGTTGATGATTTCCGATTTTCCATGCCGGGGTGGAACTTCGACAATGCCGTGCTTGCGCTCCCGGTAGCAACGTTCCACCACATCACAAATCAGGCGATGGTGTTCGCCGGTGGCGTAGGTGCGCGGCCTGTTAGCCTCGTAAAATGCAAGTAGACTGCTCATGATCTGCTCTCCGGCAAAGCCTTCTGAAACACATTGGCATCCATCACCACGCGGCAGGTGCGCTTGCGAGCCTTCACCCTGTCCAACTCTTCAAGCCGCTCATCCTCATACAAACCAGCAAACGCATTGAGGTATTCCAACTGTTGTTCAATGGGAATTACTTGTTGCTCAACGTTCACACTGGCCGAGATGGACTTGGTTGGCGCGGCAGTGCCCCGAAGATCCACTTCAAGCTTCATCCATCGTGACCACGCAAGGTGCTTCTCTGCACCTGTCATGCTTTCGTCAGAGTCAATCTCTGACCACTTGTCTGCGATGCGGGCGAGTTGATCCTCGCGGTAAATCTGCATCTCGGACCTTGTTTCCTGATTCATTGCTGTCATGACTTCCTTCTTGATGCGGCTCAGGGTCTCCGTATTCCTGTAACCAGTGAGAGGCAACACTGTTTCCAGCGGCTTGCCCTTCTTGATGTGCTCAGTAACAACTATGTTCTTAGCAACATCACGTTTTGCTTTGCGGGATGCGCGGCTCACGCGACAACCTCTTTCTGCCGGTTGATCCACGCAAGAACATCCTCACGCACAAACCTGATGGTGGAGTTGATACGAAGCACAGGAAAGGGATTGGCCTTCAGGCGATCACGTCCTCGCTCAGAGGTCCACTCGTACACGCTTCGCTTGCTGACTTTCAGCAACGAAGCAACCTCGTCAATGGTTAAGATTGTTTGTTCCATGGCCCGTTACCTCTGTCTCTCATCGAATTGTTCAACCAAACTTGGTGCCGCTTCCAAGAACCACCACCACTGCTTTCCTTCTTGCTTGCTGTCCACACCGGCCTTCTTACGTGCTCGGTGCCAGAAGTTGCCGGGCCTGTCTTTGTAAACACCACCCAAGACCGCTTCTTTGCACTGGTTGGCCTGCATTCGCCCTGCTTGCAAAGCCAACATCAGGGCCGGTGCCGTCAACTCAATCGCGGCCTTAACTTCCTCTTTGTCGGGATTGATGGAGTCTTCGATGTTGGCCGTAGACACACCGTCCCAAACCACCTTCAACACCTTCTTGGCTTCCCAGCCCGGCCAATCAACCGGCAACATCTCGGTGTGATATTTCAATGTCGGTACGGCTTGGTTTCGTTCTTCACCCATGATGTGGTGATACTTCTTGCTGGTTTCCTCGGGGTCTGCACCAAACATGAGCAGGTTCCGGGCAACACCGATGAAGGCAGCAGCACCCATGACACGTTGCTTGGTGGAAGCGTCTCTACCTTGTTTATTCAGGTGACCAACCGTGACAACGCACACCTTCAAAGCCTGCGCGATCTGCTCCGAGACAGGCATCAGCAGGGAACGTATGTCTTCCTCTTTGTTCATGCTCTTTGACCCGAGGTAATTGGTAATGGGGTCAATCACAATCAACCCAACATCCGGCAGGGTGCCAATTTGCCTTTTCAACTCTTCGAGGTCGGTATCAAGCTTGGTGGACACACTCACAACCGAATCGTCTTTGCTTATGGTGCTCACGAAGCGAAACACTTTTCGCAGGTCCGCCCCCGCCAACTTCAAACGAGGCTTGATGGTGTCTGCCCAATCGTCTTCACTTGCCATGAGGATCACGGAACGAGGCCCGATTGTGTTGGGTGTTCTATCCGGCCAATCGGACCCGGTAGTCACCCGCGCAATGATGTCGAGTGTCACAGGGGATTTACCCATTGAGGATTCACCTGCAAAATGAGTGAGTTGATTCTTGGACAACCGGCCTTCCCACAACCATTCCGGTGGTTGCATCGTTATCTCATCGACACATTCAAGCCGCGATGAACGGGTTGCCTTGTAACCAGCATCGACAAGAGCACCCAATTCGTCAGCAGGCAATCCAACCCCGTTCTTCTCCCACGCTGCATTCTCTTTTCGCACCGCTTCGAGCGTCTTGTACTGCGACCAACCTTTTTTCTTTTTGGCCGCAATGGTCGCCTTGAGTTCATCCAGCAAGAGGTCTTTGCCAGGTGGAACCGCAACGGGTTTGATTGTTTGAGTGTCCATGCTTGCCCAACTTTCTTCCCTAAAACCAAAACCTGCCCAAGAGTGGCAGGTTGTCAGACCGTCGAAATGTTGCTAGAGATTAACGGTTGTGATTCTTCTCCAACGTTGCGCCGATCTTCCTGATGGAAGCGCGAGTGATGACGAACTCCTCACCCGTCATCGGCTCTTTATCAAAATCAATGGTCTTCACCAACACATTGAGCGTATCAACCTCCAACAAGATGCACGATGGGATGACCTCACCATCGTTGAAGTAGATGGCAAGCGGGCACTTTGTTTGCTTCGCCAGTTGGAGATATTTGTTAGGCCCCGATACTTGCTGGGCCGGATGTCGTGGGTCATTGTTGTTCATCGGTGATCTCCTGATCGTTTCCGTAAATACGGCGGCTTCTGTAGCGCATCAGACATTTGTTCCGCAGTCGGATGCCTGCGGATGCGTGCCAGCGAATCCTTTTCGCGGCGCAACTTCTCCGTGATCCAAGTCAAGCCACGGAAATCTGCAACTGCAAGGAAAGGGAGTACCAGACGGAAAGGTATGGTGGACAGAGTTCGGGCTTCAAGGTTTTTTCTCTGTTGCTGGATGGGTGTTACAGGTGGGTTGGTCATGTTTGAATCTTCCTTTCGCTGTCTCATGTGAGCACAGCACCAAATGCAAAACCTGCCCAAGTTCGGCAGGTTATCGGATCACCGGATTTTGTTGATGCTCAGTGGTTAAAGTTAAACATCTGAAGCGGTTTCTTCGTCCGCCCCACTTCTCACTCTATGTGAGTAGAAAGACTATCTCAGAAGTTGGCGAAGTAGTAACTAGATGTCTTCGACCTTGGTCCGCCTGCGTATGGCGCACATCTGCGGACTCCGGCACATGTTGCAGAACCTTGCGTTCTTCGTCCCCTCAAATTCTCTTCCGCAGAACTCGCAGGTTTTCTTGATCTTAGAAGCCTTTTTCCAGACCTGACTGGCCCTGAAGATCAGATGCGACGTGCGGTCGTGATACCCCCGCCTACGCGGCGCGAAGCCCATCTTGTCCGAAACTTCCTCGTTGTATAACTGGCCGAGGCTCACCGCATCTTTCCCGTCGTCAAAACCCCGGCCACCCATTGCAGATTCCGTGTGGATGGAAGGCTGATTATCTACCAATCCAGCCACGTCGGCCAGGTCAGGCGCTTCTGAGAAGGTTTGCGTGCCTGAATCGAGGGCCTTGGTTGCCGCCGTTTTGGCCTCTTCAGGAGTGAACCCTGCCGCCTCTGCCGCAGCCGCTATCACCTTCTTGAGCGCCGATGTCGCGCTGCTTTTTAACTTCTGGTCAATGGGGATAGGTCGAAAACGAAAGCCGCCCCGGTCGGACTCCTCTTCACCACCGTCGCTGTAGCAGCCGGTAATATCCCCGTCACGCTCCTCAACCATGTCTGAAGCTGTGACGTTATCCTCACGTTCATCGTGGTCTTCGATGATCTGGTCTTCAACGTCCTTGTCACTCAGCGGCTCGGCCTCAATCAGCTTGCCATCAAACTCTAGATCAGGGTTCGCGTCGATTCCACCGGGGAACCTTCGCAGCATCTCATTGTGCAGCTTCGCGGCGACGATGGTGCGCTCCGGCTCATCCAGATCAGCCAGGCGGCGCTCACCGGCCTCTATGAATCTATTGAGTGCAGTACTCATCACTTCTCAGTTTTGCAAGTGGAGAACCAACGACGAAAAGGCAACGTTGCCTTGAATGGGCAACGTTGCGGTGATCTAAGTCTTTGCGGGTCGGTTGGTGTGAGTTGCGGCTCCCGGTGTGCTGGACCGGAACACCAACGAATCGGAGGGAAAACAATTGCACACCGAGGGAAAGTGGTACCCGGTTCACAAAGTTGGGACCATGATCCTGCCTGTGATGGAACGTGCTTAATAATAATAAGATAACTCCATTATTATTATTACGTTAGGTCAGATTCCATGTCAGATTCCATATGGAACCTGACATCATCGAAATGTGGTCCTAGAATGTGGCAAAAACAGGCTCAGGTTCCATGTCAGGTTCCATCGGGGGGTCGCAGGGGGGTATGGAATCTGAGGCCGGGGCGGTGTATTTCTGTTTTTCTGTTTTTCTGTCGGCCCGACACAACGTTGAAGTTTGGGATTGGTACTTCGGCGGTTTCGCTATCCGTTTCGGTTTGCAGGGGTATGTATATTCAACGGCTTACAACCTGCATCCCACGGTTATCCCATTGACGACTGATTTAGAATCGAGTTCATGGCACTTTACAACTACACATGGAAGCACGGAATCAGTATCCTCTCCAAGCATACGTTGCAGTTTCCTCAACCACTGCTCAGTGGCATGTTGTTCGTTGACTTCTTGAGCGGGAAGCCTATCGCGTGCACTCTCTTTACAAGGCCAAGGACTTCGACAGGTCAGGCACTCAAATGCCCGAAGACGTGATGCAGACGTTTCCTGCGGGGTCTATCCCCGAGGATCAGTTGGTTGCGTTGCGGAAGAAACACAACTTTGAGGTTCACGAAGGTCTAGGCCGTCGTGAAGCATTTGCGATCTTGGAAGAGGTTACTTGCTGACGGCCTAACGGCGCTCACCGGCTTAGGCGACTGGGACGATCTGCGGGACGGTCGCCCGGATCATCCACCCGGCTGATGTTGGAGTTTGGTATGACACCTAAACGATCATTGAAGCTGTGCATGATCCGCGAACACATGACCATCCTTCACTGAGAGCGTTGAATAAACGGGACCGCGATATGTTGGGTCTGGCACGTAGGAAACTTCCAAAGGCCACTGTTTGAGACTGTCGGGTGATTCTCCCCAAACAAACCTGATGACGTTACCTGTAATCGCGTAAGAGGTTTTCGGTTGAACATAGACATGGAACCCGATTTGGATCGTTTGATAGATCGGAGCACTCTTTAAGAGCATGAAGACAATCCCCCCATTCGACGCACCCGGAAGCCTGTAGACAATGTACGTTGAAGTGTCGCCCTGAGTGGTCGCAAACATCTGTACTGTACCCTTGGAGAACATTGCCGTGACAAGTTCGTTGGTGCTTGTCAGTTTAGCTTGTTGCTCCGCGATTGCTTTATTTGCGGCTTCAACCTTCTTATCCAACTCCCCCGCACGATCTTCAACATGCTTGCTTGCAGTTGCGATCTGGCTGGCCGTTTGGGACTCCATGCCCGACACTTTGTGTGATAGCTGTTGAGCCGAGGCGAGTTCGGTACTCATCTTTGCAGTCGCTGCCTCGATTTCCTTTGACGCTTCCTCTGCTTTAGCTTCAGCGTCCTGAGCTTTCTTGGTTGCTATATCAGCTTCCGCAATCGCTTGGTCCACCTTTGGCTTCACCTCATCGGTCGCACGGCGAATACTTTTGTGAAAGTCTGAGTAATCGCTTATACCAAACAAAGCGAGAATGATGATGAGGACGGCAACGGGAATAGCGTAGTACAGCTTTGCCCACTTCAACAGGCGGTCGGCTACTGCCTCTGCGGTTTTGATTTCGACAACGTCTTGATCCTTGAAGTGTTCTCTGGTATATTCTGCGACCTGAAAACGAATGAGCGGAATCAACTGAGGGGTTAGCAACGTACCACAGTCGGAGCAAAAATTCTTCCCATCAGCATTCTCGGCGTGGCACTGTGGGCATTTCATCGCCACAAGTCTACACTTAACTGTCAACTGCCGGACGAACGAAAGCCGCCTGTGCGGTCTGGGAGATCGGGATGTCGAAGTTTGGAAAGTTCAAACCCGCGTAATCAATCTCTGCAAGGTGCGGAAGTTCGCTGTCGCTTCATCAGGTAACACAACCCCATTGAAGTCATTTTCGACTGCTTCCACACGGTGCAAAGCACGCGCCTGAAGGCTTACCAGTTCGGCACACAGGTCACGCAACTCGCTGTTGATTTGTTCGATGCTCATGTTTGTTTCCTCCGATGGTTGGAGTATCGCCGCAAGATCGAATCAGCGCAATTGCCCGTTGGTGTCGTGAACGGCTATGCCCACGTGTGTACGATCATGGTAAACTTCCCCATCATGACCTCTGGCTGGGTTGCCAACCTTCGGGCAGTCCTAGAACTGCTCTTCTTTATTTCCAACATAGTGATTGCAGCAGCCGTTGTCTACGGACTCAAGCAGATTGCTCTCACTAAGAAGATTGCAACATCGGACGCGAGGCGCGAATCCCTGAAGTTTGCGGCTGAGAGATGCCAATACTATGCTGACCACTGTGTACCTGCTGACACCAAACTCCGCTCCCAACATCAGCCTTTAAATCTTACGTACCTCGCAACAGGCCGCGTCCCGTTTTCTATTGTCGAAGGGGAGATAAGAACACAGTTCTTTAACGACAAAGTGTGGACACCAGAATTTATGAGAGCGGGTGTTCTTATTGCCGACTGTTTGAATAGTCTCGAAGCATTTGCCATACCCTTTGCTGCGGGAGTGGCGGACGATGAGTTGGGATATCAAGAAGCGGCTTCCAGTTTCTGTCAGTTGGTAGAGCAACACATCGCAATGATCGTGCTGTTTCGCCGTATGGGGCCGAGATATGAGAGCACGATAAGGCTATATGACCGATGGAAGAGCCGACTCGTTGCACAACAAACTGAGGGGCAACTGAAGAAGTTGCAAGAGTTACACAAGCAGACATCAGAAAAAGGTAAGGTTAAACAGACGGATGACCTGCTGTGACTTCTAAAGAGACCATGTTGTTGTTTTTCAACATGGGTGCCCATCAAATTTTATTTGCCAACCCATCCTTTTAGCGTTATGCTTCGCGCTGCAAGAGAAAGGTTCGGCTGTTCGGTCCCGATGTTCTTTCGGGGGAGGGCACGTCGGGACCGATTTTGTTAAACAACAGAACTGCATCAACGACTTACAACGTGCATCCCATGGTTTTCCATCACCAAGCGCGCCTGGCCCCTTTCTCATAGAAGCTGTTGTTGCAAACCAGACAGTGTCTCGATACGGACCCCGTTTCCGAAGTGTATGGTTGTTCCAAGGCGACAAGTTTTCGTTTGTCGTCATAGCATGGTTGGCAGTATGGCCCTTTATCACCCACGAAGTAGTAATTCGCTCCACCTACCGCTTTGAGTTCCGGTTCTTCGGGTGTATGTTGCTGTTCCTCAAGCTGCCTCTTCAGTTCCTTGTTCTCATCCAACAGCCGATTGATGACCTCTTTGAGTTCTAACACATTGTCGTACAACGTGCCGATCTGATCCTTGATGTCGAGGTCTTTGGTGGATTTCGAACGCTCACGAAGTGCGTTCAACGCTTCGGTGGCACTCTTTGAGAGTGATAGCGCGAAGCTGGCAACAGAAATTGGGTCAGCCATTAGAGTTGTTTGTCACAAGTTGTAAGCTTGCATCGTAGATGCGAACATTGCGCCATCCGATGTTCGTCATGTTCCGCTGATATTCGAGGGCACCGTCGTAAGTATCGGTGAAGCCAATGAATTTGGTGATGTGTTTATCGTCTGATCCGACAATTGCAAAAGTCCAACCTGTTGCCTGGTCAGGCATGGCATCATTCTACTTGCTGAGTGTCTTCGCTTCCAACTGTTTCATGCCGCGCAATGCATCTTCCGGCAGACGGTGCTCATAACTCCCCTCGGTGACCTGCGTTGTTGCGTGACCAAGCACATCGCGTCCGGCTGTTGAGTTGCCGGTCAAACTACGCAGCGTTGTTCCGAGGCCGCGTCTTCCTGCGTGATACCCTTTCCATTGCACACCTGCTTTCTTCAATGCAGGCCGAATGACCTCTCTTGCGAACAGATCAAGGTTCGTTGCGCCGCCTTCGGTGTTGGTGAACAACCAAAACCCATCACCGGCCTTGCCTCGCCACAACTTCAACAGACCGCGCACAGGTTGAATGATGGGGATAGCACGTAGAGACTTCTTGCTTTTCGGTGTGCCGAGCACTCCACGGCTGAAGGCGCGGCGAACATGAATGAAATCATCATCAACGTCTGTCCATTGCAAGCCTTGAATCTCGCCTTTGCGAAGGCCACCGAAGAACGACAGACCCATCACCAACTGAGCATCAACTCGTTCAATCAACGCGGTGATGACGTTCTCCATCTCTTCCAGCGTGTAAGACTTCGTATCGCCGTGTCCCAACGTCTTCCCAAGCACCTTTGAATCTCTGATTGGGTTCATGTCGCACTTGCCGGTTGCAACTGCGTGAGCGAAGATCGCAGAAGCCAACCATTTGATTGCGTTCAACGTGCGCGGCCTTAGCGTCTTCGCCAGGCCGGTGAGGAACATTGACATCATGTGGGTCTTGTAGTCGTTGAGGTTGAGCGTGCCGAAGTGCAACTTGAGGTGCTGATTCCACACCTGCTTGTAGCCATGCACGGTTGACGGCTTGAGGTTGTTGGTCGATTCGATGAACGGCAGGTAGACCTTATCCCAAAAATCAACCACACCCATCGGGCCTTCGTTTTCAACCCCGATGTTGACCTGATCGCGCATGAAGTCAGCGAGCAGTTGTTTAACGTGAGATTTGGTTTTGTCGTCGCCGCAGAGCCGGTGAGATTTTTGTTTTCGCCCGCCGTCAGCCGTTGTGACATAATAGCGGACATGCCATCCACCGAAACGCTTAACGAGATGACCTTCTTGGTAGCGAGCCATGGGTATCTCTCCTTAAGCAACATCTTAGCAAATGTGGGATGCGGTGGGATAGATGACGTTGGTAACGTGTTGTAAACAAAAGCGGAGAGGTGGCAGAGTGGCCGAATGCGGCGGTTTGCTAAACCGTTGTACGGGCTAACACCTGTACCGAGGGTTCGAATCCCTCCCTCTCCGCCAGCAAGTCTTAACTACAGAGAAATCCTCCCGCCCGTTGCCGCGAAATACGCGAAACACGCCCATTTTCCGGGATACTTGTCACCAAACCGGACTGGAGAGAATGCACTGGTCAGCAGCGAACGGGTAAGGCGCCGGGCTTTTCTCTGGAGGGCACATCGGCAGTCCGGTTTCGAGGTGGGCATCAGGCGAATGAAATGCGATCACAATCTGGCGATTCAGACCCGGCGGGTTGACTTTTGTCAGTACTCTGGAAGCACCTTCGGCACGTCCCATAAGCCCGTTTATTGGGACTGATCGTGGTCTGCTTCGGTCGATTTTGGGCCCTTCAAACCACGTCTGAGGTATTCACCAGGATTAGCGCTGACAACTCGCCATGCCAGGCTCTACAACGAGGTCTATGCCTTGAAGAACCGGTTTAGAGGCATAGCTCTTCGTCGCAGCTCTGCAGTCAATCACTCTGTTGTTCCCCACTAATGGCCCTGTATTC
>Ga0210390_10003438_pt1 | contig 13587 bp, 10 predicted proteins | sample IncBWH11OmetaG_FD_161050 | JGI IMG/M metagenome (GOLD analysis project Ga0210390, IMG submission 161050) | Forest soil microbial communities from Barre Woods Harvard Forest LTER site, Petersham, Massachusetts, United States - Inc-BW-H-11-O ...
GCTGCTGCAAATGAGGACGGCTGTATTGATGGTGCCCAGCCAAATATCCAGGCTGCGACTGCCGGCGGCAAATTCGTTGTAATACCAAAAGCGATAAATCAGATAGGCGCAGAACATGCCGCCGAAAAACATAATCTCGGTGGCCAGGAACAACCACATGCCGAGAGTGGCAGCATCGCGCTGCTGCTCCGCGTCGGCAAAGTGGTGCAGCAGTTCCGGGCCGTGTTGCTCGACCGCGATCGGGCTATCGCTCAACGGACACCTCCGCGGGAGCGGGGATCTCTTCGTAGTTGTATGCTTCCCACGTCACTTCTGGCGCTTCCTCAAAATTGAAAGTAGGCGGCGGCGAAGTGGTCTTCCATTCCAGGCCGGCCGCACCCCACGGGTTATCCGTGGCAATCTTCCCGTAACGCATAGACCACAGGAAATAGATCATCGGCAAAACGTATCCGACCGCCAGAATGGTTGAGCCTGCGGTCGAGAGCACATTCAATACCTGGAATTCTGGCGGATATTGCCAGTACCGCCGGGGCATTCCCATGTAGCCGAGAATGAATTGGGGGAAGAATGTCAGATTAAAACCGGCAAACACGAGCAACGCTGCTAACCTGCCCCACCCTTCGGGATACATGCGGCCCGAGATTTTAGGCCACCAGAAATGCATCCCCCCGAGATATCCCATCACCGCGCCGCCGACCATGATGTAGTGGAAATGGGCGATGACGAAATAAGTGTCGTGTACATGCACGTCGACGCCCAAGCATGCGAGGAAAAGGCCGGTCAATCCGCCCATGGTGAATAGACCGATGAAACCGAACGCATACAACATGGGAGTGGTGAACGAAATCGAACCTTTGTACATGGTCGCAGTCCAGTTAAATACTTTGATCGCCGACGGCACCGCAACCAGGTAGCTGAGGATCGAAAAAATCAGTGCCGAATAGAGCGAAATGCCGGCAACGAACATGTGGTGGGCCCAGACCAGAAATCCGAAGACCGCAATTGCAATACTGGACATAGCGACGAAGTTATAGCCGAAGATGCGTTTGCGAGTGAAACACGCGACGATTTCGCTTTCCACCGCCATCGCCGGCAGAATCATGATGTAAACCGCAGGATGGGAATAAAACCAGAAGAGGTGTTGGAATAATAGCGGGTCGCCGCCGCGGTTTGGATCAAAGATACCCAGATTGAAAGCTCGTTCGAACACGACCAGCAGCAGCGTGATCGCAAGTACCGGTGTTCCAAGCAACTGGATTATGCTGGTGGCGTAGTGTGCCCAGATGAACAGCGGCAACCGAGACCATGTCATACCCGGTGCTCGCATCCGATGAATGGTCACCACAAAGTTGAGGCCAGTGAGGATGGACGAGAATCCTGCGATGAAGATTGCGATTCCCGCCTCAATCACCCTGGTATTGCTGAAAGCCGTGCTGAACGGCGTGTAGAAAGTCCAACCAGTATCGACGCCGCCGGTGAGGATGCAGTGGACATAAATGACTCCGGCAATGATGTATAGGTACCAACTCAGCAGATTGATTCGTGGAAACGCCAGATCTTTGGCGCCGATCATCAACGGAACAAGAAAATTTCCCAGCACGGCGGGGATGGAAGGAATCAGGAAGAAGAAGATCATCACCTGGCCGTGCATTGTGAAGAGCTTGTTATAAGTATCTGCCTGCACCAGATCGCCTGCGGGGGTTAATAGTTCGAGCCGGATGAGCAGCGCAAAGAATCCCCCGACAAAAAAGAAAAACGTAATAGATATCAAATACAGCAACGCGATGCGCTTGTGGTCGGTGGTCAACAGCCACGAGCGAATGCCGTATTCCTTATTCAGATAGTGTTCGCGTTCGGCAGAAATTGCTACGGTTGCCATTGCTATTCCTTAGGGTTTTGCGAACTCGTGCCGGCCGGAGCAGGACTGGACTTGCCTGCTGCACCTGACGGAGCCGGGCTCAACGACTTGATATATGCGACCAACGCATTCAACTGTTCTTCGCCCACGAGTCCCTGAAAAACCGGCATGATTGGCTTGAATCCGCTGACGATTTTCGCGCTTGGACTCAAGATTGATTCGCGAATATAGTTTTCATCGGCCACGACGGTTCGTCCATCTTCGAGTTGCACAGGCTTGCCGAAGATTCCGACCAGGTTGGGTCCGCGGCCCTGAGTATCGGACCGATGGCAGGTGGGGCAACCCAATTGCTGAAAAAGACTTTCGCCGCTGGCTGCAAGCGATCCGGTAATCCCGCCACCGGAGAGCCATGCCTGGTATTGCGCCGGTTCCATGACCACCACTTGACCGATCATGCCCGAGTGCATGGTGCCGCAATATTGCGAGCAAAACAGATGATAGACACCTGGCTTGGTCGCGCGGAACCAAGCGGTTGAGTAGCGCCCCGGTATTACGTCCTGCTTGATCCGGAAAGCGGGAACGTAAAAACTGTGGATCACGTCCTGCGAAGTCATAATCAGTCTGACGTCGCGTCCTACCGGCACATGCAGTTCGTTAATCTCGCGCTGACCCTCCTGATGTTGGAGCTTCCACATCCACTGTTTGGCTACGACATAGACTTCGGAAGCTCCCTGGGGTGGAGTTCGCTCATGAAAGTAAATGACCGCGCCCCAAAGGAAAATAACCATGAAAATCCCGAGAGGAATTATTGACCAGGTTATTTCCAATGCGGACGAGCCTTCAATCTGCTCCGCTGCGACTCCGCGACGCTGACGATACTTCGTCGCAAACACCAGGATCATGGTGAAGATGGCCGCGCACATGAACGCCGACAGCGCCACCAGGAAAATATAGAGGGCATCTATATTGCCGGCGCCGGCCGAGGCCCGTACAGGCCAAAGTGGAAAGTTATCGAACATAGTTAGTCGTTGGTCGTTGGCGGTTGTTCAGCGGCCGATTCCTCGCGACGGTCGGCCCCATCCGGAACATCACGATGAGGAATGTTCCGAGAATCAGCACTGTTGCGCCCGCTGCCAATTGCAAAATCCTGCTAATGATCGCTCCATACTTCCCCGTGTTCGGATCGTAGTGGTAGCAGTAGAGCAATACCTGATCAACCACTGTGCCGATTTTATTTTCTGACGCCTGAATCAGCCCCAGGCGTAGATCCTTGGGAGCAAACTCGACTCCGTAATAGTATTGTGCGATTTTTCCCTCGGGCGTCAGCACCATGATTGCCGTCGCATGAGCAAACTGGCCGCTCCGGGGATCGTACTGATACTGGAATCCGGCCGCCTTGGTGAGCGCATCGATCGAGGCGGCTGATCCGGTCAAAAAATGCCAGCCCTGTGCCACACGGGGACGGCCGTAGCGCTTCAAGTACTCTGCTTTCTTTGCGGATGCCATCTCCGGCGTTTCTTTGGGATCGAAACTCACAGTGAGAACGTCAAATTCTTTTCCCACGTCGAACTTCAACACCCGCAGTGCGCTTTCGAGTCCGCTCAAAACCTCTCCGCACAGCATCGGGCACTGGTAGTAGACCAGATTCAGAATCATCGGACGCCTGCCAAAGTAATCCCCCAACCGGACTGTCTTGCCGGTTTCATCGTGAAACGTGAGACCGGGCGGAATCTGTTCGTTCAGCCGCTGCTCGATGCCCACATCCTTCAATCCGGGCGGACGCACGTTCGCAGCCGGCGACAGGATGCCCTGCGTCATTCCTTGGCACCACGAAGACGGGCTGAGAGCACACGCCAACAACACTGCCGTCGTGATCAGCCTCGAAATGCTCGATCTTACTGGACTGCGCACTGCCACTTTCCTTTCCGTTACCTCGGCGCTGGCGGCTTGGTCTGAGGCGACGTACCGCTGGTGTCCGAACGCTCCGCGGCTTGATTCGCCACATCCACCGCAGACGGCGGAATCGTTCCCGTCTTCGGTGTGGTAGGCAATCCGCGTTGCACCACCAACTGCATCGCTCGGTCGATTGGGATGCGAGCTACTCCTGACTTTTCGTCGACCCAGCCATAGCTGTTTAGGGTTTGCTCTTCTTTCAGCCGGAAATCGTTGATCTCAATTCGCTCGTTTCGCTCCAAGCGCGGCTCGGGAAACTTCTTGATCTCGTCCGGCGATACGATACGTGTATTGGTGTCCACCTGCTGCACCAGCGGGCTCTGCTGAGGGTGACGCGCTCTCTGCCGCGCATCCATGAATTTGTACAGTCCCAAAACCACCAGATAAACCAGCACTCCTCCCACAACCAGGCTGATCAGGAACGCGTAGATTGCCTGGGCGCTCAGGTCCTGCCGCTCGAAGCCTTCTTCCCCGTGTACGTGTTTTAGGTCCTCACTCATGTGCTGGTTCCAGTACTTCGTTCGCGGATACGTCATACGCAGGCACAAGCGGCAGTAAACTCAGATTGCGGAAGAAGTAAGCCAGCCAAAATCCGCCGATGGCAACTGGGACCACCACGTCCGCCAAGGTGAGGCTCAATGTCTTTGAAAAGTTGGGCTCGATGATCCAAAAAAGATCCAGGTAGCGCATGACCATGATCCAGGTTGCGAGCCAGACCAACTGGCGTACGTCGCGTTTGAAGGGGCGGGAAAGCAAGAGGACGAAAGGCACAGCGAACTGGAATATTACAAGGAACAACCCGACGAATCCCCAGCCGCCGTTCAGTCTCCGCATGTACCAGGTGATTTCTTCCGGCAAATTTCCCGCCCAGATGATGAGCCATTGCGAGAAAGCGAAGTAAGCCCATACCATAGTGAAAGTCAGCATCCACTTGCCGTGGTCGTGTACGAAATCAGGTTTCAGAAGTTCCGACATCGGCTTGTAGTTCACCAGAATTCGTTCCACAACGACCGCGAAGCACATGGCCGAAAGCAATTCACCGATGAGGATCAACAACCCATAGATGGTCGAAATCCAGCTTGGGTCGATGGACATTACCCAGTCGATGGCGGCAAATGAGATGGTGAATGCGTAGAGAATCAGGCCTGGCCCGCTTACCGCCTTGAAACGCGCGGTGTTGTCGCGCGATGAAGGACTGTCCTGTTCCTTCGACCACCTGGTGAGCAAGAACGACAACAGATTCCAGATGCCAAGGTAAATTAACGCGCGAATGATGAACCCGTGGACATTCAGGTAGGACTTGGCGAGATCCTGCAAGTGTTCGCGGAGATGTTGGTCCGCGATGGAATCCAGGGGCCGAGCCCATACGTAGAGTTTTGGCATTCCGAAAAGGATTGGAATAAACAGCACTGCCATCAATGGCAAACACCGCATGGCTGCGCCCAGAATCCTGCGGATGACCATGCCCCATCCGCCGCCGGTGAGGTGCCGGATCATGAGAATCGCCATCGATCCGAGAGTGACTCCAAGCCAGCACATATAGCCGAGCAGGTAGGCCCGGAAAAACTCATCCGAACGAACGAATGCGAGAACCAGGGAGATCGCGGCGAAAATGAGCCCGATGACGAGCGAACGCCGTTGGATGGTCTTCACCACCGGCGGTGCCATCAGGTCCAGATTGTTCGCATGTGCCGTCATTTCGACTCGGCTCCTTTCCCGCCACTGGCAGCAGGCGGGAGTTCTGGCAAAGCTGCCCCTGAACCGGGATCGCCGCGAAACACTGGCGCCTCGGACGGCACTTTTTGTCCCGGCGCAACATCGCTCATGGTCGCATCCTGACTCAACTGCAAAGCCCGGATGTAAGCCACAATGCACCAGCGATCACGAGGCGGAATTTGCGAAGCGTACTCCGGCATCGCGCCAAATCCCTCGGTCATCACGTCGAAGAAATATCCCAATGGAGCTTTGCGCAAGCGTTCGGTGTGATAAGACGGTGGAGCTCGAAAGCCGCGTTGCACGATCATGCCGTTGCCATCGCCGAGGCGGGAGTGGCAGGGAGCGCAGTAAATATTAAAGCGCTCTCGGCCGCGGGCGAGCACATCCTCGGTGACAGGGAAAGGCATGTAGTCGCCGGGATTGTTACCGAGTTTTCCCGTATAGAAATACACGTCTTCAGCCAACTGTCCGCGCGCCACCGTCCCTTCGACCGGAGGGCGGGCCGAGCGCAAGTCCGCATAAAAGTCACTCTCGGCGAGCGGCTTGAAGCGAGGTTGGTCTTGCATATCCTGGCGGCATCCGGCCAGGATCAGCGTGGCCAGAATGAAGGCGTACGTTCGTCCCGCCGGGCGAGGACGCCCGGCCTCCATTTTCGGCGAGATTTTGCGGAGGCTCAGCATGGCTTTAGCTGGGCACCTCCGAAATCGATCGCGGGGCCAGGCCCTCAAGAAATCGGCGAGTTTCGGTCGGACTGTACTTGGGATCCGTAGAAAACACGATCAGGAAGAATCGATCTTTGGTCGCGAAGGCGAAGCGCGGCACATTGAACACAGGATGGTATGGCATCGGCAGACCGTTCAATGCCAGCATTCCAAACACCGCAAAAATCCCCCCGAACAGAATCGTCATCTCGAAAGTCACCACGATGAATGCAGGCCACGAATGATAAGGTTTGCCACCGACATTGATTGGGTAGCTCACAACTGAAATCCAGTACTGCAGGGCGTAGCCGGACAAACCTCCCAGCAATCCACCAATCAACACGACGAGCGGAACGCTGTTCTTATGAAATCCAATTGCCTCCGCCAAACCTTCCACCGGAAACGGGCTGTAGGCGTCGATTTTCAGATAGCCGGCTTCATGCGTGCGATGAGCTGCGTCCACCAAGTGTTGGGCGGAATCAAACTCGGCCATCATGCCGTAAACGGGAGTGCGTTTCATTCCTTCACCTCCGCCTCGGGCAGCAGGGTGCGCATTTCGAAGATCGAGATCATCGGCAGGATGCGCACGAACAGGAACATGGCGGCCAGGAACATGCCGATCGTGCCGATGTAGGTCATCCAGTCCCAGCGCGTCGGGTAATACATTCCCCACGAGGACGTGAGGAAATCACGATGCAGGCTGACGACCACGATGATGAAGCGTTCCAGCCACATGCCGACCAGAATGACTCCGGATATAAGGAACAAGGCGGTTGGACTGGTTCGCAATTTGCGGATCCATAGCACCTGCGGGACGAAGATGTTGCAAGCCAACAGCGCCAAATACCAGGGAGCATATGGGCCGTGCAGGCGGTTCCAGAGGAGGAATGCATCGTAGCGGTTCCCGCTGTACCAACCCATGAACCCTTCAATGGCGTAGCCATAAGCCACGATCAGGCCAGTGGCCAACATGACTTTTGCCGAATTCTGCAAGTGGCGTTCGGTGATGAAGTCTTCGAGGCCATAGAATTTGCGGATCGGAATCGCCAGCATCAGCACCATGGCGAAGCCGGAATAAATTGCGCCCGCCACGAAGTAGGGAGGGAAGATCGTCGTATGCCATCCGGGCACGATTGCAACCGCGAAGTCGAAACTGACTACAGTGTGAACAGAGAGCACCAACGGAGTCGCGAGCCCTGCAAGAAGCAAGTAGCCTGTCTCATAGCGATGCCAATGCCGCGCCGAACCGCGCCAGCCAAGTGCCAGCATTCCATAGATAATTTGCGCGGCGCGATTCGTGGATCGATCCCGCAGCGTGGCCAGATCGGGAACCAATCCGATGAACCAGAACAATAGGGAAATCGTTGCGTAGGTGGAAACGGCAAAGACGTCCCAAACGAGTGGGCTGCGGAATTGCGGCCACACCCTCATGGTGTTGGGATAAGGGAAAAGCCAGTACGCGAGCCAGGGACGGCCCACGTGAATCAGGGGAAAGAGGCCAGCGGCCGACACGGCGAACAGTGTCATGGCCTCGGCAAACCGGTTAATCGAATTGCGCCAGGATTGTCGCAACAACAACAGGATTGCCGAGATCAGAGTGCCCGCATGACCGATTCCAATCCACCACACGAAGTTCACGATGGCGAAGCCCCAACCGATCGGGATGGTGACGCCCCATATGCCAACGCCGCGGACAAATAAATATCCGACGGCGAACAGCATCATCATCGTGAGCAGAAACGCGATGCCAAAGCCGAGGAACCAGCCATTGGATGTGGGGCGCGTAAGGACGATAGAGCTGATCTTGTCGGTGACCGTGCCGAAGGTATATCCGGGCTCGATGACCGGAGCGCCATCGCCAATGGTCGCTGGTTGTCTTGGCTCGTCCATCTCTCGATCGTGCTCCGCCTAAGTTTCCAACTCTGGATTCGGATTGCGAATCTCGGCCAGATATGTGGTTCGGGGCCGGGTATTCAGGTCGGCCAGCAAACCGTAGTTGCGTGCGATCGCCTTGAGCTTTGAAACCCGGCTGTTGGGATCGTTGATATTGCCAAAGGTGATCGCATTGGCCGGGCAGGATTGCTGACAGGCCGTCTGCAACTCGCCGTCCTGGATAGTGCGACCGTCCCGCTCGGAATCAATGCGATGCTGGGTGATGCGCTGGATACAGTAGGTGCACTTTTCCATGACGCCGCGGCTGCGCACAGTGACGTCGGGATTGCGCATCATCTTGTACTGCGGCGTCTCCCAATCCTGAAAGAGGAGGAAATTAAAGCGCCGCACTTTGTATGGACAGTTGTTAGAGCAGTAGCGCGTGCCCACACAACGGTTGTAGACCATGTCATTCAGGCCTTCGGTGCTGTGTACGGTCGCGCCCACGGGGCAAACTACCTCGCAAGGCGCGTTCTCACATTGCATGCAAGGAACGGGCTGGAAGTATGCCTTGGGATTATCACGGTCGCCTTGGTAATAGGCGTCCACTCGCAGCCAGTGCATGTGGCGGCCGATCACAACTTGCTCCTTGCCGACTACTGCAATGTTGTTCTCCGACTGGCAAGCGACCATGCAGTTGTTGCAGCCAACGCAGGCATTCAAATCGATGGCCATGCCCCAAGCGTAGAGTTCCTTGTCATACGGATACGGTTTGTACAATGTCAGCTCCGCCGGGGGTTGTTCTTCCCTCGCGAAGCCTGGTTCCTTGCGATACTCTTCGAGACTCGCAGAGCGCACCTGCGGCCGCGAGCCTTCCGGCGTGTCCATCGTCTGGTAGCCCTGAGTCGTGGCCAGCTTATAGGTGCCGCTGGCCTTGGTGATACTTACGCCACTGGTGAACCATGGCGCCGGGCTGAAACGAAGCTGGTACATGTCGAAACCTGCACCGGTCCCGGCTCGGCCTGCGCGCTTGCGCCCGTAGCCAAGGAACACGGTGACGGAATTGTCGGGATGGCCGGCTTGAATCCAGATCGGAGCGGTGACTTTCTTGCCATTCAATTCCAACGTGACTAGATCTTCGCTCTTCAGCCCCATCCGCGCGGCCATGGCCGGGCCGACGAGCACTGGGTTGTCCCAGGTCATCTTCGACATCGGCTTGGGCAACTCCTGCAGCCAGCCATTGTTCGAGAAGCATCCGTCATAAACGCAGGGATCGCGGCGGAAGTTGATTTCGATAGCTTTTCCGTCGCTGACTGGCGACGGCGGAAAGGCTACGGACTTCAGGCTGACTGACTTCGGTGCAAACGTTGTTCCGTCAATCCATCCGTCGTGCAGTGACTTTCGCCAGAAGGCGTCGAAGTCCGCGCCCGGGTGCTGATTCTTCCAATAGCCTTGTACGACTTCGTGGCCCGTGGCCTCGGCTTGCCCCGCAAGCAGTGCGGTAATTTCATAAACACTCTTGCCTCCGTAGAGCGGAGCAATCAGCGGTTGCACGATGCTGACTGTTCCGTCGTAGGCTCGAGCGTCGCCCCAAGATTCAAGGTAATGCGCCTCGTTCACATGCCACTGGCAGAGTTCGGCAGTCTCGTCCTGATAGAGACCGAGATGAACCCGCATCGGAATATTTGTGTTTTTTAGCGCATCGGCGAAAGCGAGGTCGGCAGGTGCATCGTAGGCGGGATTTCCGCCCATGATGAAAAGCATGTCCACTTTCCCGGCGCGCATGTCGGCGACGAGGTCCTTGATCGACTCGGTCTGGTTGACCGGATTGGCATCGACTGGGTCCGAGTAGAAAACTGTCTTGCCGACATTGCCCAGCGCTTGGTTGAGTGCGTGCGCGAGCGCATGAACCACCGGTGGCTGATGATCACCCGGGATTACGATACTGGTCCCGCGATGTTTCGTCAGATCCTCGTAGGCGCTGGCCAGAAACCCTTGCTGCGGCCCGTTCAGCCCCGGAACATTCGAATTCATCGCCTCGACAACAGGCAACGCTCGTATGATCGATTCGATCTGAGACGCCTTCACAGGCAACCGGTGATCCGCTTTCGCCCCCGTCGAGCTCATTGTGCTCTCGATCACATACAGCCTGTTCATGTTGCCTGAATCGGGATTGCGTCGTTTGGCGAAATCGCGGATGTAACGCGTGCTCCCTGGAAATCCTGCGTACAGGAAATCGGCGTCGAGCGAGACGATCACATCAGCGTTCTCTAGCTTGTACTGCGTTTCCACCGGCTGTCCGAAAGCCATCTTTGCGCCTTCGAGCACATTGTCGCGATTCACCGGGCCATACACATGCCACTTCGCTTGCGGATAAAGCTTTAGCACCGCCTGCAGCTGATCGGCGAGCGCTGGCGAAGAAACCGTTCGCGTCAGGATGCGGATGCCCGCTCCCTGAACAGCTTTCTGCGCGTTGAGCGGTCCGCGGATCGCTTCGAGAAATCCTCCCCAGGTGCGCACGTCGCCCAAGTACGCGATCGTCTGCGACCGATCGGGGTCGTACATGCCGAGGATTGACGCTTGCGCGAACACGTCCGTTCCGCCAAGGCTAGCGGGATGCTGCGCGTTGCCTTCAATCTTGGTTGGACGATAGAGATGACTTTCGACAAGAATCGGACTCGCATATCCGCCCAGCGTGAAAGCCGTGGCATAGAACATCGGAACGCCGGGAATTACCGCTTCCGGCTGCCGCACATAGGGAACAATCGGCTCTAGCGGTTGCTTGGTGCAGGCCGTCATTCCAGCCATCGCCAGCGAAGCCCCCATCAGCTTCAGACAACCACGGCGGGAAACTGAGTCCAACCACTCCGAGGCGCCTTTGGGAAACTCGCGATGCATCATCTCCTGGAACTCGGCGCTGCCCGCAAGTTCTTCCAGACTGCGCCAATATTCCGGACCCTTCGTCCCGGCGATTTGGGCGCGAGCGGTTTCGAGATTCAGCTTGTCCTTCTTCCCCGGACAAACTTCCTCGCGATGCTGCTTATTGTTCTGCTCTTCCATTTTCTTATTCGAACTTCGTGCGGTAGAGACGTAGCTAGCTACGTCTCTACCGTAAAACGTCCCCGTCCGGTTGGACGGGCGAGACGCCGGTCCTCCAATACGTCACCGGTGACAGGTCGAACAACTGGTAATGTCCGTCGCCGTTCGCAACTTATACTTCTTCACTAAATCCGTACCTAGCGAAAGCTGATCCGTATAAATCCTCCCGTCCAGCACCACGGGTTTGTCGCTCGACGGCTGCTCGTAGCGCATATTGAACACCTGGTCGCGAGGCCGCAGATTTTTCTCCGGTGCGCGATGGCAATCCAGACACCACTCCATTTGCAGCGAAGCGTAATTGAACATCAGCGGCATCCGGTCGACTGGACCGTGGCAGGTGTTGCAGCCCACGCCCTTGTTGACGTGAATGCTGTGGTCGAAGTAAACGAAATCCGGGAGATCGTTGACTCGCGTCCATACCAGGGACTTGCCGGTGCGAAAGCTCTCGCGCACAGGTTCGAGCAGCGGCGCCCCCGTCCAAATTTGTGAATGGCAGTTCATACAGGTCTTGGTTGGAGGAATCCCGGCGAACGAAGATTTCTCAACCGACGTGTGGCAATAGCGGCAGTCAATGCCCAACCCGCCAACATGGTGCTGATGGCTAAAGGGAACAGGTTGAGGCCGCACCACTTTGGCGTAAGTGATGTAGGGCGACCGTTGCAGTTCGAGCAGTGCCCACAGCAAGGCCGAGACCAGAAATACTGCCCCGTAAATCGTGGCACGGGAGATTGTGTTCGTACTGCGATGAAAAATCTGCATCGACTTTCAGTGCAGCAGGGATGTCGAACTACATCCCCAGTTCGTTACGACGCTGTTCGGAGCAAGCAGTCACAGACAGCTGTGATGTCGCATATGGAAACTGGTGATTATAGCAGTTCGCGCCGCCTTGTTATTGGGCAACAGTTCAATCCCAGCAAAAATCAAGCAAAGTTATCGCACTGGGAAGAGCTCGCCAGAAATTTTACCAAAATCGCCCACGCTCACGCTCTACTTCGAAAGTCTTATCGCAACACAGATCCACCAAGATAGAAAACGGATTACCGCAGGTTCATCACCAACAATTTCGGTTCAGTCATGTCCTCAATCGCATACCGTAAGCCTTCACGCCCTGATCCCGATTCCTTGATACCGCCGTAAGGCATATGATCAATGCGAAACGTCGGAACGTCCCCGGCCATCAAAGCCCCCACTTCGAGTTCTTCGTAGGCGCTAAATAACAGCTTCGCGTCCCGCGTGAAAATCCCAGCCTGCAAGCCGTATGGTGAATTATTAATCTGTTTCAACGCATCGGAAAAATCGTCATAAGACTCGATGGTGACGACCGGAGCAAAAATTTCCTGGCAATTTATTTTCATCTCCGGACGCGTGCGGGTCACAACGGTCGGCTCGAGTATCGAGCCCTGACGTTGTCCCCCGCAGAGCAATCGGGCGCCGCTACGGACGGCCTCCTGAACCCAGTCACTGGCGCGGATGGCGTCGCTTTCGCGAATCAGCGGGCCGACATCGGTTGACTCTTCCAGCGGATCCCCCAACTTCAGTTTCCTGACCCCCGCGACAAAAAGATCCGTGAATCCTTCGAAGACCGACCGCTCGACCAGGATGCGCTGTACCGAAATACAAGATTGCCCGGCATAAGCGAAACCACCAGTCACGCACCGCTCAGCCGCGTAAGTCAGATCCGCATCGCTGTGAACGATGACGCCTGCGTTTCCTCCCAACTCCAGGGTGACCTTCTTCTTGCCGGCTCGGCGCTTGATATCCCATCCAACCGCCGCGCTGCCCGTAAAGCTGATCAGCTTCAGGCGCTCGTCGGTTACCAGCAATCCAGCGTCTTCGTTGGAGAGCGGAACAACATTGAGAGCACCGTCTGGCCAGCCAGCCAGCTGCACCGCCTCAGCCATCAGCAAGGCCGTTAGCGGCGTCTGCGGAGCCGGCTTGAGCACCATCGTGCAGCCACTGGCAATCGCGGGAGCGACTTTGTGCGCCACCAGATTGAGCGGAAAATTGAACGGCGTGATCCCGGCAATCGGTCCCAAAGGAAAACGGCGCACAATCCCCCAACGGCCCGCAGTAAATTCCTGCCAATCCAGCGGCAGATATTCGCCGTAGATACGCGTGCTCTCTTCAGCAGCTACGGTGAATGTGAAGATAGATCGTTCCACTTCACTTCGCGCTGCCTTAATCGGCTTTCCCGCTTCGTGGGCCAAAGTGTTGGCAAACTCTTCCTTGCGGTGGGCGATATTCTCCGCCACCCGACGTAGCACGCGTTGCCGTTCAAATGCCGGAAGCCTTCGAGTAGTGCCGAAAGCTTTTACCGCGGCCGCGATAGCCGCCTCGGCGTGCGCGCGCTTCCCCTGAAACACGCGCCCGACAACACTGCCATCGTAG
>Ga0210390_10003440_pt1 | contig 13584 bp, 13 predicted proteins | sample IncBWH11OmetaG_FD_161050 | JGI IMG/M metagenome (GOLD analysis project Ga0210390, IMG submission 161050) | Forest soil microbial communities from Barre Woods Harvard Forest LTER site, Petersham, Massachusetts, United States - Inc-BW-H-11-O ...
GGCTCAAGCCCGAGGCGCGCGCCGAGCTCGGCATCGGCGACCAGCTGGTGCGGCTGTCGGCCGGCCTCGAAGCGGAAGCCGACCTGCTCGCCGACATCGGCCGGGCGCTCGACCGCGTCTGACCACCAAACCGCCAGGCTGCCGGCCGAAACCAGGACCTGTGATCCTCGCCGCTGGTCATCGCGTCGGGATTATTTTGTCGCGGCGGTCCGCGCAGGCATTTCGACGAGAGATGGCCGATCGACTCACGGGCCGAGCCCGAGCAGGCGGCGGGCCAAGGTTAGGTGCGGACGGTCGAGCATCCTGCCGTCGAGCGCGATCGTGCCGGCCTCGGGATTGGCGTCGAACAGCGCCACGACCTGGCGCGCCCAGGCAAGCTCGTCCTCGCCGGCGGTAAAGGCGCGGTTGATGACCGCGATCTGCGCCGGATGGATCGCCATCTTGCCGGTGAAGCCCGAGCGGTTGGCGGCCGCGCACTCCGCGGCAAGCCCGGCCTCGTCGCGGAAATCGGTGTAGATCGTGTCGATCGGCTCGACCCCGGCCGCCGACGCGGCCAACAGGCACAGCGCGCGGGCGAGGCGGTAGACGTCGTCGTAATCCCCGTCGGCGCGCCGGTTGCCGCCGCCGATGCACGCCGCCAGGTCCTCGGCCCCCCAGGTGATGCCGCAGAGGCGCGGCGAGACGCCGGCGTAATTGCCGGTCGCGAACATCGCCGCCGGTGTCTCGGTCGCGATCGCGATCACCCGCGTGGCACCGAGCGGCAGCGCCGCGACGGTCTCCAACGCCGCAAGATAGTGGTCGAGCGTGCGCACATCGTCAGGAACGCATTTCGGCAGCAGAATGCCGTCGGGCCGCGCCGGCATCACTGCCGCGAGGTCGTCGAGCGCCGCCGCGGTGGCAAGCGGGTTGACCCGCACCCAGCGCTGAAAGCGGGCCGCCCCGGTCGACTCGAGAAACCGCCGCGCCAGCGCCCGCGCGGCGGGGCGGTTCGCCGGCGACACCGAATCCTCGAGGTCGAGGATCAGCGCGTCGGCGCCGACCTGCGGGCCGCGGGCGAGCTTGCGCTCGCTGTCGGCCGGGACAAACAAAAACGAGCGCATTCAGCTCTCCGTGGCTGCCGCCGGACGGCACATCATCAGCCCCGAGCGGCGGCAGATCGCGACCGTCTCGCCGCGCTGGTTGATCCCCTGGTGCTCGAACTCGACGATCCCGGCATCGGGGCGCGACCGGCTTTTGCGCTTTGAGCAGACGACCGTGCGCGCGCGCAGGGTGTCGCCGTGAAAGACCGGCTTGGGGAACCGCACGTCGGTCATGCCGAGATTGGCGATCGTCGTGCCGAGCGTCGTCTCGCCGACACTGATCCCGATGACCAGCCCCAACGTGAACAGGCTGTTCACCAGACGCTGCCCGAACTCGGTGTTCTTGGCGAATTCCGCATCGAGGTGAAGCGGCTGCGGGTTCATCGTCAAGGCGCTGAACAGCACGTTGTCCATCTCGGTGACGGTTCGGCCGGTCGCGTGCTCGAACACCTGGCCTTCCGCGAACTCCTCGAAATAGAGCCCTGCCATCGTTCCTCCCGCGACCGCCTGTCACGCGATCTTAACAGGCCTGCCATAGGCTCGCCATGGCGGCCGCCCGCTGCGGCCGTCCGCGGGCGACGCCCAGGGGGTTGCTGGCGTTCGCTGAAGGTGCGCCGGGCGCGCCACCAGCAATTCCCGCTCGACCTCCGCCCGCGAAAAACATAGCATGCCGACGCCGCAGAAGCCGCACCGCCGAGACAAGCAGGAACCGACAGGCGAATGGAGCTCGACCAGCTGATCGCGGAGCACGGCGCCTGGTTTTACCTGATCGCCTTCGTCTGGACTTTTCTCGAAGGCGAGACGATTGTCGTTTTCGGCGGTTTTGCGGCGGCGCAAGGGCTGCTCAATCCCGCTCTGTTGTTGGCCGCGACCGGGCTCGGCAGCTTTGCCGGCGACCAGACCTGGTTTTGGGCCGGGCGCCATTTCGGGCTGCGGCTGCTCGACCGGTTTCCGGGCTGGCGCGGCGGGGTCGACGCCGCGCTGCGCTGGCTCGAGCGCTATGACACCGGCTTTATCCTGTCGTTTCGCTTTATCTATGGGGTCCGTAACTTCTCCTCGTTCGCGATGGGAATGAGCGCCATCCGCGGCCGGCGGTTTCTGGCCCTGAATTCACTGGCCGCGGTGTTGTGGGCGGCGAGCTTTGTCGCCGTCGGCTACTTTCTCGGTCACGCATTCCGCGCGGTGCTCGGCGACATCGCCCGCACCTTTAGCCTGGCGATGCTCGGCGCCTTTGCCGCGATTGCCTGCGCCGTGGCCCTGTTCCACCGACTGCAGCGCCGCCGCCAGCAGCGACTGGTGCCCGGCGCGGAAGCCGCAACCCGGCCGAGCTAGCCGCACCGCCCGATCACGCCGCGACCCTGACCGGCGAACCGACCGCAAGCCCCAGCGCGGCGTCGGCCCGGCCGCCGTTGACGGCGATTTCGGCGAGGCCGTTCGCGTTCTCGTACCAGAAGGCCGCGCCCGACGGGACGTCGGAAAAGGTGCGGGCTCGCGGCACCATCCGGCCCTCCGCGGTGAGCTGCGCCGCGGTCGCCAAGGCTCGCGCCCGCATCCCGGTCACCGCGTTGCCGAAATGGTCGATGTAGACGATCTCGGCCAGGTCGTCCGGCCAGTCGAGGACGCGGGCGATTTCAGCTGCGCGCAAGGTCTCCCGGTCAGGTCCGGCGAGCGCGAGCCGCGCCGCCACCGGCGCGAACAGGTCGCGCCCGTGAAAGCTCGCCGACAGCGTTTGCGGGCGCCAGACGATTTCCCAGCCGCGCGCATCGCCGGCGCGGCGCCAAACCAGCTCGAAAAGGCCGTTGTCGGGACCGACGAAAAGGCGGCCGTCGGCCTCGACGACCACCGCCCGGCGCGCGCTGCCGACGCCAGGGTCGACGACGGCAAGGAACACCGTCCCCGGCGGGAACCAAGGCGCATAGGCGGCGAGCAGGTAGGCGGCGGGCCGCGGCTTGCCGGCCGGCAAGTCGGCGAACAAGTCGACGACCGCGACCCCCGGCGCGCGCTGCGCCAGAACCGCCTTGAGCTGACCGGTATACGGCCCGGCAAGGCCAAAATCGGTGAACAACGCGATCATCGGCCGGTGCCTCCGCTGGTCACAAGGATCACAAGTAAAACCTGCACTTGCCGCCATTACTTCTTTGCAGCAACTGAAATCGTGCTCCGACTGTTCGGCCCGACCCGAGGTGATCAATTTACGGTTGGATTACGGCATATTTTAGCGCCAGGCGATTACGGGTTTTTGCTGGCGAATTCGGATTGTGGCACCGAGCCAAGATGGTTTCTCTTGAAACTGCTTGGTGATTGCGTATGCTCGGAATGTCGCAAACGTGTATTTTTGGGGGACTGCGATGAGGAAGGCTGTTGTGCTCGCGGCGGCTTGCGTCGCCGCGTCGCTGCAGGCCGCATCCGCGGCGGACGGGACTTGCTATTCGGCGATCGACCAGGAAGCGGAGCAGGCGATCGTCTTTCAAACCAACCTGATGGTGGTCAGCTCGGCGTGCCGGGACGAGGTCTACGGGTTGTTCCGGGCGCGCAACAAGGACGCGATCATCCGCTACCAGCGAATCATGATCAATCATTTCCGGCGCGAGGGGTTCCGCAACGCGCAGAGCCGATTCGATTCGTGGAACACCAGCCTCGCCAACGAGATCGCGCTGAAGCAGGGTGCGACACCGACCGCGGTGGTGTGCCAGCAAGCGGCGCAGATGCTCAAAATGGCCGGCAGCCTCGACGCCAAGGGGTTGCACGACTACGCGGTGGCGCAGGCGGCAAGCCCGACCGAACTCCATCCGCGCTGCGGCCGCTAGCGCCGGCGGGTGCGGGGCGCTCAGCGCCGCTGCGCGCGCCCCAGCCACAATGCCCCGCAAAGGCCGACGGTCGACAGCATCGCCATCAGGTAGGCGCGCCCGCCGTAGGCGGCGTAGAGCGCGCCCGCCACTGCCATGACAAGGCCGCCGCCGAGGCCCGAGGAGGCCGCGGCGAACAAGGTTTGGGCGCCCGCCGCGGCCGACGGCGGCACGTTGCGCGACAGAAAGTGCATCGTCCCGAGATAGGTCGCGCCAAACGTCAACGCGTGCAACAGCTGCAGCGCGATCATGACGGGCAGCGAGACGACAAGCCCGGCGAGGCTCCAGCGAACAGCACCGGCGGCGCCTCCGAGCGCCATCGCCCCGAGCGGCCCGAAGCGCTCGATCAACCGCCGCCCCTGCCAGAACAGCACGATTTCGGCGACGACACCTTCGGCCCACAGCCAGCCGATCGTGCCGTCGGAAAACCCGAGCGAGCGCCAATAAAGGGTGCCGAAACCGTAATAGACCTGGTGGCTCGCCTGCAGCGCCGAGGCGCTGGCGACAAAGATCCAGAACCGCGGGTTCCCGGCGAGGCGGCGCAATCCGGCGCCGCGCGGCCCGGCGGCGCCGCGCTGCTCCGGCGCGGACGGCGGGATCGCGCAGCACGCGGCGAGCAACAGCGCCGAGGCGGCGAGCACAAGCGGCAGAACCCGGCTGGCCGAGCTGTGGCCGAGGACGGCGCCGGCGCCTAGCGAAGCAAAGACAAAGCTGAACGAGCCCCACACCCGGATCCGGCCGTAATCGAGGCCGTGGGCGCGCGCCGCGCCCAGGGTCACAGTGTCGCCGAGCGGGGTCAGCGCCGATTGCGCGGTCAACGCCAAAAGGTTCAGCGACAGGATGGTCCAGAGCCCCTGCGCCGGCAGCAGCGCGGCATAGCCGGCGACCGCGCCCGCGGCCAAGAGGACCATCAGCCGGCGCCGCCCAAAGTGGTCGGCGAGTGCGCCGATCGCCGGCATCGCGACCACCTTCGCCCAGATCGCCGCCGCAAACAGCGTGCCGATTTGCGTCGGCCCGAACCCGCGCGAGGCGAGCCACAGCGGCCAGAACGGCAGTTGCGCGCCGGTGACCAAAAAGGCCGCGGCGTAGAACGCGGCGAGGCGCGGCGCCGGCCGCAAAGGGAAAGTTCTCGGCATTTGTGGCGGTCTCGACGCGGCGCGCGGCGATGCCCATCTCGCCAAGGTGCTGATCGACGTCAATCAACTCGGCGCGCTGCTCTCCGTCGTCATCATCGACGTGGTGCTCGCCGGTGACAATGCGATCGTCGTCGGGATGGCCGCCGCCGGATTGCCGGCCGAACAGCGGCGCCGCGTCATCGCGCTCGGCATTGTCGTCGCGACGGGGCTGCGCATCGTCTTCGCCTATTTTGCCGCGCAATTGCTCGCGATCATCGGGCTCACCCTGGCGGGCGGCGTGCTGCTGCTGTGGGTGGCGTGGAAGACGTACCGCGAATTGCGGCAGACGCGCCGCGGGGGCCGGCCACCGGAGGCAACGGCGGCAGACGACCGACCGGTCGCGCGCAAGACGGCGCGGCAGGCGCTGGCGCGAATCGTGCTGAGCGACGTGTCGATGTCGCTCGACAACGTGCTGGCGATCGCCGGGACCGCGCGCAACCATTTCTGGGTGTTGACGTTCGGGCTGATCCTGTCGGTCGCCATGATGGGTGTCGCGTCGACCTATGTCGCCCGCCTGCTGGAGCGCCATTTCTGGATCTCCTGGATCGGGCTCGGCATCATCACCTTCGTGGCGTTGCGCATGGTCTGGGAGGGCTCGACCGAGGTGATCCGCCAGACCGCGACATTGCCGCTTTAGACCCGGTTTCGATCGAATCGGGGGCCTCTTGGAACTGTCCTTGACCATCGGCAATCTGACCGGAAAGCACGAAAGCCGAGCGCGACGCCGGCGGTTGATGACGGCGAGCGCGTGGTAGAGTGGCCGCGGTTGCGAGGCTGCGGGAGCGGGTGATGATCGAGAGCTACGAGGGCAGCTGCCATTGCGGGCGGGTCAAGTTTCGGGTGCGGGCCGATCTGGCGGATTTGCTCGAGTGCAACTGCTCGGTGTGCACGAAAAAGGGGATCCTGCACCTGATCGTGCCGCCGGAAGAGTTTGAGCTGGTCGCGGGCGGCGACGCGCTGGCGACCTACCAGTTCAACACCAACACCGCAAGGCACACCTTTTGCCGGCATTGCGGCATGCACCCGTTCTATGTGCCGCGCTCGGACCCGGACAAGATCAGCGTCAACGCGCGCTGCCTCGACGGGGTCGACCCGGCGGCCTTGCGGCCGCGCCACTTCTTCGACGGGCGAAATTGGGAAGCAGCACAGGAGGCGCGCCGTGCCGCCGAGCAAGGATGAGGCGAAGGCCCCTCACCCCAACCCTCTCCCCGCAGTAAGCGGGCGAGGGAGTGACGCATCTCACTCCGGCGCTCGCCCGGCGAAGCGGGGCGCGGCAGAGGGCAACATGGAAGGGTGCGGCGGGCGCGGAATCGGCGCCGTGGCCTCGGCAAGCCAGCGCGCGGTGTCGGGGTCGACGAGCGGGGTCAAGGTTTCGCGCACCCGGGCGTGGTAGCCGTCGAGCCAGTCGACCTCCTCGTCGTCGAGCAATGACGGCTCGACCAGGTTGCGGTCGATCGGCGCCAGCGTCAGGGTCTCGAAGCACATCATCTCGCGCTCCCCACCACCATCCGCCGGTTGCACCAGCACCAAATTCTCGATGCGGATGCCGTAGGCGCCGGTCTTGTAATAGCCGGGCTCGTTCGAGACGATCATGCCGGGCAGCAAGGGTTGGGCGTTCGGCGCCTTCGAGATGCGCTGCGGCCCCTCGTGCACGCCGAGATAGCTGCCGACCCCGTGCCCGGTGCCGTGGTCGTAGTCGAGCCCGATCTCCCACAGCCCGCGCCGCGCGAACGCGTCGAGCTGGGTCCCGGTGGTGCCCTTTGGAAAGCGCGCGCGGGCGAGCGCTATGTGGCCTTTCAGCACGCGCGTAAAGCGGTCGCGCATCTCCGGGGTCGGCTCGCCGATCGCGACCGTGCGCGTCACGTCGGTGGTGCCGTCCAAGTATTGCGCGCCCGAATCGAGCAGATAGAGGGTGCCGGGGTCGAGCCGCTTCTCGGTCTCCGGCATTGCCCGGTAATGGACGATCGCACCGTTCGAGCCGGCGCCCGATATCGTCGGGAAGCTCAGGTCGCGGAAATATTCGCCGTCGCGGCGGAAGGCTTCGAGACGGTCGCTGGCGGCGATCTCGGAAAGGCCGCCCGTGGGCATCTCGCGGGCGAGCCAGGCGAGAAACCGGGTCAGTGCTGCCCCGTCGCGGCGATGGGCGGCGCGGGTGCCGTCGATCTCGGCGGCGTTCTTGCACGCCTTTGGCAACACGCAGGGGTCGGCGGCGCGGCGGATCTTGGCGCCGGCCGCATCGAGCCGGTCGAAGATCCACGCGGCCGCGGTCGCCGGGTCAGCCTGCACCGGCCCGTCCGCGGCGGCGAGTGCCGCCAGCGCCGGCCCCAGTTCTTCGGGCGGCAACACCGTCACGGCGTTGCCGAGATGGCGTTCTAGGCCGGGCGCCAATTTGCGCCGGTCGACGAACAGCGCGACCGTGGCGTCGTCGCGCAGGATCGCGAACGACAACGGCAACGGCGTGTGCGGCACGTCGCCGCCACGGATGTTGAGGAGCCACGCGATCGATTCGGGCATCGTCAACACCGCCGCCACGACCCCGTCCTCGGCGAGGCCATGAGCGAGCCGCTCGCGCTTCGCCTGGGCGCTCTCGCCGGCAAAGTCGTCGGGATGCGGCACGACTGGCGCCAAGGGTGCCGCCGGCTGGTCGGTCCACACCCGGTCGAGCGGGTTGTCGTCGACCGCGCGCAAGCTGGCCCCGGCTTTGTCGGCGGCCGCGCGGAAGCGCTCGACCTCGTGCGGTGTGTGCAGCCACGGGTCGTAGCCGAGCACGTCGCCCGGTTGTAGCGCCGCGCCGATCCAACGCGGTGGCGGCTCGTCGATCAGGTGGTGGATTTCGAACAGCTGGGCGTCGACCTGCTGGGCCGCCTGCAACGTGTAGCGGCCGTCGACAAAGATCGCGGCATGGTCGCGCAACACCACCGCGAGCCCGGCCGAGCCGGTAAATCCGGTCAGCCAAGCGAGGCGCTGGCCGCGCGGCGGCACGTACTCGCCCTGATGCTCGTCCGAACGCGGCACGACAAAGCCGTGGAGCCCGCGCGCACCGAGCTCGCGGCGCAGCCGGGCGACGCGCTCGGCCCGCGGCAGCCGGGCAAAGTCTTCGTGCGACAGGCCGTCGCGGTATCCGGCGGCCATCTGCGTGCGCCGGGCTTCGAGCGCCAGCCCCAGGGCCAGCGGCACCGGGTCGGCGACGAGGTTGTGCCAGCCGGTCCCGATTTCGGCGGGCGCGCCGAGCACACCCTCGACCAGCGCATCGAGGCTGGCGGGCTCATAGGCCGAGCCGGCCTCGCGTAGCAAAAGGGTCAGCTCGTCACGTCCCGCCGCCGTTTCGTTTGCTGTCATCGTCTCTTCCTCGTGCCGCGCCGCGCACTCATTCAGAACCTCGACATGGCTGAAATGCAACAACTTCGCTCGCCGGGGGCGCCGCGCCGCCCCATATCTTGTGCAGTGCAGCAAAAGGATGCACGGGGAGTATGTGCGATGTCTATTGTGAACCTGTTCCTCTCGGCGGGGCGGGCCTTCGCCGACTGGCGGCGCCGGGAACGCGCTTATCGCGAGCTGATGGCGCTTGACGACCGGTCGCTCGCCGACATCGGCGTTCGCCGCTCGCAGATCCGCGCCCTTATCGAGGGCGTGGACGTGCGCGGTTGCGAGGTCGACCCGGCCACGGCAGCGGAAGCGCCGACATTTTGGCCGGTGCAAACCCGCATGACCGGTCTTTCGAGCCGGCCGCGCTGACCTACCAACGCCAGCTTCCGTCAGATAAGGAGGCGGGGACGCCGACGCGACCGCCGCCAACCCCGCCGGCGTCCGACAATGGTCGAGCCGTGGCTGGTGCCGCGGCGCTGCTTCTCGATCAGTGACGCAGCGACCGCGGAGCGCGGCGCAGGGTGACGGACACCACCCGATGCACGTCGCTCGCGCGAACGCGTAACGTGATCACAAACCGTTCGACCCAGGCCCGGTAAACGAGTTCCTCCAAATTGTGCTCGCGGGCGCGGAACGAGTGCTGCTCTCCTCCCTCGGTCCGCAAATCGAAACCCTCAAAATCGCCGAACCGATCGTAGAACAGACCGGTGACCTTTCCGGTGTAGTCGTGCTCCCCGGCATGTTCACCGGGCCCCGTCGTCGGCGGCTGATAACCGATGGGGGACGGCGGAACCTCCGATGCGTTGCCTCCCATGCCGTCGATTCGGCCGGACAGCGCGTTTATGTAACGCAACAATATCGGATACCAGCGGTTGCCGAGACCGATCAGACCAAGCCGCCATTTCAGTATCGCGAGCAGGTTTTCGTCGACCGGGAGGATCTTGCGCTCTTCCTGAACCGAAATCCTTGCCAGAAAAGAACCGGTGACATAGCGCCACAACAGTTGGTCCTGGTTGACGGCGGCCGTCACTTGCGGCGGAGGCGGATTATTGGGCGGGGTTGGCCTGACGACCCGCCTCGTGGTGATGCGGCGCACGAGCACGTCGAACTCATTGCCATACCTGACCGTGGCGGGCAGGTCGATGGTCAGCAATCCGGCGAAGCTGCCGCCCGCGCCCGGCGGAATCGGGATATAAGTTACCGGGCTTACGACTTGACACTGGACGGTGTGGGCGTCGGCGGCCGAGAGCGGCTGCGCGGGGTACAATTGCTGCGCCAGTTGCAGGACCGTCGCGGCGCTGGCGCCCGGCCAATAGATGTTGGCCACGCTGCCCAGCGGCGTCTCACCCCAGTCGATCATCATTTCGTCCGGATAGCTGAGGATGCTCGCCGGGTCGGCGGACTGAGCCGGCGGGCTCGGACGCACATCGATGGTTTGCGGAACCCGGTGGGTGACGGGGAACCCTGGATTCCCCGAGGTTGTCACCTGAAGATTGCGCTGCGCCAGCTTGTCGGAGTTCTGGGGATTCTCGATCACTCCGCCGATGTTGAGGATCGGCGCCAGGTTGTACGCGATCTGCGCTACCAGGCAGTTGTGGGCGCTGCCCGCCAACCAGTACTGGACGGGTTGGGGCGGAGTGCCAAACTCGTTCGTCGCGTCGTTGACGTTGAGGAAGCACCCGTAAAACGCCCAGGCGTAATCCTGATTGCTGGGAATCTCGATCGTCTGGTTGTTGGCGCCGCCGGGATCGTAATCGCTGGGACCGTCATTGTAATTGGCCGTGGCGAAACATGGCAGCGAGCAGCCATTGACATTGCCGTTGCCATCGGTTCCCGGCTGCGGACTCAAGGGGTTAGTGCTGCTCCCGGTGCTGGGATAGGTGACGTTTGGGTCCGCATTCGTTGCCGCAGAGGTGGAATCGATGAAATCCGTGTCGAAGGTCTGCGTCGTGAAAAGCCGGAAGAAGACTTTTACATTCGAAGCGGCCGCGGATTTGCCGGAGGACCCCTTCAAACGGACGCGCGCGACCGCGAAATTGTAGTTGACGTTCGATCCGGTGTTGGGAGTGACGGAAGAATCGCCCTCGAGCGCGCCGTTCTGATTCGGCAGCAAGGTATCCAGAGGGTCAAAGGTGTTGGTGTCGGGTGGCGTATAACTTGTATTCAGATAGCCGATTTGCTGATTAAGCCAAGTAATCAAGTTCTGGATGTAGCTAAACCCAGCGGCAGTATCCAGCACTGTCGGACTGCCGCCCTGAAATGTGAATGGAACGTTGCCGATCGGCGTCTGGTTGTTTGCCGTCGGAGTGATCGTGAAGACCCGAAGATCCTGGCTCAGGTAATATTGAGGGTCGACGACACCCGCGCCCGCGTTGATGTTGGTGAAGTATGGGTCGTCACCGCCCAACAGGAAGAACTCGGCGTTCGGGCTCTGCAGCGCGGCTTGCCCTTGGATGCTGATGGAAGCGCCTAGGGTGTAGGAATTGGGTGGCGCTCCGGGAGCCGGAAAGGCGGTCGGAGAGGCCAGAGACGCACTGGTGAAGTCGACCTCATAGCCAAAACGGATCCGCTGCGGGACGGTGAGGTTCACCCCGGTGTTGCCGATGTCGTAGATGATCGACGGCGTCGTGGAAAAACTAAGGCCGGGGATATTGGTCGAGTTGAAAGAGCCGGCAGGCGAAGGGATCGAACTGCCCACCGCATTGGGCGTAAGCCCTTCTAAAAACAGGTAGAACGCATCCGGATACTTAAGGTTGTCCTGCACTTCGTCGCGGCCGAAATTGTTTTTTCCGGTCACGACATAGAAATTCTGAGGCGCGCAGGTGCCGGCGGCGATCGAGTCATTGTATCCTAGTGCGTTCTCCGGGGTTGCCGCTTCGGGGGTGAACGCGTAGGTGAAAAAATTCATCGGATTGGGGGAGTAGCCATTTCCCGTGTTCCCCTGGTTGTGCCATTGGGCAACCCTGGCCGGGTCATATCCGGCGCAGTAGTTGCCGGTGACATTGCTGACCAGCTCGTAGCACAGGAAAGTCGTGGGGCCAGCATTCGGAGTGAAGCCCTCGGGCGTGCTCCAGGTCTGCCCCGGCGCAAGATTGAAAATGAAGGCCACCAGGTATCTGGGGGACGCGCTCGGGCCGAAGTCGAGAAGCCCCATCGGCTGAGTGTCGCTGCCGCCCAATGTCGGCAGCGGCTGGGTCCCGTCCAACATCGAAAATCCGTAGCCGGCCGAGAGATACACCGGCCAAAACGCGCCGCCGAAGATGTAGGTTGGCGTCTCGGCGCCGCCACGGTAGAGCACGACGGCGTGGCTGTTGCTCTGGTCCGAGTTCACGAATGTCCAGGTTATGCTTCCCTGGCTCTCGTTGACCCAGGCCCAACTGACGGTTACGTACTGAGAGACTTGCGGCGGGGTTACCGGACCTACGTCCGGGTGGCCTCGGTGAACAATTGGATTGGCGATTGTCAACGCAGCCTCCTCAGGCAACGCATTTTCAAACGCACCAACCTACTGCACCGGACCGGTCGCAATGTGTGACCGCGCTCACAATTGCAAAAAAGCCGCTTTCAGGTGAACAGCTCGTCTCTAAATGACAGGTTGCGGGTTGGGGACTCCCAAGCCTGATCACTGATGGGGCCGCGGTCCCAATCCGGATTTTGGGACCCGCCCCGAGCGCAAAATCAACGTCGACCAGCCGTCGATGACAATCCGCCGCTCGAGCGCGAGGCCGAGGCCGCGATGCGGCGCGAGCACGATCGGCTCCTGCCGGCGCAGCAGGCCGGACAGCACCGCGTGCCCGCCGGGCGCGAGATGCCGCGCCAAATCCCCCGCCATCAGCGCCAAGGGGCGCGCCAGAATGTTCGCCAGGATCAGATCATATCCCTGCCGGCGCAGCGCGCCGCCGCGGTAGCCGGGACCCTGCCCGGCCCGCACCAGGCTCGCGACGCCGTTGCGGGCGATGTTGTGCCGCGCGACCTTGACCGAGCCGAAATCGATGTCGCGCGCCACCACCGCGTGGCGCAGCAGTTTCGCCGCGGCGATCGCCAGGATCCCGGTGCCGGCGCCGATGTCGAGCGGGTGGCGGATGGCCCCGCACCGCGCCAGCGCTTCGAGCGCCAAGAGGCAGCCGCGCGTCGACGGGTGCTCGCCGGTGCCGAAGGCGGTCGCCGCGTCGAGCAGGATGCCGATCGCACCCGCCGGGACAGGGCCCCGACGATGCGAGCCGTAGACAAAGAACCGGCCGATCCGCACCGGCGGAAACGCGAGTTGGTTTTCCGCCACCCAGTCGCGGTCGGGGAGCCTTTCCTCGGCGATTTCGACGAGCTCGCCGCCGGCGGCGGCGGCGGTCAACGCCAGTCGGGCCGCGAGTTCCGGGCTCAGCAGCGGGGTTGGCGAATAGACGTCGAGGCGCCACTCGCCGGGTGCGGCCTCGAAGGCCGAAAGGGCTGTGGCGGCGTCGTCGAGCAGTGCCAGCAGCGCTTCCGCCGCGGCCGCGCCGCGCACCCGTGCCACAATCCGGCGGGTGGGCTCTTTGGTATTCATCGCTCAACCACAGATCTCAACGCTCCCGCAAGCGACCTCACGGGCCAAACCGCCCGTCAGCCGCCGACCGGGGGACGCTCGTGCATGCGCAGCCAAGGGGCATCGACCATGCAAGCCTCGAGCCCGGGAGATCATACCCGGTTCCGCAAAATCTCGGCGGAACTCGTCAATTCTCGCCATCAGCGGCTTGAGAACGCCATCGACGGCACCGCGGCCTGGGCGGTGCCGTCATTGCGCTGATCGGGCGTCGAAGCGGCGAGCAGGCGTACAAGACGCTTGCGCCGGATGGCGCGCGCGGGTAGCGTGCATGGAATGAGCAAACTGAGCGCCACATGCCGCGCCCGCCCGTTCGCGCGATTTTGGTACCGCCGGTACATGACGGCGGCCTAGGATCGCGTACCCGCGTTTTCCCGAAGCCGCCCGCACCCGAGGCGGCTTTCGCGTTTCAGGCTCACCCCTACCCGAATGTCGCCGACGGTCGAGCGGCCTCCAACCGAGGAGGTAGAGCATGACCCAAACGGCCCCAACGGCGCGACGAGCGCAGGCGCGACGAGAACGCGCGGAGGATTTGTGACATG
>Ga0210390_10003442_pt1 | contig 13581 bp, 13 predicted proteins | sample IncBWH11OmetaG_FD_161050 | JGI IMG/M metagenome (GOLD analysis project Ga0210390, IMG submission 161050) | Forest soil microbial communities from Barre Woods Harvard Forest LTER site, Petersham, Massachusetts, United States - Inc-BW-H-11-O ...
TACCGCTCTCAAGAGGCGTTCACGCGCAGCCTCAGGCTGCCGTTTGCCGCAATCACCCATCAGGAGCGGGTGTTTGTCGCCGCGATCCTGCATACCCGGTACGGCGGCGCCGCCGACGACCCGGTCCGCGAACCGACGCGCGCGCTGCTCGACCCCCAGTCCGCGGGCCAGGTGCGCACCTTGGGTCTGGCGCTGCGCCTCGCCTATTCCTTGACCGGCGGCAGGATCGATCTGCTGGCGGAAACCTGGTTCGGCCGCGATCGCGCGAGCCTCGTGCTCGAAGTGCCGGCGGCCGATCGCCTGTTCGCTGGCGAAACCGTGCAGCGCCGCCTCGAGGCCGTCGCCCGTTCGCTCGGCGCCACTGGGGTGGTTCGACGCCGCGAGCCGCGCCGCCTCGCCGGGGACTGAGCAAAAGCTCCGGCCATTTTTAGGGTCGGCCGTATTGTCGGGCAAGCAGTGAGAACCGCCGTCAGGAGCAAGGTCGCGCGAACCCGATGAACGCAGGCAACGGCGTCGACATCGCGGCTGTCTACCAGCTGCTGACCGAGGTCGCGCGGACGGTGGCCGGGCACGACCGCAAGTTCGACGAGATCGCGAACCGGCTCGACGGGCATGACCGCAGGGCCGACTCGCAGGACCGCAAGCTCGACTGGCAGGACCGCAAGCTCAACGAGATCATTCTCGTCGTAAACCAACATACCGCCAAGCTCGATGAGCTCGGCGCCGTGGTAAACCGCCACGATCTTCGGCTTGCGGATTTGACGACCGACATCGCCGGGTTGCGCGAAACCCTGGCGCATTACCACGCCACGGTGCGCGGCCACGGCATTCTCTACAGCGAACTCGAGGAGCGGGTGCGGCACATCGAGCGCCACTTGCGGCTCAAGTCGCAAAGCTGAAAGCGCCGGCACCCGCGCTTCGTTACGGCTGCGCCGGCTCCACCAACGCGATCCGGTTGTCGCGCACCGTCAGGGCTAGCCGGCCGTGCTTCAAGGCAAGGGCATCCCTGCCGAATATCTCGTAGCGCCACCCCGCGAGCGCCGGGACCGCGGCCCGGTCGTCGGCCGCGAGCGCTTCGAGATCCTCGCCCGAGGCGACGAGCTTCTGCGCGACCTGATGCTGCTCGCTGCGGTGCTTCAACAGCACCCGCAACAATTCGAGCAGTGGTCCCAGGCCGGGCGGCGTCTCGGTTCGCGCCGCCGGTAGCGCCACCGAACCCGACGCCGCGATGCCGCGGAGGACCGCGTCGAGGATTTCGCCGCCGAGCCGACCTTCGGCCACACCCCTGCCGAGACTGCGGGTGCGCGCCAGCGCCTCGATCGTGTGCGGGACGTGCGAGGCGATTTCGAGCACCGCCTCGTCCTTGACGATCCGGCCGCGCGGCAGGTTGCGCTGGCGCGCAGCGGCTTCTCGCCACGCCGCGAGCTCGCGCAGCACAGCAAAAAACCGGGGCTCGACCCGGCCGCGCAAGCGAAAGCGCCGCCACGCCTCCGCCGGATCGTTTCGGTAGAGCGCCGGGTCGACGAGCGCCGCCATCTCCTCGGCGAACCAACCCGCGCGGCCGTTTTCGGCCAGCTGGTGCTGCAATTTTTCGTACACCGTGCGCAGATGGACGACATCGGCGAGCGCGTATTTAACCTGACGGTCGGTCAAGGGCCGCTGCGCCCAGTCGGTGAACCGCGAGGATTTGTCGAGCGACGCGCGGGCGAGCTTGCCGACAAGCGTTTCGTAGCTTGCGGCGTCGCCAAACCCGCACACCATCGCCGCGATCTGCGTGTCGAACAGCGGTGCCGGCGCCGCGCCCATCAAGTTGTAGAAGATTTCGACGTCCTGGCGCGCCGCGTGAAACACCTTCAGCGTGCGCTCGTCGGCCATCAGCCTCAGCAGCGGCGCCAAGTCGACGCCGGGCGCCAGCGCGTCGATCGCCGCGGCTTCCTCAGGGCCGGCCACCTGCACCAGGCAGAGGATCGGCCAATAGGTGCGCTCGCGCATAAACTCGGTGTCGACCGCGACAAAGCCGACGCCCTCTTGGCGCGCGCAGAACCCCGCCACCGCCTCGCTGTCCATCAGCACCGTCATCCCGCAGCCTATATCGCGAAATTCGCGGCGCGCAAACCGATCTGCGGACATCCCTCGGACTAGGCAATTTAGGGCCCGAGCCGGCCGGCGATGATGCCGGCGGCAAGCTGCGTTACATCGAGTCGCCGCCGCCCCCGCTGCCAGCGGGTTTGTCGCCCTTCCCGAAAGCCGGGCCAGCGCCGGCGGGCGCGGTCGACGCCACGCCTTGCGAGCAGGCCACAAGCCCCGAGATCGCCAGCACCAAGGCTATTTCCGCGAACCTCCCGATCGCCGAACAGACGCCCGCCGCCGCGGGCACGCCGGCCGCCGCGATCGACCTCATCCGTCCTCCCATAACTTGCCGCGGCGCATTCGGAGGCGCTTCGCGGCGGCCCGATTCGCCGTGCCGCGCCCAAGCCGTGCAATGTCGGTCCGCCACAACGCTCGGGATCGCCCGGGTGGGGACAAAAAAGAAGCAAACGAGCGTCTCTCCAATAGAAAACGTTTGTTCCCAATCGAGTTTGCCGTATGAAGACCCGCGAATTTATCGGTTCGGGAGGAGTATCGCTTGTGAACGACCAAGACACGTCAAGAAGCGGCGGGCTGGGCCCGGTGACAAAGATCATCGCCAGCTATGTGGGAAATCATACCCTTTCGGCGGATCAGCTCTCGGCGTTGATCGTCTCGGTCGATCAAGCGATCCGTAATCTCGGCAGCCCAGTTCAGCCGCCCTCGCCGCGCGCGCCGGCAGTCCCGGTAAAACGCTCGGTGCAGCATGATCATGTCATCTGCCTCGAATGCGGTTTCCGGGGCAAGACTTTGCGCCGACATCTCGGGACGAGACATAACCTTCGCGTCGCCGACTACTTGCGCCGCTGGAAATTGGCGAGCGATCATCCGTTGACCGCGCCAGCCTATTCCGAGCAGCGCTCGGCAATGGCAAAGGAGCTCGGCCTCGGGCACAAGCGGGGCCGCCCGCGCAGCCGGACCCGGCGCCCGCGAGCGTAACCGGATACGCCCCCGGGCATCCGGCGCCGGCAACGCGCCAAACCGACGCCGCTCAGCCAAGGTTGCCGTCGGCCAGCGCATCGTCGCCGAGATAGCGCCAGCTTTTGCTGTGGGCGACCTGCTCAGCCACGCGCCGCGCCTGCAATTGCCCGAGCGCGTGGCGGATCGAGGTGAAGGCCAACGCCACCCCGCGTTCCTGGCGCAAGGTGTTGCGGATTTCGGTTGGGCGCGCGGCGCGCGGGGCGATCGACTGCAGCACCGATTCGATCAATTTGGCGTTGGTGCCGCGCCGCGGCCGCCGGTTGCGCGGCCGCTCTCGGCTCACCGCCGGCGACACGCCGGTCGCGCGAGGTTCGCTCGACGCGGCGGCCGCCGGATGCCGTGAAGCAAACTCGCGGACCGCCTCCATCGCCGCGGCATAGCCCTCGGCAAAGGCTTCACGCCTCACCGCGTCAATCTCGTCCTGCAATCGTGTCAAAGCGGTTTTCATCATATGGTTAATGTCCTTCTCGTTCACGGGTAAATAGTACCGTAATTACAACTACTCGAATAGCTCGTCCGTTATCGGGTAAGCAACTTTCCCCAGTGTCTGGAGAGCCGGCCGGGGGCGGCAAAAGGCCGGCCTTAGTCTCTCGGCTCAATCCATCTGCGGCAGGCTCAGCGGCGAAATTTCCGCGGCCGTGCGCCGGCGATAATCCCGGTCAGGCGCCGCCTCCAGCATTCGGCGCTGCGCCGCGGCGAGCCGGCGGTCGGCCTGGTCGAGCGTCACGACAACACCATCAGCCACGACCTGGCTGCCGTCGACAAACACGTCGCGTACCGCCCGGTCGGCGGCGTGGTAAATGGCGGCGTGGTAAATGGCGGCGTAGTAAATGAACGAGTGCCGCGGGTCGCGCGCCGGGACCACGTGCCGCTGGGTCAGGTCCACCAGCACGAGGTCGGCCTTTTTGCCCGCGGCAACCCGCCCGAGGTCGTCGCGCCGGAATGCCGTGGCGCCGCCGACCGTCGCCGCATTCAGCATATCCGCCATCGACACGGCCGCGATGTCGCGCGCCGCGATCCGCGCATCTCCCGCGCTTTTGAAACAACATAGCCGCAGGGCAAGAGACGCTGAAAAAAAATTGGCGCGGCCTGCTCAGAATCAAAATTAAATAAAGTAGCGCTAGCGTGCCTGTCCGGCAATTCGTGATGTAAGGCAATAGCTGTCATTGCGAGCGCAGCGACGCCATCCGGTGGCTATGTCGCTGATGCTTTACGAGATTGCCGCGTCGCACTACAGGATCCTCGCAATGACAAACCATTATTTCTGAATCGAACCTACGGTTCACGATACTAGGGATTCTCCAGATATGTGACGATCTGCGGCTGACGATTGGCTTTGGCGGAGGAACCCGGCTACGATCAATCGCGAACCCAACGGTTTCCGAGAGGGAGCGCGATGCCGACGAGCTTTACCGTCAACGACATGACGATCCACCGCCTGGTCGAGCAGGAGGCTGGGTTCACGCCGATCCTCGAATTCCTGCCGAGCCTCAGCCCGGAGCGATTGGACGAAAACCGCTCGTGGCTGGAGCCGGCGGCACTCGACCCCGCGACCGGGATGGCGGTCCTGTGCTTTCAATCCTACATCGTGCGGACGCCGCACCACACGATCCTGGTCGACGCCTGCATCGGCAACGACAAATCGTTTCCGCACCGCCCGACCTGGCACCGCAAGACCGACAGCAACTGGATGCGGGCATTGCACGCCGCCGGCCTCACCGTCGACGACATCGACTTTGTCATGTGCACGCATCTGCACGGCGACCATGTCGGCTGGAACACGCGGCGCGAGAACGGCCGCTGGGTGCCTACCTTCCCCAATGCCAAGTACCTCTTTTCGAAAAAGGAATACGAGTACTGGGAGGGCGTCCACCGGGAGACCCCGCTCGATCCGATGACCGACAGCGTGCTGCCGATCATCGACGCCAACAAGGCCGAGCTGGTGACGAGCGACCACGCGCTCGACGACCACATCCGGCTGACCCCGACACCCGGCCACACACCCGACCATTTCGCGGTCTGCGCCGGGCGCGGCGGCGACGCGGCGGTGTTCACCGGCGACCTGATCCACTCGCCGATCCAGGCGCGATACCCAGACCTCGTTATGCGCGTCGACTATAACCCTGAGCAGGCGTCAACGACTCGCCGGGCGTTTTTTGAGCGCTACTGCGACACCGCCACCTTGTGCTGCACGATGCATTTCCCGTCGCCGTCGGTCGGCTACATCAAGCGCTGGGGCGACGGCTTCCGCCACGAGCCGGTCGCCGGCTGACTCCCGCGACCCGGGCGAGCGCGGCGACGCCGGGGGCGCTGCCCCCGCCTACGCCGCCGGCGCGGAATGACGGACGGCGAGGTGGCGCAGCGCGAAGCCGTGGCGGGCCGCCAGGATGTCGGCGACGCGCGCGCGGTGGCAGTTGCGCCAGTCGGCCTCGTAGCACAAGAGGCAGCTCGGCGCGGCCGCGGCGATCTCGGCGGCGCGCAGCAGATCGAGTTCGGCCTCGGGGCGCGCGAGCTTGTCCTCGACGATCGCCCGGAAGCGCTCCCATTCGCGCCGCCGGCCGGCGAGGCGCCCCTCGGGTGGCGTGCCGAGGGCGGCGAGATGGACGTAAGCGATCCCGGCCGCCTCGAGCGCCGCCGCGAGCTGGCGCTTTGAAAAGCCCGGGCGGCGCGAGATCGGGCGGTCGCGCACGTCGAGCAGCACCGTGGCACCGGCGTCGGCGAGCGTGGCGATCACGTCGGCCAACAGCGCCTTCTCATAGCCAATCGTAAAGAGGTCGGTCATCGCCGGTCGCCGGTGATTTGGCTCGGTTGCGGGTCACAGCTCGCGGGTGCGCCGCGCCATCGCGTCGTCCCACAGGTTGCCGCGGTCGTCGTCAAAGATCAGCTTGGGGTCGCCGGTCGTCGTGAACCAGTCGTGTCGGGCGATCTCGCCCTCCAATTGTCCCGGCGCCCAGCCGGCGTAGCCAAACGCGAACAGCACCTTTTTCGGCCCCTTATGGTGGCCGATGTCGGCCAGCACCTGCTTGTCGGCGGTCATCGCGACCTCGCCGCCAACCGTCAAGGTGTCGTCGCGATGATAGTCGGGACTGTGCACGACAAAGCCCAGCTCCGGCTGCACCGGGCCGCCGGCGAACACTTGAAGGTTGCCCTCCACACCCTTTTCGTGGTCGCCGACCGCGTCAAGCAGGCTGGCGATCGTGCGCTCCTCGATCGGCCGGTTGAGCACGATCCCAAAAGCGCCGGTGTCGTCCTGCCGCAGCAGCAGGATCACGGTGTGGGAAAACCGCGGGTCGCCGATCGTCGGCGCCGCGACCAGCAATTGGCCGGCGAGCGAGCCGCCGGCGCCCTGCCGGCTCGGCGCGGCGCCGAGCAAGAGCCCCGCCGCGAGCACGACCGCGGCCAGTCTCGGCAAGGGAAGCCATCTTTGGACAAGGGCCATCGCGGCAATCTACATCCCCGCTCGCCGCCTCGGAAAGCGGTGCTAAGATCGCGCGATGTCGCGGGAGTGGAAGAAGGAGGGCCGGGCCGATGGCGGATCGATCCTGGAGCATCACCACTGCGGTGGGCACCGGCGAGCGCGGCTTTAGCGGCGACGGCGGACCCGCCGCCGAGGCGCGGCTGAACGGCCCGTTCGATGTCGGTTTCGATCCGGCCGGCAACCTCTATTTCTCCGACACCTTCAACCACCGCATCCGCCGCGTCGACGGGCGGAGCGGGATCATCACGACCGTCGCGGGGAACGGGGTGGCGGGCTATGCCGGCGACGGCGGGCCGGCGCTTGCCGCCGCCTTTAACGAGCCGTACGGCATCGCCGTCGACCGGGCCGGCAACGTCTATGTCGCGGATCGCCACAACCATTGCGTGCGCCGCGTCGACGGCGCCTCGGGCGTCGTCACGACCTTTGCCGGCACCGGCGCCGCGGGCTATGCCGGCGACGGCGGTCCGGCAGCACGGGCCGGGCTGGCCGAGCCGAACGGGCTCGGCTTTGACCCGCGGCAGAGGCATCTGTTCATCGCCGACGTCGCCGACCACCGCGTGCGGGTCGTCGACCTCGCGACCGGGGTGATTTCGACCTTCGCCGGCACCGGCGAGGCGGCGCACAGCGGCGACGGCGGACCGGCGGCGGCGGCAGGGGTGTTCGGCGCCCGCGCAGTCAAGGCCGCCGCCGACGGCACGGTGTACATCCTCGAACGCCAGGGCAGCACCCTGCGCGCGGTCGCTCCGGGGACCGGGATGATCGCCACGGTCGCCGGCACCGGAGAGCGCGGCTACCGCGGCGACGGCGGGCCGGCGCACGCCGCGCTATTCGACGCGCCCAAGGAATTCGCGCTCGACCCCAGTGGCGACATCCTGGTCGTCGACACCGAAAGCCACGCGATCCGGCGCATCGACGCCGCGACCGCCGTCGTCGAGACCATTGCCGGCGGGCACAAGGGTCCCGAAGGCGACGGCGGCCCGGCGACGATGGCGGGGCTCGGCCGCCCGCACGGCGCCGTGGTCGGCCCCGACGGCGGCATCTATGTCGGCGACACCGAAAACCACCGCATTCGCAAGCTGATGCGCAACCGGTAAGGTGCGCGCGACCGCTTGCCGGCACGGCGCTGGGCGACGCCGCCTAGAGGCGGGTCGTCGGCCCTCCGAAGCGGAGTTCTTCACGCCCCCTGAGGGCGTCCCCTCGCCGAGCAGTGCGTCAAGGAATTATCGGCGTCACGAAACGTCATTCCGGGGCGGTCCGAAGGGCTGAGCCCGGAACCCAAGAACACCTACATTTCCAATGCGTTCGCAGCCCCGTGTTCATGGGTTCCGGACTCGTGGGCTGCGCCCCCGCCCCGGAATAACGACGCCTGACGTTTCCGCCCATGTTCCAAGACCCGGGCAGGCGCGATCCCGAACCCGGCCGCCTCACAAATTGCTCAGCGGGCCGCGACCTTTGGCGAAATCGGCGAAACCACCGAGCACTCGATCTTTTTCTTGCGCAGCTGGGCGCATGCGCTTTGCGCCTCCAAGGGCGTGAAATTCAAGAGTCGCGCGCGGTAGAGGCGGTCCTTGCCGGCCTTGCCCGGCTGGACGATCTGCATCGGCTTGCCTCGGGCAATCGACAGGCTCGCTGCGTCGCGCGCCGCCTTCTCTGCGGTCGCCGGGGCGTGAAACGCGCCGAGCTGAATGCCCCAGCGTTCGGCGGCGATCCCCGGCCGCTCCGCCTCGCGCGGCAACGTCGCCGCTTCGGCCCTGCCGACCGGCGAGAGGTGCGCCGCGAGCCGCGCTGCCGCCTTGCTGAAGATGCCGGACTTGGCGTGCGCGGGCGGCGGCGGAACTGCGATGGCCACCTCGGTCGGCGCCGCGACAATCATCGCTGGCGCTGCCGACGACACTGGGACTGGTGCGGTGTGGCGCGCCACCATCGTCGCCGGCGCGACGCCGAGCGAGGCAAACCCCTGGTCGAGCAGCATCCCCATCTCGCGGTCGCGCGTCCCGCCCGAGGTGCCGCCGAGCACGACCCCGATCAGCCGGTGGCCGTCGCGCAGGGCGGAGGTCGCGAGGTTAAAGCCCGACGCGCGGATGTAGCCGGTCTTGATGCCGTCGGCGCCCGGATACCAGTCGAGCAGATGGTCGTGACCGACAATCAGCCGGCCTTGGAAGACGAACTCGCGCGTCGAGAAATAGCGGTATTCGCGCGGGAAGTCGTGGTAAAGCGCCAACGCCAGCTGGGCGGTGTCGCGCGCCGTCGTGTGCTGCATCGGGTCGGGCAGCCCCGAGGCGTTGCGGTAGAAGGTGTTGCGCATGCCGAGCTGCTGGGCCTTGCGGTTCATCAAATCGGCAAAGGCGGGCTCGCTGCCAGCGAGCCCCTCGGCCAACACCGCGGCGGCGTCGTTCGCCGACTTGGTCACGATGCCGAGGATCAGGTCCTGCACCGCCACGGACTCGCCGGGATGAAGGTCGAGCTTGGTCGGCGACTTGCTCGCGGCGTCGACGCTGACCGGCAGGTACTGGTCCAGCCGCAACCGGCCGGTGTTCAGCGCCTCGAAGGTCAGGTACAGGGTCATCATCTTGGTCAGCGAAGCCGGATAGGTGATCGCGTCGGCGTTGGCCTCGCTCAGCACCCGCCCGGTGTCGGCATCGAGGACAATCGATTCGCCGACCGGGGCCGGCGCAAACCCGACCGTCCCGAGGTGAAGATGATGCCGCACATGCTGCGCCGCCTCGGCCATGCCACAGCCCACGCCGGCGGTGACGGCGGCAGCGAGCGAGACGACAAGCGAAATTTTCGAGAGACGCGAGCCGCCCCCGCGGCTCCCGTCGCGCTGCTTTACGACTGTCAATGCAACCCCCAATTCCCCCAGGATGCGCAAAATCAGCGTCCGCGCGCAAGCATTGCAGACGGCAGCCGGAAAAACCAGCAAAACCATCGGCGGCCCAGGACTTTTTCCTTTGCGAAGTCTTCAACGCGACAGGTCTCGTCTCGGCGACCGCAGCCCACACCCGCCGCCACGGGCGCCGACCGGCCACCGGCGGAATTTTGTGCAATGCACAATTTTTGTTGCAAAGAGGGGCAGTTTCAGCCTACAAAAGGATCGTGCATCGCAGCAACCATGATGCGCTCAGCGAGGAACAGAGATGGAAAGCAAAGGCAGACGCGCCCCGCGCCTGGCGGCGCCGGCCGAGACTTCGGCTCCGCTGGCACCGCCCGCGCCCACCGACCCGGTCAACACCGAATGGATCGAGGAAGACACCGCGCCGCCGCCGGAATCGGCGGTGCCGCCCGCCCTGCCGCCGCCGGTGGCTGCTCCGGCATCCGCGGCCGCCGCCGACACGCCGTCTCGCGCCGCCAACGGCGCGCTCGATGTCTTCGACCTCATCGCCGAGGCGCGTGCGGCACTTGCGCGCGGCGCCGAATCGATGAACGACGAGCTTGCGAGCTTTGCCCGCCACAGCATCGACGCGACCGCCCACACCGCGATCCGCTGGCTCGGGGTAAAGACCTGGGCCGAGGCGGTCGCGGTCAACACCGGGTTTGCCCGCACCAGCTTCGACCAGTGGCTCGACAGCACCGCCAAGGTGTCGGAGCTCGGCGTCAAGCTCACCCTCGAATCGTCAAAGCCGTTCGTCAGCAAGCTCGGCGGCATCTGGAGCGGCCCCCAATCCCGCTGATCGGCCGCCCGTGCGGCGGCGCCGCGGACGGGGCCGGCGCAACTCCTAGTGGTCAGAGTTTAACATTTGGTGCCGCCGTGTGTTTCCGTCATTTCCGCGAAAGCGGGGGCGACGAAGGAGAGAAGGCACCATTCGTCCTGACTACTGGTGGCGCCGGGCCGGTTCGACGCCTGCCACTACCCGGCCGAGGCGCCGGCGTCGGCGCCGGCCCCGTTGGCGGCGTTCGCCTAAGCTCTCTGGGGACCCGCGACGCGCCGGCGTCGGAAACCCAGGCGGCCGCTATTCCACCGGGACGCGCAGCGCGATCGCGCCAAAGCTGTCGCCGCGCGCCTTGGCATAGCCGCCGGCGAAACCAAGGCAGACAAGCCCGATCGCCAGCACCACGGCACCCTGGAACAGCGGCTGAAAGATCAGCGCCGTATGCGGGACGATCGCGATCGAGGCGATCAGCGGCACCGCGATGACGATCGAGACGATGGCGGTCGCGATCGCCAGCGGCTGAGCGAGGATCGGCGCCGCCCATTGCGCCTCGCGCCAGCGCGGATGCAGTTTCAGGTTCAACACGCCGACCGCGAGCGCCAGCCACACCAAGAGCACGGCGATCGAGCGCACCGCCACCCCCATCGCCCAGCCGACATATACCGCCTGCGCCAAAAAGGCGGTGCTGAGGACGGCGTGCAGAACGAGCCCGGCGAGCGGCACCTTGCGCTTTGAGGTTTCGGCGAACACCGCCGGCAGCATGCGGTCCTGACCGTAGGCGAACGCAAAGCGCGACGCGACCATGAAGCCCGGCGCCAGGGTCTTGCCGACGATCAGCGCCACCGCGAAGTTGAGCGCCACGCTGACCCAGTTGGGTGCCACCAGCCCGACCAGCCCAGGCGCTGTCGCATAGTTGGCCTTTCCGGCCTTGATCAGCCCGACGACCGCCCACCAGGGCGCGGCATGAAACAGCGCTACCGCGACCCCGGTGAACAGCACCAGCGCCACGACAAAGCCGTAGATGATGCCGCGCGGCAATTTGCGGTGCGGGTCGCCGACTTCGCCGCCCAAGGCGGGCCCGGCGCCAAGCCCGGCATAGGCGAAAACAAACAGCGAGCACACGGCGACAAAATCGAACGCGGCCCCGGACGGGGCGGCCGCTGGCGGCGCCAGCGAGACTTTGGCGAGCTTGCTCGCGGCGGCGACAAAAACGGCTTGCGAGGTCGACAGCCCGATCGCGCAGATGACGAGCGCCGTCGCGACGATCACGAACAAGAGGACCGTGACAAAGAGCCCGTAGCGGTGCACGCCGGCGGCGTTGACGGCATAGGTGGTCCAGATCGCCGCGAGCCCGCACAGCAGATGCCCGCCTGGCGACAGCAGGGCCGCGCCGAGCGCCGGGCTCAAGCCTAGGACGGCCTGCCCGAGAAAGGTGCCGAACGCAAAGGCGAGAACCCCGGCGCCGGCGGGCCCCGTCGCCCACCACAAAAATGTCACGAGAAACCCGATCGGGACGCCAAGGCTGCGCGCGATCCAAACGTATTTCGAGCCGGCGCGCGGCATGACCCGCGAAAACATCACAAAGAGATAGGTCTTTGGCAGCATCAGAATGCCGGTGACGAACATCGCCAGCGGCACCAGGCCGCGGATGCCGGGGTAGACCGCGAGGCTCTGCGTCGAGACAAAGTTGATGCCGGCACCGTATTCGGCCGCCACCGCCGAGGCCGTGACCGCGAGCACCCCCAACACCTTGGCGAGGCGAAAATCGTGCGCCGGTTCCACCGCCGGGGTGTAGCTGTGGGTCACGGGGTCCCTCCTGTTCGGACGGCGGCGCCGGTTTTTCTTTTGCGCTCGATCCTGTATTAACGATCACCAGCGGCCGGGTTGCAAGCGCGCCCGGCCGTGCCGTTCCGCCGGAAGCCGGCCCCGCGCTGTCCGGTCGGCAGCCTCTCGTCTTGTTCAATCTGGAACCATGACCCTGGGCACAACGTTGGCGCGCACTGGGGAGGGTTTCAACGGCGCAGACCGCAGGAGCCACCGTTGATGAACAAAATTTATGCCGCCGCCGCGATTTTGTTGGCAGCGACGCTGACGACCGCGAACGCGCGGGCGGAGATCGTGGTCGGGCCGGGGTTCGGCACCGCGTGTGCCGAGGGCGGCTGTCCGCTTTATAGCGGCTCGGTCAACGCCATTGGGGCGAGCTCGCTCGATCTATACCAGAGCTCGACCGGTCCGGTCGGCCTTTCGGCGCTGATGCTGATCCTTGCCGTGCCCAACAACCCGGCAAACTCGCTGACCGCGAACCCGGTGACGGACGCCCAGCTTCACGTGCCCGCTACCAACTCCGCATCGACCCCGGTCACGGTCGGCGGTCTTAGCGGTGAAACCTTGATGACCCACGGAGACGTTTACGGAAACCTCAACCTGATCGAACCGAGCATCATCGGCTTCAACCAGCTTCAATCGGCCGACTACGCGCTCTTCCCGACGACCTACAGCGCCGCCACGAACCCGATCAGCAACTTCTCCCTCTATCAGATACCCTTGCAGACCAGCACGACCTTCGCCGGCGGCGACCTGATCAACATCGATTTCACTTCGCTGCCGACCGGCACCTTTGCGCTCGGCTACGGCACCCCGTCCCTGACCGTGACCGGCACCTCGTTTGCCGAGGCGGGGGTGAGCGGTATCTCAGCGGTGCCGATCCCGGAGCCCGGCGCCTTGGCGCTGCTGTTGGGCTTTGCCGCGCTCGGCCTCGCGGCGGCAAAGCGGTCGCGCTGACCGAAGGCGCGCCCGACCAAAGCCTTGCCTTCGCTGCGGGTGCGTGCACAATTCGCCCACCCTCTCGGGGGGTGACAGGCGGCCAGGCTCCGCCGCGAATGCGAGGACGAGATGAAGGCGCTGGTCGCGGTCAAGCGGGTCATCGACTACAACGTCAAGATACGGGTCAAGGCCGACCACAGCGGCGTCGAAACCGCCAACGTGAAGATGTCGATGAACCCGTTTGACGAGATCGGCATCGAGGAAGCGCTCCGGCTGCGCGAGGCCGGGATCGTCAGCGAGGTCGTCGCGGTGTCGCTCGGTGCGGTGCAATCGCAGGAGACGATCCGCACCGCGCTGGCGATGGGTGCGGACCGCGGCATCCTCGTCCAGACCGACGCTGAATTGCAGCCGCTCGCCGTCGCCAAACTGCTGAAGGCGGTGATCCTCGACGAAAAGCCCGAAATCGTGATCCTCGGCAAGCAGGCGATTGACGACGACTGCAACCAGACGGGGCAGATGCTGTCGGCATTGCTGGGGTGGCCGCAGGCGACCTTCGCCTCGAAGCTCAGAATTGCCGACGGC
>Ga0210390_10003443_pt1 | contig 13579 bp, 8 predicted proteins | sample IncBWH11OmetaG_FD_161050 | JGI IMG/M metagenome (GOLD analysis project Ga0210390, IMG submission 161050) | Forest soil microbial communities from Barre Woods Harvard Forest LTER site, Petersham, Massachusetts, United States - Inc-BW-H-11-O ...
TCACGATGAACGGGTCGCTACCACCGAGCTCCATCACGGTGGGTTTGATCTCGTCGCCGCAAATAGCGGCGACCGATTGTCCGGCGGGTTCGCTGCCGGTCAGCGTGGCCGCCTTGACCCGGGGGTTCCGCAGGATGGCCTCGACGGCGCTGGACGACACGAGCAGCGTCTGGAAGCAGCCCTCCGGAAAACCACCGCGGCTTATGACGTCGGACAGATACAGCGCCGACTGCGGCACATTGGAGGCGTGTTTGAGCAGGCCGACGTTGCCTGCCATCAGCGCGGGCGCGGCGAACCGGACGGCCTGCCACAGCGGGAAGTTCCACGGCATCACGGCCAGGACCACACCTAGCGGTTGGTAGCGGATGTAGGCCCGCTTCGCGCCGACCTTGGAAGCCTCGGCGGGCTCGTCGGCCAGCAGCTTCTCGGCGTTCTCAGCGTAATAGCGAAAACCCTTGGCGCACTTGATTGCTTCGCCCTTGGCCGATTTGAGGGTCTTGCCCATTTCGAGGGTCATCATCGCCCCGACCTCGTCGGCTTCCTTCTCCAAGAGGTCCGCGGTGGCGTTCGCCCACTCGGCGCGCTGAGCGAACGTGGTGGAGTGGCGGTAGTCGAGGAACCGCTCGTGGGCACGGGCGATTGCCGCCTCGACTTCATCGTCTGTTGCCGGGGTGAAGGTCTTGACGGTCTCACCGGTGGCCGGGTTGATGGTGGCGATGGACACGCTGACATCCTTTCCAGTGAGTGGGTCTGCAAAACGTGCGGTGTCCAGCCTGCCACTATCCTGGCCCGCGGAGGTGACGGATGATTACAGCCGCGCAACTAATGGTGAAATGCCTGGAGAACGAGGGCGTCGACGTGGTCTTCGGGCTACCGGGAGAGGAGAACATCCGCTTCGTACAAGCGCTGGCGTCGTCCAATATCCGCTACGTGCTGACCAGGCACGAGCAGGCCGCGTCATTCATGGCCGAGATGTACGGGCGGGTCACCGGACGCGCGGCGGTGGTGTCGGCCACCCTGGGCCCCGGCGCCATCAACATGCAGCTCGGTGTCGCCGATGCCACCACCAACAGCACGCCGATGGTGGCGATCTCCGCCCAGGTCGGTCAGAATCGCCAGTACAAGGAGTCGCACCAATACGTCGACCTGGTGTCGATGTTCGCCCCGATCACCCGTTGGGCCGCCGGTATCCCGACCGTGCAGGCCATCCCGGAGATGCTCCGCAAGGCGTTCAAACTCGCCGAAGCCGAACGCCCGGCCGCGGTGTACCTCGCCGTACCGGAGCACATCGATGCAGATGAGGCCAACTACGACTTGACGCCGTTGCCGCGCAACGTCGTCCGCGCCGACGCGCCGGCCTTCCGTCAGGTGGCACGTGCGGTGGACATTTTGCGTGAGGCCAAGCGGCCGGTGGTGCTGGCCGGCCACGGCGCGGCCCGCGCCGACGCGACCGCGGCGCTGGTGCGGTTCTCCGAGGAATTCCACCTCCCGGTGGCCAACACGTTCCACGGTAAGGGCGTCATGCCCGACGACCACCCCAACAGCATCGGGACCCTGGGGTTCATGCGACACGACTACGTCAACTTCGGGTTCGACAACGCCGACGTCGTCATCGCAGTCGGCTACGAGCTGCAGGAATTCGATCCGGTCCGGATCAACCCCAACGCCGACAAGAAGATCATCCACATCCATCGCTTTCCCGCCGAGGTCGACATGCACTATCCCGTCGACGTCGGGATCATCGGCGACATCAGCGCCTCACTCGACGCAGTGAACGAGGCGCTGGACGGCCATAGCTACGATGCCGATCCAGAGATACCCGGCTCCGGCCTGCTCAACGAGGAATTCGCTCGGGGACAACAGGATTCGCGATACCCGCTGGCGCCCGCTCGGGTGGTCGCTGACACCCGCGCCGCACTGGGCCGCAGCGACATCGTCCTGGTCGACACGGGTGCGACCAAGATGTGGATGGCCCGGCTCTATCCCACTTACGAACACAACACCTGCTTGGTCTCGAATGGCTTGTCCACCATGAGTTTCGCGTTGCCAGGAGCCCTTGGGGTCAAGTTGGCACGGCCCGAGTCGAAGGTGCTGGCCGTGGTCGGCGACGGAGCGTTCTTGATGAACTCGCAGGAGATCGAAACGGCCGTTCGTGAACGGATACCGCTCGTCGTATTGATCTGGGAGGACGGCGGTTACGGTCTCATCGAGTGGAAGATGGATCTCGAACTCGGTGAGCACTACTACGTGAAATTCGGCAACCCGGACATCGTTGGCTACGCGGAAAGCTTTGGCGCCAAGGGTTATCGAATCAACAGCGCCGATGAACTGTTGCCTACGTTGACGGCTGCGCTCGACGACGACGGTGTTTCGCTGATCTGCTGTCCGGTCGACTACTCCGAAAACCTGCGATTGACCGATCGGCTCGGTGAGCTCGACGAGACGCTCTAGCCGGCCGACATCGGCCGCAGGTAGCTGCCTTCCAGCGTGCGATGCCACCAGGCGTGATCACGGCGCAATTCCGCGGCGGTGGTGAAGCGGTACCGGTAGAGCTGAGCCCGCACGTATCGCGGCGGGGATCCTGGGAAGGGGTTGTGGCGGAGCAAGCGCAGCGTCGCAGGATCATTCTGCAAGAGCCGCAACATAAATGGTCGCAGCCAGGGGTAGGCGTACCGCGGCGAGATGGCGGCAAACCACATCAGCCAGTCCAGTCGCAGGTGATACGGCGCCCACTGCGCCGGCACGCGGCGCACCGCGCCGGGCTTGCCCTTGAACTCGTATTCCTTCCACGCCGTCGCATCGGTGACCTCCGGCTCGTCGGTCCCTTCGATCACCACCTCCCGGCGGGTTCGGCCGATGGTGCCGAACGCCCCGTACGTGTTGATCAGGTGGTAGGCATTGAACGACATGTTCATCCGCTGTCGGCGCGAAATCATGTTGCGCACCGGGTAGTAGGTCATCATCACGGTCAGCACTGCGAACACGATCACCAGGCTCGCGAACCACGGTGGAACTGCGGCCAGCGCCGGCGGTTTGGGGATGGGCAGCACCGCGGCCGCCGACGACGCGTCAATCACGCTGCAGCCCAGCAGGATCGTCAACCAGTTCAGCCAGGCGAAGTTACCGGAGACCACCAGCCAGAGCTGGGTGATGACGACGATCGCGCCGGCGATGCTGGCCACCGGCTGCGGGGCGAACAAGCCGAACGGGACGATCAGCTGCGCGAAATGGTTGCCCAGGACTTCCACCCGATGCAGTGGCTTGGGCAGGTGATGGAAGAACCAGCTGAGCGGCCCCGGCATCGGCTGGGTTTCGTGGTGGTAGTACAGCGCGGTCAGATCGCGCCAGCACGAGTCGCCGCGAAGCTTGATCAGTCCCGCGCCGAACTCGAGTCGGAACAGCAGCAACCGGGCCAGCCACATCGCCAGCAGCGGTGGCGCCACCCGGTCGTTGCCGAGGAAGATCGCCAGGAAACCGGCCTCCAGCAATAGCGACTCCCAGCCGAACGAGTACCACGTCTGGCCGACGTTGACGATCGACAGGTACAGCACCCACAGCAGCAGCCACAAAAGCACCGCAGCCCATAACGGCAATACGCCGGCCAAGCCCACCGCCATCGCCGCCGATAGCAGCGCACCCAGCCAGGCGACCGTCGCAAAGAACCGATCGGAATAGTGGACGTGGAAGACGCTCGGCGTCTGCCGGAACGATTGCCCGGCCAGATAGCGGGGCACCGGCAGCAGCCCGTGCTCGCCGATCAGCGCCCGAAACTGTCGTGCTGCCGCAACAAACGCGAAGACATAAACGACCGCGATGCCACGCTCGAGTATCAGTCTGCCCAACCAATACTCCGGTGCGTTAAACCATCCCATGTCCGTCACTCCTGGAGACGGTGGACGTCGGACGGTGGACGTCCGTGATTATCCTCCCGCGTGCACCGCCGGCCCGGGTGAAAACCGCTCGTCAGGAGTCGGCTTTGAGGACCGCCGGAACTCTGATGTCGTCTCGGACGAGCTCTCCGGGAAAGCACGGCGAAACGCCGGTGATCGTCGGTGGATTTTTATTGTGGCCAGCCGCGACGATTTGGAGACTGTACCCATCCGGCGCATAACCGAATCGGTTCGGTTTCCGGAACCCGTCGCGTTCGCGCACGTACCAGCCCCAGCGCTGCCAGATCTCACCGGCCTTGGCGATCATCGCGTCCGGGTCGGTGTCCGGCGGAAAGATCGCGTCGCGGATATCGGAGAATTCGTTCGGCGGGACGCCGGTCGGCTCGTCGTTGCACGGCGTATTGCCCGAGCCTGCGTAGCGGGCGCGGTCGAAGACCGTTCCCTTCGGCAAGGCTTCGAGGGTCTTCTTCAGATACCCGAGCACGGTGTCTTGGGCTTGCTGCTGGCTGGTTGGGACGACGGGTCGCCCCGACGGAAGGGGAGGTCCAGGTGGGCGGTGCTGGCCACAGGCTGCGACGATCGCGATCACCAGGAGTGTTGCCACTCGGGAAGTGGTGCCATTCATCTGTCCTCGCTACCTCGGCCCGACCAGCCGCGGAGGCGCCACCCCGGCGATGACGGCGCCCATGTTGGCCAGTGCGATGTTCTGCTGATCCCAATAGCCGCTGTGAGCGCCGACGCTCGGCAGGCCTACCGGGCCGGCGGGTCCGGGGTCGGCCGCCAACCCGCGGGCACCGAAGTGCGGCGCCGTCGGATCGGGTCCCAGCGTCCATTCGCTGAGCACGCCGCTGATGCCGACGATGTCGTGAGTTGCGCGCATCGCATATACGTGGGCGCCGGGATCCAGGCCGAGCCCGCCGACGTGGTCCACCAGCATGCCGGGGCTGCCAACCGCGATGACGTTGTCGGCGTCGAGGTGATGTCCACCGGAAGCGGCCGCGCCAACCAGGGTCGAGCCGTAGCTGTGGCCAATGACGGTGTCGATCGACGGTGGTCCGACGTGTGAAGCGCGCAGCCCGCTTTCGAACGCGTCCAAACGGCCGGCACCTTCGCGAGCGGGATCAGGGAAGGCCGCCTGGCTCAAGTCCATGGGACGGTCATAACCCATCCACGTTGTAATTGACACATCCTTGGCGCCAAGAGTCTTGTCCGCGGCATGCGCCGCGTTGTACATCGCGACCGCTCTGGCGTCGCTGAACGGTAGACGGGTCAGGTCCTGGCCGGTGCCCGGGACGAATATGCCAATGCGTTTGGCGTAGTCCGGGTTCCCGATGGCCACGGCCCCATGGCCGGCGTCGTCGAGGAATCCCAAGAAGCGACTCACCCCGTCGGTGCGGTCCAGATCGGCCTGTACCGCCTGATATCCCGCCAGGTTGCGCCGGGCCGCCGCCAGCTGCGATTGCAACGCGTAGAGCGCCCCGTCGTCGAAGTTGCGGCCGGCCGTCATCTCGTCGAGGCTGTGCTGCATCCGGTCGACGTCAGCTTCGGCGTGCTGCTCGAGCTCGCGCAGGTGCAGCCGGTTGTAGTGGTCCTTTCCCAGATGATCCGTTGGTTCCCAGGGCATTCCGGCGTGGTTGCCGATGGTGTGGTCTTGACTGTAGAGCCAGTCCTTTTCTTCCGGGGTGAGCCGATTCCATAACTCGTTGAACGTGTTCGGGTCCTCGGGCAGCGGCTCGGACAGCGATACCTGAATGCTAGGACGATTGTCGTGCGGTCCAGGTGGGATGGGCGCGTCGCCGTCGGCCATGTTGATCGCCGTTGCCAGCTCGGCGTCGATTGCGTTGGCCTCGGTCATAATTGCGTCCAGCCTTGGCTGGAGCTGCATTTCGGCGATGAGGGCTGCTGTCGGCGGACCGTTGAACGTCGCACACGGCCTTACTTTGTTGCTCAGCCCGTCGATGGTCATCTGCAGTTCGGCGGCATCGCGGCGCAGTGCGCGCAACTCGGACTGGACCTGCTCGATGCCGTCGGCAGCCTTGCCGGCTGCGCGGGCCACCGCCAGTGCCTCGTTGCCGTGCGCGTCGAGGTCTTGGCGGATTGCGGCGTTGGTGTGCTTGCGGGCCTCGGCTGTTGCGCCCTCCCAGGTGTCGAACACCGCCAACGCGCCCAGTTGACGCGATGCCTCGAGGGTGGTGTGCCCGCGCGCGTTGGCCGCGTGGAACACCCCCCGCACCGCCTCGGCGTTCCATCGATCAATATCGGCCACGGGCAACGTCACGAGTTATCCGGTAGCAGCATTGAAGATTGGCCACAAGTCAGCGGCTCACCGAATTGCTTATCGGACGGATTTGTGCCGCGACGTCGCCGAGGCTACCAGCGCCGCAAGGGAAATCAGCGCCAGCAGTTGCACGCCCGCGGAATGCCCGGCGTAGCCGTCGACCGCACGCCACGGATGCCGGGACAGCGCCGCGCCGGCCAGGATCAGCCCGCCGGCGCTCAACCACACCGTGATCACGTCACGCCGTCGGGGCCGGTCGCGCAGGGCCCACTGCAGGCCGAGCGCGGTGCCGAACACCAAAGCTCCTACCACTCCGGCGATCACCGCCCCGGCCGTCAGCACCGCCGGCGCCGCCCAGGGCCCGGGTGCCCACGGTCGGGCAGCGGGGTCGTCCAGGCGTCGACGGCGCGCTGGCCACCACGCCATCAAGGCCAACAGCGGCAGCAGCGCCAGCCCGCCGGCCAGGCCGGCGCGATAAAGCGAGTTGGGCGCAAAGGTGAGCGTGATGGTGCCCGACGTTCCCGCCGGCACCACCCAGCCCTGCTGCCAGCCGTTCACGGCCACCGGGGTGAGCCGAGTCCCGGTGCTGGTGTGTGCGACCCAACCGGCGTTGATGCTCTCCGGCACGACCAGGACCCGCGACGCCGCCGCTGCCGGTACACGGACCTCGCGGCGGGCCGGGCCCCATGCCCCGGTGGCAGCGGGTGTGGCTGTAGCAGTGGGCGATTCGGCTGCGAGCGGTCCGGAAAGCTGCGCGCCGTCGACGAAGAATTGCGGCCCGGGACTGATCAATAGCTCTTGCTGACCGGTCGGCAACTGAATCGGCTGCCGGTCGCATGGCTGTGCGTTCACCGGCGCGCCGTCCAGCAGCGCGCCGACCGTGGTGTGGATCGATGTGTGCACGAACCGGCCGGCGATCGCGATCACCGGCCCGTGCGCGCAGTCGACGCTGACCGTGCGGGCGCGGTTGCGCGCGGCATCGGCGGGGGCAACCGGTTTGCCGTCGGCGCCGAGCACCGCGATCTCGGCCAGTCCGGGTGGCTTCAACTGGTCGAAACCCAGTGCGGTGCGGTCGATAACATCATCCCAGTCCAGCAGGCTGACCGTGACGGTGTCGGTGACGCGGGATTTCAGTGGCAGGCTTTGTGAACCTTTCACTTCGCGGACCTGCGGACCGTCCCCGAGGTCGACGGCGACCATGGTCGGGTGCGTGGGTACCGACGACCGGCTGGGAACCAGCCGTAACCCGGTCACCTCGGTTGGCCGGGGCAAGGTGAGGGTCAGCGTCGGGGGCGTCTTGTGCTGCACCACCCGCTGCGGTGCTGTCCATGCGGTGGTCGGATCGCCGTCGGTGGCGGCGTACGCGGAGCCGAGAACGTCGACAAGATCGGAGTCGCCGCGCGCGCGAGTGGTATCTGGTTCGGCGATCAGGTCGGCAAGTTTGGGTCCCGGCCGCGCGCGCACCCATACCGTTGGTAGCGCTGAAACGGGTTGGGGCACAGTCAGTGTGCGGCTGAACGTCACCGATGTTTCCGGCGTCAGCGCCATCGAGGCCGCACACTGCGTGGTCGCCGGGTCTCCTGGCCCCTCAGCGCAGCCCGGCCGGCCGAGCAGCTCGGAACCCAGGTCCCACCGCGCGACGGCCGCGTTCGGCGGGGGGCTGGGAACCAGCGCGGTGTGGCGTAAGTCGACCGGGTGTGCGAATCCGGAAGCGTCGTACTGGGTGATCGACAAGTCGGTGATCGCGAACTGCACCCCGGCTGAGCCGTCGTCGGTGGCGATCGCGGTGATCCGCACCCACGGGGTCTCGCCGTACGGCAGCGCCGCGGTAATCGGTTTGCCGGCCTCGTCGAACCTCAGCGTCGTGGTGCCGTTGGCGGTGGCGACCTCGACCCTGCGGACCTGTGCGCCGACGGCGGTCGCGCTGGGCGTGATGGTGATGACGCTGTTGGTCACCGGATGGTCGAAATCCACCTGCAGCCATTGGCCGACGGCGGACTGCAGCCCGTTGGACACCCACGCGGTCGCCGAATCACCGTCGATCGCGGCGGCGGGCGAGGTTGCCGGCGCGACGTCGGGTAGCGCAGTGGCGTCCGACGACGAACTGGACGCCGTCAGGCGACCACCGGTCCATCCGCCGTACACGGTTTCAGCGCCCGGGGCCGGGTAGTCGGGCACCCGGTTGAAGGTGTGCCGTGTGTCGCCGACGGCGCGGATCGCCGACGAGTGGTCATCGACGCGGCCGTAGTCGGTTTCCCGGGCCACCGGCGTATCGGTCACGGTGACCCCTGTCCCAGCGGGTATCGGCAGCCCTGCGCGTTCGGCGTCTGCGGTCATCAGCACCGGACCCAGCGGAGGCTGACCCGCCAGCCGACGGCGCTCGTCGAGGCGCAGCAGCACTTCTGGCCCGCCGTCGATGCGGGCCAGCCGGTCGGTGTCGGTCAGGTAGGGGGCGGCGGGATCGCCGGTGGCCGCGGCAACGCGGTAGATCTCCACAGCGGGATAGCGGGGTCGCAATCCGCTATCGGTGATGAATCCCGACACCGGACCGGGCCCAACCGGTGCGCCGAACTGCGCGACCTTCGCCAGGCGCGGCGATCCCGTGATGGCCCGGTGCACCAGAATCGGCCGCGCCGAACGCGACGTGTCGGGATCTAGGTCGTTGCGCACAACGATGTACGAAATGCCTTGGCGGGCAAGAGTATCGGCCAGGCCAGCGGAAGGTCGGCCCGCCGCGAACAGCCGTTGCACCGAATCCAGCGCCCGGATAGTTTGCGGCGGGGTCAAGGGGATCGAGTCGCGAACGCCCCACGGGCTGTTACCGAGAACCTGCAGCGGTTCGTCGTGGCTGCTGCCCCAAAGCTGGGTGGCGAACGGTGCGCCGGGAACCACGAGCACGCGGCCCGCGGTCGGTGCACCGGTGTTGTGTTCGGATAGCCAGTCGGCGGCGTCATGCCAGTACCGGGGTATCGCACTGAACGTTCCGGGCGGGGTGATCCGACCCGTCCATGCCAGCGAGGTGCCGGCCATCAAGGCGGTCAAAATCACGATCGCGACCGCAATCCGCTTGTCGCGCTCCGGGTGAGCGAACGCGTGGACCCACTCGACTTTCGGCGCGGTCCCTGGGAGCGGGATCCGGCCGAGCACCTCAGCCAGGCCCAGCACGATCGGGATCCGGATCACCGACTCCAGCTTGTGCACGTTGCGCAGCGGCGCTCCGGCGGCGTCCAGGAAAGCCTGCACGTGATGGGCCAGCGGTGAGCCGAGCCCGCCGCTGTATCCGGCGGCCAGCAGTACCACCCCGACCAGCAGCATCGTAACCAGCCGGCCCTGCGCGGGTAAGTCTCTGATCGCAAGGCCGGCCAATCCGGCCGCCGCCACCAGGCAGGTGGCCAGGATGGCGACCGATCCGGTGACCAGCGAGGCACCCGCGGTCGCGTCGGGCGCCACGAACGGAGTCCAGCTGTCGGTGCCGCGCAACACTTCGACCAGCGACGTCCATTGCGTCGTCACGCCGGACGACTCGATGAAGTCCAGAAACGGCGGGCTGATCCGGGCCATCAGGATCAGCGCCACCAGCCACCATGTCATCGCCAAGGCCAGGGCCAGCAGCCACCAACCGGTGTAGCGCCACCACCGGCGGTTGGGCCGGTGGCAGGCCCACCAGATCACCGCGGGCAGGCAGCCCGCCAGGGTTGCGATCGCGTTGACCGCTCCCATCAGCGCCACGGCCACCCCAGCCTGCCCGGCGAGGCGGCGCAGCGACCGGTCGGCGTCGCCGCGCAGCGCCAGAATGGTGGGCAGCAGCACCCACGGCGCCAGCATGATCGGCAAGGTTTCCGACGAAATCGACCCCAAGGTGGTCAACACCCGAGGCGAAAGCGCGAACGCCGTCGCCGCGATCACGCGCGATGTCGGGCTGCCGATACCGAGCGCCTCAGCGACCCGCAGCAACCCCCAGAAGCCGACGGTCAACAGCAGCGCCCACCACAGCCGCTGGGTCATCCAGCCGGGCAGCCCCAGCAGGTGTCCGGCCAAAAAGAATGTCCCGTGCGGAAACAGGTAGCCGTAAGCCTGGTTCTGCGCCTGCCCGAACGGCAGTTCGCTGTTCCACAAATTCGTCGCCCGGGCCAGGAAGCGCAACGGGTTGGCGGTGAGGTCGAGCTTGGTATCAGGGGAGATCCGTCCGGGGGAGGCGGCGAAGCTCAACGCCAGCGCGACCGTCGCAACCAACCACAACCAGCGTCGCGACAGGGGCGGCATGACCTCAACGGGCGCCGGCTCGGCCCGCACTGCCCGAGTGTGACTGCCCGGCTCCTCAACGGGCCGTTCCCCGGCCCGCATCGCCGGGCGCTAGCTGCGGTTGCCGTACTCGACCCGGTTGAGCACCGACGACTGCGGGTCGCCGCCGGGAAGGGGTGGTTTGGTGTCCTGCTGCACCATCAACGTGATCCCGAAGATCGCGGCTGCGCCCAGCAGCAGACCGACCACGACACTGGCGGCGGCGGGCGCAACGAAGCGATTCATAGCTGCAAACTAGCAGAGGATGCAGAGGACGAGGTCGCGGCCGGTAGCCCTGGGCAGGTCAGGCCATGACAGCATGGCCTGATGGGTTTCCCGCGCGTTCTGGCCGTGTTCGCCGCCGTCACGGCGCTGATGGCGGGGTGTGGCCACACCTCCGAACGGCCCAAGTCCGCACCGGCCAGCTCGTTGCCGGCCAAGGCGATCCCGCCGGCGCGACCCGCATGCGGCGATCCGGCGGCGATGCTGGCCGCGATGTCCACCCGCGACAAGCTGGCTCAGCTGCTGATGGTCGGAGTGCGCAACGGCGACGACGCCAAAGCAGTCGTGACAGACCACCATGTCGGCGGCATCTTCATCGGCAGCTGGACTGACTTGTCGATGTTGTCGAACGGCATGGTCAAGACCTTGAGCGCGAGCACGGCATTGCCGGTGGCGGTCAGCGTCGACGAAGAGGGCGGCAGGGTAGCGCGGCTGTCGTCGCTGATCGGGCCGGCGCCGTCGGCGCGGGTGCTGGCGCAAACGCACACCGCCGACGAGGTCTACGGCATCGCACTGGACCGTGGTCACCGGATGCGTGGCCTGGGCATCACCGTCGATTTCGCCCCGGTGGTCGATGTCACCAGCGCTCCCGACGACACCGTGATCGGCGACCGGTCGTTCAGCGCGGACCCGGCCGTGGTCACCGCGTACGCCGGCGCATATGCGCGAGGTCTACGTGACGCCGGGCTGCTGCCGGTGCTCAAGCATTTTCCCGGCCACGGGCACGGGTCCGGCGACTCGCACACCGGCGGGGTCACCACGCCGCCGCTCGACCAGTTGCAGAACGTCGATCTGGTGCCCTACCGGACGCTGGTGTCCGCGGCGCCGGTCGGCGTCATGATCGGCCACCTGCAGGTGCCGGGCCTGACCGGCGATCAACCGGCCAGCCTCAGCCCGGCCGCCGTGCAGTTGTTGCGCACCGGGACCGGGTACAAGGGCCCGGCCTTTGACGGCCCGGTATTCAGCGACGACCTGTCCAGCATGGCAGCGATCAACCAGCACTACGGCGTCCCGGAAGCGGTCCTGCGCGCCCTGCAGGCCGGCACCGACATCGCGCTCTGGGTTACCACCGACGAGGTGCCCGCTGTACTGGATCGCTTGGAGAAGGCGTTGGCCGCAGGGCAGTTGACGATGCCTGCGGTCGATGCCTCGGTACTGCGGGTGGCGAAGGTGAAGGGCCCGAAGCCAGACTGCGGGCCGTAAACGCGGCGGCCCGCATACGCATTGCTTACCCTGAAGGCAGACAGACGGCTCGAAGGGGACAGCATGGCAGGTGGTACCAAGCGGTTACCCCGTGCTGTGCGCGAACAGCAGATGCTCGATGCCGCTGTCGAGATGTTCTCCATCAACGGCTATCACGAGACGTCGATGGACGTGATCGCGGCCAAGGCGGAGATCTCCAAGCCGATGCTGTACCTGTATTACGGCTCCAAAGAAGAACTGTTCGGCGCCTGCCTGGACCGCGAGATGACGCGGTTCATTGACGGTGTCCGCGAGGACATCAATCTCGAACAGAGCCCAAAGGACCTGCTGCGCAACGCCATCTTGGCGTTCATGCGCTACATCGACGAAAACCGCGCGTCGTGGATCGTGATGTACACGCAGGCCACCAGCTCGCAGGCGTTCGCCCACACCGTGCGCGAGGGACGTGAGCGGATCATCGCCCTGGTCGCCCGGCTGCTGCAGTCGGGCACCCGGAATCCCGGACCAGACGCTGACTTCGAGATGATGGCGGTCGCGCTGGTGGGGGCCGGCGAGGCGATCGGCACCCGGCTCAGTACCGGTGATACCGACGTCGACGAGGCGGCCGAGCTGATGATCAGCCTGTTCTGGCGCGGCCTCAAGGGTGTGGGGTCCGATCGGGACGCGGCCGAAACCGCCGCCGGGCCGGGCTAGTCGCGGATACACCGATCCACGCCGTGAGCCGCCGCAACGTCGACTTTGTGTGCGCGGTGGTGATCGTTGGGCTGCTGGCCGGAGTTGCCGGATTGGCGACGACGTTGCTGTTGCGTTTCATTCAACATCTCACCTACCACTACACATTCGGATCGCTGCTGGAGGGCGTCACCGGCAGTAGCCCGGTCCGTCGAGCCGTCGGGCCGATGGTCGGTGCAGCGCTGGCTGGGCTGGGCTGGTGGGCACTGCGATCCAGAACCGAGATCCCGGCGCTGTCTGCGGCCATCGCGAGCGGTAAGCGTATTCGCCTATTGCCCTTCGGCGTCGACGCGGCACTACAGGTGCTGGTGGTCGGCTCCGGTGCATCACTCGGCCGGGAAGGGGCTCCTCGCCAATTAGCGGCGGCCCTAGGCGATTTCGCGACTGGATGGCTGAAACGGCTGTCGGCCCGCGACCGTGAGATCCTGCTCGCGTGTGCGGCCGGCGCCGGACTCGGTGCGGTGTATGCAGTGCCACTCGGTGGTGCGCTGTTCACACTGCGCATCATGTTGAAAACCTGGCACCCTCGAGCGGTGGGTGCGGCCTTGATCACCTCGAGCCTGGCTGTCTCGGTTTCCTCCTATGACACCCACAATCAGCCGAATCTTGTTTGGCCCAACCTGCATCTGCCCTACCTGCTGATCGCTTATGCACTGGTGTTGGCTCCGCTGACCTGTGTCGTGGGATTAGCGTTCAATCGCCTCATGGCAGCGGCACAGCGGGCCGCGCTGAACCGATCCTGGCTGCTGATACCGGCGATCGCCGGCGCAGGGTTGTTGATAGGTATCTGTTCGCATTGGTGGCCCGAACTACCCGGCAACGGCCGGTCTATCCTGACCACAACCCTGGCCAGCGGAATGACGCTGACAACAGCGGCGGCGGTTTTGGCGCTGAAACCCCTTCTGACGGCGGT
>Ga0210390_10003444_pt1 | contig 13578 bp, 8 predicted proteins | sample IncBWH11OmetaG_FD_161050 | JGI IMG/M metagenome (GOLD analysis project Ga0210390, IMG submission 161050) | Forest soil microbial communities from Barre Woods Harvard Forest LTER site, Petersham, Massachusetts, United States - Inc-BW-H-11-O ...
AGTTCGTTCACGGCGGCGACCATCAATGGAACGCTGGTGGAGGGAACATCGGGGCCGGCGGTTAGCGCGGACCGCGATTTTTCGGGGTTCCTGACGTTTAATGGGTCGGTGTCGCCTGCGACGATTGCCGGGGTGCAGGATGAAAGCACTTCATCGGCGAATACATCGGCGGAGACGGTGACGGGGACTTACGTGCTTTCCACGACTGGTTCTACGGACGGTAGCGGGACGGTTACGCTGACGTCGCCGAGAGCGTTTACCGGAGCGTTTTATATCGTGTCGCCGACCAAGGTGGCGATGATCACGACGACCGCGGGGGATACGAATCCGGTTTTGGTGATTATTGGGCATTAGTTGCGGGTGGAGGACGTAGCGGAAAGGTGGAGTCAGCAGTTGGAAGTTGGCAGTTAGCAGTTAAAAGCGAGCGGCGCGTGGAAATTTTCACCGCAGAGACGTAGAGGGCGCAGAGAAAGGCAACGACAGAACCAAATGCGACTGCTGCCCGGTTCGATGAACCTGAACCGGCCGCTACACCGTCAAAAGCGAAGTCAAAGTCAAAGTCGCCCGCCTAAAAAAGCGGGCGGTCGCTACAAAGTCAGAAGCAAAGGCTAAGTCAACGGCGCCCACCTAAAGGTGGCCGCTACAAAGTCAAAAGCCTATCCCTCGCGCTTGATGTGATGAGTTCTGGCGCATCGTTTACTAATTAAATTAATAGGCCCAGCGCATCAGGACTGCGCCGGTGGTGTAGCCGGCGCCTACGGCGATCAGGAGGACGAGGTCGCCTTTGCGGAGGCGCTTTTGTTCTACGGCGTCCATCATGCCGAGCGGAATGGTGCCGGCGGTAGTGTTGCCGAAGCGGTCGATGTTCACTAGAACTTTTGAATCGTCCACACCGAGGCGTTCCTGCATGCCGCGAATGATGCGCAGATTGGCCTGGTGGGGGACGACCAGCGCGAGATCTTTGCTCGTGAGGCCGTTGCGTTCGAGGATTTCGACGGCGAGTTCGCTCATGCGGCGCACGGCGTATTTGAAGACTTGTGCGCCTTCCTGATGAACGAAGTGCATGCGGTTGTCTATGGTTTGTTGCGAAGCGGGATGCAGGGAGCCGCCGCCGGGCATATAGAGATTGCAGCCGCCGGAACCGTCGACGTCGTGAATGAAATCGAGGATGCCTTCGGAATCGGAGGCGGCCGGCTCGACGAGGACGGCGCCGGCGCCGTCGCCGAAGAGGACGCAGGTGGCGCGATCTGTGTAATCGAGAATGGAAGTCATTACATCGCTGCCGATGACCAGAACTTTTTTGTGGGCGCCGCTGGCAACGAATTGCGCGCCGACGGTGAGGGCGTAGAGGAAACCTGAGCATGCGGCGGAGAGATCGAAGCCCCAGGCATTTTTTGCGCCGATGCGATCCTGGATGAGGCAGGCGGTGGCGGGGAAAAGCATGTCTGGAGTGACGGTGGCGACGACGATGAGGCCGATATCGTCGGGACTGACGCCGCGGGCGGTGAGAAGTTTGCGAGCAGCTTCGGCGCCCAGATGGGAAGAGGCGACGCCGGGGTCAGCGTAATGCCGCTCGCGAATTCCGGTGCGGGTGCGAATCCATTCGTCGCTGGTGTCCACTCGTTTTTCGAGATCGAGATTGGTGACCACGCGCGGCGGAACGTATCCAGCCACTCCGGTAATTTTTGCGGCGATGCGTCGGCCCATTCATGTCCCCCAGGAAGAAAGAAAAAATTGAATCAAAATGAGTAGCTGGTGATTGTATGCAATCGGACGCAGGTGTGACAAGGGATTGTCGCGATGGTTTGAGAGTCAGTTTCCTGCTATGGCGTCAACCGGGCACTGACTCGAACAGACAGGCGTCACTCGACACCCACGAGGCCTTTCGTCGCGCTGAACAGTTTTAAGGAGCTGTAGCCAATGCCCTTGCGGAAAACGAGATCCACATTTCGAATGTCAGAGATATTTATGGATGGATCGCCGGTTACCACGACCAAATCCGCCTGCTTGCCTTTTGCAATGGAACCGATTCGATCGCCTTGGGCGAGCACCTCGGCGCCATTTTGTGTTGCGATGTGAATCGCATCAACCGGCGAGAAACCGGCTTTCACCAGCAACTCGATCTCGCGCTGGTCGGCGTATCCGGCGACGGTGCCGCCATCGCCAGTAGGGTCAGAGCCGGCGACGAGCATTCCGCCGGCCGCGACAAATTCACGCTCGAAGCGCATCTGCTTCGCGGAAAGATTTGGCAGGGTGATTTTCGACAGCAGGAAGCGGCGGATGGTGAGGTATTCCATCCAACACCGCCAACAGAGCGCGCGCTGCTCGCGGCCTTCCAGTCCTGACATCGGCTGCGGGTCACCGCCGAAATCCTCGTCCACGGCAAGGGTCGAAGTGATTGTGACGTGGTGCTCGATTAGATGATGGATGACGGCCTGCACTGCGGGACTATCTACATCCATATGTTTAGCCAGGTCGGAAATGGCGACGTTATTCTCGGGGCATACGCCGGTCTGTTTGCCCGGGAAAAACTCGGTATCCGCCAAAATGCCGTGTTCGAGGCCATCTATGCCCATGTCGGCGGCATCCGTAAATCCGACGGAACAAAGATGTCCGGTGATTTTGAGACCCTTGCTGTGCGCCTCGTCAATGGCCGCCTGCAATTCTTCGGGCGTGATGTGCATGTAGGCTTTGAACCAGGTGACGCCTTGCGCCGCGGCAGCGTCCACGGCGTGGCGAGCCTCGTCCGCGTTCGCGAGCGGATGCATCTGCGAGAAAAGCACAGGCTGGCCTTCGAGATAGGGCGCGGTGAGTACGATGTCCGGGCCCGGCTGGCGACCAGAATCAATCGCGCGCTTGATGGCGATGTCCGCGGGGAGATCTATGCTACCCGTAGTGCGCATAGTAGTGACGCCGGAGGCGAGATATAACAGGGGAAATGAAACGGGCTGTTCGACCAGGAGACGTTTCGAAGGTGTGTTGTCCGGCGAGGTGGTGAAGAGGTGCTCGTGCAGCATAACCAAACCAGGAAATATAGTCTTGCCCGAGAGATTGATCACGCGCGCACCGGCTGGCACGGCGAGGGAGGCCGTTGGACCGGCGTCCGCGATAGTTCCGTTAGCCAGTATCAGCGTTTGTTCGTCCTGGGCTCGCGCCCCGGTGCCATCAATCACGCGCGCATGTATCAAGGCGATCACCGGCGCGTTCTCGACGATGAAAGCTGATGGTGGCTGTTGCGCCTGGCGAAGATAGTAAGCACGCGAGACATGAACGCTTAACAGAGTGAGTGCGACAATCAAAATCACTAAAAGACAAAAACGAAGGAACCACTTTCCAATCGTGCGGAGGGTGCTCATCAATCGAACCTCTATTGCGCGCCATTCTACTACTCGCCTTGCGTACGCTCACAGAGAATCGTTCATTCGTTGATTCATCAGCTGACTTCTGAGGCTGACCATAACGCCTGGGTAGTCGGGCTATCGGAAATTGACCCACTTTGCATCAGCGGGGAGCGGCCCTCAAGAGCCGATGCTCGCGGCGCGGCGTGGATCTCCGAGCGGGAGTTTGGCATTCCCCTGTGGTGGTGTTACTTGCAGCGGGCGCGGCATGCCTCGCCCCTACGATCGCTGAGCAAGAAGGATTTCGAAGCGGCGCGTGATTAGGGCGGTTTTGCGGAGCATGGCCGCTGCTGAGCAGGATTTATTTTGGCTCAGCTCGATGGCATTGCGGTGTGCTGCGAGACACGAGCGACCAATTGGTCCAACCTGGAAAGTAGCAGCTTCAAGATGGGGGAGTCGTTGGACTTTTTGTAGCCGAAGAGCAACTCGACAGTGGGCACATCTCCTTTGAGAGGACGGCTGGTGAGCGACGCGGGGAGGAAATTCTTTGCGTAAGCGGGTAACAGGCCTAGGCCGCGGGTTGAGGCGATTAAAGACAATCCCATGGTGACATGGTCGGCCTCGTGAGCTGGAGTGATATTGACTCGGGAGCGCTTCAGGTAATTGTCGATTATGGCGCGGAGCACCGGAGCGGTGCGCGAGACGATGACGAAAGTCTCGCCCACTAGATCCCTCGGAGCGATCGACTTGCGCACAGCGAGGCGATGGTTGCTCGGCAAGATCACCATCAAAGGTTCTTTGACAAGAAGGCGGAAAGCCAAGTCTGGCGCGCCTCGTTCGCGTCGAAGAAAGGCGGCATCGATCTTTCCTTGCGAAAGGGCGCCGGCAAGGAGAGGCGAGTATTGACTGGATATCATCACGTCAATGTTAGGCAGTTCGTCGCGCAAGATGCGAAGGGCTTCGGGCATCCAGGTCAATTCGTGGCCGGTGAGAAAGCCGATCGAGAAGCACGGCTTGGAGGGATGAGCGGCGCGGCGAGCAGCTTCGGTTGCGGCCTGAACCTGCGAGAGCACCGAGCGGGCGTGGTCGAGAAAGGCGCGACCTGCGGGCGTCAGTTCGATGCCGCGAGCGCGGCGCGTCAGGAGTTGCGCACCTATCTCGTCCTCAAGATCCCGGATCTGGCGGCTTAAAGATGGTTGCGAGGTGTGGAGTTCTCGCGCTGCTGCCGTTGTGACACTTCCAGCTTCGGCGACCGCGACGAAATAGCGGAGATGTCGTAATTCCATAGTTACTCCCATGCTTGCAGAGCATTGCTCACAGCTTAACAAAGTATGCTCCACGGGCGCTACCACAAGCGGCGTTCCCCATCTAACTAAGCCATAGTGATCTGAGGTACCCAGAGCTGGCTTGGCGGACTTGTCAGTCATGCTCAGCCTGCATGGGTCGAGATCAACGGAGGTGGTGCCATGAGTTCACCAGTTGTTTTGATTACGGGGGCGCTGACCGGCATCGGTCGCGCTGCGGCAGCGGTCTTCGCACGAGAAGGCGCACGTGTGGTTGTGTCGGGCCGCCATGAGAAAGAAGGACAAGAGTTAGTTGGCGAGCTGAAGGGGCTCGGAGCGGAGGCCATTTTCGTTCGCAGTGACGTCCGCAAGGATGAGGACGTGCGCAACCTTGTGGATCAGGCGGTCAAGCGTTTCGGACGCCTGGATATTGCAGTAAACAATGCCGGGACGGAAGGTTTGCGCGGCCTGGTGACGGAACAGACCGCGGAGAGCTATGCGGCCACGTTTGATACGAACGTACTGGGCGTGCTGCTAAGCATGAAGCATGAACTGCGGGTGATGCTGCCGCAGGGGAGCGGAAGCATCGTCAATATTTCTTCAACTTACGGGCATGTGGGCGCTGCGGGAGCGTCAGTGTATGTGGCCAGCAAACATGCGGTGGAGGGGCTGACAAAATCCGCTGCACTGGAAGTGGCGGGGACTGGGGTGCGAGTAAACGTGATCGCTGTGGGCACTACGGATACGGGCATGCTCACGCGGTTCACCAACACAGATGAGAACAAGGCGGCGCTGGTCACAACCGTACCGCTGAAGCGCCTGGCGACTCCGGAGGAGATCGCTCAGGTGATCGCTTTTGTGGGTTCAGCGAACGCTTCGTACATGACTGGGTCGTCTATTCCAGTGGATGGAGGAAAGCTCGCTCACTAATTTCGGGGGTTGCTGTCGATGGAATTGGAGTTTCCGGGCACGGGCACTACGAACAACCGGCGTGCCCTTGCTGCGGCGGGCAGGCATGCCGTGCCCTATGAAGACTTCGGGAGGATTTCGAATCGGTAGGTGATTGCGGCGGTTTTGCGGAGCATGGCGGCTACGGAGCAGTATTTGTTCTGGCTTAGTTCGATGGCGTCGCGGACGGCTTTTTCGTCGAGTTGGCCGGAGAGGCGGTAGAACATTTCGATTTTGGTCCAGACGGAGGGAGGGTCTTGGGCGCGTTCGCCGGAGATTTCGATTTCCAGAGTGGATAGTTTTTGGCGCTTTTTTTCGAGGATTGAGACTACGTCAACTGAGGTGCAGGCCCCTAGGGCGCCCAGGAGTATTTCCATGGGGCCGGGGGCGGTGTTGTGTTTGCGGTCAGCGTCGAAGGGGACGGTGTGACCGGAGGGTAGGGTGGCTTGGAATTCTTCGCGGGCGATCCACTTTACGGTTGCGGTTTGCATGGAGAGGCTCCTGCGGTAGTTGAGTTGCGAGATTTACGGAATAAACTTTAGCGGGGATTGGGTGGGGCGTCCAGTGGTGGGCGGACGGCGCGATGCGTTGCGAGCGGAGCAAAAGATTTAACACAAAGGTCACCGAGGAACGGCGAAGGTAACGGCTTAAAGTAAACAGTTAGGAGTTAGAAACGAGAACGTACTTCTACCGCAGACACGCGGAGGGGCGCAGAGAAGGAGAGATCCTCCGCTCCGCTCCCTTCGCCCCGGAGCTCAGGGCAAGCAGGATGATGGCGCTTGTTGTATTACAGAATTTATTACTAGGAAGTTAGAGTGTCGGAATCGGAGGCGCCTACGGAGGCGGCAATGTGTTGTTGGGGGGCGCGGCGCATGGCTTCTACGAAACCGCGAACGATTTCTGGGTCGAATTGGTTGGCGGCGCAGCGTTCCAGTTCGGAGAAGGCTTCTTCGGGATTGCGAGCTTTTTTGTAGGTGCGCTCGGAAGTGATGGTGTCATAGGCGTCGGCGATGGCGATGACGCGCGCGCCGAGGGGAATCTGATCGGCGGAGAGGCGGTCCGGATAGCCGGTGCCGTCGTAGAACTCGTGATGATGGCGAACCATTTCACGGATGCGATTCATGGCGGCGAGGGGCTCAAGAATTTTCGCGCCGAGTTCGGTGTGAGTTTTCATGGTGGTCCATTCGGTGGCGTCGAGCGGGCCGGACTTGTTCAGAATGGTTTCGGGGATGCCGACTTTACCGATGTCGTGCAGTAGGCCAGCGAGACGGATTTCCTCGACCTCGGCCTGATTCATGCGCAGAGCTTGCGCGATCATGACCGAATACGCGGAAACTTTTTGCGAGTGGCCCTGGGTGTAGCGGTCTTTCGCGTCAATCGCCAGTGCTAGCGAAGTGACGGTGTCCACGACTGCCGGCGGAACGGGATCGCCGGCGACGCCATCGCCGTGTTCGATGAGCGAGCGAGTAAACTGTTCGAGGCGGCGGTAGATTTCGTCGAAGGCATCGGGGCCGGTGGAGAACTGGCGCTTGAGCGTGACGCCGAGATAGGCTTCGAGAACATCTTTTTTCCAGCGTTTGGTGTCTTTGGGGTCGCCTTGCTCGGCGCTGGAAACGGAATTTCCTCCCTGATGTTTCGAGAGGTACATCGAAGAGTCCGCAACCTGAATCAGTTCTTGCGGCGTGGAGCCATGCACCGGGAAACCGGCGATGCCAAAGCTGGCGGTAATATTTTTATCGCGCAGCAGCGGATCGGCAGCAACCCAGCCGCGGAGTTTGCTGGCGAGCTGGATGGCTTGTTCGACGCTGGTTTCGGGCATGAGGATTACGAATTCATCTCCGCCGTAACGGGCGACGACATCGGAGCGGCGGCAATTCTGTTCGAGAATGTGACCAACGCGCTGCAGGACGACGTCACCTTCGAGGTGGCCGTAGAAATCGTTGACGAATTTGAAACGGTCGAGGTCCATGAGGACCAGAGCGAACGGGCGATTGGCGCGGGTGGAGCGCTTCCATTCGGAGGAGAGCGCCTCCATCAGGAAGCGGTGCGTTTTGACGCCGGTGAGGCCGTCGGTGATGGCTTGTTCCTGAGCTTTCTGGAAGATGACGGCATTGTGTAGAGCGCCGGCAAATAAATCGGCGAGAGTGCGGAGGAGGCGAATTTCTTCGTCGGCGAATTCGCAAGGTTTCGAGGATTCGACATAGAGCACGCCGAGCAAGCTGTCCGCGTAGGTGACGGGGAGAGCTATGGCGGAAACCGTTCCGGGGAGGACCGGCGTAGGTGAATCCGGGCCGACGGTGGTGACGGCGGCGATCTGGCCGGAGCGGGCTACGTGGCCTACGAGTCCTTCGCCGAGCAGAATGCGGCGGCCGAGAGCGTCGCGACGCGCGCCGGCTTCGGCCTGGATCTCGAGTTCTTTCGAGGAGTAATCGAGAATGGCGATGCCGATGTGATCGTAGGTGAGCGCGTTTTCGATTTCGGCGGCGATCTTGGCGAGCATCTCTTCGGGATTCAGAGTGGTGATGGCGTGGCTGGAGACGTTGTTGATGAGCGTCAGCTGCTTTGATTTTTTTTGCTCCGCGGAGAAGAGGCGGGCGTTTTCGATGGCGACGGCGGCTTCACTGGCGAGGACGCGGAGCAGCTCGACGTGGCCTTCGTCGAAAGCGCGTTCCTGCGAGCTGTGAACGGCCATCACGCCGACGGCCTGGTCGTACAGGATGAGCGGAACGGCGCAGATCGAGCCGGTCTGCTTTTGCGGGTCAAACCCCAGGCGCGCGGTTTCTTCAGTGAATTGTTCGCGGATCAGCAACGGTTGCGCGGTGCGAATCACGTGCTCCGCGAGGTGATTGCCGGTGGGCCGGGTGCGTTTGGGCTGGCGCACGCCCTTGATGACTTCGATTTCAAAGCGAATCTGCTCCGATTTGCGGTCGTAGTAGGCGATGAAGAGGCAATTGACGTCGAGCAGGCGCTGCATTTCGGAATAGATGCGTTCGAAGAGCGCGTCGGGCTCGAGGGTGGAGCTCAAGGCGCGGCCGATTTCGTTCAAGATGTGGAGTTCTTCGCTGCGACGGGCGGTCTGCTGGATCAGATAGCTGTTTTCGACGGCCATACCGATCTGGTGGCCGAGGGCGAGGAGCAGACGCAATTCCGGGGGAGCGAAGTTGCGATTGTCCGGGGTGCCGAGGAGCAACATTCCAAAGACGCGATCTTTTGCTTGCAGGCTGATGCCAACCACGGTGCGGAGGCCCTGAGCGAGAAGCATTTTGCGAATATGGCGGAAGGGCTCTTCTTTTTCGAGGGCGACCCAGTTGGCGTCGCGCGCGAGATCGCGGAGGACTACGAGGCCGCCGAGGCGGGCGACGAGGCGGACGACGTAATCGTCGAGATTATTTTCTTGCACGGAGGCGCAGAAGGAATCGTCGAGACCGGTGACGACGACGGATGCCGGACCATGTTCATCCCCGTAGTGCAATATGAGCGCGCCCGCGGGGATACGCACGACGTTGAGAACGCGATCCAGCGCTTGCGCGAGCATTTTCTGAATTTCACCGCCGGCAAAGCTGGAGGTGGCCAGATTCAGATTGGAGAGGGCCAGCATGTTGCGTTCGACGCGGCGGCGCTCTTCGTCGTACACGGCCATCAGCATGAGGACGCCGCCGATAATTTCGGCTAGCAGAGCGAAGGGCAGCAGGTTGGCGTGGGCGAGTGGGCCGAGCCGCGCCTGGTAGTGGAAGAGCAGAAGCAGAGCGCCGGTTACCACAAAGGTGCAGGCCAGCAGCTTATCCGCACGCGATTCCTGTTTGCGGCCTTCTTGCCAAAATACCTGCGCGGTGAGGAAGAAAGCGACAGCGACGCCGAAAGCGAGCGGAATCGCGATCCAATCGCGAGGGTATGCGAAAGACCAAACCGCCGCAACGGCGGCTGCCAAAACGACGCGACGCGCGGAGAGCGTGAAGCGTGCGTACAAGCGGGCGGAGCAATAAAATGCGAGGGCGGCGAGCGCCAGAGACCAGTCGTCGATGACGGCAAGCAATCCAGCGGGAGCGACCGGACCAATGAACGCAGAGCGTACGAAATAGAGCGAGAGCAGGAACCAGGCTGAGGCCCAGACGAGGAGGTAGGCCTGACGCTTCTGTTGATATACGTAGACGAAGAATACGCCTAACAGGAAGGCGCCGGCGAGGAGCACGACCGCACTCGTATTGAGATAGCTCAACAACTCAAGACTCCATAGTCAGGGCCGTGCAGATTTCCCCTGAGAATAGCAGAAAATCGACGGGCGTTCGGGCGAGTGTCCAGGCGAGTTTCGTGGCGGTCACCTGTACTAAAGAGCGCCCGAGAGAGGTGAAAAAACGGGCGTCGATTGGTCGAATACCGCCCAAGAACACACATTCCATGGCCTAGGCCGATGATACCGCGGCCTGAGGAGACTATGTAACGCGCGGAGGTCGAGGTCAACAGTACCGGCGTACCAACCCTCCTTGGCTCAGTGTTTTGGGCAGCTTTTGGGAGGCTTTTTATTGCGGTTTTGCTGGGGGGTTCGCGGGAGCGGAGTTGGCAGCAGGGTCGGCGGCTTTGGGCTTGCCGATTGTTGAGAGAGTTTCGACGTTAAATTTCTTGTAATCGGAATAGCGCGTGGTGCCGTCCACTTTGATGCCCTTCAGCAGGAGGACGCGAACGTCAATGTGAACTTCTTCGTAGGTTGGCAGCCAAACTTCGTTGTTAACGTAAGTTTGTTCGAGGATGACGCGGGTGCCCTTCTGGAGGTCCGCCAGGAGGCCGCCGGCAATTTTAACGTTGTTGACGAAGAAAGCGTCGAGGCGGACGACATCGAGGGCTTTTTCGTCGATCCAGACGACGCCGCCGAGTTTTTGAATGACTTTTTCTACGAGAGTGCGGGCTTTGAACTCGGGGTTGGGCTCGAAGTCGAAGACCAGGACGTCTTGGCCGCGGAAGCGTTCGCGGCGGGGATTGACGAACTGGCAGGCGCGAAGGAAGGCGTCGATGGAGATGTCTTCGTCTTCTTCTTCCTTTTGTTCTTGCTTGTCCTTTTGGCCGGAGTTGGCTTTCTTGTTCGCGCTTTTTTCCAGATCGTCAATTTGCTTCAGAACACGGGCGTTTTCCTTTTTTTGAGCTTCGGGGTTCAGAGGTTGGCCGTTGATTTTCACGAGCGTGGAGACTTCGGTGCCGTCCAGGTAGAAGAAAGTGGATTCGCGAATGTCGGGTTTTTTTGGCTTGCCGCTGCCTTCATATTCGGTTTCTTCTTCGATCTTGGTGCCGGCGTAATTTTCTTTAATTTTGTCGAGGGCTTGCTGGTTGGCGTCAATTTGCTTGAAGAGGGCTTTGAGATCGGGAAGTTGTACTTGCGATTTTCTGGGGAAATCGAAGACGCGTTCGCCGACGGGTTCGTTGACCGCGGCGCGGGTTACGTCAATCGAATAGATCGCCGAGCCGCGATGCAATTCGATCTTGTGCGGGAGCTGGACGCCATTTTCCGGGCGGTAGTCATCGTAGAAGATTTCCTGGTTTTGGCCGCCGAGTAGAGCGGATTCCTTTACGATGAGATGCGATTGAGCGTCGAAGAATACTTGCCATTTGACGCCGGAGGGCATGGTGACTTGCAGTTGCGAAGCATCTTTGCCGCGTACCTGCGCGGCACTGACGTAGGTGATGACGAGCTTGTTCTTCTTCGGATCGAGAAGGCGCGAATTGTAATAGCGGGCGGCGGCTTCGAGTTGCAGGCCCTCGGGGCCGACGAGGGTCGAGATTTCTCCGGCCGCGTTTTGATGCCATGCGGATTTTCCGTTGAAGGATTCGATCCAGCTTTGGTCGCCCATGACCATTTCGGAGTAGTAGCGGTTGGGGAGTTTTAGATCGAGCGTGTAGGCGCCGGGTTTGGCGCAGTTCTGGGCTGCTACGGTTCCTTCCAATGTGATTGTCTGGATCTTCGAGAGTGTGTGTGCGCCGCCGGAGGCTTTTACGTATTGATTCAGGATTTTTGCGGCATCCTGCGCGTGCAGAGGAGCGGCCAAGCAAACCAGTAGTAAGACGAGGTACAGGTTATGGAATCGTGTGCGCATCGGTTTCATCCTTAGATACGCACGGGGGCGGAAAAGGTTCCAGACATTCTGCGAGTTGCGTCGCGCGCAGGTTTCGAGGCCGGCTCGATTTTGGGGCGTGGTTCCGATAAGATGGATGACTCTCATACTAGGAAGGAATCCGACAGAATGTGTGCCGCACAAAAACCGCGCGTGCGTTTCGCGCCGTCTCCAACCGGATATTTACACGTGGGCGGAGCGCGCACTGCTTTGTTCAACTGGCTTTTCGCGAAACACGAGGGCGGGATTTTGCTGCTGCGCGTGGAAGACACGGACGTGGAGCGCAACAAGCCGGAGCTGGTGGACGGAATATTGGTGGCGCTGAAGTGGCTGGGGATTGAATGGGACGAGGGGCCTTTCTTTCAGTCGCAGCGCGGGGAAATGTATCGGGCTGCGGCGGAGCGGATACTGGCGAGCGGTGCAGGTTACGCTTGCTACTGCAAGGCGACGGCTTACGCGGGCGGGGATTATTCGGCGGCGGAGAATGAGGATCACGAAGGCGAAGGGGACGATGAAGGGCCGAAAAATCTGAAGGCTGTAGCGTGCCCTTGCCGCGATTTTTCGGATGCGGAGCGCGCCGCGAGGGAAAAGGAAGGTGTGGCGCGGGCGATCCGGTTCAAGACTCCGCGCACCGGCGTAACGAAATTCGAGGACGCGGTTTTCGGGCCACGCGAGATACAGAACGCGGACATCGAGGATTTTGTGCTGTTGCGCTCCAGCGGCGTGCCGACTTATCAACTGAGCGTAGTAGTGGATGACATTGACATGCGCATCACGCACATTATTCGCGGGGCGGATCATTTGTCGAATACGCCGAAGCAGGTGCTGATTTATCACGCGCTGGGCGCGGCGCCACCGATTTTCGCGCACGTGCCGCTGATTCTGGGGCCGGACCGCACGCGGCTTTCGAAAAGGCACGGGGCGACCAGCGTGGGATCTTATGCGGATGAAGGATTTTTGCCGGAGGCGTTCCGGAATTTTCTGGCGTTGCTGGGATGGTCCACGGGCGATGACAGCGAATTTATGCGGACTACTGAACTGATCGAGCGGTTTGCGCTTTCGGGCGTGAGCCGGACGAATGCGATATTCGATCGCGCGAAGCTGGAGTGGTACAACACGCAATACTTGCAGAAGCCGCCGGTGGAGGAGTTGCTGCCGTTTGTAGAAGCAGAATTGCGGCGGGCGGGATTGTGGAAGGATGAGTGGGCAGGGACGGAGCGGGCTTGGTTTGCGCACGCGGTAGATTTAATTCGGCCGCGGACTCGCTTGCTGACTGATTTTACGGGTTGGGCGCGGGCGTTTTTTACGGATGAGTTCGAATACGAGCAGGAAGCACGGGAGAAATTCTGGAAGGATGAAAAAGTTCCGGGGCTGCTGGCGAAATTGACTGAGGCACTGGCGGCTTTGCCAGAGTGGAATCATGATGCTTGCGACGCGGCTTTGCGCGGGGTGGCAGCGGCTGAGGGTGTGAAGGCTGGGTTGCTGATCAATGCTACGCGCGTCGGGATTGTGGGACGGGCTGTGGCGCCGCCGCTTTTTGACACGATGGTGGTACTGGGTAGGCAGCGCGTGGTCGAGCGGTTGCGGCGGGCGTTGGCGTTTTTGGGCTCGCGTTAAAAATTGCGCGACGAATATTCAGGAATAATCGAAGAGCGTGGCCTCAGCGGCTAAAGCCGCTCTGAATTTGCGCCGGTTACGGCACGGCTGAAGCCGTGCCCTGACGCACAACTCGTTCTTGCACAGAGTTTGAATCCCTTCCCTTCTGTTCAAACCATTTCCTTTGACGTGATGCGTTTGCAAAAGTGCGCGCGGACTCGCGGAAATTACTTCGCTGGAGGGGCGGAGAAAATTTCGGGGTGAGCGGCGTGGGTTGTGGTGCCTGCTGCAGCTACGTCCACGCGGACATCTACC
>Ga0210390_10003448_pt1 | contig 13568 bp, 12 predicted proteins | sample IncBWH11OmetaG_FD_161050 | JGI IMG/M metagenome (GOLD analysis project Ga0210390, IMG submission 161050) | Forest soil microbial communities from Barre Woods Harvard Forest LTER site, Petersham, Massachusetts, United States - Inc-BW-H-11-O ...
CCGAAAGCGATTCTGGTGACGGCTGGATTCGACATGCTCCGCGATGTCGCACTCCACTACGCTCAGAAATTGGCTAAGGACGGTAACGATATCACTTATGTGCACTACCCCGACCTGTCGCACGCTTTTATTCAAATGACGGCGCATTCCAGGCGTTGTCTTGAAGCAACACAGGAAGTGGCCCAGTTGCTGGGTAAAGCTCTGCAAAAGGCAGAAGCAGCGCCCCTTAGGCGAACGGCCTAACGGCTTCGCGGTCAGAAATTTCAATTGGGATGCCATCTTCGGCGCTGCGCTAATGCAAAACGCCGACGGTGGCGTCCGTGCCCGCCCCAAGCATCAAGGGCGGCTCTGCTAATCCCTCCTAAGCCACTGTCTGTACCGACGCGGCGATGGCGCGCAGATCAGCGGCGACCGCTGGATATTTTACCGCCAGCGCGTCGAGGTTGCCGATTTCGACATCGGCCGGCGTCACACCAGGCCATGCCGTGCTGGCGCCGAGGAACCAGTGGCGGCGGCCGATCACGCGGGCGGTGTGAAAGGTGTTGCCGGGGATCAGCTGCTGGACGCGCTGGCCGGCGCGCAGGCCCGGCCCGACGATGATGCGTTCGGTGTTGCCGTTCTCGTGCAGCAGGAATAGCTCGATCGGGTCGCCCAGGTAATAATGATAGAGCTGGTCGTTGCGGATGCGATGCGGCCGCACCGGCGCGATCGGCGTGACCATGAAATAGAGCGCGGAGCCGAGCGGCCGCCCGTCGGCGAACGGCGCCGGCAATCCGCCCGGCGCGATCGCTTGTTTGGTGTGATAGGTCGGGAGCACAAAGCCGCAGGTGGCGTTGGGTGTGAGCTCAAGGAGCTTGCGAATTTCGTCGGCTGTCGAATCATCGGGCATTGGCGATTCCTTTCGGGGGCCCGGTCGTAAAAGGACGCCACGGCTTGTTTCCCGGACGCGGTGCAGCGCGAAGCGTTGCACCGCTGATCCGGGACCTTCGCGCACGCGGCGTTTGTAACGATCCCGGGTCTGCGGCGCATCACTTCGTTACACTTCGTGCTGCGCCGCGCCCGGGAAACGGCATGATAACTAAAACGATCCAAACACCGAGCCCAGGACGATCACTGCCACGAGCGCCAACACGGCGCCGACGATGCCGACCATGACGATATCGAAATAGCTGTCGCGGTGGGTCATGCCGCAGACCGCGAGCAGCGTCACCACGGCGCCGTTATGCGGCAGGATATCGAGCGTGCCGGAGCCGATCACGGCGACGCGGTGCATCAGCGCGGGACTGAGACCGGTTTGCGCCGCGATGTGCATATAGATTTCGCCGAGCGCGTCGAGCGCGATAGTCAAGCCGCCGGAGGCGGAGCCGGTCAGCGCCGCCAGCACGTTGGTGGCTACCGCAAGCGAGACCAAAGGTCCGCCTTGGATCCCGAGCACCCAATCGCGCACCACGGCAAACGCCGGCAACGCCGCGACCACGGCGCCGAAGCCGACCAGGCTTGCGACACTGACTGCCGGCAGCACCGACGCGTTGGCGCCGGAGTCCATGCTTTGGCGCAGCGACGGCAAGCGGCCGCGGTTGAAGAGGATCACCGTAGCGATCGCAGCGGCGAGCGCGACGACCACCGACCAGACGCCGGCTACCGCCGTGATCGACGTTCCGCCCCAGCGCGCTTCGGCCAGAAATGAGAAATCGAGACGCCGCAGGACTAAAAAAGACATCAGCAGATTGACCACGACCACGACAATCAGCGGCAGGGCGGCCACCGCGATCGACGGCGTGCTCGCGCCGTGCTGTCCGCGATGAATCTCCGCCGGATCGAACTCGCGTGCGGTGGTGGCGCGCTCGCGCACCAGTTCATCGTCCGCTGCGGCGTCGGCTTGCACCGGCGTTTCCGCACCATAGCCTTCGCCCTGGCGGCGCGCCTTGGTTTCGGCACGCGCAAGCCACCACATCCCGAAGCCGAGCATGATCAGCGCGGCGATAACGCCGAGGCCGGGCGCGGCAAACGGCGTGGTGCCGAAGAACGGCATCGGGATCGCGTTCTGGATCGACGGCGTGCCCGGCAACGCCGACATGGTGAATGTCGAGGTGCCGAGCGCGATCGCGGCCGGCATCAGCCGCGCGGGAATCGCGGCTGCGCGGAACAGCGCCTGCGCCATCGGCGCCAGCACAAAGAAGGCGACGAACAGGCTGACGCCCCCATAGGTGACGATCGCGCCGGCGAGCACGACGGCGAGCACGGCGCGGCCTTTGCCGAGGCGCTCGGTCATATAGCCGGCGACGGCGGTGACCGAGCCGGAGTCATCCATCAGCTTGCCGAACACGGCGCCGAGCAGAAACAGCGGGAAGAACTGCGCCAGGAAGCTTGCGGCGCTGCCCATGAAGGTCTGCGTCCAGTTGGCAAGGAGCGGCTGGCCGCCGAACAAAGCCGCGACCAAAGCGGCCGCGGGCGCGAGCAACAGCACGCTCCAGCCGCGGAAGGCGAGCCAGATCAGAAGGCCGAGGCCGACCAGGATCCCGAGCAGTCCCATCTAAAAGACTCTGCCGATCGTATCGATCTGTGCCGTCATTCTGGGGCGCCACGAAGTGGCGAGCCCGGAATCCATAACCACAGGTCATCCAAGATTGACTCCGAGTGCATCTTGAGGAGTCGGGGGTTATGGATTCCGGATTGCCGCTTCGCGGCATCCGGAATGACGTCTTGGTTACAGACCATGCGCGTATCAGCACTCCGCCAGCAACACATCGAGATCGATGGTCGAGCGCTTGCCGAGGTCGCCGGCGCTGGCATGCAGAAACTGGCTCGCGGCGCGGCGGCCCTCGGTGCGTAAGAGCGTGACGAATTCGCGTTCGGCATTGAGCTTCGAGGAGGCGCCGAATTGCGCCAGCATGTCGGTCGCGATCCGGTGGGTGCGCATCTGCGCCCAGCGCGCGCCTTCGCCGGTTCCGGGGTCCGCCACTTGTCGCAACAGCGCGATCATGCGCAGCTCCTTCATCAGCGGCGAGTTGAACGAAATCTCGTTGATCCGGTTGAGGATGTCGGCGGCCGAGCGTGGCGTTTCCGGCCGCTCCCGCGGGTTGATCTGCACCAGGATCGTGTCATGCGCATCGCTTTCGCGGACCAGCGGCGTGATGGTCGGATTGCCGGCGTAGCCGCCGTCCCAATACGGCTCGCCGTCGATCTCGACGGCGCGGAACATGGTCGGCAGGCAGGCCGACGCGAGCAGGACGTCGGCGGTGATCTCGGCGTTGCGGAAAATCCGGCCGCGGCCGGTGTGCACATTGGTCGCGGTGACAAAAATCTTGATCGGCGAGCGTGACAGGCGCTCGAAATCGATACTCTCCGCCAAAATCCCGCGCAGCGGATTGAGGTCGAACGGATTGAGATCGTAGGGCGACAGCAGCCGCGACATCAAGTCCATGGCGACGTAGACCGGCGAAGTGTCGAATGTCCAGCGGCCCAACAGGCGATCGAGCGGAGAGCGTTGTAGCGGACTGAAGGCCGCAGCGCGCGACACTTTCTGCCAGTACGTGTCGAGCGCTGAGCGCGCGCCTTCGGCGCCGCCGTCAGTAAAGCCGTCGGCGAGCACAGCCGCGTTCATCGCGCCCGCCGACGTGCCGGAGATGGCGGCGATGTGCAGCCACGGCTCCTCCAGGAGGCGATCCAGCACGCCCCAGGTGAACGCGCCGTGCGAGCCGCCGCCCTGCAGCGCCAGGTCGATCAGCAGCGGCTCACCGGTCCATCGCATCGGGCCTGTCCCGCTCAGCCGTTAGCCAAACGCTTAAGTCGATCGGGTGAATCCGAGATCGTCCTGGATCACGGCGCCCGGTCCGATCGGCACGTGGCCCGGATTGGCCTGATTGAGCTTACGAAACACGATCTTGTCGCGCCAGACCTTGCGGAGAAAATCCTCGAACACCTGAATGGTCAGTTGCTCGCCCGGACACCGCCGGTAGCCGAAACCGAATGGCGCGAAACCGGCATAGTCGCAAACCGGATGGGCCGTGCCGTCGACAACGCCGAACACCGTACCGAAACCGCTGTTGGTGATGTTGGCCTTGCGGCCGTCTTTCACCTCGAAGCTGGTGATGTCGAACGGGCACCGCGCCAGCCCGATCTGCCGGCATTTGTCGTCGTTGATCTGGGCGCTGGTGGGAACCCGCAGATAGCGTTGCGGATCGAACACATTCGGGTCTTTCCAATGGACCGGGTCGAAGCTGGTCGAGGTATGGGGCGTGCTGACATAGCTGTGCCGCTCCAGTGGGACGCCGAACTTTTGCTGCGGCGACGCGCCGTATGCGCTGCTTCTCGCATCGCGGATCACCGAGATGCTGCCGCCGTTCGGCGAGATGACCCGGAACAATTCCATGACCAGCAGTTCCAGCGGCGTGAACGGAGCGCCGGCGGCATTGTCGAAATTACCGCTCATGGTTTTCTGAAACGCCGCCCGCACGGCCGGATCGCCGCCGTCTTCGGCAAGCCGCGACATAATGCCGAAAATGGTGTTGCCCCATTGGCTCAGCGCCACGAAATTGTGGAAACACTCGAACACCACGTCCTTCTTGCTGAAATGACTGCCGTCGCCGGCGTTCTTGAGCCAGTACCAGGCCATGGTCTTTTCCGGATTCTTGGCCTTGCCGGACTGGATGTCGCCGATGCGATCGTCGATCCATGATTTCAGGAGATCGAGCAGCTCGCGCACCTTCATGTAATTGTCGTGGACGATCGGCAGCAGCGGATTGCGATACGCCAGCACGGTGTTGAACGCCTCGCCGATCTGGCGCACGTCGAACGGAATGTCGTCGCCGGTGACGCCGAGGTGAAGATCCCAATAGAGGTCGAAGTAATAGTCGAGGTAATGCCGCATGAACGGCCGGTTAGCGAACTGCTGATCCAAAAGCTTGTCGAAGAAGGCCGCGACTTTGGCGGCGTAGACCGGCTTGTAGAGATCGGGCGTGACGCCGGAGAAATAAATACGCTTGCGGAGGTTGTTGTCGCCGCGCTTCTCGAGACCCTGCAGGAAAACCGTTACGCCTTCCTCGGGAGTGGGCTTCCAATCGTGATAAATCAGGCCCCAAAGATCGTAGGGCAGCGCATTCTCCTTGCTGAAATTGACGTCGATCATCGGCAGCATCGGCCGCTCGCCCTCGTAGAAGCTGGTGAGGAAAAACGGGATGATGGCATGCTCGACATAATCCGGATCGAAATTGGCCGGAATGGCCGCGCGAAACCGCGCCACCGCGGTCAGCATCTGTTCCGGCAGCGTCGGCTGCGCGGCGTCGGCTTTGGCTTGCTCGACGCTGCCAATCATGGCGGCGGATGCGCCGCTTCCCATCATGCCGAATGCTGCCGCGCCTGCCTTCAGGACGGTTCGACGTTCAAGGTCCTTCCGTTCCATCGCTTCCTCCGGCTTGGTGATGATTGTGATCGCTTGTTCAGTTCGGCTTCGTTGCACTCCCGTGTGGATGCCGGCGCGCGCCGCGCGTTCGGCTAGATCAACCGCTGGCAAGCCCTCCGGTTCACCAGAATTGTCGCAGAGAAAGACGTATCGTCTGTGACTTGGGCTGCCCCGATTTGGAGCGCGTGCGGGACGATATGTCGGTGCCGTCTTCCGGGGTGATGGAAGTCGAATAGCTGGAATTATAAATGGCCAGCCAAGCGTCGACCGGTGCGTTGAGATAGTCTCGTGCCGAGCCGGCTAATGCGGCGGTTGAAAATAACGCCCACGCCGCGACAACAAACGATGCCGCAGCGAGCGCGATCAGCCTCGCTGGCGTTCCCGGACCAACCAACTTCAGCCCCGCGGCTCTCGACAATTCTGACGCAGATGCGGATAGCGTGCGGCAGGTACCTCTCGTATCTTGGTCGAGTTATCGGCGTGTTGCAACGGCGCCGGGCATTTGAGGAAAACAATCCCGCGAATCGATCGCGCTGGAGGAGCGGAGCCAAGCTGATGACCGCCGCCAATTCCGGAACAAAAGTCGGGCTCACGATCCTGGCCGCGGTGGCGGTGTCGTTTGCCGCCTATCAGGCGTCAAGCGTGTTTGCGCCGCTGGTGCTGGCGTTGTTCATTATCGCCATCGTGTGGCCGCTGCAGAAGTGGTTGCAGTCGCGGATGCCGATGCTGATCGCGCTGGCGATCACGCTGATCATCATCGTCGCCGTAGGGCTCGCCTTTGCGTCGCTGGTGGTCTGGGGCTTCGGCCGGGTCGGGCGCGCGGTGATGAACGACGCCGGGCGATATCAGGCGCTCTACAGCAGCCTCGTGACCTGGCTCGACGGCCATGGCGTCTCGGTCGCCGGGCTGTGGGCCGAGCATTTCAATGTCGGCTGGCTGTTACGCAAGGCGCAACGCGTCACCGGCCGCATCAATTCGACGCTGGCCTTCTGGCTCGTCACTTTGACGTACGTGATCCTCGGCCTTCTCGAAGTCGACGACATCCGCCGGAAAATCCAGGCGCTCGGCAATCGTGACGTCGCTCGCGTGCTGCTGCAGGGCAGCGCCGCGACGGCGGTCAAGTTTCGAAAATACATGGTGGTGCGCACGCAGATGAGTGTCCTGACCGGCCTGTTCGTCTCGCTGTTCGCCTTGGCCACCGGGCTGCAATTCGCCGCCGAGTGGGGCGTGATCGCCTTCGCGCTGAACTACATTCCGTTCCTCGGCCCGTTCATCGCCACGCTGTTCCCGACGCTGGTCGCGATGACGCAGTTCGATACCTGGCAGGCGGTGATCGGCACCTTCATCTGCCTGAACATCATCCAGTTCGTGATCGGCAGCTATGTCGAGCCGCGCCTGTCCGGAAACGTGCTGGCGATTTCGCCGTTCGTCGTGTTGTTCGCGATCTTCTTCTGGACCTTCCTGTGGGGCCTGTTCGGCACCTTCATCGGCGTGCCGATCGCGCTCGCCGTTCTGACGTTCAGCGCGCAGGCTCCGTCGAGCCGCTGGCTGGCCGACTTGCTCGGCGGGCCGGTGCCGACTGACATTGCTGACAGCAAGGCATGATCGATGCTGGCGCGCGGGGTAGGTGGGCGGGATCATTTCTCAGCGCGTCATTGCCGGGCATAGCCGTTCGAAGAACGGCATCGCTTCGCTCGCCTATGACCCGGCAATCCATGTAGCGTTTTCGACGCGCTCAGACGTGCAGCGATGCTTGCACCAACGTGACGTCAGCATGGATGCGCGGGTCAAGCCCGCGCATGACGAGTGGCTCAGTGCGCATCACGGCCCGGTTTCGAACGTGCACTCCGCCCCGCCGCCGGCCTTCTGCATGATCTCGTTCGGATCGATCGTGCATGCCAGTTTGGAAAAGCTTTCGATGGTGGAGCCGGCGGCTCCCTCTGAAGCGGCGCCGGCAACCGCCGCCGTGGCGCTCAATTCATTGGCCTCGCGCCCGCGCAGAGCGCGTTTGCCAACGGTAAAAGTCAGTTCGCACGTACGCGACGTGATATCGACGTTGCCCGTTCGGCAGACAATGGAGTCCGCCGTCACGGAAATTTTTCTCCCCGGCGTGAAGCCGAAATTGGTGTTGCCGCCGAACAGGCGCGCAAGCACTCTGTTGTGGAAAGCGCTGACCAGCGGAGAATGGTCCGCGACCACCACGGCCAAGGCCAAAGCGGTCGGTCCGGTCGCGGTGATTGACTTGGCAACAGCCGCCTCTTGCCCCAAGGCGACGAAGAACGCGAGAAGAATAAGCTTTCTCATTCGTCAGTCTCCTGCTTGCTGCACTTCCGGCTTTCAGCGGTCGGATTATCAGCGGTTTGTGAAATTTTGTCGCTCGCCGGCAGGTCGGTCCTCGGTTGCGCCCGCGCCGGCGATGTCGACGCGCTCCGGCGGCAGCAGACAAACCTGTCCGTCCGCGCCCGCAGTCAGCGTGTGGATGAGAAAGTAGGTCGGGCCTTGGTCGGTCGCGCCCATGACCGGCGACGGCGCCGAGACGATCCGAAGCCTGCCGCAGGTGCCGATCCAGTCGATGTGACGGTGGCCGTGCATGACGATCGCCCGCGGCGCCAACGGCTTGATCTTGCGGATGAACCAGGAGCCGTTGATCAGCGCAGTGCCGATGCGCTCGGAGAACGCCGCGATCGACAACGGATATTCCACCAGATGATGATGCAGTGCGATGATCCAACGGGCGCGCGGAAATTGCTCGACCGCCGTGGCGAGCCTGCGGGCCTGCTCGGCGGAGACTATGCCGAGCGCATTGGTGAACGAGAAATGGGTTTCGGCATTGGAATTGAGGATGGCGATGCCGAGACCGTCGGCCTGGGCGGGCGGCAAGATCATCGGAAACTGATCGTCCCAAAGATGGCCGAGGCCGCTCGAGTGCCGCACGCCGCCGATATCGGCGAATTCAGCGATCCGCTTTCGATGCGACGCCAGCGCTTGCGCCAGCGTGCGGCCAAACTTGCCTGAGCTCGGATCGACCACCAAAACCCGCTCGCCTTGAATGGCAGCGATCGCCGACAGCGCCCGCATCTGCCGCAGGCGCTTGATCGGGCTGAACGGCAGATCGAGCCGTGCCGGGTTGAGACGATCGCCGATGTTGAGGTCGTGGTTGCCGGGAAGGATGAGCATGCGCTCGGCCAGCGCCGGATGCGCTTCCACCGCATCGAGGAATGCCGCCCATTCGACGGAAAGGCCGGCGTCGGTCATGTCGCCTGAGATCAGCACGATGTCGAGCGGGCTTGTTTGATGGATGGCCGCGATGCGCTGCAGGATGCGCGTGAAGCGGCCATTGCCGCGCGGCCCGCGGCGCCCGCTTTCGATGCGAAAGCCGTATTGCTCGCCGACCAAGTGAATGTCCGACAGATGCGCGATCCGCCAAGTTCGGCCGCCGGAGGCGGCATCGAAAGCGCCGAGATCGGTCGGCTGGTCCATCAGCGCGTCGGCAAAGCCCCAGACCAGGGAAGCAACGGCGAGATAGGTGCAGACCACGACCACGGCATTGGCCAGCGTCGGCAGAATGAGGCTGCGCACATCCAACAGATCGCCTGCCGTGCCGACCCAGCGCGACGCGGGCCAGACGGCGGCGGCGATCAGCAAGGCGATGAGGCACACGATGATGGCGGCCGCGGCCGAGCTGATCGCACGCAAACGTGCGCGCGCCGCGCTGCCGGCATCGGCACTGAGCATGCGCTCGGTCACATAGCGCAGCGCCTCGCGGCAGAACGCATAGACCGGCTGGATCGCCAGCGCATTGAGCGACCAGAAATTGATCTCCGCCACCCGCAACAGCGGCCGCCATCCGAACCATCCGAGCGCGACGATGGCCAAAAGGACAAAAACCGTGCCTAGTCCGGTTATTTGCGCGGCGGCGCGTGAGACTTTCAGCAGCCAAGCCGTGGCGATCAGCGGCGCCAGGCCGAGCAGCAAAGCCGGCAGCAGGATCGAAAAGGTCCAGGCGAACAGGAGTTTCGGCAGGCTGATTTCGGCGAGCAAGCTGCCGGCGATCGCCAGCAGCGACCGTCGTTTCGGGCTGGAGGCGTCATCCTCGGCGTCGCCGCGACGCGGATCAAGGAGCGGCGGCTCGCCGGTCGGTTGCATCAGCGGCGCCGGCCGCCAGACCATGATCCGAGCAAGTTGAAGCGGATCATGGTCTAGATATTCCGCTGGCGCATGATCTTTTCCGAAAACCGGTTTCCACTTTTCGGGATCATGCTCTAACGGGCGGGCCCGCTTCCTCTGGATTCGCGCACCGACTTGCGCAGCAACGCGTACAAGCTGCCGCCGGTGATAGCGCCGAGCACGTAAACCACCACGGCGAGAATGACCAAAGGCGCGCTGACGCTGAAGCCGAGGAACGACACCGTGGCTGTCTGCAGGTTCTGGACGCCGAATACGACCAAGGCGGCCACGAACACGACGACAATGATCAAATAGACCCAGCGCATGGCGGCCCCCGTGGTCGAGCGCGCGGCGGACGAGGCGATCTCGTCCGCCGCCGCTCGCGTGCTTGCCTTTTTAGCGGAGCAAGATCTTTTCGGAAAACCGGAATCCACCCCGGATCGGGTCCGGGGCAGGCTTTTTCCGGATCATGCTCTAAATCAGCCTTCTAACGCCAAGTCCGATACCGATCCAGCTCGCGCCCGCCAGCACCAGATCGACGCCGAGGAAGATGCCAAGCACGTAAAGGCTGGCAACCGGCCAATGCGCCACAATGATGAGGCCAAGCAGCAGCGTGATGACGCCGGACACCAGCACCAAAACCCACGGCATCGCCGCCTGCATGCCGAAGGCGAGAATAATACGCGTAACGCCCGACACGATGAGCGCGACGCCGAGGAACAGCGTCAGGATCGCCGCGGCGAGATACGGATTCTCGAACGTCAGGAATCCGGCAACGACGTAGAGGGCGCCGAGCAGCAGCCAGAGCAGGAACTTGCCCCAGGTCTTGATCTGGAACGCATTGACGATCTCGGCGACGCCGGCAATCACCATCATGATGCCGACGACAAAAACGCTGACCTTGGTCGCCGTCACGACGCTGCCTAGCGCAATGATGCCGGCGATGACATAGACGACGCCAAGGGCGACGATCCAGCCCGATTTGGCGCGGAGCGGTTCGAGCGTTTCAGCTACGAGCGATCTTGGGGAACCTGTCATGCTGGACATGCTGCTGTCTCCCGGTTGGTTGTTAGCTGCGCAGGCACGCAAGGATCAGGACTCGGCTCCTTCAGGACGGTTACGCGAGAACGGCGACTATGTGTAAAACTACATTAGATTACGCGATCGGAGCGCTCGCACATATCAAAACGTTGCGAGTTTAATTGCTGCAGCGCGATAGTTCCGCTCTGGATTTCAGGTTGGAGCATGATCTTTTCCGAAGACCGGTGCCCACTTTTCAGGATCATGCTCAGTGAAACTTCTCGCCGCGCGAAAGCTTCGCGATGATGGCGTGTATCCGCTTGGCTCTGGTTTCCGGCGTCTTTGCGGTCTGCAGGCGGTAGACAATGGAATAAAGGTTGGTCTTGTTGAGCGTTGCGAAGAACGCCTTGGCCTTCTCGTTGCGCCCAAGTTCCTTCAAGAAATCATCCGGTACAGCGCCGCTGCCGAAGGCATCATAGGCGGCTTGCCAGCGGCCGTCGGCCTTGGCGCCTTCCACTTCTTTCAGTCCCGCCGCGGTCATTGCCCCGGACTTGATCAGTCGTTCGGCGTGCTTGGTGTTGTTCTTGGACCAGCCGCTTTTCGGCCGGCGCGGCGTGAATTTCTGCAGCCACGATTGCTGGTCGCCGGGCTGCTTTTGGCCGTCGATCCAGCCGTAGCACAGCGCGTGGTCCAACGCTTCGGCGTAGGTCACCGTGGCGACGCCGGAATCCTTTTTGTAGATGCGCAGCCAAATACCCTCCGAGCTGCGGTGGTTCTTCGCAAGCCAGGCGCGGAATGCGCGCGGCGAGGTAAAGCTCATTGTTTCCATTCAAGCCCGCTTTGCGCGCTTCTTTGACGGCGCTCGCTTCGCCCGGGCCCGCGGCCCTGCCGTCTTGCGCTGGGCGACGGCGAGCGCGCGACGAGCCCACACCGCGAGCTCATCGGGATCGTCATAAAGCCGCTCGGGCAGCCGCCAATAGGACAGCGACGCGCGGCCGACGCGGTGAGCGCTTTTGGCGCGGATATAGACGAATGGCCGGCTGCCTTCGCGCTCGAAATCCGGAATGCTGGTGTCGTCGACCTTGAGAAAGATCGCGCCGTCGAACAGCGGCGCGAACATTTGGCCGTCGCAATAGATGCCGGCGCCGCCGAACATCCGCCTGATGGTCACCGGGCCGAATGGCGCGAACAGCTCGCGGATGAATTCAGGGTCCACGGGGATGACCTCCGCGCCAACCGTAGCCGGGATTGAGCGCCAGCGAAATCCGGAGCAGCACTCCCTCATTGCCGGGCATAGTCGTTCGAAGCACGGCCTCGCTTCGCTCGCCTATGACCCGGCAATCCATGCTGACTCTCCGCTCTGAGAAAATGCGGTCACGATTGCGCGCGCGGCGTCTCAGCATGGATACGCGGGTCAAGCCCGCGTATGACGGCGTAGGAGAACACCATGACCAAAATCTATCTGGCCGGTCCGCTGTTCACGCTGGCCGAACAACGTTTCAACGCCGACCTGGCCCGCTTCCTCGAAAGCGAGGGTTTCGAGGTTTGGCTGCCGCAGGAACATGAGCCGCGCAGCAACACGGCGCGGGCGATCTTCACGATGGACGTCGAAGCCTTGGACGCGGCCGATATGGTCGTTGCCTGCATGGACGGCGCTGATCCCGACAGCGGCACGGCGTGGGAGTGCGGCTACGCCTACGCCAAGGGCAAGCCGATCGTCTGCTACCGGACGGACTTCCGCATCACCGGCGACGCTGCCGGCGCTCCGTACAATCTGATGCTCAGCGAGAGCGCCACGACGCGCGTGGAAGTCCCGTTTCGAACCAAGACACCCGAATTCCACCAACGCTTGCTGGAGCAGATCCGCGCGGCGGTGAGCGGCGCCGGCAAGCAGAACTGATAAAGACCAAGCCGCAACGCCGCGACATGCCGGCGGCCGCTTCAGTAGTGCAGCACGTCTTGCCGCTCGCTCAGCCAGGCCCGCTCATCCGGCAAGGCCAACGCATCGAGGTCTTGTGGCGTGGCCGACCGATCATCCACCCATTCGCGCAGCAACGGGCCACCGTTGATCACATCGATGGCGCGCTTGCCGTGCTCGTATTCATAGGCGAAATCCCGCCAGAGCGGATAATCCGGATAGAGGCGGCGGATCGCTTTGAAGGCGAGCGCCAGGATACGCCAAGGCTTGAACGCTTGGTGAACATAGCCACGATCCTCGGTGTGGATCTGAACGCCGCTGCACAGCTTGCCGATGTGCTTGTGGAACGTCGGTTCGAACCAGCAATGCCGCAAGCGGCAACCATGCAGCCATTGCGGCGCGAGTGCAGCCATCTCCTGGGTGAGCGAGCGGGCATCGATATCGGGAGCGCCGAACAATTCCAGCGGCCGCGTCGTACCACGGCCCTCCGATAACGTCGTGCCCTCGACCATGACCGTGCCCGCATAGGCGCGCGCCATCCACAAATTCGGGGCATTGGGACTGGGATTGATCCACGTCCGCTCGCCAAGCGGCCAACCGAACCCGGGCGCGGCGTCAGGTTGCCAGCCCTGCATCTCGATGACGCGATACTCGACATCAAGCTTGAGCGTTTTGATGAACCAGGAGCCCAACTCGCCGAGCGTCAGCCCGTGGCGCATCGGCAGCGGACCCGCGCCGACAAAGCTTTCCCAGCCCTGTATCAGGCGCAATCCTTCCACCGGCCTGCCGACGGGATTGGGTCGGTCGAGCACCCACACGCTCTTGCCGTGCTCGGCCGCGGCTTCGAGCATGTACAACAGAGTAGTAATGAAGGTGTAGATGCGGCAGCCGAGATCCTGCAGATCGATCAGCACCACATCGAACGTATCCATCATCGCCGCCGTCGGCCGGCGCACCTCGCCATAGAGGCTGAAAACAGGGATGCGATGCACCGGATCCTCGTAGTCCGGCGACTCGATCATGTTGTCCTGCTTGTCGCCCCGAAGGCCGTGCTGCGGGCCG
>Ga0210390_10003449_pt1 | contig 13567 bp, 10 predicted proteins | sample IncBWH11OmetaG_FD_161050 | JGI IMG/M metagenome (GOLD analysis project Ga0210390, IMG submission 161050) | Forest soil microbial communities from Barre Woods Harvard Forest LTER site, Petersham, Massachusetts, United States - Inc-BW-H-11-O ...
GGATAGTAGGAAATGCGGGACCCAAGAATCTCCTGGCGCTCGCCTTCGGAGAGCATGGACATTTCGCCGCGGACGACCTGGGCGATGTGATCTCCTTGAGCGGCAAGCAGGTCGTTGGCCGAGGGGGCGGCGTCGCCGGACTTTGTGCCGTCGAGTCTGGTGTCGTCGAGCTTTGTTTCGGCGAGTCTGATCTCGCGAAGATGGAAGATGAAGTAGTCCTCTTGCAGCCACTCGGTGGTGTACGGTTTCACCAGAGCCGGCGCGGCGCGTTCGAGCTTTTGCTTGACCACACGCGAGGCCAGCTTTTCGAAGTTCGAGTCGGATGTCCAGCGGCAGGAAAGCTGGATGAGCTTGTCCCAGTCGCCTGAGAACGGCAGCTCGAAGACCAGGCTGACGACGCCGTAGTCGTAGTACTTGATCTGACCTTCGAGGCGCTCGCCGCTGTCGAGGATCAGCGGCTCGAGAGTCTCTTCGACCGGAGGGCGCTGGTAGCGAACGTATCCGGGAGCCTGGTGCTTGAAGCTGGCTTCGGCGGTGCGGGCTCCGAAGATCTTGCGGAGCTCGTCGAGGCGGATCTCTTCGCAGACGTCGAACTGGATCAGAACCAGGACCGAGCCGCGCAGGGGCGTGGAGGCCGACGATGACTGAGCGGACGCGGCTTCGTCGCCGATCAGGTTGCTGACCATCGTTGTTGTGAATTCGGTTGTGAGTTCGCGATCCATAAGGCGCTCGTAAGTTCTGGGCTAGAGGCTAGCCCGTCGGGCGCAGGAAGGAGCGCCTCAGGAGACTCTTAATATTGTCCCAGAAAGCTGGCGATTGGGCTAGAGCCGGACGGGGCAGTTGCACGGGAGATCCCTCTCTTCGCCTGAAAAGCGGCTCCGTTCGGGATGACGCAATGGGCGTAAGTAACTGATGCATCAGCGGTTGCGGGAGAGTTGCCAGAGTAGGAAGGCGCCGGCGGCTAGGGCTCCGAGGCCTAGACCGGCGCGCTGCATGGAGCGGCGGACTTCGTTTTCGTGCTGGCTCACCAGGGCGAATTCTGGGTAGGGGCCAACTGCAGGTTCCTCCACTGCGCCGTCGCTTGCGCTCCGGCTTCGGTCGGAATGACAAGGCAGCGGGGGAGGATCGAGGGCCATCTTTAGGACTTCGGCTAGGTGCAGGGCTTGGCGGTCGGTTGCTTGGGCGATTTGTTCGCGGCAGCTGAATCCGTCGGCGATGATTAGCCATTCGGGCGGGGCTTGGCGGACGGCGGGTAGGAGTTCTAGTTCTCCGATGGCTTGGGAGATGTCGTATTTGTCTCGCTCGAAGCCGAAGGAGCCGGCCATGCCGCAGCATCCTGGGGCGGGGGATTGGAAGTCGATGCCGATGCGGCGCAGGAGGGATTCTTCGGCGGTCATCTTCATGATGGATTTGTGGTGGCAGTGGCCGTGGAGCAGGGCTTTGCGCGGGAGCTGGGGCAATGGGGTGGTGGTGTGATTCAGTTCTTGTTCCAGGAATTCGCTCAGCAGGAACGTTTGTTTGCTCAGGGCTTGGGCGCGGTGGTCGTGAGGGAAGAGGTTTAGGAGTTCGTCGCGGAAGACGGCTACGCAACTGGGCTCTAGGCCGATGATGGGGATTCCGGCTTCGATCTCGGGCTGGAGTTCGTCGAGGATGTTGAGGAGGAGGGATTGGGCGCGATCGAGCATGCCGAAGTCGTAGAGGGGGCGGCCGCAGCAGAGGTTGGCTTGCGGGATTCGGACCTGATAGCCGGCGGCTTCTAGGACTTCGACGGCGGCGCGGGCGGTGGCGGGGTGGAAATGGTTGTTGAAGGTGTCGGGCCAGAGGAGGACGGGAGGTCCCTCAGGGGCTAAAGCCCGAGCGTTTTGGTGCGCTTGACGCGGCCCTGAAGGGCCGCTCTTCCACGGTTGCGCCATCGTCTCGGTTGCGGCCATCGACGCTCGCTTCCCGTCGCGGGGCGGACGAATGCGTCCGCCGCTACGCGAGTTTTCGTGCGTGCGGTGAAACCAGGATTTGAAGGTTTCGGGGGCGAAAGCGGGGATGGTACGTTGGGGGGGGATCCCGGCGATCAATTTTGCGAGGTCGCGGAGGAATGGGAGTTGCGTGGTTAGATTTACGAGGCCGGGGATGGTTGACGCTGCGCGCGCCCAGAGGTCGATGTTGCCGAAGGCGTAGGCACTGCGGGGGCGGATGCGGCCTTCATAATAATGAGAGAGGAATTCGGCTTTGTAGGTGGCAACGTCGACACCTACAGGGCAATCGCTTTTGCAGCCTTTGCAGGCCAGGCAGAGGTCGAGGGATTCTTTTACTGCTTCGCTGCGCCAGCCGTCGCGAATGATCGCGTCTTCTCTGGCTGGCGCGTCTCCCGCGACTCCTTGCGTCATTTCCCAGAGCAGGTGGGCGCGGCCGCGGGTCGAGTGTTCTTCTTCGCTGGTGACGCGGTAGCTGGGGCACATTACTCCGCCTTCTTCGCGGCGGCATTTGCCGACGCCTACGCATCTCAGGGTTGCGGCGGCGAGACTGCCGTGATCGTCGGGGAATTGAAAACGTGTTGGTGGTTCCCAGGGAGCGTAGTCGGGGCCGAGGCGAAGATTTTCGTCGAGCTTGTTGACACTGATTTCAGGCGCGGCCGTATCGGTTGAGTTTGGCTCTCGCGCGGGGCTTGAGGAGCGGGAGATCCCTCTCTCCGCCTGAAGAACGGCTTCGCTCGGGATGACAATGCTGTTTAGAAAAGCAGACTGCACCATTATCCCAGAGCCGATTAGCTTGCCGGGATTCATTTTCCAGTCGGGATCCCAGGCGGACTTGAAGTCGCGGAAGGCTTGCATTAATTCGGGGCCGAACATTTTGGGGAGGAGTTCGGCGCGGGCTTGTCCGTCGCCGTGTTCGCCGGAGAGCGAGCCGCCGTAGCTCACGACCAGGTCGGCAGCTTCTTCGACGAACTTGCGGAACTTGGCGATGCCTTCTTTCGATTGCAGATCGAAGTTGAGGCGGGTGTGGACGCAGGCGTGGCCGAAGTGGCCGTAGAGCGAGCCTTTGTAGTGGAAAACCGTCATGAGTTGGCGCAGGTCGCGGAGATAACCGCCAAGCTTCTCTGGGGCGACGGCGGCGTCTTCCCAGCCTTCCCAATTGAGCGGCTCGCCGGGGACGTGCGAGGTGACGCCGAGGCTGGCTTCGCGAATTTCCCAGATGCGCTTGGCTTGCTGGCCGGAGTAGAGGCGCGTGTTGGGCGGGCTGGCGCTGTGATTGAGGGCTGCGACCAGGGCGTGGGCTTGCGACTCGGCTTCTTGAATGGTCTGGCCGCCGAACTCGACCATGAGCCAGCCTCCGCCTTCGGGGAGCAGGGCCAGGCCTTCGGGGTTGATGCCTTTGGTGCGGGTGTAGTAGACGAGGAGGTCGTCGAAGCCTTCGAGGCCGATGGGGTGGTGCTGCATGATTTCGGGGATGTGGTCGGCGCACTGAAAAATGTCGGGATAGGCGACGACCAGGAGAACTCGCTGCGGAGGACTTTCGACCAGGCGGCAGGTGGCTTCGAGGACTGTGGCGCAGGTTCCTTCGGAACCGACCAGGGCGCGGGCTATGTGGAATCCGTTTTCGGGGAGGAGGTAGTTTAGGTTGTAGCCGGAGACGCGGCGGGGGATCGGAGGGAATTTTTGGCGGATTTGGTCGGCGTAGGTTTCGGCGATTTGCTTTAGCGCAGAGTGGATTTGGTTGGCGCGGAGTGCGCTGCGGCCCGATACCTCCGGGCCGCCTGGACGGACGAATGCGTCCGTCCCCACGTGAGCCGTGGTGGCCGCATTTGCATGGATGAAATTCTGACCTACTTGCAGTCTTGCGCCGTCGTAGGTGACTGCTTCCAGGGCTTCGATGTTGTCGTCGGTTTTGCCGGCCATTACGGAGTGGACTCCGCAGGAATTGTTGCCGATCATGCCGCCGATGGTGCAGCGGTCGTGGCTGGCGGGATCTGGGGCGAAGGTTAGGTGGTATCTTTCCGCGGCGTTGCGGAGGTGGTCGAGGACGACGCCGGGCTGCACGCGGGCGATGCGGCGGGCGGGATCAATTTCGAGGATGCGAGCCATGTACTTGGAAAAATCGAGGACCACGGCTACGTTGCAGCATTGTCCGGCGAGCGAGGTACCACCACCGCGGCAGAGTATCGGAGCGCCGAATTCGCGGCAGGTGGAGATTGCTGCGAGGACGTCATCGGTGTCGCGGGGGACGACGACGCCGATGGGGACCTGGCGGTAGTTGGAGGCGTCGGTTGCGTAGAGGGCCCGGCTGCCGGCGTCGAAGCGGACTTCCCCTCGGACGCGGGAGCGGAGAGCTGCGGAAAGTGCGTCGGAGGAGGAAGTTGTTTTGTCGGGCATGGGCCGTGTGGCTTTGCGGAAGAGTAACGGGCGAGTATATCGCAGATCAGGGGGCGTGCTTGGCGGCTGTTGGTGGTGGGCCGGGGCTCAGTATAAGTTTCCGATCACACGCATCTTTCCTCGCCATTGACGTCGTCCTGAGCGCAAACGTTCTTCAGTCGGAGCGAAGAGCCTGCCCTGAGCGAAGTCGAAGGGATCTCCCGCTACGACGCTGTGTGCCACGGGAGATCCCTCGGCCCGCTGGTAAGAACGCGGGCGCTTCGGGATGACGCCTCGTGAGATTCAAGAATTCACACTGAACCGAAGCCGGCGGTTTGATAAAACTGCACCTTTCTCGGCTATTGGCAAGAATGAGTCCCCACTCTTCGACAGGCTCAGGGCAGGCTTTCTCGCGCAAGGAACGCGCGAGAAGTGGGGCACCCGGTTTTATTTGAGATGGCGGAGTTTCTTAGTTGCCTTTTTTGCTTACGTTGGCGATCACTAGTTTGGTGGCGTCGCCATTCGACTGGGCGGTGATGGTGATCATGTTCTGCTGGTCGCCGGACATGATGGTGCAATGATTCTGGTCGGATGTGGTCATGGTGGACGAGGGAAATTTGGCTTTGTAGAAGTCGCAGACTTTATCGACGGGATCGCTGCTTTCGAAACTGGCGGTGACGGTGTGCATGTTGCCGAACGACATGGAGGCGGTGCCGTTTTTCGTCGGGGCTGCTCCGGGATAGATCTCGACGCCAAGGTCTTTGGCCGTCTGCGCGGGATCCTTGTTGGTTTCTACAGAGCCGAAAGGTGTTTCGACTTTTACCGCATCGCCGTGCTGGGTGACGTGAGCGCTCTTGGCGATGCGATAGCCGACGAAGCCGACGGCGGCAATGCCGAGAATTCCGAGGCCGACGATGACGGCGACGATGATGAGGATGATCTTGAGAGCGCTGCTGCCACCCTTGGACGGGGGAGGAGCCATGGGGGCGGTTGCAGCGACGGCGGGGATAGGGGGTGCGGCGGAGATGGCAGCGCCGCACTTGTTGCAGAATTTTGTTCCGTCCGTCACGGTTGCGCCGCAGGAATTGCAGAATGCCATAAGTCACCTCGTGGACGACGATGATTCGGCTCGACGCGCGAGTATACCGCAGATTGAAGTTGAAACGGAGAAGGTTTGTTTCGTGGAGCGCTGAAAAACAGCAGGTCCCCCCACTGCGCTTCCCATTCCTTTCTGGAATGGGAAGCTTCGGTCGGGATGACAAGTTGTTGGAGGGCAGCCTTGCAGGCTTCTTTAACTCCAGAGGCGGGTGCCGTAGTCGGCCATGGAGAGGACTAGAAGAATGAAGAGGAAAAATATGGTGGAGATGACGACGAGTTTGAGGAGCTTTTCGTGGGCGCCTTTGAGGTGCATGAAGAAGAGGGCGACGAGCAGGGCTTTGGTGGTGGCGATGATGAGGGCGACGGCGGCGTTGAACACTCCGAGGTCGATTTTTGCGACTTCGTAGGTGAGGAAGGTGCCGACGAGGAGTGCGGCCCAGACGGCGAAGTAGGTTGGCAGGGGGGATGATTTGGAGTGATCAGACATGGGAGGCCTCGGATTTAGGGGGTGACCCGACAGCGCTGATGAGCGGGAGATCCTTCGCTGCGCCTGAAGAACGGCTCCGCTCAGGATGACGCCGAATTATATCTCTTGTGAAATTCGAACTCATAAACGTCAGCGGTGGCGGTCGATCAGGTAGAGCAGGGGGAACAGGTAGATCCACACGATGTCGACGAAGTGCCAGTAGAGGCCGCCGATCTCGAGTGGGGTGTGATATTCGGGCGTGAAACGGCCTTTCCAGGCCATCCAGAAAAGCCAGGCGAAAAGACCAAGGCCGATGATCATGTGCAGCGCATGCAGGCCGGTCATGATGAAGTACAGAGCAAAGAAAATCTGGGCGTGTTGCGGGTTGGCGTATTGATCGGGGTGACCCGGAATCTGCACGCGATCGAAGCTGAAGGATGCGCCGGGAACGTGATGCTCTTCGAATTTGTCTTTGTATTCGAGGCCTTTGATGCCGAGGAAGGTGCAGCCGAAGAGCATGGTGAGCGCAAGCATGACGAGCAGAAGTCCGCGGCGCGAAGTTTGAGCGGCCCAGATGGCGAGCACGACGGTTAAGCTGCTGCAGATTAGGACAGCGGTGTTGGCGCCGCCGAGAGCGGCGTCGATGGATGTGCTGGCGGCGGCGAAATCCCCGAAGTACCATCCGCGGTAGATGAGGTAGGCGCAGAACAGGCCGCCGAAGAACATGACTTCGGTGGCGAGGAAAATCCACATGCCGAGGTTCGAGGAATCGCGCTGCTGCTCTTCGGTGGCGAAGTGGTGCAGGAGCGCGGGGTTGTGCTCGCCGTGAGCTTCACCTGCGATGGCGGTGGCTGAGCTATCGGGCAACGGGAACCTCCTGTTTCTGGGGCGCGTCCAGCTCCTCGTAGTTGTAGGCCTCCCAGGTGACGATCTGCTCTTCTTCGAAGTTGTACGTGGTCGGAGGAGATTGCGTTTTCCACTCCAGGCCGGCGGCGTTCCACGGATTGTCGGGCGCGGGCTTGCCGTAACGCATGGACCACAGGAAGTAGATCATGGGCAGCAAGTAGCCGATGCCGAGCACCGTTGCGCCTGCGGTCGAGAGAACGTTGAGTACCTGAAACTCCGGCGGGTACTGGTAGTAGCGGCGCGGCATGCCGACGTAGCCGAGAATGAACTGCGGGAAGAATGTCAGGTTGAAGCCGATGAAGACGATCAGGGCCGCGAGGCGAGCCCAGCCTTCGGGGTAGAGCTTGCCGGAAATTTTCGGCCACCAGAAATGCATGCCTCCGAGATAGCCCATGAGCGCGCCACCGACCATGATGTAGTGGAAGTGGGCGATGACGAAATAGGTATCGTGAACGTGCATGTCGATGCCGAGCGCGGCTAGGAAGAGGCCGGTCAATCCGCCGATGGTGAACAGGCCGAGGAAGCCGAAGGCATAGAGCATGGGCGCGTCGTAGCGGATGGAGCCTTTGTAGAGAGTGGCCGTCCAGTTGAAAACCTTGACTGCAGAAGGCACGGCCACGGCGTAGCTGAGGATGGAAAATACCAGAGCGGCGTAGACGGAAATTCCGGCGACGAACATGTGGTGCGCCCAGACCACGAATCCGAACACGGCGATCGAGATCGACGAAAGCGCGACGAAGGTGTAACCGAAGATGCGCTTGCGCGAGAAACAGGCGATGATTTCGCTCATGATGCCCATGGAGGGCAGAATCATGATGTAGACAGCCGGGTGCGAGTAGAACCAGAACAAGTGCTGGAATAGAAGTGGATCGCCGCCGAGTTTGGGATCGAAGATGCCGAGGTGCAGGGCGCGTTCGGCGACGACCAGCACGAGCGTGATCGCGATGACGGGCGTGCCGAGAATCTGGATGATGCTGGTGGCGTAGTGGGCCCAGATGAACAGAGGCAGGCGCGACCAGGTCATGCCGGGAGCGCGCATGCGATGGATGGTGACGATGAAGTTCAGGCCGGTGAGGATGGAAGAGAATCCGGCGACAAAGATTGCGAGTCCGGCTTCGATGACTTTGGTGTTGCTGAAGGCGGTGCTGAAGGGGACGTAGAAGGTCCAGCCCGTGTCGACGCCGCCGGTGAGCATGCAGTGCAGCATCATGATGCCGCCGATAATGTAGAGATACCAGCTGAGCAGGTTGATGCGCGGGAAGGCGAGATCTTTCGCGCCGATCATCATTGGGACGAGGAAGTTGCCGAGCACTGCCGGGATCGACGGGATGAGGAAGAAGAAGACCATCACCTGGCCGTGCTGGGTGAAGAGTTTGTTGTAGGTGTCGGCCTGGACCAGGTCGCCGGCGGGCGTGAGCAGTTCGAGGCGGATGAGCAGCGCGAAGAAGCCGCCGATGAAAAAGAAGAAGGTGATCGACATCAGGTAAAGCAGGGCGATGCGCTTGTGGTCGGTGGTGAAGAGCCACGAGGGGACGCCGTAGTGCTTGTTCAGATAATTCTCGCGCTCGATTGCCTGGACGCCGGGTTGAGCGGCGGGTTGAGGAGTTGCGGTAGCCATTACGGGTTCACCTGACTTCCTGCAGCTTGGTTCTGGTCCTGGCTCTGATTTTGCGGCGCGGTGACTGCGGCGGTCTTCACGCCGGCAGTGGCGGGCTGCGCCAGCGACTTCACGTAGGCGACCAGCGCGTTGACTTGTTCTTCACTGACTAAGCCCTGGAACGTGGGCATGATGGGCTGGAATCCCTTTACGCGGCGGGCGCCGGGATCGAGGATGCACTCGCGGATGTAATTCTCATCCGCGGTCACGGTGCGTCCGTCGTCGAGTTGCACGGGTTTGCCGAAGACTCCTTGCAGGTTGGGGCCGCGGCCTTGCGAATCGGTGCGATGGCAGGTGACGCAGCCGAGTTCGGCGAAGATTTTTTCTCCGGTGGCGGAGAGCGGGCCGGTCGAGCCACCGCTCATCCAGGCTTCGTACTGCGCCGGCTCCTGCACGATGACGTTGCCGATCATGCCGGAGTGTTGCGTACCGCAATATTGGGTGCAGAAAAGATGATAGGTGCCGGGCTTGGTGGCGCGGAACCATGCGACGGTGTAGCGGCCGGGCAGCACGTCCTGCTTCATGCGGAACGCGGGGACGAAAAAGCTGTGGATGACGTCCTGCGAAGTCATGATGAGCTTGACGTCGCGGCCGACGGGGACGTGGAGTTCGTTGATTTCGCGCTGGCCTTCGGCGTGTTCGAGTTTCCACATCCACTGTTTCGCGACGACGTAGACTTCGGTGGAGTCGCGCGGGGGAGTGCGGCTCTGGAAGTAGACGACGGCTCCCCAGGCGAAGATGACCATGAAGACGACGAAGGGGATGAATGACCAGGTTAATTCGAGCGGGGTGGAACCTTCGATCTGTTCGGCTGGAACGCCCTTCCGGCGGCGGTAGCGGGCGGCGAAGTAGACGACGGCGGTGAAAATCAGCGCGGTCATCATTCCCGACACGATGAGCAGGAAGATGAACAGCGCGTCGACGTTGGCCGCCGCGGTGGAGGCCCGTTCGGGCCATAATGGAAAATTATCGAACATAATTTTCTAAAATGCAGAAGTCAGAACTCAGAATGAAGAAGTAAAACCACAGTTCCTATTTGTTTTACTTCTTCATTCTGACTTCTCACTTCTGACTGACTACTGCGTGACCAAAATCTCTGCGGCGCACAGCGGCTTTGTCCATCCGCCAAAAAATGAAGATCATGCCGCCGAGAAGCAAAATTGTTAGCCCTGCGCCCAGGCGCAGGATGTTCGTTATGATCGCGCCGTATTTCCCGGTCGCCGGATTGTAGTGATAACAGTAGAGCAGCACCTGGTCGACGGCGTTGCCGATTTTGCCTTGCGAGGCTTCGACTAATCCCATGCGCAGATCTTTCGGTGGGTAATCGACGCCGTAGAAGTAGCGCGAGATGCGGCCTTGCGGCGTGAGCACCATGATGGCCGTCGTGTGCGCGTACTGGTTGCTCTCTGCGTCATATTGATATTGGAAGCCGACGGCTTTGGTGAGCGCGTTGATCGACTCGGCGGAGCCGGTGAGGAAATGCCAGCCTGTCGCGGCGTTGGGGCGGCCGTAGCGTTTTAAATAGTTCTGTTTTTTCGCGGCTGCGATGGCCGGGGTTTCTTGCGGATTGAAGCTGACGGTGAGCACGTCGAATTCGTCGCCGACGTTGAACTTGACCATCTTCATGGCGGCGGTGAGTCCGGCGAGGGCTTCTCCGCAGAGCATGGTGCAGTTGTAGTAGACGAGGTTAAGGATCAGCGGCTTCTGGCCGAAGTAGTCGCCGAGTTTCACGGGGCGGCCGCCGTCGTCGACGAAAGTTAGATCGGGAGGGACTTGGGCGTCGAGATGCTGCTCGATGCCGACGTTTTGCAGGTAGAGTGGGCGGACGTTGGCGGGCGGGGACATGATGCCGGTGATCATGCCTTGTCCGACGGCTACGTTGGCTAGCAGCAGGAGGAACGGCAAGAATCCGAAGTGGCTTGGCTTTGCTGCGCGGGAGATCCCTCGCTTCGCCTGAAAGGCGGCTCCGCTCGGGATGACGCATCGGTTGTATTGGGTGCGATGCTTCACCGATGTCGAATTTTGATTCTTACTACTCACTTCTTTGGTCCCTTCTTGTTCTCCGGCTTTGGCTGCGGCGTCGCCGATGCTGGCGCTGCGGCTGAACTGGCTTGCTGGCGGACGGGGAGGCCGCGTTGGGCGATCAGGTCCATGGCGCGGTCGATGGGGATGCGGACGGTGCCGGCGTTTTTGTCGATCCAATCGTAGGTGCTGAGCGTCTCTTCTTCTTTGAGGCGAATTCCGTTGAGTTGGCCGCGCTCGTCGACTTCCAGCTGCGGGGCTGGGAAGTTTTCTTTCAGGAATTTCTCGTAGTCGCCGTTGTATTCCGGGGGGATGTGGCGCGTGTCCACCGGAGCGTTGGTGACCAAGGGATTGACCGGTGTCTGCTCGGCTTCAGAGCGTTTGTCGAGGTAGTGGTAGAGGCCATCGACGATGAAAAAGACGAGCAATCCCGCCACGGCCAAGCCGAGGAGGAAGTAGAGAACTCCAGCGGCGCCGATGTCCTGGTGTTCGTAGCCGGGGTTTCCGGTGGAGTTCGCGGGATTGGTTTCGTCTGTCATATTTCTAATTCGCGTTTCGGCTCTCAGTTCTTAACTCTCGGCTCCTAACTCGCAGCTCACAGCTCATGCCCCTCCATGATGGTGCGCTGGCTCGAGGACTTCTTCGGCTGTCGGATCGTAGACCGGGAGCAGTGGCAGGCCGCCCAGGTTGTAGAAGAAATAGGATAGCCAGATTCCGGCCAGGGCGATGGGTACGACCACATCGGCCAGGGTTACGCATAGAGTCTTCGAGAAATTTGGCTCGATGATCCAGAACATATCGACGTAGCGCATCAGCAGGAGCCACGCGGCCAGCCAGACCAGCTTGCGGATGTTGCGCTTGAACTGGCGCGACAGCAGAATGGCGAAGGGGACGGCGAAGTGGAAGATGACGACAATGAGGCCGACGTATCCCCAACCGCCATTCAGGCGGCGCAGGTAGTAAGTGATTTCGTTGGGCAGGTTGCCGGCCCAGATGATGAGCCACTGCGAGTAGTTGAAATAGGCCCAGACCATGGTGAAGGCCAGCATCCACTTGCCGTGGTCGTGGACGAAGTCGGGCTTCAGCATGGTGGACATGGGCTTGTAGTCGTAGAGTATGCGCTCGATGATTACGGCGAAGCACATGGCTGCGAGGACCTGGCCGATGAGAATTACCAGGCCGAAGATGGTGGAGACCCAGCTGGGGTCGAGCGACATGACCCAGTCGATGGCGGCGAAGGATACGGTGAATCCGTAGAGGATGAGGCCTGGGCCGGCGACGGTTTTGAAGCGGTCGGTGTTGTCGGGAGCGCCGGGAGTGTCGCCTTGCTTCGACCATTTCGAGAGCAGGTAAGAAAGAAGATTCCAGATGGCGAAATAGAAAATTGCGCGGTAGATGAAGCCGCTGGTGGTGAGATATGTCTTGGTGATGTCTTCGAGGTGGTCGTGGAGATGCTTGTCTTTGATGTTGTCGAGGGGCTGGGCCCAGATGTAGAGCTTGCGGATGCCGAGGATGACGGGGATGAACATGGCCGCGAGCAGCGGGAGCGTGCGCATGGCCGCGCCCTGGATGCGGCGAATGACTACGCCCCATCCGCCGCCGGTGAGGTGACGGATCATGATGATGGCCATGGAACCGAGGGCCAGGCCTAACAAGACCATGAAGCCGAGCAGGTAGGCGCGATAAAACTCGTCAGGAGTTTTGAGCGCGAGGATTGCAGCGACGATGGCGAAGACGACGCCGACGATCAACGACCGCTGCGACAGGGTTTTCACCACTGGCGGGGGCGAGAGATCGAGTTGTTTGGCGGGCGCCGCGGTCATTTCTGGTCTTCCTTTTTCTCTGGCTGTTCGGGCTTCTCGGGTTGTTCGTGCTTCTCGGCTTCGGATGTCGCATGGGCGTCGGGTGCGACCACCGGCAGGGTCGCGCCCGAGCCAGGTTCGCGGAATTTTGGCGGCGCGGAAGGAATATTTTGTCCTTCGGGGACGTCGGCTTTGGTGGCGTTCTGGCTTAGCTGCAGGGCGCGGACGTAGGCGACGATGTCCCAGCGATCCTGGGGTGGAATTTGTGAGGCGTAGTCGGGCATGGTGCCGAAGCCTTCGGTGATGACGTCGAAGAAATATCCGGCGGGGGCTTTCTGCAGGCGGACGATGTGGAACGACGGAGGCTTGCGGGCGAAGCCGCGGGAGGGGACGAAGCCGTTGCCGTCTCCGACGCGGGAGTGGCAGGGGGCGCAGAAAATGTTGAAGCGCTCGCGGCCGCGGGCCAGGACTTCTTTGGTGACGGGGAAGGGCATTACGTCGCCGGGGCTGTTGCCGATTTTTCCGGTGTAGAAATAGGTGTCTTCGTGGAGCTGGCCGCGGGCTACGGTGCCTTCGACGGGGGGGCGTTCGGAGCGCTGGTCGGTGTAGAAATCGCTGCGGGAGAGCGGGTTCTGGCGGGGCTGGACGTGCATGTCGATGCGGCAGGCGGGGGTCAGGGCGATCGCCAGTAGTGGCAGGAAAACCTTTAACCACTGAGGGCACTGGGGCGCACGGAGGGAAAACCCTTGCGGCGACGTTTGTGGAATCCCACTCTTGCGCAAAGTACGCGCAAGAATGGGGCACCCGGCTTTTACGTGATTTCGGTCAGTGCTCATTTTAGCTGGGCACCTCCGAGACTGAGCGGGGGGCTAGGGCTTCTAGGAATTTCCGCGTACCGGTGGGATCGTACTTCTTGTCGGTCGAGAACACGATCAGGAAGAAACGATCTTTCGAGGCTGACGAGAATCTTGGGACGTTGAATACCGGGTGGTAGGGCATGGGCAGGCCGTTGAGGGCTAGCATGCCGAAGACGGCGGAGATGCCAGCGAACAGGATCGTCATTTCGAAGGTGATCACGATGAACGCGGGCCAGGCGTGAGCGGGCTTGCCGCCGATGTTGAGCGGGTAGTCGACGGCGGCCATCCAGTACTGCATTAGGTAGCCACTCAGGCCGCCGATGATGCCGCCGATGAGCACGACCAGCGGGACTTCGTCGTGGTGGAATCCGATTTCTTCGGCCAGGCCTTCGATGGGGAAGGGGCTGTAGGCGTCG
>Ga0210390_10003450_pt1 | contig 13566 bp, 10 predicted proteins | sample IncBWH11OmetaG_FD_161050 | JGI IMG/M metagenome (GOLD analysis project Ga0210390, IMG submission 161050) | Forest soil microbial communities from Barre Woods Harvard Forest LTER site, Petersham, Massachusetts, United States - Inc-BW-H-11-O ...
CGCCCAACCGCTGCCGCTGATTACCGGAAAAAAAGCGCCACTGTTGCGGTCTCAGGATCGTTCGCGCGCGCAAATCTACTTCTGGCGGCGCAGGGTCGCGGCGATTTCCTGCGCAACTTGCCTGGCGCGGACCAGGTCGCCGGGACCGAGCGAAATCGCGGCCACGCGCGCATGGCCGCCGCCCCCGTATTTTTCGCACAGCGAGGCGAGATTCACATCCGCGGAAGCTTCCTTCCAGGGATTTGTGCCCACCGAAACTTTGGCGCGCAGCGGCGAGGCACTCACGCCGACGGAATAGAGCGCATCCGGAAATAAAAAGTACGGGACGAATTTGTTGTAGCCCTCCAGGTCCAGGTCGCTGACATCAAAAAAAATCACGCCGTCGCGAAAATCGGCGCGCTCGCGAAATACGTCCAGCGATTTGCGATGGCGCTCCAGCAGCGGCCCAAGATATTTCTTCACGATAGGCAATTCCACCATCTCCGCCAGCGACAGGTACGCCAGGTTCGGAATCAGCTTGGGCACCAAGTCGGCTTCCGGGGCGGCTTCGATCACCAGCGCGAGTTGCGTGGCGGGTTCCGTCAGGCTGACGGCATCCGCAGGGGAAGCGAATTGAGCTCCGTCAATGATATCGCCCCAGTGGATCAGATTGGCGAGCGGCTTGGCGTTGAATCCGAATTTTTCCGAGGCGATCGTGGCCAAAAATTTAGTGCAGGATTTGTACGTGGGATCGTAAAACTTTTTGCCGGAATGGTCCTGACGGAAATGTTCGGCGTCTGCGGGCGTCAGAAACGCACTCTGATGATGGTCGAACCACCAAGTGAGCTTTGGCGAGCTGGAGTACTTGAAATCCACGATGGCGTTTTCGTCGCCATCAAATGTGCCATCTTCGAAAGGCTGCGAGGCTTTATGCGTCATCCCGGTATAAAAGAACTCGGCTGCGGGATTGATGCGCTCTTTATAAAAGCGGGTGAAAATCGCGGCGGAGGAGGCTCCGTCGAAGCATTTATCGTGGAAACAAATCCGGACCTTCAATTCCCTCTCCTGACCACCCCGCGGCATGGAACCCCGCGCAGGGGAAAGCCAACAACGATGGACGTTCAGTTGACTAATGTCAAGAGCGAACGAAAGCGATGGGGGTCCCGGGGGTCGTGCTCTGAGGGTGGGCGATTTTACCGCGATGAGAGCTATACACGCCCCGGTGGGGCGTTAGAAAACTGGACCCGGTCGGCAGATATGACTGTCGCGGATCGCTTCAGGACTTCCCGAAAATTTGGTCGGCCAGATCAGCGGCAAGTGGAATGCGAAACTTCTCGCCTTGATAAGCCTTAATCATGAGCAGAATCCAAAGGACCACGCCGAGTATTGAGACGAGCGTGAGGAGCCCGAATCCAACAGAAAGCCCCGCCGCTCCGCCTGCGACAAATAGCATGGAAAGCACGATGCGGATAATCGTCAGGCCGCCGAAAACCACGATTGATTGCGCCGCGTGGAATCGCACGAACGGGCGCTTGTCAATGAAGTAGAAGATCAGCCCGGTGACCCAGCCCAGAACATAACACAGCAACCCGGCGACATTTTCGGAGAGACCAGATTGCGTCCCTGCAGCGGGAGCCATGGCTGGCGCTACTCCTGCCGCCTGGGGCGTTCCACAACTGGGACAGAACGCCACATTGTCGGCAACCATGGTTCCGCACTTGGTGCAATGTGGCATGAGGTTACCTCCGAAAAGTTAGAGCCAAGGTGTGGCATTTGTCGCGCAGCCTAGCAAAAGCGCGGGGCGACGGCAAGCACAAAGCAGAAAGACGTCTGTGGTTCGCGGAGCTTGCTGGTTCACTGAAGGTACGGCAGCGTGGACGCGAGAAAACTGAAGCAAATGTTATACTCTGGGTTCCACCGCGGAAGTGGCGGAATTGGCAGACGCGCCAGCCTTAGGAGCTGGTGGCCGAAAGGCCGTAGGGGTTCGAGTCCCTTCTTCCGCACTCTTTGTTCGCATTCTTGCCGCAAATTCTTCTTCGACACGACGTGAGCCGCTACAGCCCGATTTGTCCCAGCATGCCGCTCAGGCGGGTCAGCTCCACTTCGGCTTCCAATATTTCTTCTTTCAATTTCTCTTCGAAACCGTGGTCGAGCTTTTTCGCCTCTGCCCGCAATGATTCTAATCTCTGCTTGGCGGCTTCGTGCTCGCGCTTCAATTGCGCAGCGGCGTCTTCATTTGACTGATTCATCTTTGTTCTCCTGAGTGGAAGTATAGCGCGAGAAGGTGCATCGACACACTCAACCGGGCGCCTGTATCGCCGCTTGACCTGTTCCGCGATCGCATACCGGCGCGCGGACAAACTGCGAGCGACATGCACCCAAATTGAAAACTTTTTTCCAGCCAATCGCCGTTGACGCGCGCTTACACTTTCTTTATACTGAAGCTTCTGATGCGGTTGCGTTTGGCCGCACTTCCCTGCCGTCCTCCCTCTCGGATTTCGAACAGGTGAAAGGCAGATTGGAATCAGGGTGCTCCGCAGTCCGTCCCCTGCAAAAAATCCCATGACCGAAACGACCTGCAAACGCGAAATCGAGCTGGAAATTCCAGCGGAAGTCGTCAGCAAAGCCAGTCAGAAAGTGGAGCGCGATCTGGCGCGCGTGGCTCGTATTCCCGGATTTCGTCCGGGCAAGGCGCCCGTGACGCTGATTCGCCGGCGCTTCGCAGAAGATATTCAGGGCGAAGTGGTGCAATCGCTAGTGCCGGAATATCTGGAAAAAGCGCTCGACGAGAAGAAGCTGGTTCCAGTCACCCGCCCCGAAGTGGATAAAGTCGAATTCAAAGAAGGCGAGCCGCTGAAGTTCCGCGCTGTGTTCGAAGTGCTGCCGGAATTCGAGTTGGGCGAATACAAGGGCTTGGAAGTGCAAGTGGAAGATCTGGACGCAGGCGACACTAAGATTGATCAGGTGATCGCGGAAATGCGCGAACGCGCCGCGACGTTTGTGCCGGTAGAGGGCCGCGCCGCGAAAGACGGCGACTACGCGCTGATTAAACTTTCCGGCATGCCGGAAGGCGGAGGCGATCCGGTGGAAGCCGATAACATCATGTGCCACATCGGCGCCGAAGAAACGCTGGAGAGCTTCACGGAAAATCTGCGCGGCTCGAATCCCGGTGAAACCAAGAAATTCCAGGCTAAATATCCTGATGATTATCCGGACGAGAAGCTCAAAGGCAAGACTTACGACTACACGGTGGACGTGCAAGCGATCAAGGAGAAGAAGCTGCCCGAACTGAATGACGAGTTCGCGGTAGAAGTGGCCAAGGAAGTGGGCGGCGTAACGACCATCGCCGAGCTGCGCAAGAAAATTCAGGACAATCTGGAAGCCGAGAAGGCAGCGAGGCAATCGGCGCAGGCGCGGGAGAAGATTCTGGAAACGCTGGTAAAAAAGCATGATTTTCCGGTCCCCGATGCGCTCGTCGAGCATCAAATGGACGTCCGGCTGGAACGCACGGTGCGCTCGCTGGCATCCCAGGGAGTGGACCCGCGCGCTGTGAATGTGGATTGGGTGTCGCTCCGGAAGGGACAGCACGACCGCGCGGTGGACGATGTGAAGGCTGAACTGCTGATTGATCGCATCGCCGACGCGGAAAAAATCGAAGCAACCGACGAAGACGTCGAAAAGGAAATAAATGCGCTGGCGGAACACAGTGGCGAATCAGCAACGGCACTGCGGGCTCGCTTGACAAAGCAGGGAGCGCTCGATAGGATGAAATCGAAGTTGCGTAGCGACAAAACAATCGAGTGGCTCTACAGCAATACCCGAATCGAGAAGACAGCCAAACGTGAAGAGCAATAACTGGTTCGGGCTCCCTCAGCGCGCAAAGACACTTCCAATGAATCATACAAACGACGCGACTCCGTACGCCACCACGCTTGTTCCGATGGTCGTCGAACAGACGAACCGCGGCGAACGAGCTTATGACATTTATTCGCGGCTGCTGAAGGATCACATTATTTTCATCGGCACGCCGATTGACGACCACGTGGCGAACCTGGTGACCGCGCAATTGCTGTTTCTGGCGTCGGAAGATCCCGAGAAAGATATCTCGGTGTACATCAATTCGCCGGGCGGCTCGATTTCCGCGGGCATGGCGATTTACGACACGATGCAGTTTGTGCGTCCCGACGTGGTGACGTACTGCATCGGCCAATCCGCTTCGATCGCGGCAGTGTTGCTGGCCTCCGGTACGCCGAAGAAGCGCTACGCGCTGCCGAATTCGCGAGTATTGATTCACCAGCCGTGGATGTCCGGCCTGTCAGGCCAGGCCACGGACATTGACATTCACGCGAAAGAGATTATTCGCACGCGCGAGTCGCTCAACAAACTGCTGGCAGGGCATACGGGTCAACCGCTGGAAAAGATCGAGCGAGACGTGGAACGCGATTTCATCATGACGGCCGAACAGGCGAAGGCGTACGGCATCGTGGACGAAATCATTACGAAGCACAGGTAATTGCCGTTCCAAAGGGTAAGTAGCCAAATAGATGATTCCCTGCCGCCCGGCCGGATTCCGTTTTACAATACGAGATACATTCGTCATGGGTGTGGTGAAATCCGTAACGAGGGAGCCTAATCAGTGAAACGGTTCACACCGGAAGAGCCGTTACGCTGTTCCTTCTGCCATAAAACGCAGGAGCAGGTGGAGAAACTGATCAGTTCTCCATCGGAATATCCGCGCTCGTACATTTGTAACGAGTGCGTGGGCGTCTGCCAGCAGATTCTCGAAGACGAGAAACGCGAACAGTCCAGCCCGGCGAACCGGCGTCTACCCCGCCCTCCTGAGATCAAGGCGTTTCTGGACGGTTACGTCATCGGGCAGGACAAGACCAAGAAGAAGCTCGCGGTCGCGGTTTACAACCACTACAAGCGCATATTCCTGAACAAGCAGCCGGGCGACGTGGAACTGGCGAAGTCGAACATTTTGTTGGTTGGGCCAACGGGTACCGGCAAGACGCTCATGGCGCAGACGCTGTCACGCATGCTGGACGTGCCGTTCGCCATCGTGGACGCGACGACCTTGACCGAAGCGGGTTACGTCGGCGAAGACGTCGAAAATATCATCCTGAAGCTGCTGCAGGCTGCGGATGGAGACGTCCAAAAGGCTCAGCAAGGCATCATATACATAGACGAGATTGACAAGATCTCAAAGAAAGACGAAAACCCTTCGATTACCCGCGATGTTTCCGGCGAAGGCGTGCAGCAGGCGCTGCTGAAGATTCTGGAAGGCACGGTTGCGAATGTGCCGCCGCAGGGCGGACGCAAGCACCCGCACCAGGAATTTACGCCAGTGGATACGACCAATATCCTGTTCATCTGCGGCGGGGCTTTCGTGGGGCTCGAAAAGATTATCGAACGGCGCGTGGGACATAAATCGCTGGGGTTCCAGGCCGATGCACAAGTGACCACGGCATCGCGGCGCAACATTGAAATGCTGGAACAGGCGCAGCCCACCGACCTGATTCGCTACGGTTTGATCCCGGAATTTGTGGGGCGCTTGCCAGTGGTGGGCGTGCTGAGCGATCTGGATAAGTCGGCGCTGGTGAGAATTCTCACTGAACCGAAGAACGCCCTGGTGCGGCAATATCAGCGCCTATTTGAATTCGAGAATGTGCGGCTGCGCTTCACCGACGACGCTCTCGATACCGTTGCCGAGCTGGCGTTGCAGCGCAAAGTAGGCGCACGCGGCCTGCGCATGATTCTGGAAGATTTGATGCTGGAAATGATGTACCACTTGCCGGCGCAGCGTAAGTTGCGCGACTTCGTGGTTACGGCGGACATGGTCAAGGGACGCGAAATCAATTGGAGCCTGCTGGAAAAAGCAGGCTAGCGTACCGGGAGAAAAAAGAAATCGATGTTCAATCGCGAAAAAGGCGAAATCAAACGCGTGCCGATGATGCCGGTCCGGGAAATGGTTATTTTCCCGGAGATGATGCACCCCTTCATCGTGGGTCGGGAAGCGTCCGTGCGAGCGCTGGAAGACGCGCTTGCCGGTGACAAGAAGATTTTCCTGGTCACCCAGCATGACGCGTCGGTGGACGACCCGAAGCCCGAAGAAATCTACCAGGTGGGCACGCTCGCGAACATCGTGCAGAGCGTGAAGCTGCCCGACGGCAATATCAAGGTACTAGTGGAAGGCACCGAGCGCGCGAAGATCGTGCAGATTACCAGCGATGAAGGCTTCTTCCGCGCTTCGATCCGCGTGGTGACTTCCAAGACAGAGCCTTCCCCGCAGCTGCAGCAGGCTTCCGAGCGCGTCACCGGGCTGTTTGAGCAGTATGTGAAGCTCTCGCAGAGCCTGAATTACGACACGATGATCGCGGCCGTGCGTGTGGAAGATGCCGGAAAGCTTTCCGACGCAATCTCGGCGAATCTGCAGATTCCCGTCGAAGAAAAACAGGAACTGCTGGAGCTTTTCGAGCCGCTCGAGCGCCTAAACCGCATCGCGGACATTCTGGAAGTCGAAATCGAAAAACTGAACGTGGATCGCTCCATCAATACCCGCGTGAAGCGCCAGATGGAGCGCGCCCAGAAAGAGTATTACCTCAACGAAAAGCTGAAGGCCATCCAGAAAGAGCTGGGCCGCGGCGAAGCCAACGAAATCGAGCAGCTGAAAAAGAAAATCGAAACTTCCGGCATGCCCGAAGGGCCGCAGGAAAAGGCCATGCAGGAACTGAAGCGGCTGGAAATGATGCCGCCGATGTCCGCTGAATCCACGGTATCGCGCAATTACCTGGACTGGCTGCTGGCGGTGCCCTGGAAGAAGCGCTCCAAGGAAATTCGTGACATCAAGCGCGCCGAAGTGATTCTCTCCGAAGATCACTACGGCCTGGACAAGATTAAAGACCGCATCCTCGAATATCTCGCCGTGCGCCAACTGGTGAAAAATCCCAAGGGTTCGATTCTGTGCTTCCTCGGGCCTCCAGGCGTGGGCAAGACTTCGCTCGCCATGTCCATCGGCCGCGCCACGGGACGCAAATTCGTCCGCGTGTCACTGGGTGGCGTGCGCGACGAGGCTGAAATTCGCGGCCACCGCCGCACTTATATCGGCGCCCTGCCCGGCCAGATCATTCAGATGATGCGCAAGGCCGGCACCACCAATCCGGTGTTCGTGCTGGACGAAGTGGACAAGATGTCCATGGATTTCCGCGGCGACCCCTCGGCGGCGCTAATGGAAGTGCTGGACCCTGAGTTGAATCACGCCTTCACCGATCACTATCTGGATGTGGAATACGATCTCTCGAAGGTCATGTTCGTCTGCACCGCAAACGTGCTGCACACCATTCCGCAGCCGCTGCAGGATCGCATGGAAGTGCTGCGCATTCCCGGCTACACCGAGCACGAAAAATATCAGATCGCCACGCGCTACCTGATTCCCAAGCAACTGGAAGCCACGGGCCTGGCGAAGAATCAATTGAAAATCACCGACGACGCCATCAAGAGCACCATCCGCCATTACACGCGCGAAGCGGGCGTGCGCAACCTGAACCGCGAACTGGCCAACATTTCGCGCAAAGTGGCGCGCAAGGTCGTCACCGAAGGCAAGGACGTCGCCGTGGAAGTCACTCCGGCGAACCTGAACGATTATCTCGGTATCTTGAAGTACCGCGACTTCCTGGCAGAAAAGAAGAACGAAATCGGCCTCACCACCGGACTCGCCTGGACCGAAGTGGGTGGCGAAGTGCTCTCCACCGAAGCCACGTTGATGCAGGGACGTGGCCGCCTCACGCTCACCGGCAAGCTCGGCGATGTGATGCAGGAATCGGCGCAGGCCGCGATGAGCTACATTCGCTCGCGCAGCCATCTTTTCAGCCTGCCCAAGGATTTCTATCGCCACCTCGACATTCACATGCACGTCCCGGAAGGCGCGATCCCTAAGGACGGTCCCTCGGCCGGCATCACCATCTGCACCTCGATCGTCAGCGCGTTGACGAAAATTCCCGTGCGCTGCGACATCGCCATGACCGGCGAAATCACCTTGCGCGGCAAGGTGCTGCCCATAGGCGGAGTGAAGGAAAAGCTGCTGGCGGCGCATCGCCTCGGCCTGCGCACCATCATTTTGCCGAAGGACAATGAAAAAGATCTGGCGGATATCCCGCCGGACATCCAGTCGCAGATGTCCATTCATTTTGTCGAGTCCATGGACGACGTGCTGCAGATCGCGTTGGAGCATCCGCTTCCGATTCCAGGTCACCCGCCGGTTGCCGGAGTCGAGCCCGAGTTCGGCGCGGACGTCGCGCAGGACAATGAACTAACCAATTGAAACCCTCTGGTCCTTCCTCATTTTGATCAGCAGGCTTGGCCCGCGGCCAGAGGTTTCCGGTTGTCTGTAGGTTTTCCCGTTTTTAAAGTTGCAAAAGAGTGGCAGGTTCGAATTTGCGCCCGCCCGTAATCCATTCAGAAACCAATCTGCCTGAAAACCAGGCTTTGGAAGGAACGAAATCGATGAGCATTAGCCTTGCAGAACTGAAAGACAAGAACATCACTGACCTGGCGAAAATCGCCAAGGAGCTGAACATTCCCGGCGCCTCCGGCATGCGCAAGCAGGAGTTGATCTTCCAGATCCTCCGCGCCCAGACGGAAAAGAACGGGCTGATCTTCTCCGAAGGAGTGCTGGAATGCCTGCCGGACGGATTCGGCTTCCTGCGCGCGCCCGAATACAACTACCTCCCGGGCCCGGACGACATCTACGTCTCGCCGTCGCAGATCCGTAAATTCGATCTGCGCACCGGTGACACCGTTTCCGGCCAGGTTCGCCCGCCAAAAGACGGCGAACGTTACTTCGCGCTGATCAAGGTCGAAGCGGTCAACTTCGAAGACCCCGAAGTCGCGCGCAGCAAGATATTCTTCGACAACCTCACGCCGCTGTATCCGGCCGATCGCATCCGCCTGGAAACCACAAAAGAAAACCTTACCGGTCGCGTGCTGGACATGCTCTGCCCCATCGGCAAAGGCCAGCGCGGCTTGATCGTCGCTCCGCCACGCACCGGTAAGACGATGATGCTGCAGTCCATCGCCAATTCCGTCACCACCAATCATCCCGAAGTCGCCTTGATCGTGCTGCTGATTGACGAGCGGCCGGAAGAAGTCACGGACATGCAGCGCACTGTGAAGGGTGAAGTCATCAGCTCCACCTTCGACGAACCACCGCAACGGCACATTCAAGTCGCCGAAATGGTGCTGGAAAAGGCCAAGCGCCTGGTGGAACACAAGCGCGACGTTGTCATCCTGCTCGACTCGCTCACCCGTCTGGGACGCGCCTACAACGCCGTCACACCGCCTTCGGGGAAGGTCCTCTCCGGTGGTATTGACGCGAACGCTCTGCAGCGGCCGCGGCGTTTCTTTGCCGCAGCGCGCAACGTGGAGGAAGGCGGCTCGCTCACCATCATCGCTACCGCGTTGATTGATACCGGCAGCCGCATGGATGACGTGATTTTCGAAGAGTTCAAAGGCACCGGGAACATGGAAATCAATCTGGACCGCCGGCTGGTGGACAAGCGCGTTTTCCCGACGATTGACATCAACCGTTCCGGAACGCGCAAAGATGAACTGCTGCTGCCCGCCGACGAATTGAACCGCATCTGGGTGTTGCGCAAGGTGCTCAGCCCGCTCTCCACGGTAGAAGCGATGGAGCTTCTGCTGGGACGGCTCTCCAAAACGAAAACGAACGGCGAATTCCTCGCTTCGATGTCCAGTCCCGCGTAGCCGCACTTTCGCGCGGGGTCTACACCGCTTGTTCCCCCTTCCCGCAATGAAGCCCCCGCCCGCGGCGGGAAGGAGAAACACGTGCAACGGTTCGTCGCGCGCCAACCCATCTTCAACGCCGCACGCGTCGTGTACGGCTACGAATTGCTGTTCCGCTCCGGCCCGGAAAATCGGTATGACGCGGTGCACGAAGACATGGCTTCAGCGTCCTCCGTGGACAACATTCTGCTGTTCGGCATGGACCGCCTCATTCCAGGGTGCCGCGCGTTCTTGAATTGCACACGCGATTTCTTGATTCGCGATTTCGCGACCATGCTGCCCAAAGACCGCGTGGTGTTGGAAATCCTGGAAACCGTTCCCATGGACGACGAAGTTCACGACGCCTGCCGCCGCCTAAAGCAAGCCGGTTACCAGATCGCGCTGGACGATTTTGAGGAACGCCCGGACTGGAAACCGCTGATCGCCATGGCGGATTACATCAAGGTGGACCTGCTGGCCACTTCACCCGCGGATCAACTGCGCCTGGCGCAGACGTACCTGCCAATGAATATTCGCCTGGTGGCGGAAAAGGTGGAAACGTACAACGACTTTCACCGCACGCGCCGCTGGGGTTACGCCTACTTTCAGGGCTATTTTTTCAGCCGGCCCGAAATGTTAACGCGCCAGGATATTCCGCCGAACCAGATGAACTATCTGCTCGTCCTGCAGGCAGCGAACCGCGCGCAAATGGATATTGAAGAGGTCAGCGCCCGGATCAAAGCGGAAGCGTCCCTCAGTTTTCGATTGCTGCGCTATCTGAATTCTCCGGCATTCCCGCTGATCGTGGAAGTGCGCTCCATTCCCCACGCGCTCGCGCTGCTGGGAGAACGCGGCACCCGCAAGTGGGTTTCGCTGATCGCCGTGACGGGCCTGGCCAGCGGGAAACCGGCTGAGCTGGCGGCGCTGCCGCTGATTCGCGCGCAATTCTGCGAGTTGCTCGCGCCCTGCGCGCGGCGCGCGGAATCGGCCAACGATCTTTTCCTGCTCGGCCTGTTGTCCGCGATGGACGCAATTCTGGACATGCGCATGCCCGACGTGCTGCGCGAAATCACCATCCACCAGGAAATTCGCGATGCGCTGATGGGCAAGGCCAACAAGTTGCGTGAAATTTTCGAGTTCGCGTTGAATTACGAGCGTGGGCGCTGGGAGGAAATTGGCCCGGCGGCCGCGCAGCTAGGGATCCAGGAAGATGTAATTCCGGCGCTCTACGTGGAGGCCGTGGAATGGGCGCGCCAGATACTTTCGCCGCAGCAGGAAATTGTTTCGCCGCGGACGTAAACTGAGAAAGAATCGGTGGGGCGATGTTCCCTGCTGCGCTGCGGCTGGCGGGGTCAGCAAATCCGGCGCACCCGGCTACGGATTGCTGCGGCGCCCCGCTAGCTTGCGCTTGCGGCAGCCTGCTGCTTGGCCAGCAGCACTACCAGCCGCGCCACCTCCTCTGGTTCCATCGCGGTGCTGTCCACCACCACGGCATCCGCGGCGCGCACCAGCGGCGAGCTCGATCGCTGCAAATCGCGGCGGTCGCGTTCGTGAATTTCTTCCAGCGTGCGCTGCAGGTTGATGTGGTCGCCCTTCTGTTCGTGCTCGCGCCAGCGCCTCTCCGCACGTGTTTCCGGTGAAGCAGTAAGAAAGATCTTCAGCTGCGCGTCGGGAAATACCACGCTGCCAATGTCGCGCCCCTCCATCACCACACCGCCGCGCTCGCCGGCGCGCCGCTGCTCCGCCACAAGCACCTGCCTCACTCCGGGATTCACGGCAATCTTGGAAGCGGCCTGAGAGACTTCGGGCGTACGAATCGCGGTTGTCACATCATCTTGATCGAGGAATACTCGTTGCGTGCCGCCTTCCGCGCGCAGGTCAATGCGCGTTTCGCGGGCCAGCGCCACCAAATCATCGTCATGGTCATCGAGCGCGAGGCCGTTGCGGAGCGCCTTGAACGCCAGCGCGCGGTACATCGCTCCGGTGTCCACGTACACGTAACCCAGTAGCTCGGCGACGCGCCGCGCGAGAGTACTCTTCCCTGAACCGACGGGTCCATCAATGGCAATGATGAGTTTCTTCAAGGGATCGCTCGCGGGCCGGGGTTCGGATTCACATTTACGCAAAGTTTCGCCGTAAAATGCGCCCTCAAATTCTCTTGAAGGCGCGCTCGATTTCGCGCACGGAATAGCGGAGCACCACGGGCCGGCCGTGCGGACAGCTCATTGGATATTCCGTCTTGGCCAGTTCGCCCAGCAGCCATTCCATTTTTGCCGGGTCCAGCGGCGTGTTCACCTTGATGGCCGCGTGGCAAGAAGTGGACGCCGCAATCTTGGCTTGCAGCGAATCAATCGAGATGGCCTGATTTTCGCGCGCGATCCCGTCCAGGATTTCGTAGAGCAGGCGTTCGGCGTCGCCGCTGGTGATGCCGGCAGGCGCCGCCTGAATTGCCACACTCCGCGCGCCCATCAGTTCCGCCTCAAATCCGTTCGCGCGCAGTTCCTCGCCAATCTGCTCGAAAATCGCGAGCTGCCGGGGATTCAGCTCGACGATCAACGGTACCAGCAGGCGCTGGCCGCCGAGCGCGCCTTCGCGGCGCGCTCGCAGGTGCTGCTCGAAGAGCACGCGCTCGTGTGCCACATGCTGGTCAATGATCCACAATCCTTCGCCGTTCACTGCGACGATGAAGCTGCTGTTCACCTGGCCCAGAGGCTTCAGGTCCGCGATGTCTTCCACGCTGGGCAACGCGCCAGGAGTCTCGGTGGTGTTGATGCCGTCGCCGGCGGCGGGCGGGGCGTATTCTTGCGGGCCCAGTGAAAAATCGCTCGCGCCGGTCGGATCAAATTGCAGCCGCTGCGAGGTCGGGCGGTCGGGCGCGCCACTCAATTCAAATCCTTCGGTGGCAGCGGCGACGTCACCAAAAGAAGCGGGAATGATCGCGCGTGGGGGGCCGGGAAACGCGCCAGGCACTGCTCCGGCACTCGCTGATGAAAGAAACGCCGGGTCAATCGCCGCGGCCCCAGCTGCAAACGCGGTCGAGCCACCATTCGGTCCAGCGGATGCCGAAGCGGTCGCAGCAGAGGCAGCAGTCGCCGCGCGCGCCGCGGGAAATCCAGGAATGGGCCGCGCAACAGAAAGTGCCTGACGTATCGCATCGCGCGTGAAATCGTGCACGAACTGCGGGTGACGAAAGCGAACTTCGATTTTCGCCGGATGGACGTTCACGTCCACTTCCTCGTACGGCATGTCCAGAAATAGCAGCACCACCGGGAAAACGCCGGGCGGCATGATATTGCGGTACGCCTCGCTGATGGCGTGCAGCAGCAGGCGGTCGCGCACCAGCCGACGGTTGACGAAAATATAGATACCGTTGCGATTGCTGCGCTGCACTTCGGGGCGCGAGGTGAATCCGCTGACGCGCAGCGTCGCGGCGCGCTCCTCAGCTTCCAGCGGCGGCTCGGTAATGGCGCTGCGCACCGCAGCTTCCGTCGCCGGAATTTCGGTGAGCTCATCCAGCGACTGGCGGCCGAAAATCTGGTACACGCGATCCGCCAGCTTTTCCACCGGCGAGCAATTCAGGATTTCCTGCGACGGTGTCTTCAGCAAAAAATGCCGGTCGGGATGCGCCAGCGCGTAATGCGTTACGAGCGATGCGATGTGGCCTAGCTCGGTGGTTTCCGATTTCAGGAATTTGCGCCGCGCCGGCACGGCATAAAAGATATCCGCCACGCTGATCGAAGTTCCCACCGGTACGCCCGCGGGCTTCACGCTCAGAAGTCTGCCGCCGGCGAATTCGATGCGCGTCCC
>Ga0210390_10003453_pt1 | contig 13550 bp, 6 predicted proteins | sample IncBWH11OmetaG_FD_161050 | JGI IMG/M metagenome (GOLD analysis project Ga0210390, IMG submission 161050) | Forest soil microbial communities from Barre Woods Harvard Forest LTER site, Petersham, Massachusetts, United States - Inc-BW-H-11-O ...
CGGACCAAGGGGCAGCGGCAGGCGTCGGGGCGCACACAGGTGGCAGCGGCAGCCTGGCTGTTAGTGCTGGTCCTTGGGCTCTTGGTGGCCGATTATTTTGCCATCTATCTGCCGATCGTGGGGATGATTGTGCCGGTGGGACGGGCGCGGGCGGAAGCATTTGCGGCCTATCATCGCGCGTCGATCGTGATCAACGTCTGTGACCTCGCCCTGTGCGCGGTCGCGGCCGCGCTCTTGAGTTGGCACAATCCCCGGGACAACAGGGCGTCCGATCAGGTAACTCCAAACAGTTGACGAAAGACCCGAAGGATGGCGGCATTCGATCCGCGGAAGGGCGCGAGAGTCCGGTGGACTCTGATCCTAATCGCAGCGTGCCTCACGGTCCGTGGGCTGTGGACGACCACGGCACACGCCGGCGACTGGCCGCAGATTCTGGGCCCGCATCGCGATGGCCGCGCCGAGCATGAATCGCTGGCCGACGCTTGGCCGGCCGGTGGACCGAAGGTCGTGTGGGAGCGGCCGGTCGGGCGGGGGTACGCGGGTGTGGCCGTGGTCGGCGAGCGGGGTGTGCTTTTTCATCGCGTCGAGAGCGAAGAAGTCGTTGAAGCCTTCGCGGCGAAGACCGGCAAGTCGTCATGGAAGTACGCGATTCCCACGTCCTACGTCTCGGGCATCTCGCCGGACGACGGGCCCCGTTGCGTGCCCATCATTCACGGCGACCGGGTGATCGTCTTCGGCGTGCAGGGGAACCTCGCCTGTTTGCGCCTGGCCGACGGTAACAAACTCTGGGCTCGCGACACGCATGCCGAATTTCGGGTAGGCGAAGGCTATTTCGGCGCGGGGAGTTCGCCGATCGTCGAGGGCGATAAGGTCATTGTGAACGTGGGCGGGAAGAAAACTGGAGCGGGGATCGTCGCTTTCGCGCTCGACACTGGCAAGCCCGTCTGGAACGTGACCCACGAAGACGCCAGCTATTCCTCGCCCATCGCCGTCACGGTGAATGGCGTGCGGAACGTGATCGTCGAGACGCGGCTCAAAACGGTCGTGCTCAATCCCGACACCGGGGCGATCCGCTCGGAGCTCGAATTCGGCATGCGCGGGCCGACCGTCAATGGAGCCAACCCCACGGTGATGGGCGACCGACTGTTCATGACGGCCAGTTACGGTATCGGCGCGGTCTTCGCGAAGATCGGCTCGGCGTCGCTGGAAAAACTGTGGGAATCGAACGACCTGATCTCGAGCCAGTACGCGACCTGCATTGCCGACGGCGGTGTGCTCTACGGCATTCATGGCCGCGACGACCAGGGCCAAGCCAGCCTCCGCTGCATCGACCCGGACAAGCAGAAAGTGGTGTGGGAGAAGGACGATTTTGGCTATGCCACGCTGCTCTGGACCGACGGCAAACTGATCGTGCAAAAGACCGACGGCACCTTCGTATTGGTCAAAGCCACGCCGACCCAATACACCGAGCTGGCCTCGGCCCAAGTCTTCAACGCCAAGACGTTCGCCCTGCCCGCGCTCGCCGCCGGCCGCGTCTACGCCCGCGACGACCACACGCTTAAATGCCTCGACGTTGGCAGGTGACGCCCGCGGCGGCCTCCGTGTGTGGAAATCTGCGAAATTTGAGTCGGCTCATCGTGTTACGAGGACCGGGATGAATCACTGGCGGAGGAGAGCTGCGCAAGCCTTGCGGTTGAAATTGCGCGATTCAGGGGGAATAATGACCGCCGCTTAATCCGCTCGCGGACCGGGCTCTCCGCGCGCCTCGCTTGTGCTTCACGGCACACGCGAATTCCTGGTCACTAACGGCGGAAGTGCGGCTCGTGCTCTTTTTGAACCATCTCGACGTGTCGTCCGGCGAATTCCCTACTCCTCGGCCCCGCGGTCGCACGCGGCGGCGGCGACAGTGGCGTCCGTCCTGGGGAATCGAGCAACTCGAAATCCGCACGCTCCTTTCCGCCTCGTCGCTATCGCACATCGCGGAGTCGGCCCGGTCGAATTCATCGTCCATGTGCGGCGGATCTGGAAACCAATCCGACTCGTCATCGAGCCGCGGGCGCCAGGCTCCGGCCTTCACCAGCAGCAACAGCACGACGTTCACGGTCGGCACGAGTTCGAGCTTTTCGGTGACCGCATCCGGGAAGCCGACCCCGACATTCGAAGGAAACGGGCTCTTGCCCAACGGTGTCACCTTCGACGATGCCACCGGCATCCTCAGCGGCACTCCGCTGCCGGGAACCGGCGGCACTTACGACCTGACCTTTACCGCGCTCAACGGGACGAAGTCGAACGCGACCCAGAACTTCGTACTGACTGTCGACGAAGCCCCGTCGTTCACCAGCAGCAACGCCACGACATTTGCGGTCGGCGCGGCCGGCACCTTCACAGTCACTGCGCTCGGATTCCCGACGCCGACGCTGAGCGAGAGCGGCGCACTGCCGGCGGGCGTGTCGTTCAATCCGTCGACGGGCGTGCTCAGCGGGACGCCGCAGGCGGGGACGAACGGCAGCTTTCCGCTCGTCTTCACCGCGTCGAACGGCATCGGCACCGCCGCCACGCAGGATTTCACGCTCACGGTTAACGTGGCTCCGACAATCACCAGCGTGAACAACACGACGTTCACTGTCGGAACCAACGGCACCTTCACCGTGACGGCAACCGGCAGCCCGACGCCAACCCTCCAGGGCAATGGACTTCTGCCGAACGGAGTGGTCTTCGACGACGGGACCGGCTTATTGAGCGGCACGCCTTTGCCCGGCACCGGTGGGACCTATGTGTTGACGTTCGCCGCCTTCAACGGCGTCAGCCCGAATGCCAGCCAGTCCTTCGTGCTGACCGTCGACGCGGCACCGAGCATCGTCAGCTCCAACAGTACGACGTTCGTCGTCGGCACGGCCGGCTCGTTCACGGTCGCGGCCCACGGCTTCCCCGCACCGAGCTTCACCGAGACAGGGGCTTTGCCTGCGGGCGTCTCGTTCAATATGTCGACCGGTGCGTTGAGCGGAACGCCGCAAACCGGCACCAGCGGCACTTATCCGCTGCAGATCACCGCGGCGAATGGCGTCAGCCCGGCAGCCACGCAGGCCTTCACGCTGATCGTCAACGCGGCCCCGGCAATTACCAGCGCGAACACCACGACGTTTACGGTCGGCACAAACGGCAGCTTTACCGTGACGGCAAGCGGCATGCCCGTACCGACATTCACAGAAGTGGGCACGCTCCCGGTCGGTTTGTCGTTCAGCAATGCCACGGGCGTGCTCAGCGGCACACCCTCAACCGGCAGTGGTGGGATTTACAATCTCACGTTCACGGCCACCAACGGCTTGACTCCGGACGCGACGCAGAACTTCCTGCTCGTAGTCAATGAAACGCCGTCGATCACCAGCAATAACAGCACCACCTTCGCCACGGGAGTCGCCGGAACGTTCACCGTCACCGCCAACGGATTTCCCGACGCAACTTTTGCCGAAACCGGCACGTTGCCCAACGGCGTCTCGTTCAATCCATCGACGGGCGTGCTCAGCGGAACGCCGCAAGCGGGCACTGTCGGCGTGTACGACCTGACCTTCACGCCCTCCAACTCCGTCGGCACGGGGACGACGCAGACCTTCACGCTCATTGTCGACCAGGCCCCAGTCATCAGCAGCGCCAACGGCACCACGTTCACCGTCGGCACCGCGGGCAGTTTTACGGTCACGGCGACGGGCACTCCGACGCCAACCTTCAGCGAAACGGGAACGCTGCCCAACGGCGTGACCTTCAACGACGCAACGGGCGCGCTCAGCGGAACGCCGCAGACCGGCACCGGCGGCACCTATCCGTTGACGATCACCGCCGCCAACGGCCTCAGCCCGAACGCAACTCAAAGTTTTGGCCTGATCGTCGATCAGTCGCCGGCGTTCACCAGCGCAAACGCAGCCACGTTTACGGCCGGGCTTGCCGGCACGTTCGACGTGACCGCCTCCGGCTTCCCGGCACCGACATTCACGGAGAGCGGCACCCTGCCGGTGGGAGTAACGTTCAGCGACACGACAGGCGTACTGAGCGGCACACCGATCGGCGGAACGATCGGCACCTTCCCGGTGATATTCACCGCCTCGAACGGGGTGGGCGCGACGGCCGACCAGGACTTCAATCTGGTTGTCGTCACTTCGCCGATGATCACCAGCGCGAACAGCGCCACATTCGTCGTGGGGACGGCAGGCACCTTCACGGCGACCGTTTCCGGAAATCCTGCGCCAACGTTGAGCGAGTCGGGCACGCTGCCCAATGGGCTCTCCTTCAACGCCGGAACCGACTCAATCACTGGCACGCCCGCGACCGGGACCGGCGGCACGTACACGCTGACGTTCACGGCGTCAAACGGTGCGAGCCCCAACGTCACGCAAACCTTCACGCTGATCGTCGACGAACTCCCGGGGATTACCAGCACCAATACGGCCACCTTCACGGTCGGGACCGCCAGCACGTTCTCACTGGTCTCTACCGGTTTTCCGGCACCTACCTTCAATGAAGCCGGCACGCTGCCTCCCGGGCTGGGATTCAGCCCGACCGGCGTGTTGAGCGGCACGCCGTTGCCCGGCACCGGCGGGACGGACTCGGTCACCTTCACGCCGGTTAACAGCGTCGGCGTCGGCCTGGGGCAGATCTTCACGATCGTGGTCGAGCAGGCTCCCCAAATCACCAGTGCGGCGACCGCCACCTTCATGGTGAACACGACGCAAACCTTCACTGAAATGGCGAGCGGTTTTCCGGCCCCCACCTTCACCGAGAGCGGTACTCTGCCCAGCGGACTTTCTTTCAACGACAGCACGGGCGCGCTCAGCGGGACACCGCTTCCCGGCAGCGGCGGCCTCTACTCATTGACCATTACCCCGGTCAACGCGGTGGCCACCGGACCGAGCCAGACCTTCACCCTCGTTGTCAACGAGGTGCCGTCAATCACCAGCGCGAATAGCACGACGTTCATCGTCGGACAAAACGGCACGTTCACGGTCACGGCCAATGGATTCCCGGCCGCCATATTCACGGGAACGGTGACTCCGCCCAACGGAGTTTCCTTCAACGCGACGACCGGAGTCTTCAGCGGCACTCCCGCGGTGGGCACGTCCGGCACGTATACCTTCGACCTGACGCCCGTGAACTCGGTTGGCAACGGCGTGACCCAAGTCTTCACGTTGCTCGTTGACCAGGCGCCGACGTTCACGACCGCGAACACCACGGTATTTACCGTCGGCACGCCGGGATCGTTCAACGTGACGGCCGTGGGATTTCCGATCGTCTCCCTCAGCGAAAGCGGAACGCTGCCGACGGGCGTTTCCTTTACCCCCAACACCGGCACGTTCAGCGGAACGCCGGAGACCGGCACCGGCGGTTCGTACCCCGTCACGCTCACGGCCAGCAACGGCGTCAGCCCCAACGCCACCGAGACCTTCACGCTCGTCGTCAACGAAGTCCCACAGATCACGAGCGTGAATACCGCAACGTTTACCGTCGGCACCAGCGGCACCTTCACCGTCACGGCCAGCGGATTCCCCGCGGCGAAGTTCGCGGAGGCGGGCACGTTGCCCAGCGGCCTGTCGTTCGACACCACGACCGGCGTGCTGAGCGGAACGCCCCTCGTCGGCACCGGGGGGAATTACTCGCTGCAGTTCACGCCGATGAACGCGGCCGGCACGGGAGCCCCGCAATCGTTCACGCTGGTCGTGCTCCAAGCGCCGTCGATCACGAGCGTCAATGCAACGACGTTCACGCAGGGAAGTTTTGGCTCGTTCAACGTGACCGCCAACGGCTTCCCGGCGCCCACGTTCGCGGAAGGCGGGGCGCTGCCCACCGGCGTCACCTTCAACGACACGACGGGCTTGCTCAGCGGCACGCCTGATGCCGGGACGGCCGGCACTTATACGATCACGATCACCGCGATGAATGGCGTCGATACAGACGTGACGCAGACCTTCACGCTGACCGTCGCGGCGTGATTCCGAGTTTGGCTCGCACGAGTGGCCGGCAACTGTGGCCTGCCGTCGCGCGGCAACAGGCCGGCACCGGAAGTCCGGTGTCTATTCGCGATCGGATCGACCGAACGAGGCCCCTCGGCGGACGGACGTCGAGCCGAACTGTTTGCGAATGTCGTCGACGGCCTGATCGAGCGACTTTTGGCGATCGCGCTCGGCCGCGTCGAACAGGCTGCGTTGGGCGGCCCTTTCGCCGGTCAGCCGCGTGGCTCCGACGCCGAGCAACCGCAACGGCAGCATCTCGCGCGTCAGGCCTTGCTCGAGGATGGCTTTGGCCGTTTGCCACAACAGGTCGGTCGCGTTGGTCGCCTCCGGCAGGGCCTGGGCACGATGGCGCGTGCGAAAGTCCGACGACCGAATCTTGAGTTCGACCGTGCGTGCCCGCAAACCGGCGTGGCGCAGACGAGCGGCCAATTGATCGGTCAGATCGAGGAGCCAATCACGCAAGAGCTGCCGATCGCTGATGTCCTTGGCGAAGGTTGTTTCGGTGCTGATCGATTTGGCCTCCCGATCCGGCACGACGCGGCGACCGTCGTTTCCGTTGGCCAGTTGCCGAAAGTGCTCGCCCAGCTCGCCAAAGTTCGCGACGAGATCAGGCTCGGAGAGCCGGGCCAGTTGTCCGACCGTTTGGATGCCCAGCGCGTTGAGTCGTTTTTCCGCTTTTTTGCCGACGCCCCAGATGCGGCCGACCGGCAATGGCTCCAGAAATTCGCCGACTCGATCGGGCGCGACGACGACCAGCCCGTTGGGCTTGCCATGATCGCTGGCCAGCTTGGCGAGAAACTTGTTTGGCGCGACGCCGACCGAGGCTGTCAGCCCGGTCTCGCTCTTGACCCGCTCCCTGATCTGCGTCGCAATCTCCGCCGCGGATCCGAACAGCGTTTCGCAACCGGCCACATCCAGGAAGGCCTCGTCCAGGCTCAACGGCTCGACCAGCGGCGTAAACGAAAGCAAAATTTCGCGAATCTGCCGGCCGATCTGCGCGTAGTGCGTCATACGCACCGGCAAATAGACGGCCTGCGGGCAGAGCCGCCGGGCCTGAGAAATCGGCATCGCGCTGTGCACGCCGAAGGGCCGCGCCTCGTACGACGCGGCACAAACCACGCCACGCCCGCCGAGCCCGCCGACAATCACCGACTTCCCGCGCAGCTCCGGCCGATCGCGCTGCTCGACGGACGCATAGAACGCGTCCATGTCGACGTGCAAAATCGTCAGCGCCTCGCCAGACATGCCGTAAAACTCCCGACGGCCGGCCTCAAGCAGGACGGACGAAGCCGTGCTCGCCAGCTGTGGATATTTTCTGAGTTTGCTGCCGATCGCGTCGCGAGGCAAGGAGCATCCGGGAGAAGGCAAGACCGATTATGGGAGGGTCCCGTGATTTCCCGCATCGCAGGCGGATTTTGGCGTCCCAGATCACGATCGTTGCCCGATTGCGAAAGTGCGAAGGCTGAGCGATAAAGGCACAGCCCACACCCTCGGCTCCGCCCCCGGTCCACTCAACCGCGTAATCGTCGAGGCACGCGTTGAGCGGAACCCACTCCGTAAAGAACCTGCACGACGATGGCGACCGCCGACAGCACCGAATTGTCGAACCTAGACGCGTCCGCTCGGCCGGCACGTCCTTGGTGGCCGATTGTCGGACTGCTGATGCTCGTTGTCGGTTCGGCTCAATTCAATCGCGTCGCCATTTCGGTCGCGGGGGCCGAGCACATTATCGGCGAGTCGGGCATCAGCGAAACGCGGATGGGATGGGTCTATTCCGCATTCCTGCTGTTCTACACGCTGGCCATGCTGCCCGCCGGTTGGCTCATCGATCGGGTCGGAGCGCGGGCCACGCTGATCATTCTTTGTTTTGGCTCGGCAGTTTTCGTTGCCGGCACGAGCGCGGTCGGACTTTTTTCGCCGACTGCCACTGCACTCTTGTTCGGACTACTCGTCGTCCGCTCGCTGATGGGGATCGTCAACGCTCCCCTGCATCCGGCGGCCGCCCGCATGGTCTACGCCGAAGTGCCGCTCCGCGCGAAGTCGTTTGCCAATGGCCTGGTGACGTTTTCCGCATGCTTGGGAATTTCGGCGACCTACTATGGCTTTGGCCTACTGGCCGCACGATTCGGCTGGCCCACGGCATTTTTGATAACCGGCTGGTTCACGCTGCTCGCGGGGTTGGTCTGGGTTTGGGGAACGCGATCGACACAGAACGAGTCGACGCGCACGTCGACAGCCGCGCCCCACGCGCTTGCCGAGCAGGACATCTCGGGGGTCTTGCGAGATCCCGGAGTGATTTGCCTCACGCTGAGCTACGCCGCCCTTGGGTATTTCCAATACCTGTTCTTCTACTGGATTCAGTATTACATCGGCACCGTCGAACATTTGGGCGCGGACACCGCGCGGCTCTATTCGACGGGCATTACGCTCACGATGGGTTTCGGGATGGTTTTCGGCGGCTGGCTGGCGGATCGCATTCCGCCGCACGCCAGCGGCCGCTCGCGGCGGGGACTCGTTTCCGCGTGGGGAATGGTTGCCAGCGGCGTGGTCTTCGAGCTGGGATTGCTTGGCTCCGATTCGCGCGTGATGGTGAGCGCGTTTGCAATATCGGCGGCCCTCCTGGGAATGTGCGAAGCCGCGTTCTGGACGACGGCCGTCCAGCTCGGCCGATCCCGCGGCGGTCTTGCGGCAGGAATGATGAACTTGGGAGGCAATGCCGGCGGGTTCCTCTCGCCGATCGCGACGCCCTGGTTGGGCACGTATTTTGGGGGCTACCTTGGTGCCGCAAGCGGTTGGCGTGCGAGCCTCGCCGTGGCCGGCGCGATCTCGGTCGTCGGCGCGTTGATGTGGCTCGGCGTGCGTCCGGGGTCGCAGGAATTTTCCGTGGACGAAATGAGGAATCCGTCGTGAAGATCACTCAGGTGATTTGTCAGGTCTTGCGGGTCGGAAACGTGGCCGCCAAAACCGCGAGCTGCCAGGATGCGGTCCTCGTGCGGGTTCGCGCCGACGACGGAACCGAAGGGATCGGAGAAGCCGATTCGTCTCCCGAAGTCGTCAAGGCGATCATCGACGCTCCCTTCAGCCACAACATCGCCTGCGGGCTGCGCGAACTCTTGATCGGCGAGAACCCGCTCGAAACCGAGCGATTGTGGCAGAAGATGCTGGCCGGCACCGTCTACTTCGGTCACGATCACCGCGATGGCAGCCGTCGACATGGCTCTGTGGGATTTGAGGGGGAAACACTTCGGGGAGCCGATCCACCGCCTGCTGGGCGGCAAACGGCACGACGCGATCCCCGCGTACGCGTCGATCCTATTCGGGCGCGACGGCAAAGAAACGGCCGACATCGGACGCCGCTGGCGGGAAGCCGGCTATCGCGCCGTGAAATTCGGCTGGGAGCCGATGGGGAAATCCGAGGCGCTGGATCTCGAGCTCGTGCGGGGAGCCCGCGCGGGGCTCGGCGACGAGGCAACGTTGCTAGTCGACGCCGGCCTGGTGTGGGATGCCCGCACGGCGTTGCGGCGGTCCCACCAGTTTGCCGACTACAACATCGGCTGGCTCGAAGAGCCCCTGCGGCAAGACGACGTGGACGGCTACGTCTGGCTGCGCGATCGCTCGCCCGTCCCGATCGCCGCCGGCGAAGGCGAGTGCGGCCGCGAGTCATTTCGGCCCCTCATCGATCGTCACGCGCTCGACGTCTATCAAGTGGACCTCTCGCGGTGCGGCTTCACCGACGCGGCGTATATCAAGAACCGGGTCGAAGAAATCGGCGCTCGCCTCTGCAACCACTGCTACACGAGCCCGCTGACGGTCGCCGCCAGCCTGCACTGGCTCGCCACGTGCCGCGATGCCTTCTTATTCGAGGATTGCGTGGAGGATCTTCCGATGCGTCACGAGCTGACGGTCGAAAAAGTCCAAGCCGTCGACGGCACGATCCGCGTCCTGGACGGCCCCGGGCTAGGAGTGACGCTGAATGAAGACTTCGTCAAGTCGACCCTCGTCGCCGAGTCGGGCCGCTAGAGTTGTCGGCTCGCTGCCGACTCGAGCGTGCGGCAAAGAGGAAATTGTTGAGCTCGCAATCAATACGCCCGGCAGGATTCGAACCTGCGACCGACGGATTAGAAATCCGTTGCTCTATCCATCTGAGCTACGGGCGCATTATCAGCAAAAATAAGCATATATGCGACACATCGCTTGCTGCGATGTGCCCATTTGACAACCCTTATGACAACCGCTACGATTCTCTCAATGATCGGCATTGGCATGGCCGCCCAGCCGGGGAGATGTCGAGAGCCTTACCTTTCGGAAGACAAACGCATGGCCAAGTCTAGCAATTCAACGCTTTGCCGGACACGACTGCCAATGCCCGAACGGCTGTCAAAGACAACCGCAAAGCCGTACGAAGGGTTCCCACTCACTCCGCACCCCTCTGGCCGCTGGTGCAAGAAGATTCGCGGTAAGCTTCATTACTTTGGCAAGCTGGATGACCCAAACGCCGCACTCGAGCGGTTCAACCGAGAGTGGCCCTATCTGAGAGACGGTCGAATCCCCCCAGAGATCGACACGGGTGACGGCTGCACTGTTCGCCTCTTGTGTAACACGTTCCTGACCAGCAAGCAGCTGAAACTCGAGACTGGTGAGCTTTCTCCGAGGTCGTTTCGCGATTACTTCAACACATGCTCAATCCTCGTGGATCAACTCGGTAGGGACCGTCGCATTGACGATTTGCGACCCGACGAATTTGAGGCGCTCCGAAAAACGCTCGCAAGTACGCGAGGGCTGGTCGCCTTAAAGAACGAGATCAACCGCTGCCGAGTCGTGCTCAAATACGCGTTTGATCAACGGCTCATTGATCGCCCTGTTCATTTTGGTCAGTCGTTCGACCGTCCGTCTGCCAAATCTCTGCGGAAGGCTCGCCATGAACTTGGGCGGAAAATGTTCACGTTCGATGAAGTCACTCAGATTCTCAACGCGCTCGACGGCAAATCAGTGGCTGTTCCCGGAAAACAGGAGCCAATCACGCCAACGGCTGATCCGGCAGTCAAAGCGATGGTCTTACTCGGTCTCAACGCCGGTTTCGGCAACACGGACGTTGCGACGCTACCACAGAGCGCAGTGGACCTCGTCGGCGGTTGGCTTGAGTTTCCCAGACCGAAGACCGGGATTCACCGGCGGGTGCCGTTATGGGAGGAAACAGTCGGAGCCCTTAAGTTGGCCATCGCTGAACGGCCTCAGCCGAAACTGACGGCGGACGCTGGACTCGTGTTCCTAACGGTGCAGGGGCGGCCGTGGGTGCGGATACAAGCCAAACGGAAGCCTGCGCAATCGAGTGAAGTGGATTCACCCGAGTTGACGGGGCATTCAATCGTTTCACTTGATGCACTATCTCAGCGATTCCGCAAGCTGCTCGACCTGCTTGGCATCAACTCTCGCAAGAACTTCTATACGCTGCGGCACAACTTCGAGACAATCGCGGGCGAGTCGAAAGACCAAGTGGCGGTTGACTGCATCATGGGGCACGTTGACCCTTCAATGGCGGCACAATACCGAGAGAACGTCAGCGACGCTCGTCTCTTGGCCGTAGTCAACGTGGTGCGAGCCTGGGTGTTCCCGAACGCCCCACTAGAGCTCAAGTAGCGATCGTCCGAATCACGCCTTTTCGATTGCAAGCGATGACCGTGGAAGGAGCGCGCACGGTCCCTAAAAAAAAACGTCGATTCTCGGGCATATTACATGCCGGAAACGGTAGCAACTGCTGCTCGCTCCGGGCCCCCGCGATTCTCGGCTCACGCGAGATCCGCGGGCTCTTTTTTTGCGCGCCCACAACGAAAGGAGACCGATTTGATCACTCCCATTGCCCTGGCCACGTGCTCGCTCGTGTTGTTGGGGACAGTCGTGGCCCTTGTTCGCGAGGTCCGGCTCCGCCGGGCGCTCCAGCGGCTCTTGTTCCGATTGCTCACTCTCTGGAGAAGCCGGCATGAGAAAAACCGTGCGCCGTCATCTGAGATGGCTCACCCCGATCCCCTTTCTGATCCTCGTCGGCTGTAGCACCGACGACCAGCGCCTGGTTGACCTTTCGCGTCAAAGCGTCGACCGCCAAGCGGAACAGAATCGCCTCGTCGCAACCAACAACCAGCAAGTCATCGACGCGACCAAAAAAAAAGCTGGTCGAAGCCGACGCCCAGTCTCGCCGCGACCACATCCAGCTTCAGCAAAACCTTCAAACTGAACGCACTGGCATCAATCAGCAGCGAGAAGCGTTGGAGGGGGAGCGCCGTGAGATAGCGGACCAACGGAACCGCGATCCCATCGTCGCCGAATCAATCAAGACGGCAGCCGGCCTGATCGTGGCCGCTCTCCCGCTGGTCATCTGCCTGTTGTTGGTGCGAGGCTTATTCCACAAGCCCGACGATGAAGCTGTGGCCGATGTGCTCGTTGAAGAGCTGCTTGCTCACGACCCGATTCTCGCCGGATTGAACCATTCGAAGCTGCGGGCGGAGTCTGCCTCACAAGCCGGCACGAGGCTCACGCTCGAACCGGCACCCAGGATTGCAGTCCAACCGTTCGTCCCGACGAGTCCGGCGGGAGCGTTCGTTGTCGTCGAGGGGACGAACGACGCTGAGTTCTTGCGGCGCATCAGCCGCGTGCTCAATCGGCGCGACCTTTGACGGCCCAAAGCGTCGTATTCATAACTCGTCGTGTGTCCAAAGGCGTCGGTCGAGCTGAGGAGGCGCCCCGCTTGATCGTAGACTGAGGTCGTGGCGTCCTCGACCGTTCCGGCCGAGGCCAGCTCCGACATCTGGAGGGGGTTTCCCTGCGAATCGACGTTGTTCGGATCATTGACGATGGCGATCACAATATTCTGCAGTGTCTCGGTCTCAATCACGTCGCCAAGTGCATCGTATGTGTACTCTGTGCCACCGTAGGTTGCCCCAACTGGATGGCGGTCCCCGGCGACGGACACGCGCCCCAGCGCGTCGTAAACCGTTGACTGAACGGTGCCGTCGGCGTACTGCGTCTCAATCAGGCGGCCCTCGGCGTCATAGGTGTACCGCTCGGCGTTTCCGCGCGCGTCCGTAACGAGTGTAGGTTGCCCGTCTCCCTTGTAAGTGGTCTCAGTGAAGCGCCCGAGTGGATCCGTGGCTTTCGTCTGCAACCCGTCGGCGCCGTACTCATAATTCACTGCGACGGTCGACGGCGAGCCGTTGGAATTGGTCGAGACGTAAGAGAGCGACGTCTGGTCCCCATTGGCGTCGTAGGTGAAGGAGTTGACGACACCCTCGTCGTCGCTTTGGGTGACGGCTTGTCCGGCCGAGTTGTACGTGTACGCGGCGACCTTGACCCCGTTCTGGTCTGTGGTACTCGTGACGAGGCCTGCTGAATTCAGGGCGTTATTGACGGTGGCCTGGCCTGCGCTATTGATCATAGTGACCAAATTGCCGTTGGAATCATAAATCCAACGTGTGGTTTGGCCTGCAGTGTCCGTCGAACTTGTTTGGTCACCAAAAGCATCGTACGTCGTGTAGCTTGTTTGACCCACTGCGTTCGTTT
>Ga0210390_10003454_pt1 | contig 13550 bp, 12 predicted proteins | sample IncBWH11OmetaG_FD_161050 | JGI IMG/M metagenome (GOLD analysis project Ga0210390, IMG submission 161050) | Forest soil microbial communities from Barre Woods Harvard Forest LTER site, Petersham, Massachusetts, United States - Inc-BW-H-11-O ...
ATTTCGCGGTCGCGGTCTTCCATGGCGGCTTTGCGCGAGAGGCGCACGCGGCCTTTTTCGTCCACGCCGAGGCATTTGACGGTGATTTCATCGCCGATTTTGACGATGTCCTCGGTTTTCTTGACCCGGAAATTGGCCAATTCACTGATGTGAACCAGGCCGTCCTTGCCGGGCAGAAATTCGACAAACGCGCCGAATTCCTTGATGGTAACGACTTTGCCGCGATAAACCTTGCCTACTTCGGCTTCGGCGGTCATGCCCTGGATGGCATCGCGGGCGATCTTCATGCCGTCGGCGGACACGGAGAAAATATTCACGGTGCCGTCGTCTTCGATGTTGATTTCGCAGCCGGATTCCTCGACCAGGCGTTTGATGTTTTTTCCGCCGGGGCCGATGAGGGCGCCAATCTTTTCCGGGTTAATCTTGATGACCTCGATACGCGGCGCGTACTTGCTCAATTCCTTGCGCGGTTCGGCCAGTGTCTTGGCCATTTCGCCGAGGATCGACATGCGCGCGACACGGGCCTTCTCAATGGCCTCGGCCATCATCGCGTGCGGCAATCCTTTCAACTTCAAATCCAGTTGGAAGCCGGTGATTCCCTTCTCGGTGCCGGCAATTTTGCAGTCCATGTCGCAATAATGGTCTTCCCAACCGATGATGTCGGTCAGCAACTGATAGCGGGAAATTTTTTCGCCGCCGTATTCGGTGCAGATGCCGACACTGATGCCGGCCACTGGACGGATCATGGGAACGCCTGCGTCCATGAGCGCCAGCGTGCCGCCGCAAACCGTGGCCATGGAAGTCGAACCATTCGATTCCATGATCTCGCTAGTGACGCGAATTGCGTAAGGATAATCCTTGAGCGGAATCATGGGCTCGATACTGCGTTCAGCCAGGGCGCCGTGCCCGATTTCGCGGCGGCCCGGACCGGAAATACGGCCGGTTTCGCCAACGGAAAAATTCGGGAAGTTATAGTGCAGGATGAATTTCTTGCTTGTTTCGCCGCCGGTAAAGGCGTCGAATTCCTGGACGTCTTCGCCGGTACCGAGAGTCGCCAGCGTCACAGTCTGGGTTTCACCGCGTGCGAACAGGGCTGAGCCGTGCGCGCGGGGCAGAATGCTAACCTCAGACGAAATCGGACGAATTTGATCGAAACTGCGGCCGTCCAAACGCTTGCCGCTGTTCAAAATGAGACTGCGAACGGCTTCTTTCTGGATGTAGTAGAATGCGTCCTTGACTACAAAATCATTCACCTTTTCCTCTCCGAATTTTTCGGTAAGTTTGGCGCCGACTTCGTCCTGAATGGCCTTAACGGCCCCTTCACGCGCCAGTTTGCCCGGCGTCAAAAGAGCCGGAACGAACCGGTCACCCGCGAGGCTCTTGGCTTCCTGCAGGATTTCGTCCGGAACGATGTTCAGCTTGATTTCGCGTTTCTTCTTGCCGGCTTTGGCGGCGAGTTCTTTTTGCGCGGCAATCATGGGCAGGCAGCATTCCTGGCCGAACTTGAGCGCCGCATTGAAATCCGCTTCCGTAATCTCTTTGGCCGATCCTTCGTACATGACGATGTCGGTTTCGTTGCCGACGTAGACCAAATCCAAATCGCTATCCTCCATGTCCTGGTGCGTGGGATTGGCAATGAATTTTCCGTTGATGCGTCCGACACGCACGGCGCCGAGCGGTCCGGCCCACGGAATGTCACTGACCATCAACGAGGCGCTCGCACCGATGATGCTCAGGATGTCGGGGTCATTCTCGCCGTCCGCGCTCAGTACGATGCTCTGGACCTGCACTTCGTTATACCAGCCCTTGGGAAAGAGCGGGCGAATGGGGCGATCGGTGAGGCGCGAAGTTAAAATTTCCTTTTCGGTTGGCCGGCCTTCGCGTTTGAAGTAGCTGCCCGGAATTTTTCCGGCGGCTGCGGCTTTTTCACGGTAGTCAACGGTCAATGGGAAGAATTCCTGGCCTTCCTTGGCTTTCGTGGCGGCGACGGCTGCAACGACAACGATGGTTTCGCCCAGTTGGACGGTTACCGCACCGTCGGCCTGCTTGGCAAGTTTCCCTGATTCAATAATGATCTGCTTGTCGCCCACCTGGGCGGTTATTTTCTCTGGCATATATTTCCTGCCCGCGCTGCCAGAGGAACTTCAGTGAACCCCGAAAGTTTCGGAGCTGATTGAAATTTCCCGGCAGTGCGGAACTTTTGTTATTCGCGAGTTTGTGTTAAAGAGCCGGGCCAGTCGCGTTTCCAGCCCGAACTTGAAGCAAGACACAGTCTATATAAATCAAAAACCGCGCCTCGCAAATTTGTGATCCAATTGCCCTAATGGCGCAGTTTCAATTTTTTGGTGACCGCCTGGTAGCGGCTCAAATCCGTGGTTTGCAGGTAGTCCAACAGACGCCGGCGCTGGCCGACCATCATCAGCAATCCGCGGCGTGAACTGTGATCCTTTTTATTGCTCTGCAAGTGCTCGGTCAAATGATTGATGCGCTGGGTCAACAGCGCGATCTGCACGTCCGCCGACCCAGTGTCGCCATCGTGCGTCTTAAATTGGTCAATCGTCTTTGCTTTAGCTTCCATAGTCTAAAAAGCTTATACGGACAAGCTATTCATGTAAAGCATTTTTCGGAAGTCACATCTCATGCAATTAGCCTTTCGGGATTAGCCGTCGGGTGTGGTAAGGAACGTTAAATCATTCTTGACGCACCACGCAAAGGCACAAGCTGAGGCGTTAACTCTTTGTGTTTTCAATGTGTTTGTGCAAGTGTCTTATTATTAGCGCTTTATTTTGGTTGCAATGTGTCATAAAAGAGACTTAACTTATTATGTTATGTCGAACGCTGCAAAAGTTTCTTCAATAGCGGACGATTTGTTGAAAAATTCTTCGCTCTACCGCGAATTTCAGGCCGAGCGCGAGGAAATCCTTAAGCATAAATGGATTGAATCGGAAAAGGCCGGCCACGACATCGGGTTCGAGCGCGCCCTCACCGATTGGATCATGAGACACCGTACCGCCTGGCGTAAAGCCCGTCAAAACTCCGCCAATAACTGAAAAAATCTCCTCCTTTAACGCAGCCCTGTGAGGTTGCAAAGGACCATGAACACCCAGCCAGAATCCATCGTCATCCTCGACGCCGGGTCTATCGGACGCGCGCTCACCCGCATCGCCCACGAGATCGCCGAACGCAACGAACTTTCCTCCGAAGTGGTGCTCGTTGGAATACCGGCGGGCGGGGATGTTTTGGCCCGGCGTCTGGGCGATATCCTCTCAGGCATTTGGAAACATCCCGTGCCGGTCGGCAGCCTGGATGTTTCGATGCATCGGGACGACCTCGACCGCCGCGCGGCGCCGCAAGTTCACCCCACTGTCATGCCCTTCGATGTGAACGGCAAAACGGTTGTGCTGGTGGACGACGTATTATTCAGCGGGCGAACCACGCGCGCAGCAATGGACGCGCTCAATGACTTTGGCCGTCCGCGCAAAATCCAACTGGCCGTCCTGGTAGACCGCGGTCATCGCGAACTGCCGATCAAAGCCGATTTCGTCGGAAAAAATGTTCCCACTGCGCAGGATGAGAAAATTCAAGTCCGCATTGGCGAAAAAGACGAAGTGGTCCTGGAACGAAAATGAGCTGGAACAAAAATCATTTGCTCGACATCGAGTCGCTCACGGCGGACGAAATTCTCACCGTGCTGGACACGGCCCGCGCATTTAAAGCCGTCGGCGAACGCGCCATTAAAAAAGTTCCGGCGTTGCGCGGCAAAACAGTGGTGAATCTGTTTGTCGAGCCGTCGACACGCACACGCATCAGTTTTGAACTGGCCGAGCAACGGTTGAGCGCGGACATCATTAATTTTTCGGCCGAGGCGTCGTCCTTCAAAAAAGGCGAAACGCTCAAGGACACCGCGTTGAATCTGCAGGCGCTCAACGCCGATTTTATCGTGATCCGGCACAGCGCCAGCGGCGCGCCGCATTTCCTCGCCCGCGTGGTCGGGGCCAAGGTCATTAACGGTGGGGACGGCGCGCACGAACACCCTACGCAGGCGTTGCTCGATGCCTTCACCATCCGCGAACGCAAAGGAAAAATTGCCGGGCTCAACGTGACGATTCTCGGTGACATTCTCTATAGCCGCGTCGCGCGTTCGAATATTTGGGCCCTGACCAAACTTGGCGCCCGCGTTACACTTTGCGGACCATCCACGCTGGTCCCGAAAACGTTCGAGAAAATGGGCTGCCGCGTCACCTATAGTGTGGACGATGCGCTCCGCGACGCGGACATTATCCATCTGCTGCGCATCCAGCACGAGCGTCAGCGCAAGACCATGTTTCCTGGCATTGGTGAATACACACAGCTCTTCGGCCTGAATAAGGCTCGCCTGGCCAAAACAAAGCCGGAGGCCCTCATCATGCATCCGGGACCAATCAATCGCGGGGTGGAAATTGACAGCGAAATCGCCGACTGCGACCGCTCATTGATATTGGAACAGGTCACTAACGGTCTGGCGGTGCGGATGGCCGTCCTATTTTTGCTCAATGGTGGGAAGGGGCCGCAGGAAGTGGCGTGATTTCACACCCCGATTGGATGCCAAGTCGTCTTAAACTCGACTGTATCCAAAATCCGGTATGGATCTTCCGCAACGGGCGTGGACCAGCTTGCCGGCGGTAGCGCATGATTCACATAACGTTTCAAATTCACGGCCATTCCTCCTTGCAATTTTGCGATTAAGGCCGGGTCGCCCGTTCCGTCCACGATGGCATTGACGTCCATGTGCGACACGATGTGCGGCGCGAGCTCGCTCCGTTTTCCCGCGAGAATGTTCACCACACCTCCAGGCAAATCGCTTGTGGCCAAAATTTCGGCAAAAGTCAATGCGGGCAATGGAAACACTTCTGAAACGATGGCAACGGCCGTGTTGCCGCTCAAAATTACAGGAGCAATGAGCGAAACCAGCGCAAGCAGTGGAGGCGCGTCCGGCGCCAGCACGGCGACCACGCCGGTCGGTTCAGGAGTCGTGAAATTGAAATGCGGTGATGCAACCGGGTTTACCGTCCCAAAGACCTGCTGATATTTATCCGTCCATCCGGAGAAATAGACGAGTCGATCAACCGCCAGGGCTACTTCACGCCGGGCTGCGGCCGCCGTGACATTCGTCGAACGAATAATCTCTTCGCACAATTCGCCCGCACGATTTTGCAGCATCTCCGCGGCGCGATAGAGTATTTGGCCGCGATTATAAGGCGTCGCCTTGTTCCAATCCTCGAATGCCGCGCGCGCCGCCGTCACGGCATCGCGTAAATCCTTGCGCGAACCGTGAGAAAAATTGTCCAGATGTTCACCGTTGGCTGATTTCGCGGCCAGATAACGCCCACTCTCGCTGCGTGGAAATTTTCCGCCGATGAACAGCTTGTAGGTCTTTTTGACTTCGAGGCGCGCGCTCATAGGAAGGCAGGGACGGCGCGCTGTGCCGTCACCGCCCGTAAAGCGGGCGGAACATGTGCGGTGAAAGGTTCGAAATTCATATGGGAAGTAATTGTCACAGCATTATTTCGGTTTGGCCGGCCAGACGATTTGCGACGCCCCGAAGATGGCCAGCGCGACGCCTGCGATGTAGAAATAGGTTGAACGATCCGTGGGCGCTCCCGTGAATACCTGCTGCACCTGCGATCCAAAGGAACGAGCCATATCGTGTCCATGAACGATCAATATAATGCCTATGACGAGGCAAATGACCCCAACTGTTCTTTGCAAGTATGATTGCATAAGCTTCTCCTGACGCATCAAGTTGACAAATCTCAGGTGATTCTGCAATACCCGGCCAGCCCCTGCATTCCTCCTTCACGTCCGAACCCACTTTCCTTGAATCCGCCAAACGGGCTGGTCGGATCAAATTTGTTGTACGTATTCGCCCAAATCACCCCGGCGCGGAGTTTGTTCGCCATTTTGAAAATCTTGCTTCCTTTGTCCGTCCAAACACCTGCACTGAGGCCGTAAGGCGTATTGTTTGCGCGCTCAAACGCTTCTTCCGGGGTGCGAAACGTCATGACGCTCAAAACCGGCCCAAAGATTTCCTCCTGCGCAACGCGATTGGCCATGGTCACGCCCGTCAGAAATGTCGGCGGGAACCAATATCCTTTCGCAGGCAACGCACACTGTGACTGCGTCAGTTCGGCCCCTTCATCCACACCGCTCTGCACGAGCATCCTGATTTTTTCCAATTGCGGTTTGGAATTGATCGCGCCGATGTCAGTATTTTTATCCAGCGGATTGCCCACGCGCAGTGTTCGGATACGGTCGCGCAGTTTTCGAATCACCGTGGAATAAATTCCTTCCTGCACGAACAGGCGCGAGCCCGCGCAACAAACGTGGCCCTGGTTAAAGTAGATTCCAGAGATCACGCCTTCGATCGCCTGATCAATGGCAGCGTCTTCGAATAAAATGTTGGCCGCCTTGCCGCCAAGTTCGAGTGTGAGTTTTTTGTGAGTTCCCGCCAGCGCCTGCGCGATGCGCTTGCCCACTTCCGTGCTGCCGGTGAACGCGATTTTGTCCACGCCCGGATGGTTCACCAGGACCGCGCCGGTTTCCCCCGCGCCGGTGATAATATTTACGACGCCATCCGGCAATCCCGCTTCCTGAAAAATCTGCGCCAGGCGCATGGCCGTGATGGAAGTGGTTTCCGCAGGTTTTAAGACAACCGTGTTGCCGCAGGCCAGTGCCGGCGCGATTTTCCACGCCGCCATGAGCAATGGAAAATTCCATGGAATAATCTGTCCGGCCACGCCCAACGACTGCGGGTTCCTGCCGGGAAAGGCGTATTTCAATTTGTCCGCCCAGCCCGCGTGATAAAAAAAGTGGGCCGCCACCAGCGGCAAATCCACGTCGCGGCTTTCCTTAATGGGCTTGCCGCCATCCATCGTCTCCAATGCCGCCAGTTCTCGGGCCTTTTCCTGAATGATGCGCGCAATACGATAGAGATATTTTCCGCGTTCGCGCCCAGGCATTTTGCTCCAATCTTTTTCATATGCATTCCGGGCCGCCTTGACCGCCTTGTCGACGTCCGCTTCATCTGCGGAAGCGATTTCGGTGAGCGTTTCCTCGGTAGCCGGATTGATCGATGGAAAATAGGTATCCGAATGCGGTTTGACGAATTTGCCGCCAATGAACAATTCGTGCCGGGGAGCGATGACGTAATTTTTCGATTCTTCGGGCGCGGGCGCATAGTCCCAATTGCCATCGAAGTTCAGACGACGGGAATGGAGGGGGACAACCGACTGCACAGGAATGCCGGCGGCAAGTTTTATTGGTTTGGCCTTCGATTTCATAATCTTCATGGCATCGAAAAATAATCCGCGGCCTGATAATTCCCATCCATGCTCTTGGCAATTTGCATGAGGACGTCATTAACCAGCGTGCTGGCGCCGAAACGGAACAGGTCCGGCGTGAGCCAATCGTCGCCCAGCGTTTCCTTGACCATGACCAGCCAGGCCAGCGCCTGTTTCGCCGTGCGAATGCCTCCGGCGGGTTTCATGCCCACCCGCACGCCCGTGGCAAAGAAATAATCGCGAATGGCTTCGAGCATCACCAAAGTCACGGGCATGGTCGCGGCGGGCGTTATCTTGCCGGTGCTGGTCTTAATAAAATCCGCGCCCGCCTGCATGGCAATCTCGCTGGCAAGGCGCACATTGTCATAAGTCACGAGTTCACCGGTTTCCAAAATCACTTTTAAATGCGCCGGCCCGCACGCTTCTTTCGTGGCGGCAATTTCATCGAAAACGCGGGTATGGTCGCCGGCCAAAAACGCGCCGCGGTCAATCACCATGTCAATTTCATCCGCACCATCCCCGGTCGCGCGGCGAACTTCTTCCAACTTCGTACGCAAGGGAAATTGACCGCTTGGAAAACCCGTCGCCACAGATGCCACGTGCACGACTGAATCCGCGCCAAGAAATTTTCGCGCGTATTTGACCATATTGGGATACACGCACACCGCCGCACATGGGGGCACGCCATATTTGGGCTCAGCTGGCTGAAACGCTTTGCGGCAGAGATAGGCGACTTTGCCGGGGGTATCTTTGCCTTCGAGTGTCGTCAAATCCATCATCGAAACGGCCATTTTCAGTCCGGCCAATTTCGCCGAAGTTTTGATGCTGCGCTTTGCAAATGAAGCCGCGCGTTCCTCAGCCATCACTGCATCCACCGCAGGCGCACGGAACTGGCCAAAGGAGACGGCGGGTTTTTGCAGGGCGGCCGATTTCATTACTGCGATTCTGGGGGCCACAGAAAAAACCTCAAGAGTTTTCAATTCTCAGCAGCCACGCTTCCCTGGCCTTCGCCTCCACCGCAACAACGATAACGTTAATGTAACGCCCTAAGTAATTGCCCTTCAACAATGTAACGGGTGGGCGACAATTTGTAACGGGGCGTGTAACACCTTAAGCCTATGGCGTTGAACAACGTAACGTCTGTAACGGGCTAAAACTTTATATCATAGCAGTGCCATGAGCAGCCCCAATCCCAACAATCCAATAATCCAGGATTTACTGGTGACAACCGTCGTGCAAACCGCCCTCGCTTTTTCTTTGTAAGAAAAGCACCTGGCAAGTCACTATTTATACAGATGGATTTGGAATTAAAGACCGGTGCGGACCGGGAGGCCGTGTTCCGGCAATGGCTGGACCGGCACGTCGGTCTCATTCTGAAGATCGTCCGTGGCTATGCCATCACGCCACATGACCAGGATGATTTGTTCCAGGATATTCTGCTGCAACTTTGGTCGTCCATTCCATCGTTTCGCGGAGAATCCAAAGAGACGACTTGGATTTATCGGGTCGCATTCAACACGGCTCTCGCCTGGCAACGCACGGAGCGGCGGCGACGGCAAAAACATGAAACGTTTGTGAAATTCGACACTTCATCCCAGGAACAGGCCAGCCACGCAGACTCGTTGGTGGATCGCGAGATCGTAGACCAACTATACGCCGCCATACGCAGTCTGCCGCGCGTGGATGCCTCGCTCGCGCTCATGCATTTGGATGGAGTCAGTTACCAGGAAATGGCTGAAATCCTGGGCATCTCCGAAAATTATATCGGCGTGAAGCTCAATCGCATCCGCAAACAGCTTGCGGACCAAATAAAAGGAGCGACTCCATGAACTTTGAAGACCTGCAAAAAACGTGGCAATCCTCAAATCCCGCCGCCACGATCACCATTAGCACCGATGCGCTGCTCAAGGAAGTGCGGCGCAATCAAAAGCAATTTTGGACAATGATCTTTTGTCGCGATGCGCGGGAAGTCGTCATCATTTTTTTGCTGGCGTTATATTTCGGGTACGGGGGCCTTTGGCAAAATAATTGGACGCTCATTTTGATTGCCCTGGGCTGCTTCTTCGTTTGCGCTTTCTTTATTGTGGACCGCGTCATTCAACGCGGAAAACGGCCGCTGACGAATGAGTCCCTTAAGGCTTGCCTCGAGACTTCCCTGCATCAGGTGAACCACCAGATATGGCTCTTAAAAAATATCTTGTGGTGGTACCTGTTGCCGGTTGTCTTGCCTCTGGGCATTTTCGCCTTTGTTGACTTATGGAACTCACGGCACGACGGCGCTGTCGCGGTGGCCAGATGCATTGTTTACATTCTATTCTGCATTTTTCTTTATTGGGGCGTTTATTGGATCAATCAATTTGCCGTCCGCAGAACCCTTATGCCACGACGGCAGGAACTCGAGGGCCTGCTGGCCGGCCTCGGAGCAGACTCACCACAACCTGAAACCCGTAATTCTATGAGATACCAAATCCTGATTAGCATCCTGGTGGTTTCCGCCCTGGCCATCGCCATCACCTTCGCCGCAATTGGGCCGTCCACCGGGTCATCTGGACCGCCAAAGTCCAATGACCCAACCCAGGCCATGGAAACCATCCGCAAAAAATACAAATTGCCCGCCCTCGCCGTCGTCGTTGTAAACGATGGTGTGGTTTGCGACCGCGAGGCCGTCGGCGTGCGCAAGGCGGGCGATCCCACGCTCATAACCAAAAACGACGTTTTCCACATCGGCTCCTGCACCAAATCCATGACGGCCACGCTTGCGGGCATGTTCATTGACGAGGGCAAGCTGCGGTGGGACACCACCATTGCCGAGGTTTTCCCGGAACTGAAAGGCAATATGGATGCGCAATATGAAAACGTCACCGTTGAACAATTGCTCACGCATCGAGGCGGTGTTCCCGCAGACCCGCCTCACGCCGCGTGGAAGCAGGCATGGAAAGAGCAAGGCACGCCAATGGAACAAAGGCGCAAATTCATCGAAGCCGTCCTCAACCAACGGCCCGCAGCCAGGCCGGGGACAAAAATGATCTATTCAAATCAGGGCTTTACCATTGTCGGCGCGATGCTGGAAAAAATCACTGGAACACCATGGGAAACATTGATAACGGAACGGCTTTTCAAACCACTACACATGGATACTGCCGGCTTTGGTCCTCCCGGAACCATTGGCAAGGTGGACCAGCCCTGGGGACATGCCCATTTGTTATTCATGAATCTTCCGCTTCAAGTCGACAATCCCCCGGTAGCGGGCCCGTCAGGGCGCGTCCATTGTTCCCTGGATGACTTTGCGCGCTATGCGATTTTTCAAATGGAAGACCAGCCGGCCCTTCTAAAACCCGAAACATTCGCCAAACTCCATACACCGCCCTCCGGCGGCGACTACGCCTGCGGATGGGTTGTCAAACAACGCGGCTGGGCCGGAGGGAAAGCCTTGTGGCATAACGGCTCAAACAAGAGCTTTTACTTCCAGGTCTGGCTCGCGCCCAACAAAAAATTCGCGATCATCACCGCGACAAACACGGGTGCAGACAACGCCTTCGACGCCTGCGACGAGGCCGACGTCTATATGATCGAGCATTGGCTCCACTTGAAGCTATAAGCCATTATTTTTGATTGCAAAAAACGCCTTACTTTATACACTTTCCTCATTCTCATGAGGACTTCGCTGTTTCGTTCGGGGAAGACTTGAACCGATATGCTACGTAAACCTTTCGCATTGAGCCGGCGCGGATTTTTGCGTTCAGCCATTCTCGCGAGCGCAGGCGGGATACTCGTTCCCTGGTCTTCACTTGCCGATAAATCCGTCATGATGCCGTTCGCCAACGGCCAGCGCCGAATGGTGGTCTATCCGCAAAAGAAACCGCTCATTCTGTTGACGTCGCGGCCACCGCAATTGGAAACCCCGTTTTCCGTTTTTAATAAAAGCATTCTGACGCCGAACGACGAGTTTTTTGTCCGATATCATCTGGCCGGGATCCCGACTTCGATTGATTCGGACCAATTTCGCGTCGAAGTCAAAGGCCAAGTCAATTCGCCGCTCTCGCTCTCGCTGCATGATTTAAAACGCAATTTTGAGCAGGTTGAAATGGTCGCCGTGCTCCAGTGCTCCGGGAACGGCCGCGGATACTTTCAGCCGCGCGTCACCGGCGGACAATCGGGCAACGGTACGATGGGCAATGCCCGCTGGAAAGGCGTTCGTCTTAAGGACATTCTGAACAAAGCCGGCGTGGCCCCGGATGCAGTGCAGGTTTCATTTCGCGGAATGGACAAACCGCCCCTGGATACGACGCCAAATTTCGGCAAAGCGCTCGACATTGATCACGCCATGGACGGCGAAGTCATGGTCGCCTATGAAATGAACGGCGAGGAGCTGCCGATGCTCAACGGCTTTCCTCTGCGCCTGGTCGTGCCGGGTTGTTACGGCACGTATTGGGTGAAACAATTGCACGAGATCACAGTGCTCAACAAGGATTGGGTGAGTTTTTGGATGGACACGGCCTATCGCGTTCCGGACAACGATTGCGAGTGCGTCCCTCCCGGCTCGCCCGCGCCTAACACGCGGCCCATTGGCCGATATGACATTCGTTCATTCGTCACCAGCCTGGCGGATGGTGATAAAATCACCGTTGGAAAACGAATCAAGATTCGCGGCATCGCTTTTGACGGCGGGTCCGGAATTGAGGCGGTGGAATTTTCGTCCGATGGCGGCAGCACATGGACCGAGACAACTCTGGGCAAGGATTACGGCAATTATTCCTTCCGCGAATGGACGTGCCATTTCACTCCCAATACCGCCGGCGACTTTCAGCTTCAATGCTGTGCCGTCAGCCGCAAGGGTGAAACGCAGCCGAAAGAACCGCGCTGGAACCCTGCCGGCTATATGCGCAACGTCATTGAAACAGTCCGCGTGAGCGCGGCGTGAATGGACAAATGAAAGCAAGAATCCAAAAAATTTCCGTCGCTGTTTTAGTGTTCACCCTCGCCGCCGCCGTGTCGCGCCTGGGCGCTGAAATCGTTACCATCCATTTGCCTCCGGAAACAGCCACGTACAAGGACGCACAGGGCGTCGCCCTCGCCAACGCCCAATGTCTGACGTGTCATTCCGTGGAATATGTGCAAATGCAGCCGCCGCTCTCGCTCAAAGTCTGGACGGCCGAAGTGACAAAAATGCAGCAAAAATACGGCGCGCCCGTTCCGACGAACATGATTCCAGAAATCGCCTATTATCTCGCCGTCAATTACGGTACCGGCGCGCCTGCCGAGTCGCCCGTGACCACTGCCGTGCCCCCGCCATCGGAAATGAGCGTCGAAAAAATGGCCACCATCTATGGCTGCTTGAGCTGTCACAAACAGGACGTTAAAGTCGTCGGCCCTGCCTATAAGGACGTTCGCGCCAAATATCTGCACGATCCCGATGCCATCGAAAAAATCATGGGTCAAATCCGCCATGGCGGCACTGGAAAATGGGGCACTGCCGTCATGCCGCCCTTCACCGCCGTCAGCGATGCCGACGCCAAACGCCTGGCGGCATGGATCATGGCCGGCGCTCAGTGAACCGCTTTCATCTTTCGCCATATCAAACTATCAGACGATTATTCTCCCTCTCCCAGTCCCGCCGCGTCGGGAGGGTGAGGGAGAGTCTTCCGGACGGCAATGTTCTACCGGTTCCTGGTGCGCAAAAATACGGTAAAAATGATGTGTTAACAAATTCATTTCTTTCCAATGGCACATCTTTTGCTTAGCTGCATTGGGAAGAAGAAACGCATTACCACCAATTTACCTAAACTATGAGCGGAACGGACCATTTGCCTGATATTGCAGCCAAAACCCTGATCGGGGTCAGGGAGCAGCCCAGTAACGGGACGCCGGAAAAGCGACTTGATCGTCGGGGGGCGGATGGCAATTCTTTCCCGGTGGCACAACCGGCTGTTCGTGACTGGGTATTTGGTTCGCTGTTCGCTACCGTCTTATTGGCGTACGTCGCCGTCGGCGCCTGCTCGATCCACGCGCCATTCTTCGCCCTGGACGATTGGGACGAGATTAACCTGGTCCGCGCCAGCGGCTCATGGTCGTCCCTGCTCGGGACTGACTTATATCATTTTTTCCGGCCGGTTAAAAACCTGATGTTTGTCGGCTATAACTGGCTTTATTGTCACGGAGGGATGGTACCGGTGCGCACGATGTCTCTTGCCATCGGATTGTTCAGCGCCCTGGCGGTGTTCAAATTATGTT
>Ga0210390_10003456_pt1 | contig 13549 bp, 11 predicted proteins | sample IncBWH11OmetaG_FD_161050 | JGI IMG/M metagenome (GOLD analysis project Ga0210390, IMG submission 161050) | Forest soil microbial communities from Barre Woods Harvard Forest LTER site, Petersham, Massachusetts, United States - Inc-BW-H-11-O ...
GACCGGCGCCATCACCGGCATGCCGACTGCCACGGTCAGCGCCACGCCTCTCACGTTCCAGGTCACGGACGCGGGAAACCCCGCCCAAACCAAGTCCGTCAACCTGACGCTGACCATCGTGCAGGGGCTTTTGATCTCAACGACAACGCTGCCGAATGGCGTGGTCGGCACCGCTTATAGCGCAACCCTCGCAGCCAGCGGCGGCAAAGCGCCCTACTCGTGGGTCCTGACTTCTGGCACGCTTCCCGCCAACCTGGTGCTAACTCCATCGACCGGCGCGATCAGCGGTACGCCGGCTGCGACGGCCAGCGCCACGCCCCTCACGTTTACGGTCACGGACTCGAGCACTCCTGCACTCAGCAAACCAGTAAGCCTCACACTGACCATCGCCTCGGCCTTGACCATCACAACCACGTCGCTCCCCAACGGCCTGGAGGGCACGTCCTACACCGCAACACTCGCCGCCACGGGCGGCACAACGCCCTATTCCTGGACTCAAACCTCAGGCACATTGCCGACAGGTTTGTCATTCAATGCCTCGACAGCGACCATCAGCGGCACTCCCACAGCAACTGCGAGTGCCACTCCACTCACCTACACCGTCACGGATGCGAGCAGTCCCGTGCAAAGCAAATCAGTGCCGCTGACTCTGACCATTTCAACGTCGAGCATCACGGTGTCTGTTTCACCCAGGCGTGCGGGACTGGCCACGGGGCAAACTCTGTCCTTCACTCCCACAACCTCCGACAGTGGAGGCGTCAATTGGACCGCCACTGGAACCAGCTGCACTGGTTCTGCCTGCGGCACGTTTTCCGCGTCGAATAGTCTTTCCGGTGTAGCCGTGACCTACACGGCGCCCTCGACGGCAGGAGTCTACACGGTCACGGCCACCAGCGCGAGCAATGGAATCACAGCCGCATCAGTTGCCGTCGGCGTCACCGACCTTGCCGGGGTAACCACCTATCACAACGATCTGGCACGCGATGGATCGAACACACAGGAGTACGCGCTGAACCCGACCAATGTCACGACCTCGACGTTCGGCAAGCTCTTCTCCTGCACGGTCGACGAAGCGGTCTATGCGCAGCCGCTCTGGGTTCCCAACCTGACCATCAACGGCAGCAAGCACAACGTGGTCTTTGTCGCGACGCAGAACGACAGCCTGTATGCCTTCGACGCCGACACAAACACCACGCCCTGCACCCCGCTGTGGAAGGTGAATCTGCTCGACACAGCACATGGCGGAACGGCAGGGGAGACGTCTGTACCCTCGAGCGGCAGCAACCACCTCGTCGGTTACGGCAACGGCGATATCGCTCCCGAAGTCGGTGTCACAGGAACTCCGGTGATCGATCCGTCGACCAGCACGCTCTACGTGGTTTCGAAGTCCGTGATCGCATCGGGGCCGACCTTCTTCCAGCGTCTGCACGGGATCGATCTTCTGACCGGCAATGAGAAATACTCGGGTCCGGTTAACATCGCCGCCACCTATCCCGGCACCGGGGACGGAGGCACGACGACGACATTCGTTGCGCGGGAAGAAAATCAGCGCTGCGGCCTGGCACTGGTCAACGGTGTCGTCTACATCGCATGGGCCGCGCACGAAGACGATGCTCCCTACTATGGCTGGATCATCGGGTACAACGCTGGCAGTCCCACCCAAAGCACGCTGACACAGGCCTACGTCTTTAACGACGACCCCAACAAAGGCCTGGGCGGAATCTGGATGAGCGGAGGCGCACCCTCGGCGGACGCTTCCGGCAACCTCTATGTCATTACCGGGAACGGACAGTTCGACGCCACCAGTGGGTCCGCTCCCAACAACGACTATGGCGATTCCTTCCTCGAGCTGACCAGCAGTCTCAATGTCGAACAGTACTTCACGCCCTCCGACCAGTCGACCGACTACATGAATGACCAGGATTTCGGGGCCGGAGGCGCGGCGGTGTTGGCCGACGTTCCCAAGAACGGGAGCAATCCGACGCATCTCGTCGTCGGCGGCGGGAAAGACGGAGCGCTCTATGTTCTCAATCGCGACCCATCGAAGATGGGAGGATCGGGCGATTCCAATGCATGGCAAAGAGTTCAACTGAACAGCGGAATCTTTTCGACCGGAGCGTTCTGGAACGACAACTTCTATCTCGCCACCTACCAGGGCAAACTGGTGCAATACACGCTCAACCCGAGCACGGCAAAGTTCGGCACCACGGCGGCCAGTTCCAGCTCTCAGTACTTCGGATTGACGGGCGCTTCGCCTTCGGTCACATCGATGCCCGACAACAGCAACGGCATCGTCTGGGCTCTTGACATTACGAACTACTGCACGCCGCAGTCGCCAGCCTGCGGCCCGACCATCCTGCATGCCTACAGTGCCGCGACCCTGAACACGGAATACTGGAACAGCACCATGGGCACCAACAACACCGGCGGCAACGCGGTGAAGTTTACCGTTCCCACGGTGGCCAACGGAAAGGTCTATGTCGGCACCCGCGGCAACAACGCCGGCGGCGCGGACAACTCGACATCCATCCCAGGCGAACTCGACGTCTACGGGCTGCTCCCTTAAGCCAGACCCGACTTGGGCAAATCGTCAAAGGCGTCGCGCCTTCGTTCTTGGAAAAGAGACAAGGCGCGAGGCCAGATTTACGGCCGGCGCTGCACACCCCCCGGAAACAACCTTTCACGGCGGGATATTCTATGGCGCGGACCCGAAGGGCAATCTGAACGTCCCACAGTGTTTCTTGAGCACGCTGATCTGTAGAGGTTTTGCGCCGATCACATGGCTGACAGTTTGATTTCGAGCGCCGCGTCAGTGCCTTTTTGTGCTCCATCATGACCGCAGATTTCCGGCCTACCCAAGTCACGAACGTCTTCAAGCAAGAGAAAAGCCCGCTGAAAGAGCGGGCTTTAGCCATCTTAGCTGGTAGCGCTAACGGGAATCGAACCCGTGTTTTAAGATTGAGAATCTCACGTCCTAACCCCTAGACGATAGCGCCACTTGGAGAGGGGATGGCCGTCCTGGCCACTCACCTACTGTAGCAAAATCCGGATACGCTGCCAAAACGGTGCGCGCTGCTCAGATCCCGAGCTTGCGCACTTCGTCGTTGTAGTACTTGCGGTACAGAATGTCCCACTCCTGCGAGCCTTCGAGGATGATCTTGCGCTGCGAGGCAATCTTGAGCCGCGCCGCTGTGTCGATGCCCGCCTCCTGCGTCAGCAGTTGCTCCAGCGCCTTGCGCGCCTCCTGACGGATCGTGTTTCGATCTTCAAGAAAACCAACTTCGTTGATCTCGGCCAGCGTGTCGGCCACGGTGTGCGCCAGCTTGTTCAACTTGTCGCGGCTGATCCTCATAGCACCGCCTTATATTTGCGGGCCAGCTCTGTCTTTACCTTCTTGAACATTTCGGCATACTGCGCGCCCGATTTGCGCATCTCGTCTGAGTAAGCTTCGAGAATCACGCGCACTTCTTCGTTGATGCGGTCTTCCAACGAAAGCTCGTCGGTCAGCCCTGTGGTGACGCGCGCCTCCGTCGTCTTCAAGTCGCTCGTGGTGATCATCTTGACGTCGATGAGATGCTTGACCGTGCGGCGGGCGAGATACCCAATGTATTCGCGAGAAAAAATCATGGGTTAAGTAATGAGAATACCGTATGACACCACGCCGTGTACACATCGTGCCGCCACCGGCTATTGTTCCGGCTTCGCGTCTCCCTCAGCCGCGATGCGGACAACTCTTGGTATTGAGGCACCCATCGGCGATACGCAGCCGCTCGACTGGCTGGCCACCCACCAGGTGCTTCGTTACGATCTCAGCGGCATCCTCGGCGCGCACCCCGCCATACCAGACCGCTTCGGGATAAACCACCACCGTCGGCCCATGCTCGCACTGGTCCAGGCAGCCGGACTTGTTGATGCGCACTTTGCCGCTCAACCCCGCGTCCTTCGTCAGTTGCTGCAGTGCCGTAAACAACTCGCTCTTGCCGTCACTCGTGCACGAAGGACGCGGTGCGCCTTCCGGACGCACATTCTGGCAAACAAAGACGTGGTGCTCGAATACGGGCAAATCGGATCCTCCTCGGATGTTGCTGTTCCCAGACTAATGCCTCCAGTCCGCCTTCCCGAATCGGTCCCATCGCTTTCCACAATTGATCCCTACAAGCCATCCGCATCTGAGAGAATGATTGCTTGACGATGAGCCTGGATAATCTGCACTCCCTGAAAGACGACATGGTGGCCTTCATTGAAGGGCACGGCTTGCGCCGCCTGCCCGGCTATGTCACCGAGGAAATTCCTTCCATCCTGTGGGAGAGCCAGGGCAATCCCGATGCGTGGAAAGACTTCGTCGAAATGGCCAAGCATGTCGGCGCTCCATTCATCACTTTCAGCGAGATGACGCTGGAACGCGAAGAGCTCGAATCGCTGATTGAAGAAGCGGGCGAGATGAACTTCCCCGACGAAGAAGCAACTGAGCTGGTCGAGGCCCAGTGGCTGCGCAAATATACCGGCATGGTGGGCTACATTCAGCTTGGGTTTGTCTACCAGGGCATGGCGTTTCTGCATGAGACCACCACTGAGTGGTATGAACGCTTCCAGTCCCTTCTTGAAGACATTGAAAACTTCCACGACTTCGTGATCGACGATCCCAACCACGAAGACGAGGAAGAGTAGAGCGGGTGACGCCGGCGAGCGCAGCCCCAAGCAGCGCAGCAGCTTCTCGTCGCGGTCCTCGTCAACGTTGGATCATCGCCCAATCCCATCTGGAAGAGGCAGAAGCGCTCGCCAAAGAGGCGCGTCTGCCCCTCGTCCTCGCAGAGTTGCTGGTCGCGCGCGGCATCACCCACTCGCAAGAGGCTTTCAACTTTCTTAATCCCGATTCGACCCATCTGCACGACCCGCACTTGATGTTGGGCATGGCAGCGGCCGTCGAACGCCTTGAGCGAGCCATCGTCAACCATGAGCCTGTTCTCCTCTATGGCGATTACGATGTCGACGGCACAACTGCCGTGGTACTCCTCAAGACCGCCATCGAAATGCTGGGGGGCGAGGTTCGCTTCCATGTCCCGCATCGCATTCGCGAAGGCTATGGCCTGCAATCGAACGTGCTTGAGGCTGCCTGCGCCGAAGGTGTGCGTCTCGTCATCACCGTGGACACGGGTATGCGCGCCTTTGCCGAAGCCGAAACAGCGCACCGGCTGGGCCTGGACCTCATCATCACCGATCACCATCTGCTTGACGCGCACGAACGGCTGCCACAAGCGCTCGCCATCCTCAATCCGAATCAGCCGGGTTGCTCCTATCCCGAGAAGTCCCTCTGCGGCGCTGCCATTGCGCTCAAGCTGGCGCAGGCTCTCCTCGAGCGGCGCGACCGCGAACGCACCCACGAGAGGACGCTGCCCAGTTTTCTAAAGATCGCGGCCATTGCCACCATCGCCGATGCGGTCCCTCTGCGCGGCGAAAATCGCACCATCGCCGCACTAGGTCTGCGGGAGCTGCGCCGCCCCCTGGGCTTAGGCCTGCGCGCACTCTTTGCCGCCGCTGCCCTCGATCCATCGGCAAAGCAGCTCACCGGCTTCGATGTGGCGTTCCGTCTGGCGCCCCGCATCAATGCCGCAGGCCGCATGGACGTGGCTTCTGAAGTCATCGAGCTTTTCACTACGCGCGATCGTGGCCGTGCCCAGGAACTGGCGGCAAAACTCGAGCGGTTGAATCGCGAACGCCGCGATACCGAGTCCCTCGTGCTCAAATCCATCGAAGACCGCCTCGCCAAGGATGGTGCTCTCGCCGCCGAACGCTTGCTCATTCTCGACGGGGATGGATGGCATCGCGGTGTCATCGGTATCCTGGCTTCCCGCGTGGTCGAGCGCACCGCCAAACCCGCCATCGTCGTCTGCGTCGAAGACGGCGTGGCACACGGCTCAGGCCGATCTATCGATGGATTTCAGTTGCTCGAAGCCATCGAAACCTGCGCCGATTTGTTCACCCGCTTCGGCGGTCACGCATTTGCCGTAGGATTCGCTCTGCCCGCGACTGCATTGCCTGAGTTGAAGCGGCGGCTCTGCGCCTATGCCACAGAACGTCTTGCCGCGCACGAGCCCGAACGTATCTTGCACATTCATGCCGAGCTGCCTCTCGACCGCATCACGCCCGTGCTAGCTGGATGGCTCAAGAAACTCGAGCCCCTCGGTCACGGCAATCCCGAACCTGTATTCATTGCCCGCAATGCGCGTCTGCTCTCGCCGGTGCGCATCATGAAGGAGCGGCACGTTCGCCTCGATCTCGCGCAGGACTCGGATCCTTCGAAGCCCAGCTCTCTGGGGCTCGGAGCCATTCGTGCCGTGGGTTGGGATATGGCATTCCGCGCCGCGGAGCTCGGCCTCGCTGCCGGCAGCCTTATCCATCTCGCCTATCGCATTCGCGAAAATGATCATCCCGACTATGGCGGCATCGAAGTCGAGATCGCGGGAATGGAACCTGCATCCTGACGCGAAATGGCCCGCGGTGAACCGCGGGCCTTTTGCCAGTCAAGTCTCTTGCCGCTTAACGTCCCTTGCCTTTGGGTTCTTTCGATTCATGCTGCGGCCTAGCTTGCGGTGCCGGACGGGCTTGCGGTGCCGGACGCGACTCACTCCGCGGCTGATTCTGCGTCTGCGGATGGAACTGGTTCGTCTGCCCCTCAGGGTGATACGTGTTCTGATTCGTGCCATGCTGCTGGTTATTGAACGCGTTCCCGCCGTGGTTCACTTGCTGCGCGCCATGGTTGTTGTTGAATCCCGAAGGCGCAGGATGATTCTCGGCTGCCAGCGGCCGTGAAACCGCCGCATTCTGCGGATGACCGCCATTAAACTTCGCATACGAATTGTGATCGGCCATCGCCGCATTCGCGTGCTGCGCCTGGAACGACGTCGGCGCCAGGTGATGCTCATTCATCGCCACCCGCTCCTCTGCCGTGGCGCCATGATTGATCCCGCCCGGACCGCCATTATAAGAGACATGCGTGTTGTTGACGATCGTGGTGCGCTCCACAATTGTCCTGTCAACATAGACGCGATTGCCGCCCCAGCCGCCGCCAACGCCCACGTGCATCACCGCGCTGTTATACGCGAACACGCCGCCGCGCCACACCCCGCCGGCAAAGCCAACGCCCATGTAGCCAAAGCCGTAGTTCACCCCGCCGTAGTAGCCCACGTGCGGACCCCAATACCCAGGATGCCAGACATACAGTCCGCTACCCCAGCCCCAGTAACCCGGCGTCCAGAGTGCTCCCGTATACGGGGCCGGTACCCAGGCTCCAGGAACCCAGTAATAGCCGTCGGGGCCATAGCCCCAATAACCGGGCGTCCACATCAACCCCGGTTCCGGGCATACGGGTTGCACATACACCGGCAGAACCGGTGGCGCAAATCCGACACTGATAAATACGCCTGCATGCGAAGACGCAGGAACGAGGCAGAGCAGAAGCGTCATCAAAATCCAACGCGCAGAGCGAAAGAGTCGCATGGAAAAATCCTCCTGGATGCTTGGTGCCTGCCTTGCCTGCCGACGTCCTTCGTCTCGGGCAGGGTCAGGTCGTTTCTGGGAACGTGCGCGGCATTCGCGCGGTCAGACTACTCCAGTTCGAACCCAGGTTGCTACTGGAAGTTGCCCGCGCGCCATATTACTTTGGGTTCCGTCGCGTTTTCTGTCGCGCGGGTATCTCCTCCATTCGAAGGAGTTGAAGGCGCTCCTGCCCCTCCGTCGAACCTGGGAAATGTAGCGGCTCTCTCGCGCGCAGTTAATAGCGCAAACTGAGCCCCATGCCGAACACGCTGTTGGCCTTCAAGTCCACCGGGACCAAAACGTAAGGCGGATTCGCCACGCCCGTCGGAACCGCGGTATTCCCGATCACGCCTGCCACATGACCGATGCCAACATCAAAAGCGAAATGCGGATTCTCCTTCTGCGTCACGCGCACCGCGTAGTCCATCGTGGTCGGAATGTGAGCTCCGCTTCCCGGCGGAAACAGAATCGCGCTCAGATTCGTCACTTGCGGCGGTTCCTGCGTAAATCCGATGGCCGGCACAATCGCCGTGTGAAATGGCGCCGGGATCGGAATCCCCAACCCGCCAAAGAGGCGGCCGCCAAAACGTGTCGCCTGGCCCCCGATGCCATAGATTGAAGCATTCGTCGCCTTCCACCCAAGGTTTACCAGGAACGGCACGGGTGGATGCAGCCACGTCTTCGTCGCTGCGACGTACACGTCTTCGTTGGTATACGACTTCAGCGAGCCGGTCAGTGCTTCGTTCAGCGCTCCGCTCACAAACTTGTCCCCGGTGCGCACCACGAATCCTGCCGCAAGTCCGGGCGACCAAGGCCCGAACTCTCCATCCTTCAGCGCCACCACCTTGCCGTTGAAGATGTTCATCCCCGAGTAATGCCACAGGCTGCTGAACAACGCGCTGTTGCCTTCCGTATGCTCGCTACGCGTGTACCCAACCTCCGCGCGATTCGCGAAGCCCTCGGCAATGCTGAAGGTGTGAATGTTGCCAATCACGTTCGATGCATCCACAAAGTGATAACCCACGGCGGGATGCGAAAAGAGTTTGTCTTTCGCTGAATAGACTACGTAAGCCGTGGGCGTGATGAATCCGCCGGTCTGGCCTTCGAGTGTAAGGTTTTGAGCTTGAAGACTGCGGGTTGCGCACAGAGCTGCCGCGAGGCAGGCCCAGAGGGTAATACGGGGGAGGATACGAATTTTCACGGACTTTCTACTCCATCGAGGCGCGGTCGCCCGTGCCGGATCTTCCATAGGAAAACCAACTGTTTGTAACACAAATGCAGCAGCTCCGTCTCCATTACGGGAGGGTGTTAGACTCTCGCCATGCCGCGCGGTTTTTTCATTACGCTCGAAGGCCTTGATGGCTCCGGCAAGACCACGCAAGTCAAGAAACTGGCAGTGTGGATGCAGAAACGCGGCCTCGACCCGCTGGTCACGCGTCAGCCGGGCGGCACCGCAACCGGCGACCGCATCCGCGCCCTGCTCCTAGATTCAGGCGCCACGCCCGTCGCACCCATGACCGAGATGGCTCTCATGTTCGCCGACCGCGCCCAGGCCATCGCCGAAGTCATCGAACCCGCGCTCTGCAGTGGGAGAATTGTTCTCTGCGATCGCTTCACCGACTCCACCGAGGCCTATCAGGGCGGCGGCCGCGAGATCGGCTCAGAAGTCGTACTCTCGCTACACCGTCTGATCTGCGGCAATCTGCAGCCCGACCTGACTCTCCTGCTCCTTCCCTCGCTCAAGATCGGCCTCGAGCGCGCTCGCCGCCGCAATGATCGGCACACCGCGCAAAATGGCGCCGACGAAGGCCGCTTCGAACAGGAGGAAGACGCCTTCTTTCGCCGCGTCTGGGAGAAATATCACGAGATCGCCCGCCGCGAGCCCCAGCGCGTTGTTCTCATCGAAGGCAACCTCGGCATCGACGAGGTCCACGAACAGATCGTGGAGGCGGTTGCAGAAAAACTGCTCTTCATCCACAAAACTGCTTGAGACTGGAAACGTTCAGAAATCGTTTGCGACAGCCGTCCAGAGGTCCCATTCCTACAGTCAATGGACAAATATGTTCTTGGGGCAGAGGGCATGCACGCCGACATTGCCATCGACGAGCTGCGTGATGTCCATATCCACGGCAACGCTGGTCAGCATATAGGCGTCATCGCGGCTCAGATGCTTCTGCTCCACCAGGAAGTCAATCATGTCGCGAACCGCCAGCGTGGTCGCTTCTTTCAGATCCGGGCTGAACCCCATGCTGATGTAGCTCGTGGGAGTTTCCGCGCGTGGCCATAGCAGATGCTGGTCTTTGTGCACCACAAAGCGAAACGTGCCGGAGAGAAACGTCTCCATCGCGGTAATGTCCACTTCGCCGTTGCCCTGCCCCGCGTGCCCGTCCCCGACTTCGAACAATGCGCCCTTCGCGTGCACCGGCAGGTAGAGCGTCGTGCCAGCCACCAGTTCCTTGTTGTCCATGTTGCCGCCATGCATCCACGGCGGAGCGCTGTCGTACCGGCCGGCCGAATCCGGCGGAGCGACACCCATGCTTCCAAAGAACGGATGCAAGGGAACTTCGATTCCCGGAGCAAACTTCGCCAGCATCTTGTCGCGATCCAGGGGGATGATCTTGCGTCGGCTATAGGGATAGTCGTTGGGCAGAAAGCCGCGTCCCACGCTGAAGCCGTTGCACGCAAACGGAACGTCCAAATCGACCTTGAGGATATCGATCTCGAGAACATCGCCCGGCTCCGCCTCAGCAATTTCAAGCGGACCGGTCAAAATATGGCCGCCCGGCCCACGGTCTTTCACCTCGCGGTAAATGTCGGTGTTGTACGACGGAATATCCGAGGGCGCGACACCCTCCTCCACCATGCGCTCCGTCGGCCCGCACGTCGACAGTGTCTGGATGCGCACCGTGTCCCCTGAGTGAACCGTCAGCACGGGCTTGGCTTTTGCCGAGTAGTATCCCCAGACAACGGTGGTCGGCGATGCGGGCAAGGTCGCCGTTGGAACCTGGGCGATTGCCAACCCGACCGGCGCCAGGCTCATAGCAAGGCTCCATAGGATTTTCATGTCGATCTCCGGGCAGGAAGTCCTCAACACACTCGTTCTAACCGGCTTCGAGGCGCGATCTTCCGGGTAGATGCTGAACAACTGTGCTCTGAATATATCGAAAACCCCTTGCGGCTCAATGCATACCCTCCGTGTTCAGGACCTCGGGAAGTGCAGTTTATGGCACAATTGACTGTAGGGATGACTGCAAACCGGCAAAGAAGCGCGTGGATCTTGTTGGCCGTGGCCGCAATTGCGGTCGTGACCCTCGCACGCGCGCAGGACGGCACCCCCAACACGGCAGCCTTTACAAACCCTGTATTGCAGTTTCTTTCGGGGCATTCCAACGCAGGCTCGTTCACAACCGTAGGCATTGCGAAAAGACACGAGCAGCATGCAAACCGCCAGGCACGCGCTTCCTCGCGCGGCGACAGCTCCGGGGTTTGGATGGCGCTCATGCCTGTCTTCTTCATCGGCCTGATCGCTCCCCTCAGCCTCATCGCACCAAGGGCCGCTCTGTGCCTCGGGCGCGCGCCCTCCGCTCCCGCACTTCCCTTCCTCTTTCAGCGTCCTCCCCCTTCGTTCCTCTTCTAGCGTCGATTCCGTTTCGATCCTTCAAGACTCAGCATTCCATTTTGCCTGCGTCGCGAGATCACTCCAGAAACGGTGTTCCTGCAGAGAAGTGTCCGAACCGAACGAGAGGTTTCTTCATGGCGCTCCTAGTTCTGATGTGCCTGTCAAATCCGATCAATTGGATGGTGGTGATCATGCTGGTCACCAGCTGGTCGCGCTTCCGTCGATCGGCCCACAGGAAACAAACGGATCCATCGCGCGTGGCGCGGATCGGATCGGGTTCTCCCGAGGCTGCGGCCACTGCGCTGATGTTTCTCTCTACGGCGTACCGCCCCCACCATGCTTTTGTAGCCAAAGCGCAGATTCAACAACGCGAAGATGTGGACGAGGACATCGACAGCGGCCCGGACACACCGAAGAAACACTTCCGGCGTCAATTGCGGCGCATCCGCAACGGCGAAGATCTTGAGCGCCTGATCCTGCGCCTCGAATGATCTGAACCATACGCAGGTATGCGCCGGTTAAGCATCACACCGCCGCAAGTTTCAATGCATTTACACTTGTAGATGGAGATTCCAGTGTTTTTCGATAAGGCACTCACCAAAGTATTCGGCACCGCGAATGAGCGCGCCATCAAGCGCCTGCTGCCGGCTGTCGCCACCATCAACGCATTTGAGCCCGCGATTCAACAGCTCTCCGATGAAGAGCTCCGCGCCAAAACCGCCGAGTTCCGCGCGCGCATCGCTCAAAGGCTCGAAGGCATCACCGACGCCGACGCCATCAAGGCGGCAGAGAACGCAGCGCTCGACGAAATTCTGCCCGAAACTTTCGCGGTGGTCCGCGAGGCCGGCTGGCGCTCCGTGCAGATGCGCCACTTCGACGTGCAGCTCATCGGCGGCATGGTGCTTCACCAGGGCAAGATTTCTGAAATGAAGACAGGCGAAGGCAAGACACTCGTCGCTACGCTCGCCTGCTACCTCAATGCCCTTGCCGGCCACGGCGTCCACGTCGTCACGGTCAATGACTACCTGGCCAAGCGCGACGCCGAGTGGATGGGCAAAATCTATGAGTTCCTCGGCCTTACCGTCGGCGTCATTGTGCATGACCTCAGCGACGATGAGCGCCGCAAAGCGTACGCCGCCGCCATCACCTACGGCACCAACAACGAATTCGGATTCGACTACCTGCGCGACAACATGAAGTTCGACCTCAAAGACTGCGTGCAGCGCGGCCACTACTACGCCATCGTCGACGAAGTCGATTCGATCCTCATCGACGAAGCGCGTACCCCCCTCATCATCTCCGGCCCCACCGAACAGACCACCGATAAATATGCGCGGGCACGCAAGATCATCCCCGAGCTTGAGCTCGGCGAAGAGGTCGAGGCTCTCGACCACAAGCGGCAGGAAGAACTAGGCATTCAGCTCGGCGAAGGCGAGAAGTTTTTCTCCGGCGATTATGTCGTCGACGAAAAGCATCGCACCATCGGCGTCACAGACCAGGGCTGGGAAACCATCGAAAAGCTCCTTGGCATCGGCAATATTGCCGACGCGGAAAACTGGGACCTGAAGCACTACGTCGAAACGGCGATCAAAGCTCACGCCCTCTACAAGCGCGATGTGGACTACGTGGTCAAGGATGGCGAGGTCATCATCGTCGATACCTTCACCGGCCGCCTCATGCCCGGCCGCCGCTGGTCCGACGGCCTCCACCAGTCCATCGAGGCCAAAGAAAACGTCAGCATCCGCAAGGAAGACCAGACCCTCGCGACCATTACCTTTCAGAACTACTTCCGCCTCTATCGAAAACTGAGCGGAATGACCGGTACCGCCGAAACAGAAGCCGCGGAATTCGAGAAGATCTACAAACTCGAAATCGTCGTCATCCCCACCAACAAGCCGATGCTCCGCCTCGAAAACTCCGACGTTGTCTTTCGCACCACCAAGGAAAAATACAAGGCCGTCGCGGATGAAATTGCCGAGCTGCACGAAAAACATCAGCCGGTGCTGGTCGGTACCACGTCGATCGAAAAGAGCGAACTGCTTTCCGGCATCCTGGCGCGCAAAGGCGTGCGCCACGTAGTGCTCAATGCCAAGCAGCACGAAAAAGAAGCCGAATACGTGGCCCAGGCCGGACGATCCGGATCGGTCACCATCGCCACCAACATGGCCGGCCGCGGCACCGATATTCTGTTGGGCGGCAATGCCGACTTCATGACCCGCCAGGAACTCGTCAAGAAGGGGCGCGCGCGTGCCATCAGCGTCGCCGAGGGTGCAATCAATCCTTCCGCACCCAAAGGCTTTCAGCGCTTCTACTACCAGGGCCAGGAGTTCGAAGTTGGAGATGCAGACTGGGCCGAAGCCAACCACGCACACGCCAAAGCTGCCAAGCAAGACC
>Ga0210390_10003458_pt1 | contig 13545 bp, 6 predicted proteins | sample IncBWH11OmetaG_FD_161050 | JGI IMG/M metagenome (GOLD analysis project Ga0210390, IMG submission 161050) | Forest soil microbial communities from Barre Woods Harvard Forest LTER site, Petersham, Massachusetts, United States - Inc-BW-H-11-O ...
CAACCGTGATGGTGCACCTGGTCAGCAACCCCGATGTAAAGGCCGCCGGCACGGTTCGCTATGTCTCGCCGCAGGCCGATCCGGCAACCCGTACTTACACGGTGCGTGTCTCGCTGCCCGATGCGCCGCCACAGATGCGGCTCGGCGCCAACGTCGTTGGTACCGTGACGCTAGATCAACGCAGCACGGTTACGATCCCGGGCAGCGCCTTATTCCAAAAGGACGGAAAGGCGGCCGTCTGGCTCGTCGAAAAAGACCACACGGTGCAGCTGAAACCGATCGCCGTGGACCGGTATCAGGGCGACTCGGTCATCGTCGGCAGCGGCCTTGACAAAGGTGATGTCGTGGTCACCGCCGGGGTCCAGAAATTGCTCCCGGGCCAAAAGGTCAGTCTGGCCGAGGGGGACCTGCCGCAATGAAGAGCTTCAATCTCTCCGAATGGGCGATCAAGCATCGCTCGTTTGTGTGGTTTTTTATGCTGTTGTTCGTCGTCGCCGGAGTCCTTTCCTACGCCGAACTCGGGCGCGAGGAAGACCCGTCTTTTTCGATCAAAACGATGATCGTGCAGACTTATTGGCCGGGTGCAACGATCGACGATACGATGCTGCAGATCACCGACCGGATCGAAAAGAAATTGCAGGAAACGCCATCGCTTTACTATTTAAAGAGCGAAACCAAGCCTGGCATCTCCACAGTCTATGTCAATGTTCTCGACAGCACACCCAAAAATGCAATCCCCGATATCTGGTACCAGGTTCGCAAGAAGGTCGCCGACATAAAGGGGACGTTGCCGCAGGGCGTTCTCGGGCCGTATTTCAACGACGAATTCGGCGACGTCTTCGGCATCATTTATGCGTTTACGGCCGATGGCTTTAGCCAGCGCGAGCTGCGGGATTATGTCGAGAAAATTCGCACGCAGATGCTGACCATCAAGAATGCGGCGAAGGCGCAGCTGATCGGAGCCCAGGACCAAAAGTTCTATCTCGAATTCGATACCCGCCAGCTCGCCGGGCTCGGCGTCAGTCGCGACGAGGTGATCTCGAGCTTACAGGAGCAAAACGCGGTTACCCCATCGGGCGTCGTCCAGACCGGCTTGCAGAAATTCTCGATACGCGTTTCCGGCGCGTTCAGCTCAGTCGACGATCTGAAGCATGTGAATTTCTTCGTCAACGGCAGGTTCTTCCGGCTCGCCGATGTCGCGACAATCAGGAAAGGATATGCCGATCCGCCACAGCCAATGTTCCGATTTAACGGCGAGCCGGCGATTGGCCTCGCGATCTCGATGGCTCAAGGCGGAAATAACCTCGTCTTTGGCGAGGCTGTGGCGCACAAGATGGCTGAGATTACCTCGAAGCTGCCGGTCGGGATCGAGCCTCATCTGGTCGCCGATCAATCCGTCGTGGTCGAGGAAGCCGTCGGCGGCTTCACCAAGGCTTTGTGGGAAGCGATTGCAATCGTGCTCGGGGTCAGTTTCCTGAGCCTTGGCTTGCGCGCCGGGGTTGTCGTCGCCTGCTCGATCCCGCTCGTGCTCGGCATGGTCTTTGTCTACATGGAATATTCCGGCATCAGCTTGCAGCGCATCTCGTTGGGCGCCCTGATCATCGCGTTGGGCCTGCTGGTTGACGACGCAATGATCACGATCGAAATGATGGTGAGCCAACTGGAATTGGGTGTCGACCGCGAGCATTCGGCGACGCATGCCTGGACGACGACGGCATTTCCGATGTTGACCGGAACCCTCGTCACGGTCGCCGGCTTTGTGCCGATCGGCTTCGCGAAAAGCGGAGCCGGAGAATATTGTTATTCACTGTTCGCGGTTATCGCGGTTGCCCTGTTGGCCTCGTGGATTGTTGCCGTGCTGTTTGCACCGGTTATCGGCGTGACGATACTGCCAAAGACCATGAAGTCCCACGGCGATGGCCATGCCGAACCCGGCCGCTTTATGCGCCTGTTCCGCGCCGCGCTGATCTTCTGCATGCGCGCCCGCTGGCTCGTCATTGCCGTGACTGTGGGGCTCTTCGCTGCCTCTCTTTACGGCTACGGCTTCATCCAGCAACAGTTCTTCCCGGCCTCGGACCGGCCAGAGCTGATTGTCGACTTGAACCTACCGCAAGACGCTTCGATTTACGCCACCGAACACCAAGTCGAGCGGTTCGAGGGCTTGCTGAGGGGCGACCCCGACATCGATCACTACAGTTTTTATGTCGGGCAGGGTGCGGTTCGTTTTTATCTGCCGCTGAACGTTCAGCTGGCGAACGATTACTTCGCCGAGGCGGTAGTCGTCACTAAGGGGATCAAAGAGCGCGAGGTCGTCCGCGCCCGCCTGCAAAAAGCGCTCGACAGCCAGTTCGCCAACCTCAATAGCAGGATCTCGGCGCTCGAGCTGGGACCACCGGTCGGATGGCCATTACAATATCGCGTCAGCGGCGCAACCCCTCAGGGTGTACGCGACGCGGCGTTTCTGGTCGCGCAAACGATGGGCCAAAATCCCAATACTCGGCTCATCAATTTTGACTGGAATGAGCCGATGAAGAGCCTCCGGATCCAGGTCGATCAGGACCGGGTGCGTCAGCTCGGGGTCAGTTCCAAATCGCTTGCCGAGGCCTTGAACGCCGTTACCAGCGGCATGGTCGTCACCGAGGTTCGCGACTCGATCTATCTGACCGACCTCACGGCTCGGGCAACCAAGGAACAACGCGCCTCGCTACAGACCCTGAAGAATCTGCAAGTCGCGCTGGATAACGGCAAGACCATCCCCCTGAGCCAGGTCGCCAGCATCCAATACGGGTTGGAACAGCCGGTCATCTGGCGCCGCAATCTGCTGCCGACCATCACGGTTCAGGCCGACGTCGTGCCGGGCATACAAGCAAAAACCGTCAACAATCAGCTGGCACCGGCGATCGATGAAGTGGCACAGAAACTGCCGGCGGATTACACGATCGAGGCGGGCGGCACCATCGAGGAGAGCGCCAAAGGGCTCAACTCGATCGTCACTGTGTTTCCGCTGATGATCATGCTGATGCTGATCATTCTGATGGTCCAGCTGCAAAGCTTTCAGAAGATGTTTCTGGTGATCAGCGTCGCACCGCTGGGTCTGATCGGGGTCGTCGCGGCTCTGTTGCCGACCGGCACACCGATGGGGTTTGTCGCGATCCTCGGAATTATCGCGTTGAGTGGGATGATTATCCGCAATTCTGTGATCCTGGTCGATCAGATCGACATGGACAAGGCGAGGGGACTGCACCCTTGGGATGCGGTGATCGACGCGACGACAAACCGCTTCCGGCCGATCGTATTGACCGCAGCCGCAGCCTCGCTCGGCATGATCCCGATCGCGTCCGAGGTATTCTGGGGGCCGATGGCTTACGCCATTATCGGGGGGCTCATTGTCGCGACGCTGCTGACCCTGCTGTTCCTGCCGGCTCTCTACGTCGCCTGGTTCCGCATCAAAGAGCCAGCAAAGGAGCGGTCGGTGAGTGTCACAGAGCCGGCGCGGGCAGCCGCCCTTACTGGATCTTCGCGATTGGCGGGTTCGTAGGTTCGGGAGAACACATTAGAAAACAGGCGCCGATGATCCGCCGCCGGCTTATTAAGCACGACCATTTGCTGAGGCGGCGCGATGCTCGGGCTCTAGGATACGTGATCTTGGGAGGTAATGATGGCAAACGCGCTGTCCGACAACGAGCTGAGGTTGATCGATGCGTATTGGCGAGCTGCCAACTACCTGTCGGTCGGTCAAATCTATCTATACGACAACCCGCTGCTAAAGCAGTCCCTCACAAAGGAGCACATCAAGCCGCGGCTGCTGGGCCACTGGGGAACGACACCGGGTTTGAACTTCATCTATGTTCACCTGAACCGAGTTATCACACAGCACGACCTCAACATGATCTACATCACCGGCCCCGGGCATGGCGGGCCAGGGCTGGTTGCGAATGCCTATCTCGAAGGAACCTATAGCGAGGTTTATCCGAACATCTCTCCCGACGAGGAAGGCATGAAGCGCCTCTTCACGCAATTCTCGTTTCCCGGCGGCATCCCGAGCCACGTCGCGCCGGAGACGCCTGGTTCGATACACGAGGGGGGTGAACTCGGCTATGCCGTCTCACATGCCTACGGCGCTGCTTTCGACAACCCCGATTTGATTGTTGCCTGTGTCGTCGGCGACGGCGAGGCGGAGACCGGAGCGCTGGCGACGAGCTGGCACTCGAACAAATTTCTGAATCCTGCGACGGATGGGGTGGTTCTGCCGATCCTTCACCTCAACGGCTACAAGATCGCCAATCCCTGCGTCCTGGCTCGGATCAGTCACGAGGAATTGGACCACTTGTTCCGAGGCTATGGCTACACCCCGTACTTCGTCGAGGGGGATGAGCCGCAAGCCATGCACGAGCTGATGGCAGCCACACTCGACACTGTCATCGGCGAGATCCAGCGTATCAAGGTCGATGCCCGCGAGAATGGGTTCACTGAACGCCCCCGCTGGCCGATGATCGTGCTGCGCACACCCAAGGGATGGACCTGTCCGAAAGAGATCGACGGCCGGCGCACCGAGGGCTACTGGCGGGCGCATCAGGTGCCAATGGGAGAGATGCACGAGAACCCCGCCCATGTGCGTATCCTCGAAGATTGGATGAAGAGCTACCGGCCGGCGGAACTGTTCGACGGCGACGGCCGCCTCCGGACCGAATTGGCCGATCTCGCCCCACGAGGCGCCCGCCGCATGAGTGCCAACCCGCACACCAACGGCGGCTTGCTGCTGCGCGAACTGCGTCTCCCGAATTTCCGTGACTACGCTGTCGACGTGGCCGCACCTGGCGCCGTCACGGCCGAATCCACGCGCATAATGGGCAGGTTCCTGCGCGATGTCATGAAGCTGAACATGGACGCACGGAATTTCCGGCTGTTCAGTCCCGACGAGAGCAATTCAAATCGCTGGCAGGATGTACTCGAAGTTACCAACCGTGCCTGGGTCGCGGAGACCGAGCCTTGGGACGATCATCTGGCGCCCGACGGCCGGGTCGTGGAGATGCTGAGCGAGCACCAGTGCCAGGGTTGGCTCGAAGGCTATCTGCTTACCGGCCGCCACGGCTTCTTCTCATGCTATGAAGCGTTCATCCATATCATCGATTCAATGTTCAACCAGCATGCCAAATGGCTGAAGATCTGCAATGACATTCCCTGGCGGCGGCCCATTGGCTCACTGAATTACCTGTTATCCAGTCATGTGTGGCGTCAGGACCACAATGGCTTCAGCCATCAGGACCCCGGGTTCATCGACCACGTCATCAATAAGAAGGCCGAGGTGGTCCGCGTCTATTTGCCACCCGATGCCAACTGCCTGCTGTCCGTCACCGATCACTGCCTGCGCAGCCGGAACTACGTTAATGTCATCGTAGCCGGCAAGCAGCCGGCTCCCCAATGGCTGACGATGGACGAGGCGCTCAAGCACTGCGAGGCTGGGCTCGGTATCTGGGAGTGGGCCAGCAATGACCGGGGCGCCGAGCCCGACGTGGTCATGGCCTGCTGCGGCGACGTACCGACTTTGGAGACTCTGGCCGCAGTTGACTTGCTGCGCAAGCATGCGCCGGATTTGAAGATCCGGGTCATCAATGTGGTCAATCTGATGAAGCTGCAACCGTCGAGCGAGCACCCGCACGGGCTCACGGACCACGAATTCGATGCGCTGTTTACCACCGACAAACCGATCATCTTCGCCTTCCACGGATACCCGTGGCTGATCCACCGGCTGACCTACCGGCGCACCGGCCACGACAACATCCACGTCCGCGGCTACAAAGAAGAGGGCACCACCACCACGCCCTTCGACATGTGCGTGCTAAACGACCTCGATCGCTTCCACCTGGTCAGCGACGTGATTGACCGCGTGCCGACGCTCGGAGCCAGGGCCGCTTACGCCAAGCAGGCGATCCGCGACAAGCTCATCGACCACAAGCGATTCATCTCCCGCTACGGCGACGATATGCCCGAGATCACCGGCTGGAGGTGGGGGCAGGAAGCGGCTTCAGCGGGCGCGCGCTCGACTGAGGCCGACAACGTCTGATCGTCGAGGAAATGAACGTGAACGTCTTCGCGATCAGGCATGGGGAAACCGCGTGGAGCCTCAGCGGGCAACACCCGGCACGACAGACATTCCCTTGACCGACAACGGGCGGCGGCTTGCCGAACAAATACGGCTGGTGCTCGCCAGGGAGGCGTTCACGCTCGTACTCGTCAGCCCGATGCAGAGGGCGCGCGAGACCTGCGCATTGGCAGGGCTCGGCGCTGCGGCTGTGACGGAACCCGATCTTGTCGAATGGAACTACGGTCGCTACGAGGGTTTGACACCGAAGCAGATCCACGAAGGCGCGCCAGGCTGGCTGATTTTCCGGGATGGATGCCCCGACGGAGAGTCAGCGGAGCAAGTGGGCGCCCGGGTCGACCGGGTGATCGGCCGGGCCCGCGCGGCTGAAGGGGATGTGGCGCTGTTTGCGCACGGACATGTGTTGCGCGTTCTCGCAGCGCGCTGGATCGGACTGCCCGCGAGCGCCGGCCAGCACTTCCTGCTCGATACCGGCACGTTGTGCGTCCTGGGCTTCTACCGCGACGTACCCGCCCTCAGGGTCTGGAACGGGCCGCTCCTCGGCTAGAGAAGCGGCGATCTGGCAATCAGCAGAGACCGGGAGAATGGCCTATGAGCGAACCGAGGGAACCCAACGCCACTCAGTCGGCAGGCTTTGATGCTCAGCCGGGTCTTCTCGAGCAGTATGGCTGCGGCCCGGTCCGGTTTTCAGGCACCAATGACGGGCTCTACGAGCGCCACTTGCTGTTTGACGACGTCATCGACCCCTCCACTGCGGGCGTGCGTGAGCGGTTCAAGGCGGTGGCGCGCTCCGTCAGGGATGTCCTTTCGCAACGTTGGGTTCGCACCGAAGCCACTTACGATCGCGAAAACCCCAAGCGCGTGTATTACCTGTCGATGGAGTTCTTGATCGGGCGCTCGCTCGGCAACAACGTCACGAATCTGCTGCTCGATCCGGCCGCGAAGCGCGCCATCGCGCAGCGTAACCTTGACTGGCTTGGCCTCTTAGAGGAGGAGCCCGACGCCGGGCTCGGAAACGGCGGCCTGGGTCGGCTCGCGGCTTGCTTTCTCGACTCGATGGCAACGATACAGCTGCCGGCAATGGGTTACGGGCTGCGTTACGAATACGGTATCTTCAAGCAATCCATAAAAGACGGTTGGCAGCTGGAAGAGCCGGACAGCTGGCTGCGCGACGAGGACCCCTGGGAGGTAGCGCGGCCGAACGAGAAAGTCGAAATCCGGCTCAACTGTTCATTTGCTGTGCATGAAGGCACTTTGCGCGCGGTCGCCGGCAGTCCGTCGATTGTAATCGGTCTTCCCTTCGACCGGCCGGTGGTCGGCTACGGCGGGAAGAACATCAATACGCTCCGCTTATGGGCGGCGGCAGCTCCCAAGTATTTCGATTTTCAGGAGTTTAGTAGCGGCGACTTCGTTGCGGCGCTGGCTGGCAGGCTGGCTGCCGAGTCACTGACGCGGGTGTTGTACCCGGACGACTCGACCAACATGGGACAAGCGCTGCGCTTCATCCAGGAATATTTCCTGGTCGCCTGCTCCTTGGCCGATCTTGTGCGGCGGTTTCGCCACAACAACGCCGATTGGGGGCAATTCCCCGACAAGGTCGCTATCCAGCTGAACGACACGCATCCCGCTATGGCGGTACCCGAATTGATGCGCATCCTGCTCGACGATGCCGGCCTCGGGTGGGAGCAGGCCTGGGACGTCACCCAGCGCAGTCTGGCCTATACGAACCATACCCTGTTGCCGGAAGCTCTCGAAAAGTGGCCGCTTGCCTGGTTCGAGCTGCTGTTGCCGCGCCACCTCGAGATCATCTTCGAGATCAATCGCCGCTTTCTCGATACGGTGCGGGATCGCTTTCCGGGCGATGAAGGGCGCGTCGCACGGATGAGCCTCATCGAGGAAGATGGCGGGCGCCGAATACGCATGGCAAATATGGCCATCGTCGGGTCGCACAGCACAAACGGCGTCGCAGTGATCCACTCCGAGCTGCTGCGAAAGACGACGGTCAAGGATCTGGCCGAGATGTTTCCGGAGCGTTTCAATAACAAGACCAACGGCGTGACGCCTCGGCGGTGGCTGCTGCTGGCCAACCCGGCGCTCGCCGGCACGATCACCAAGGCGATCGGCGACGCTTGGGTGACCAATCTTGGCGAATTGCGCAGACTCGAGCGACATGCCGGCGACCTAGCCTTTCGCAATGCAGTCCGCAGCGCCAAGCGCGAGGCCAAGGCGAAATTCGCCGACTGGCTCAAAACATCCACAGGCCTGACCATCGATCCGGACACCATCTTCGACTGCCAGATCAAGCGTATTCACGAATACAAGCGACAGCTGCTCAACGCGCTGCGGATCATTGTTCTGTATAACCGGCTGAGAGAAAATCCCGCTCTCGAGGTGCTGCCGCGGACATTCTTCTTCGCCGGCAAAGCGGCGCCCGCTTCTCATCTCGCCAAGCTAATCATCAAATTCATAAGCAATCTGGCCGGCACGATCGACGGTGACCCGGCGGTGCACGGCCGGCTCAAGGTTGTTTACCTGCCGGACTACAATGTCTCGCTCGCCGAGCGGCTGATTCCCGCCGCCGATGTTTCGAACCAGATCTCGACCGCCGGCTACGAAGCCAGCGGCACGAGCAACATGAAATTCATGATGAATGGGGCGCTGACGATCGGCACGCGCGACGGTGCGACAATCGAAATGGCGGAGGAAGCGGGAGAGGAGAACTTCTTCCTGTTCGGCCTCACCGCCCAAGAGGTCGCGGAGAGTGGCGGCTGGTACAGTCCCTATTGGCATTACGAGAACGAGCCGCAAATCCGCACGGCCCTGGAGATGATTTTGTCCGACTACTTTAGCCGCTACGAGCCGGGTATTTTCGCTCCGATACATGATACGCTGCTGAAACATGGCGACCACTACATGCACCTCGCAGATCTCAAATCCTATATCCACGCGGATCAAAGCCTCTGTGATCTTTACGCCGATGGCGATGGTTGGGCCCGCAATGCGATCCTGAACATTGCAGGCTCCGGTAAATTCTCGAGCGACCGCACGATTACTGAGTATGCGGCCCATATCTGGAACGCAAAGCCGTGTGGCGTCCGATAGCCAAGATCGAGGACAATATGAGGCATTATCTCCTGAACTGCGCGACGGCGATAGCGGTTGTCCCGGTGTCGGCGCAAAACGCCAACACTGCTGCATCAACTACGGCCCTCGCAGCATGGTCGCAGGCGAGAGCTTATCTGGGCCCCTCCTCCCACGGATGGTCGAGAGCGGAGCGGCCGCCACCCTGGGCGTATTCTCATCAGCGGCAGTGCAGCATCACAGCATGGCGGCCGGATCGACCGGCAACACGGCCGACCAGCTAAACCACGACGAACTCATCCGATCGCAGTTAGCCAATTCGGGAGAACAGAACCGCATGCTGGTCGGTGGCAGGGCGGTATCCGGAGGCACACCGCGCTACGGCGAGGGGTGCATCATCCCATCCGCGTCGACAGGAAGGGACTCGCTATGAGCATTTCGCCGCTGGCCGGCAAACCCGCTCCGAAGGAGATGCTTATCGATCTGTCGCTTCTCGAGCGGGCATACTTCGAGCGTCGGCCCAATATCGATGACCCCGGCCAACGGGTCAGCTTCGGCACCAGCGGGCATCGCGGATCGCCGTTTCGCGGGTCCTTCACCGAGGCTCACATCCTCGCGATTACCCAGGCGATCTGCGACTACCGCAAAGCGCACGGCCCCTCCGGCCTCCTCTATATGGGCAAGGATACGCACGCCCTATCTGGGCCGGCGCAGCGCACCGCCCTTGAAGTGCTGGCGGGAAACAGTGTCAACACCGTGGTTCAGCAAGCAGACGGCGTGACCCCGACGCCGGCGATTTCGCGCGCAATTCTCGTCCATAACCGTGGCCGCGGCGAGCGGCTCGCCGACGGCATTGTCGTCACTCCCTCGCACAATCCGCCGGAGGATGGCGGGTTCAAATACAACCTGCCGAATGGCGGGCCGGCCGATACCGACGTCACCAAATGGATCGAGGCTCGCGCTAATGAATATCTGCGGGCCGGAAATGTTGGGGTGAGGCGGGTATCGTTCCATGCCGCAATGAGGGAAGAAACCACCCGCGAAGAAGACTTTGTCCTGCCCTATGTTCGCGATTTACAGGCGGTCGTCGATATGGACGCCATCCGCGGGGCCGGCCTCAGCATCGCCGTCGATCCCCTCGGCGGAGCCGCCGTCAATTATTGGGACCCGATCAACACCGTCTACGGATTGGACATCACCGTCGTCAATCCCCGGATCGACCCGACCTTTTCGTTCATGACCGTCGACCACGACGGCGCCATACGCATGGACTGCTCCAGCCCGTATGCGATGGCAGGGCTCGTCGGCCTCAAGGATCGTTACCAGGTGGCCTTTGCCAATGACGCAGACGCCGATCGGCACGGCATCGTCACCCCCGGCACCGGCCTGATGAACCCCAATCACTACTTGTCCGTCGCCATCCTCTTTCTGCTGAGCCACCGCCCCGACTGGCCGTCCGCGGCGGCCGTCGGCAAGACATTGGTCAGCAGCAGCATGATCGACCGTGTCGTGCAAAAGTTGGGGCGGCGGCTGCTCGAGGTGCCGGTCGGCTTCAAATGGTTTGCGCCCGGCTTGTTTGACGGCTCGTGCTGCTTTGGCGGCGAGGAGAGCGCCGGGGCCAGCTTTTTGCGGCGTGACGGCCGCGTCTGGACTACTGACAAGGACGGGCTGATCATGGATCTGTTGGCTGCCGAAATCACCGCCCGCACCGACAAAGACCCGGGCGAGCATTACCGGGCACTCACAGCCGAGTTCGGGACTGCGCACTACACGCGGATCGACGCACCCGCCACACCGGAACAGAAGGCAAGGCTGGAAGGCCTGACGCCCGAAGCCGTGAAGGCTCCGACGCTGGCGGGTGAGCCGATTATAGCGAAGCTCACCCGCGCGCCCGGAAACGGCGCCCCGATCGGAGGCTTGAAGGTCGTTACCCGCAACGGCTGGTTCGCAGCGCGCCCGTCCGGCACCGAGGCCGTCTACAAGATCTACGCCGAGAGCTACAAGGACGAGCAGCATCTGCAGGCGATCCTGGACGATGCTCAACAGATCGTCGGCGGCGCCTAAGGGCGGCTGATGACCACGATGGTCCCGGAACAGGGCAAGAGCTTTCCGCTCGGAGCAACAACGATCGCCGGCGGCGCCAACTTCAGCGTATTCGCAAAGAACAGCACAGCGGCGCAACTGCTGCTGTTTGATGACCTAAACGCCGTGAAGCCATCGAGGGTCATCGACCTCGATCCGAGGACCAACCGGACCTACCATTACTGGCACGTCTTTGTGCCCGGTGTGGCTGCAGGTCAGATCTATGCCTATCGCATCGCCGGGCCTTTCGACCCCGCGCGGGGCCTGCGTTTCGACCCGGATAAGGTCTTGCTCGACCCTTACGGGAAATGCATCGCCAGACCGGCGGGGCGCAGCCGGGAGGCCGCGCGGCACCGCGGGGACAATTCCAGTACAGCGCTTAAAAGCGTGGTCGTCGATACGGGCAGCTATGACTGGGAGGGAGATGCGGCGCTCGGACGGCCGTTTGCCAAGACGATCATTTACGAGATGCACGTTGCCGGGTTCACCCGACACCCCAGCTCCGGCGTCGCTCCGGGCAAGCGCGGCACCTATGCCGGACTGATCGAGAAGGTTCCATATCTTCAAGATCTTGGCATCAGCGCGGTCGAGCTCCTCCCGGTTTTTGCGTTCGACGAAGAGGATAGCCCGCCGGGACTAAGCAACCACTGGGGATACCAGCCCCTATCGTTTTTTGCGCCGCATGCCGGATATAGCTCTCGACCCGATCCTCTGGGCGCCCTCGACGAATTTCGCGACATGGTCAAGGCGCTGCATTGCGCCGGCATCGAGGTCATCCTGGATGTCGTCTACAACCACACGACGGAAGGCTCAGAAGGCGGTCCCACCATTTGCTTTCGCGGACTAGCCAACGATACATATTATATTTTGGCGCAGGACAAATCCCGTTACGCCGACTATACCGGGTGCGGCAACACCCTTAATGCCAACGAGCCGATTGTCCGGCGGCTGATTCTCGACAGCCTGCGTTACTGGGTAAGTGAGATGCATGTCGACGGCTTTCGGTTCGATCTCGCCTCAATCCTGTCACGTGACCAAAACGGCCACCCGATGGCATCTCCGCCGGTCCTTTGGGATATCGAATCCGACCCGGTTCTGGCGAATGTGAAGCTGATTGCTGAAGCTTGGGATGCCGCAGGCCTTTATCAGGTCGGCCATTTTGTCGGCGACAGCTGGAAGGAATGGAACGGGCAATTCCGCGACGACGTGCGCGGCTTTCTTAAAGGCGACAACGGCATGTCCCGTGCAATGGCTTACCGCCTTACCGGGAGCCCGGACGTCTACCAGCGCGAGGAGCGAGAAGCGGAGCAGAGCGTCAATTTCGTCACCTGCCACGATGGCTTCACGCTGAACGATCTGCTTTCCTTCAACAGCAAGCGCAACGAGGCGAATGGGGAAAGCAACCGCGACGGCGCGGGTCATAATCTGAGCTGGAATTGCGGGGTCGAAGGCCCGACGATGGATCCCGAGATTGAGCGGCTGCGCACCCGCCAGATCAAAAACTTCTTGACCTTGACCCTGTTGGCTATTGGAACGCCGATGCTGCTGATGGGAGACGAAGTGAGGCGCACCCAGCGCGGCAACAACAACGCCTTCTGCCAGAATAACGAAATTTCCTGGTTCGATTGGACACTGGTCGAGAGGCACGCCGATATCCACCGCTTCGTACAGGAACTTATCGCATTTCGCATGAACCGCGACCTGCCGGTTGAGCGGCTCGATATGACCTTGAACGAGCTTTTGCGCCGGCAGCCGTTCCAATGGCACGGGGTAAAATTGGGCTCGCCAGATTGGAGTTATGAATCCCACACGCTCGCCGCTACGGTCCGCTTGCTTGGGTATCCGCTCTTGCTGCACATGATCGTCAATGCCTATTGGGACGTTCTGGAATTCGAAATCCCACCGCTCGACCGGCCTCAGGAAACCTGGCGGCGCGCCGTCGATACCTATCTTGATCCGCCGGATGATATTTGTCGTTGGGCCGATGCTCGAGCCGTGCAGGGCTCCACCTGTCTGGTTCAGCCGCGTTCGATTGTCCTTCTGTTTGCGAAAGCCTGAAAGAGAGGGCTCTCGTATGCGGGGTGGCTGGTGAAACGAAAGGGCGTGATCGCAGCAATCAGCGGTCTAACCACAATCGGCCGATGGCTGGCATTCCCGCCGAAAATCTCGGCCATTTTGGCGGTCATCCGCTGCAGCAAATAACGGGGATTGCGTTGATTAATCCGGTGTTCCAGGTAGAGGATCAGCCAGGAATGGAGGGGGAGCGCCTGGCCGGCAGA
>Ga0210390_10003460_pt1 | contig 13542 bp, 11 predicted proteins | sample IncBWH11OmetaG_FD_161050 | JGI IMG/M metagenome (GOLD analysis project Ga0210390, IMG submission 161050) | Forest soil microbial communities from Barre Woods Harvard Forest LTER site, Petersham, Massachusetts, United States - Inc-BW-H-11-O ...
GAGTGAGCGCCGTGCCGTATGTGCCGCCGGTGTCTCCGGGGAGCGAGCAGTATTTCGCGCAGGCCGGGGGGAAGCCTGTTACTGCAGAGGGCGCTGAGGTACACGCGGAGGACGCTGAGAAAAGCGCATGCATTTGTTTACGCTATCCACTGCAGGTTATGGGAAAGCAGATTCTCGTGGAATCGCCTTTGGTTGGGCGGCACCAGTTGCGAAATGTTGCGTTGGCGATTGCGGCGGCGGAGGTGCTTAGCCATCAGGGGTTCCCGGTCACTGCAGAGGCGATCGAACGCGGCATTCGCGAAACCCGCTGGCCTGGGCGTTTCGAAGTTATACCCGCCCAGTCCGGAGCGCCCGAATATGTCTTCGATGTGGCGCATAATCCGGCGGGCGCGTGGGCGCTGCGATCAACGTTATCGGCCTGCTACGAAGACCGTCCGCTGATATTTGTGTTTGGAGCAATGCGGGACAAAGCCATTGGCGAAATGGCGGAGATCCTGTTTCCGCTTGCTGAGCGGGTTATCGCCACGCGGGCGGATAATCCGCGATCGGCCACGCCGGAGGAAATCGAAGAGGCAGCCGCGCGGACCGCAACCGACATCGAACATGCAGTGGACGTGGTCTCGGCGCTCGCGCGGGCTCGTGCGCTGGCTGGTTCCCGTGCCGTAGTAGTGATAACCGGTTCGATATACATTGTAGGAGAGGCCATGCGGATTTTAGGGGTAGAGGTGTAGCCGCGCAAAATGCAGGACGTTCGCACATCCGTCGAAACGCAGGCGCAGAGCAGTCCGCCGCGGCCGGTGAATCTGGCCGCGGAAGGGAGCAGACTTGCGTTAAAAGAAGAAGGCGCGCGCAACTCGTCGGCGAAAGAACATGGTTGGCTGAGCCTGCTGCGCTCTTATTTCATCTTCGATCCTCTAATCTGGTTTTACACGGTGGCGCTGGGGGTGGTTTCGATCCCGGTTTCTCTGTTTGGCGAGAAGAGCCGCATCCTGCATGGGTTTGCGACCTTCTGGTCCTGGCTGATCATGAAGACGATCCTTTCGCCGGTGAAGGTCACCGGGCTGGAGAAGATCGATACGTCGAAGGCGCACGTCTATGCCGTTACCCATGCTTCGGCGCTCGACATTCCGGTGCTCTACGTTTATTTGCCCTTCGAGTTCCGGATTCTGTTTAAGAAGGAATTGCTTTCGTATCCGATTATCGGATGGCACTTGCGGCGATCGGGGCAGGTTTGCATCGATCAGCAGAAGCCGACGCAATCGATTGCGCACATCCGGTCGGCGGTGAAGAGCCTGCAGAGCGGCATGCCGCTGGTGATTTTTCCCGAGGGCGGGCGAACTCCGGATGGCGAGATCAAACCGTTTATGCCGGGAGCATTTTATCTGGCGATCAAGGCGAAGGCAGATATTGTGCCCATCGCGCTGATCGGAACCTACGAACTGTTGCCCATGAACACGTACCACATCAAGTCGCGGCCACTGGAGATGCGAGTGGGCGCGCCCATTGCGACTGCTGGATATTCTTTGCGTGAGATGGAAGCGCTGTCGGCGAAAGTTCATCAAGCGATGGAGGAGCTGTATTGCGCCAACGGCGTAGCCTCGGATGGCCCCGTCCGGGCCACGTAGGGACTGACGACATCACTCAGCAGGCGGACGAGGCCGTCCGCCCCAGGCAATTTTATCTGTATGGACAATTGGACTTCTGGAGCTGCCTACGATCAGTGGATGGGGCGATGGAGCCGGCTGCTGGCGCAGGAGTTTTTGAAGTGGCTGGATGTGCCCTCGAATTTGCGCTGGCTGGACATTTGTTGCGGAAGCGGCGTGCTTACGGAAGCTATCGTGGACCGCTGCCTGCCGGCTCGGGTTGCGGGGATTGATGCGTCTCCGCAGCAGATTGAATTCGCCCGCGCGCATCGCGTCTGGCCCGGGGTCAGCTTCGAAACCGGAGATGCGATGGGGCTGTCTTTTGCGGACGCCAGCTTCGATGTTGCCGTCTCTGGTCTGGGGTTGAATTACGTTCCAGAGCCGGAACGTGGGTTGCAGGAAATGCGCCGGGTCACGGTTCCGGAGGGCGTCATCGCCGCCTACGTTTGGGACTATGCCGAGGGAGCACGCTTTCTGCGGATGTTCTGGGATGCGGCCGCCGCGGTCGACCGCGAAGCGTCGGCTTACGATCAGGCTCAGCGCTTTCCTTTATGCAATCGCGATGCGTTGCGCAGGTTATTCGAGGGCGGTGGTCTGCAGCAGGTGAGTGTTTGCGCCCTCGACATCACTACGCGGTTCATGAATTTCGAAGACTACTGGCAGCCCCTGCTGACGGGACAAGGTTCTGCTCCCAGCTATTTTGTGAGCCGCGATGAGCGTACTCGCAGCGCGATTCGCGAGCGTTTGCGCGATTCGCTCCCGGCGAATTGCGACGGCGAGATCGAGATGCCGGCGCGGGCATGGGCGGTTCGCGGTCAACGCTGAACTCGGCGAAACCTGACAATTCTTCTCTGCTCATTCATAATGCTGAACCGGAGGATCTGCATGAAACTTCGCGCTCTTTTATCCGCACTGATATTTCTTTTCGTAATGCAGGCGCACGCCGCTTCGAAGCCTACCGTGGCTGAAGCAGAGCAGTTCATGAAGCAGGCGGAGGCGCGGCTTAACGAGATTGCAGTCAAAGCCAATCGAGCCGGCTGGGTACAGGAAAACTTCATCACCGACGACACACAAGCGCTTTCTGCCGACGGCCAGGATCAACTCACCGCGGCGACCACGGAGTTGATCGAACAGGCCAAGCGGTTTGATGGACTTTCACTTCCGCCAGAGCTGGCCCGCAAATTCATGCTGCTGCGGCTGTCGCTGACTGCGCCCGCACCCAAGGATCCGGCTTTGCGAAAAGAGATGACGCAGATCGGCGCATCGCTGGATGCGGACTACGGCAAAGGCAAATACTGCCGCAAGCCGGACGACTGTCTCGACATCACCGCGATTGAGAAGATCATGGGAGACAGCCGCGATCCCAACGAACTCAAGGACGTTTGGCTGGGATGGCACAAGGTGGGCGCTCCCATGCGCCAACGCTATGCGCGGTTCGTCGAGCTTTCGAATCAGGGCGCTCGAGAACTCGGCTTCAAAGATACCGGGGCGCTCTGGCGCGCGGGCTACGACATGACTCCCGAGCAGTTCAGCGCTGAACTGGAGCGGCTGTGGCAGCAGGTTCGTCCGCTGTACCTTTCTCTCCACACTTATATTCGCGCCCGGCTGGTGCAGAGGTATGGGTCGCAAGTAGTGCCCCCGGATGGGCCGATTCCTGCGCATTTGCTGGGCAATCCCTGGGCTCAGCAATGGGAAAATGTTTTTCCCATCCTTGGACTGCAGGAAAACAGCAGCGGTTACGATTTGACGCAGCTGTTGCAGGCCAGGAATCTCGATGCCAAAGGCATGGTGCGCTACGGCGAAGGATTCTATAAGTCGCTGGGCTTCGCTCCACTGCCCGAAACTTTTTGGGCGCGCTCGCTCTTGACCAAGCCCCGCGACCGCGATGTGGTCTGCCACGCCAGCGCCTGGGATATAGACAACTTCGACGACCTGCGGGTCAAGATGTGCATTCAGATTCGCGATGTCGACTTTGTCACCATCCATCACGAACTGGGACACAACATGTACCAGCGCGCCTATGAGAACCAGCCTTTTCTGTTCAAGAGTGGCGCCGATGACGGCTTCCACGAGGCCATTGGCGACACCATTGCGCTGGCGATCACGCCGGAGTATTTGAAGACGATTGGATTGCTGGACAAAGTGCCGTCCGCCGATAGCGATATTCCGATATTGCTTAAGGAGGCGCTCGAAAAGGTGGCATTTCTGCCCTTCGGACTCATGATCGATCAATGGCGATGGAAGGTATTTTCTGGCGAGGTTGCTCCTGCGGATTACAACAAAGCCTGGTGGGATCTGCGGTTGAAATATCAAGGCGTGGCGCCGCCGGTCGAACGCAGCGAGGCGGATTTCGATCCGGGCGCGAAGTATCACGTCCCCGGGAATGTGCCCTACATGCGCTATTTCCTCGCCGACATTCTGGAGTTTCAGTTCTATCGCGCCTTGTGTCAGACCTCGGGATACACCGGCCCATTGAACCGCTGCACCTTCTACGGGTCAAAAGAAGCGGGCGCAAAATTCAACAAGATGCTGGCGATGGGACAGAGCAAGCCCTGGCCAGACGAGTTGGAAGTTTTGACCGGACAGCGCCAGATGGACGCGAGCGCGATACTGGATTATTTTGCGCCGCTCCAAAGGTGGCTGGACGCGCAGAATAAAGGCCAGACGGCAGGCTGGTAAAGGCCACGTGGCCCCGGACGGCACGTCCGGAGAGCGAAACTCACTTGAGTTTCTCGCAAAAGCTGCGGCGCTTCGCGCCGGGGCGGACGAGGCGTCCGCCCCTACGTGTTTTATACTGGTGTGGAATCCTATGGCAGACAGCATTCACATCAAACTCCCCGACGGGAGCGTTAAGAACGTTCCGAAGGGCAGCACCGCGCTCGATGTCGCCAAGTCCGTCGGCCAGCGGCTCGCCGATGCGGCGCTTGCGGCTAAGACCAACGGCGATCTCATCGATCTCACCCGGCCGCTGGAAAAAGATACTGATCTGCGCATCCTCACCGACCGCGATCCTGAGGCGCTCGAAGTTTATCGGCATTCGTCGGCCCACTTGCTTGCGGCCGCCGTGCTCGAACTTTTTCCCGAGACCAAGCTCGGTCATGGCCCCGCGACCGAAACTGGATTCTTCTACGATTTTTATCGCCCGACTCCGTTTACTCCGGAGGATTTGGAGAAGATCGAAAAGAAGATGCAGGAGCTGGTGCAACAAAACATTCCCTATGCGCGCGAGTTTCTGCCGCGCGATCAGGGGCTGCAGGAATTTAAAAAAGAAGGCGACTTCATGAAGTGCCATTTCATCGAGCAATTCACCAAGCCCGATGAAAAGATTTCGATCTATCGCACCGGGAAGTTCACCGACTTCTGCCGCGGGCCGCACATTCCTTCGACCGGCAAAATTAAGGCGTTTAAGCTGCTGAGCATCGCGGGTGCCTATTGGCTGGGCGATGAAAAGAATCCCCAGCTGCAGCGCATCTACGGGACTTCATTTTTCTCGAAGAAAGATCTCGACGACTTCCTCAACAAGCAGGAAGAAGCCAAGAAGCGCGACCACCGCGTGCTGGGACAACAGCTGGATTTGTTTTCCATTCAGGAACTGGCCGGGCCGGGGCTGATCTTCTGGCATCCTAAGGGCGGCATCATCCGCAAAGAGATGGAAGACTGGATGCGCTCTGAGTACATCAAACGCGGCTATTCGCTGGTCTACACTCCGCATGTGGTGCGGCGGCAACTGTTTCATGTTTCCGGCCACGAAGGCTACTACTCGCAGAACATGTTCGACCAGATGGAACTGGACGATGCGGAATATCGGCTCAAGCCCATGAACTGTCCCGGGCACATTTTGATTTACGCAGACTCGCTGAAGTCGTATCGCGACCTGCCCGTGCGCCTGGGTGAGTTGGGGACGGTCTATCGCTACGAGCGTTCGGGAGTGATGCATGGGTTGTTGCGGGTTCGCGGCTTCACTCAGGATGACTCCCACATCTTCTGCACTCCGGAACAGATCGAAGGCGAAATTGGGGGTTGCCTGGATTTTGCGCTTGAGGTGCTGAGAGTCTTCGGCTTCGACCAGTACCAGACCGAGCTCTCCACCTGGGATCCGAATGACCGCAAGAATTTTCTGGGATCGGAAGAGCAGTGGAACACGGCCAACCGCTCGCTCGAAAATGCGCTCAAGCAGCGGAATATGGAATACAAGGTGATCCCCGGCGAAGCGGCATTTTATGGGCCGAAGATCGACATCAAGCTGGTGGATGCGATCGGACGCCTTTGGCAGCTTTCGACCGTCCAGGTCGACTTCAATCTGCCGCAACGCTTTAATCTCGAATATGTCGCCGAAGATGGCACGCGGAAACAGCCGGTGATGGTGCATCGCGCGCTGTTTGGATCGATCGAGCGCTTTTTCGGCGTGCTGATCGAGCACTACGCGGGCGCGTTCCCGGTGTGGCTGTCACCGGTTCAGGCGGTGATGATTCCGATCGCCGAGCGCCATGTCGAGTACGCAAACAAAGTCGCCGATCAGCTCAAGGCCATCGGCGTGCGCGTCCAAGTCGATGCCCGCAATGAAAAGATGAATGCGAAGATCCGCGAGCACGCGATGCAGAAGGTACCGTTCTTGCTGGTCGTGGGCGACAAAGAGTCGGAAGCCGGCAAAGTAAACGTCCGCGTTCGGGGCAAAGAGAAGACCGAGGACATGCTGGCCGCGGAATTTGTGGAGAAGATCAAAAAACTGATCAACGAGAAGAGCGCTGTCCTTTAGATAGAATTGGCGAGTGATTATCGGCGTTATCTCTGACACCCACGGTTTATTGCGTCCTGAGGTTCTCGCCGCTCTGCACGGATCCCAGTACATCATTCATGCGGGTGACGTCGGAGATCCGCGGATTCTCGACAAATTGTCGGCAATCGCGCCAGTGACAGCCGTGCGCGGGAACGTTGATCATGGCGCGTGGGCGCAGAAAATTCCGGTCACGAACGTCCTCGAGACTGGAGAGGTATCCATTTACGTGCTGCACAGCCTTCAGGAACTCGACTTGAAACCGGAAGCCGCGAAATTTGCGGCGGTTGTTTATGGGCACAGCCACGTTCCCAAGAGAGAAGTGAAAAATGGGGTGCTTTACTTCAATCCCGGCAGCGCGGGGCCGAGACGATTCAAGTTGCCGGTAAGCGTAGGCCGGCTGCTTCTTGAAGACGGCAAGATCGACGCAAATATCCTCATGCTCGAACCAAGCACCTAGGCTCGGACGCCCTCGTCCGGGCAGTGAGCGAAGTTTACAGGTTGTTGACGTCCGCTACAATCCAAGCAGTGTCCATCGAATTCCGGATCGAAGCTCGCAATGGCTGCGCCCGTGCCGGCCGCCTGATCACCCCTCATGGCGAGGTCGAGACCCCAGTATTCATGCCGGTGGGAACGCTGGCGTCGGTCAAGGGCGTTTCGCAGGACATTCTCGAGGAGCTCGGGGTTCAGATTCTTCTGGGAAACACTTATCACCTCTACTTGCGGCCAGGAGTCGAGCAAGTCCGGAAGTTGGGCGGGCTGCATCGCTTTATGTCATGGCCGCGGGCAATTCTCACCGACTCGGGCGGCTTCCAGGTGTTCAGTCTGGGTGATCTACGCAAAGTCACCGAGGAGGGTGTGACGTTTCGTTCGCATCTGGATGGCTCTTCGCATTTTTTCAGCCCGGAGAGCGCGATGGAGGCGCAGATCGGCCTGGGTGCGGACATTATCATGGCGTTTGATGAGTGCACCGAATACCCGGCGGATCGGGGGCGGATGCGGTCGTCGATGGAGTTGACGCTGCGCTGGGCGGAGCGGAGCAAGAAGCATTTCGAGGAGCATAAACGCGAAGTCCCGTGGCGAAATCACGTGGCGACGGTTGTCTCCACACAAACAGACGCCACGCAAGCTTTGTTTGGCATCGTTCAAGGCGGTATGGATCGGGTTCTCCGCAAAGAATCGGCAGCGCGGACGATTGCAATTGGCTTTCCCGGTTACGCCATCGGCGGCCTTAGCGTGGGTGAGCCGCGCGCCCTGACGCGGGAAGTCGTCGAGGCGACGCTGGAACATCTGCCTGCCGACAAGCCGCGCTATCTTATGGGGGTCGGCACCCCCGAGGAAATCGTAGAATACGCGAATCTTGGCATCGACATGATGGACTGCGTCCTGCCCACGCGCGCCGCGCGGCACGGGTTGCTGTTTACATCCGAGGGCAAGATCACGATCAAGCAGGCTCGCTACGCGGGTGACGAGGCTGCGCTTGACCCAAATTGCGGCTGCCGGGTGTGCCAGCGCTACTCCCGAGCCTACCTGCGCCATCTTTATGCTTCGAATGAGGTCTTAGCCCAGGTCTTAAATACCATCCACAATCTGAGCTTCTACCTTGACACCATGCGGACTGTGCGTCATTCTATTTTACTTGGGAAAGAGACTGGTTCTCCGTGTGTCCAGTCTCGACCGAAACCATAGCTCGGCATCCCCGGTTCGTGTCCGATGCTGAAGGAATCTCCGGCCTCATAGCGCGAGAACTCCAGCGGTAAAATTGCAAAGAGCCAGTGCGCCAGCGGGCGTGGCTCTGAAATTATTAGATCGCTACTTCTTAATAATTATGACTGTGCAGCACTTATTGGCAATACAACTGGGCAGCGGCTCGGCAGGATGGCTGGGGTTCGCCCCGCTCATCTTTATCTTTGGCATCTTCTATTTTCTGCTCATCATGCCGCAGCAGCGCCGCCAGAAGAAGTGGCAAGCCATGCTCAACGAGTTGAAAACCGGGGACAAGATTGTGACCACCGGAGGCCTGCGAGGCACTATAGTTGCCATTAAAGATGAGTACATTCATCTGCGGGTCCCTCCCGATAATTTGCGGATCGAAGTGAGCCGGGGCTCGGTGGCCTCGGTAACCACGCCGGAGGAAACGGCAAAGTGAAAAAAGCGCACGGGCGGTGACGCCCGCGCCTACATTGGACAATCGGACAGCACTCTTTATGAATAAGAATTTGGGCTGGAAACTTATCGTAATTGCGGGCACGCTGTTGGTCTTTGCGTTCGGCATTTTTGGACCTCCGGACAATTGGTCAGGTGGAGCACTCGCCGCCTTGCAGAACCGCATTCACCTCGGGCTCGATCTGAAGGGCGGCACGCACCTGATCCTGCAGGTCCAGGTGAATGATGCGGTCAATGTCGATTCAGACAACGCGGTCGAGCGGCTGAAGGCAGACATGCGGGCACGCAAGATTAATTACTCCGAGATCAGCAAACCCGACCCGGTCAACAATCCCGACAAGGTTGTGCTGAAAGGTGTCCCGCCGGAATCCAGGTCCGACTTGCTCTCCATCGTGCAGGATCGCCTCCCGGAATACGATCTCTCCTCGGGCGCGGAAAACTCCTGGACCGTCTCGATGAAGCCACAGGCCCTGGCCGACCTGAAGAACCGCGCTGTGACCCAGGCGATTGAGACTATCCGAAACCGCATCGACCAGTTGGGCGTGAGCGAGCCCATTATCGAAGAACACGGGCTTGGGCAATATCAAATATTGGTGCAACTGCCTGGCGTGGACGATCCGGCGCGGGTGAAAGAAATCATGCAGTCCACCGCCATGCTGGAAATCCGGCAATCATTTGGCGGACCTTATTCGAGCGAACAGCAAGCCCTACAGGATAAGGGTGGGGTCCTACCGCCGGATCAGGCGTTGATGCCCGGCCGTAGCGTTGGCACCAATGCTGGCGATGGCGGGCAGGTCTGGTACCTGATTTCGCGCGCTTCGGCGGTCACCGGCCGCGACCTGCGCGCCGCCGACCAGTCCCGAGACGAGAACGGACAGCCGTCGGTGAGTTTCACCCTGACCGGCGAGGGTGGCCGTCGTTTCGCCAGCTTCACCGGCGCCCATGTCGGCGATAATCTCGCCGTCGTGCTTGATAACAAGGTGCAGGAAGTTGCCGTCATCAAAGACCAGATCCACGATCAAGGCGTGATTAACGGACGCTTCACCGAGGAGCAGGCCAAGGACCTCGCCATGATTCTGCGCTCGGGCGCGCTGCCTGCTGGCATCAAGTATCTCGAGGAGCGCACTGTGGGCCCGTCGTTAGGCAGCGATTCCATCCGCGCCGGAGTGACAGCCGCGGTTATTGGTATGTTGGCGGTGCTGATCTTCATGCTGGTCTACTATCATGCCGCCGGAATCAACGCGGACGTCGCTCTGATTCTGAACTTGGTCATCCTGCTCGGCTTCCTTGGTTTCAGCAAAGCGACGCTGACTCTGCCGGGAATTGCAGGAGTCATATTGACTGTCGGTATGGGCGTAGACTCGAATGTGCTGATTTTTGAGCGCATCCGCGAAGAGCTGCGCAATGGGAAGACGCCGCCGTCGGCGGTGGAGCAGGGTTTCGGCCACGCCTGGATCACAATCGTGGATACGCACGTTACCACGATTGTCTCGGCGGTTATTCTGTTCGTCTTCGGTACCGGCCCGGTGCGCGGCTTCGCGGTCACGCTGAGCTTCGGACTGTTGGCGAATTTGTTCACGGCTGTGTTCGTGTCACGCGTGATCTTTGACTGGTTGCTGAGCCGCAAGCAGCGCGGCGAGGCGTTGAGCATAGGGTAGTGACAATGCACTGGGTCACGGGTGGCTACGTGGGCATTGCCAAAGAAAAGGAGTTCTAAGCGGCGTGGAATTTTTTCGTAATCCCAACATAGATTTCCTCGGCAAGAAGTGGTATTTCCTCGCGTTCTCGCTGGTCTTCAGTGTGGCCGGTGTGTTTTCCATGCTGTTCTGGCACCACATCCCATACGGCGTGGACTTTCGCGGCGGCACACTGGTGTACGTGAAGTTTGCTCAGACGCCAGATAACAACGCCATCCGCGCCTCGATGGACCGCGTGGGGCTGCACAACGCCCGGATTCAGAGCTATGGTTCGCCCGGGAGCAACGAAGTACTGATTGATGTCTCCGAACAGGAAACCAGCGAGCAGGCGCTCGACCGGAGCAAGACCCAAATCATCAATGCACTGGAAACCAACGCGCCTGCCGATAAGCAGGATCTAAACAACACCAGCTTCCTCACCATTAAAAACTATCTGCTGCAGAAGGATCCGCTGCACACGGGCACGGATGCGGAACAGCGGTACACGGCTCAGGCTCAGGCCATCGTCAATTACCGCGACAAAGTGAAGAGCGGCGTATTGAATTCGATGGACGAACTGAAGGCGGCAGTCGATCCCGCCGTGGTCGCCTCCTTATCGGACGGTTTCTTCCTGTCCGATTTCGGCGTGCGCAACGTGGAAATCGTCGGGCCGCAGGTAGGAGCGCAGTTGCGTAAACAAGCATTACTGGCCACGGTTTACTCGCTCGCCGGAATGTTGGTGTACCTGGCCTTCCGCTTTGAGTGGATTTACGGCGTCGCCGCCGTCATTACTGTGTTCCACGACACCCTAATCACAGTGGGCGCATTTTCTCTGATCAACAAGGAAATTTCGTTAACCGTAATCGCGGCCATTCTCACCCTGATTGGTTATTCCAACAACGACACCATCGTGGTGTTTGACCGCATCCGTGAAAACCTGAAGCTGATGCGGCGGGAAAAGCTGTCGGACATTGTCAACCGCAGCATCAATCAAACCCTGAGCCGGACCATTCTGACGGCGGGTTTAACATTCCTGACAGTGTTGGCTCTGTACCTGTTTGGCGGCGAGGTGTTGAAAGGGTTTTCGCTGGCTCTGGTCATCGGTATCCTGATCGGGACCTATTCCTCGATTGCCATCGCGGCGCCCATTCTGGTGGCCTACCAGGATTGGCAGTCAGGCCGCGGAAAGCGGGCGCCGATGGTCCCAGTCACGCGCGAATCCAACCGCCGGGAAAAGGTGAAGGCTAAGGCCTGATTCCCCAACCGGTGCCGGCGGACGACCATAAGTTTGTGATTATTCGAGATTTGAGATAGTATCGTCCGGTTTTCGATTTGTTCGATGCGAGACGTTGAAGGCGGGAGCAAATGGCGAACAGCCGGTGTCTAAACAGTAGTGGGGCTAGTGTAGGAGGATTTCCATGTTTGAAGATAGCCTGATCGAGTCCGGTGGGCGACTCAAAACGAAACGGGGTGTGTGGACTTTTCTCTCGTTTGTCTTTGAGGCCATTCTGGTCGGAGTATTAGTGCTAATCCCTCTGCTGTTCACCGAAGCTTTACCAAAGACGCAGTTAATGACCTTTCTGGTCGCGCCGCCACCGCCGCCACCTCCTCCGCCACCGGCGGCCGCTCCCGTCAAGATTGTAAAGCAGGTACAGACCAATATAATCAACAACCAGCTGCGCACGCCCACCAAGATTCCTGAGAAAGTACAGATGATCAAGGAAGATGAAGCCCCACCACCAGTGATGTCCGCGGGTGTAGTCGGCGGTGTTCCCGGCGGCATTCCCGGTGGACAAATGGGTGGCGTGATCGGCGGCATCATCAGTTCCACCCCGGTCGCCGTGCCTAAGGTGGCTACGCCGCAGCGCGTCCGCGTGTCCCAGGGCGTGACCCAGGGATTGCTCATTCGCAAGATTCAACCGAATTATCCACCCTTGGCACGGCAAGCACGCATCCAAGGAAGTGTGCTGTTGCAAGCCGAGATCAGCAAAGACGGGACGATCGAGAATTTGCATCTAATCAGCGGTCATCCCATGCTGGCCCCGGCAGCCATAGAAGCTGTGAGGCAGTGGAAGTACAAGCCCTACATTCTGAATGGCGAACCGGTCGAGGTGGAGACGCAGATTACGGTGAACTTTACGCTGTCCGGGGGATAGACCCGGGGCGATGAATTTTTTTAAAGTGATGTGGCCGAGGAAGTTTGCAGGAGAGCTGTCTTCCCCCAATCCTTTCTTACGCTGACTCGGGAGCGGGGCGTTCAATCCTGTGGCCTCGGCCTACGAGTGTGACAGCTTTCGCACGACAGATCAGCAAGCGGCAAGCGACTACCAGATCGAAAAAGTTCTAAAGTTCTGAGGAGGAAAAGCAACTCATGTTCGTAGCCCATGTAGCAACCCACACCTTAAGTCACATGTCCACCATGGCAGTCTGGCTGTTCCAGGACCAACCCGTGGCTTGGGACCCGATCTCGCTTTGGAAACAGATGGGATTCATTGCGAGAGCCGTGGTCGTTATTTTATTCGTCATGTCCGGTTGGTCCATTGGCGTCATGATTGACCGCGCTATGGCCTTCAGCGCAGCACGCAAGCAATCGCGGGCATTTGCTCCCGCGGTGGCGGGCGCTCTGCGCGACGGAAAAATTGACGAAGCCATCAAAGTTGCCGAGCGCAACAAGAAGAGCCACCTGGCGAAGGTCGTCACCGCTGGCTTGATGGAATTCAGGGCTCACCAGGAAAGCGGTGAGATTCCCGGCGAAACCATTGAAGCCTCGAAGCGCGCCCTCGAGCGCACTGAGGCGATCGTCCACGCCGAGCTTAAGCGCGGCTTAGGCGGCTTGGCTACGATTGGCTCCACGGCTCCGTTCGTCGGTCTGTTCGGCACGGTGATGGGCATTCTGAATGCCTTCAAAGGTATTTCTGAACAGAAGGCCACCGGTCTGGGCGCGGTCGCAGGCGGTATCGCGGAAGCTCTCGTGACTACCGCCGTTGGACTGTTCGTCGCCATCCCGGCAGTTATGATGTTTAACTACCTGACCGGGCGCGTGGAAGCCTTCGACGTGGAGATGGATAACTCCTCGAGCGAATTGATCGATTACTTCCTCAAGCGACGGGGAATGCGCCGACCGTCCTAGCGGTTGAGCAGGATTGGTTTTCGACCTTGAGTTGCGGCCGGCGCCGGAGGATTACTTCGGCGCCGCGCCTTGATCTCCGGGGGCCGATAGCCAGTCATCCGATCACACGAGGATCCAAGCGCGCGGGAGCATAGATTATGGCAATCAGCAAGC